>BNJS01001893.1_pt1 | contig 159643 bp, 144 predicted proteins | sample 8540461 | NCBI WGS metagenome assembly BNJS01 (sample SAMD00202454, study PRJDB9452) | human saliva metagenome | isolation source: human saliva | place: Japan | reverse complement strand
CCCAGTAGGGGTTCTGCTGTGAGTAAGCATCACCGTAGTTCCAGTTCTGGACGTAGATCTTACGGATAGGGTCGTAGACCTCATAGGTACGTACACCATCGAAAGTTCTCACCGCGAGGGAAGAGATACAGAGGTACGATGGGGTTGAGGTATTCACCCTGAGCGATGAGGTTCTGGTCGCCCTGACGGATGTAGTTGAAGCCGAAGTCAAGCGTCAGCTTATCTTCGAGGAACTTCGTGGTGTTGCGGAAGTTGAAGTTGTAGCGGTCGTACTTGCTGTTGGGGATGATACCAGCAGCATTAGTCGAGCCGAGAGAGAGATACGTCTGATTCTTCGCGTTACCGATAGTCAGCGAAGCCGTGTTCTGGATGTTAGAACCCGTGTTGAAGAAGTCAGCGGGATCGAACTTCCCATAGGGAGAAGCCGTCTGTGCACCCCAGCTCTTCACGTCACCAGGAGCGCTGATGAATTCGTTCTGGAAGCGAGGCATGACGAAGGGACGAGAGAAGGAGGAGCTGTTGGAGAGCATAACCTGCACGCGACCATCCTTACCCTTCTTCGTGGTGATCATGATGACCCCCTGAGCAGCGCTTGCACCATAGAGTGCAGCAGCAGCAGGACCGCTGAGGACGCTGATCGACTCGATATCGTCAGGGTTGATGTCAGAGATACCTTCACCCTTAGGCTGCGAAGAGTAGCGACCGTTCGTCTCACCACCGTTAGTGTTGATGATGGGTATCCCGTCGATGACGTAGAGAGCCTGGTTGCTCTGGTTCATCGATTTAGGACCACGCATGACGACACGCGTAGCACCACCGAGACCCGAGGAAGAGGCGTTGATGTTTACCCCTGCGACCTTACCGTTGAGGCTATTCATGAAGTTGGCATCCTTGACCGTCGTGAGAGCGTCGCTCTTGACTTCCTGGACATTATAGCTCAGGGCCTTCTGCGAGCGCTTGATACCGAGAGCGGTGACGACAACGGCTTCCACCTGATTGTCTTCACTGGGGAGCTCGATCTTAAGCTCAGTCTGGTTACCGACAGGGACCTCGATCTTCTTGTAGCCGATGGACGATACTACGAGGACCGCACCTGCCTTCACGTTCTTCAGGCTGAACTTCCCGTTGATGTCCGTGGAAGCACCTTGGCCTTGTACGCCCTTGACCAGGACGGAAGCCCCGATCACAGGCTCATGATTAGCGGCGTCGAGGACGACCCCGCTGATACTCTTACCCTGCGCCATCGCGGTAGCGACCGTAAGGAAGAGGATCATGAGGATAGATAGTACTTTCTTCATATCTGAAACATTAAAAAATAAGCAGCACACAGGTGTCCCTCATCTATGCTCGTGGAGCACGGAGCTGAGGGGCACACAAAAGAAAAGCCCCGAAGAGCTGACGGCCATAGCCGAGCATCTTCTGGGCTCTATTATTATATCGGTAGGAGGTATAGGTCTGACGCGTCGACCAAATGGAGCCGTCCATCTGTGTCGCCATCTCCTCAATGAGGGGCATAGCCACCGACCACTCGCGCATATCGCAAGCCATACGACACACACGTGCAGAGTCATTTGAGAGTAAAAGGGGCATCACGCCCGAATGCTTGTCCATGTACCTTCCGTTACAATCTGGGGGACAAAGATAGAGATAAATAACATGCAGAGTATAAGGCTTTTCAATCCTCCACTTAATAAAAAAATTTAAGGAAGTGTAGTGGTTTGCGCCCCCTCCTCCGCAAGTCAGAAAGAAGGGGCAAGGGAAGGGCGAGCTGCAAAGGTGGGCAAATCATACCATACACCTATATAATAGCATACCATACCCCTATACAATAATATGCCATACACCTAACAATAATAGGTAGGGAAAGGACGGAGGTAGCTACTCTTCACAGCAGTCCCCGAGATGAATCCCAGCCTATCTACGCGGTATTGAGGCTATGTAGTACCTTTGTGACACCATATATAATAGTAGTGTCACCGTAGGGCGCTTCCCACTCCCCTACTCCCTTATGACCCGACTCATGATCACGATAGAAGACCTCTACTCCATCTACCTCGCCCATCCCCGTGGTGAGCACCGATACCCGCCAGCTACCCGAGGGCTGCATCTTCTTCGCCCTGCGCGGAGCACGCTTCGACGGCAATCAGTATGCCCGTGCCGCACTGGAGGCTGGTGCTGCCTACGCTATCATCGACGACCCCACCGCACAGATCGACGAGCGAACGATCCTCGTCGAGGACAGCTTGAAGGCTCTGCAGCTGCTCGCCTGCCACCACCGTCAGCAGCTGGGCATCCCCGTCATCGCGATCACTGGGACGAATGGTAAGACGACGACCAAGGAGCTCACGGCAGCCGTCCTCTCGACGACCTACCGCCTCCTCTATACCGAGGGCAACCTCAATAATCATATCGGTGTCCCCCTGACCCTCCTGCGCCTCACCCCAGAGCATCAGCTTGCTCTCATCGAGATGGGCGCCAGCAAGCCTGGGGACATCGATGAGCTCTGCGCCATCGCCGAGCCCAACTACGGACTCATCACCAACATCGGTCGGGCGCACCTCGAGGGCTTCGGCTCCATCGAAGGGGTACGCCGCACCAAGGGCGAGCTCTATGACAGCCTCCGCGCACGCAAGGGTATCGTCTTCTTCCGTGCCGAAGACAAGACGCTCGAGGAGATGAGCGAAGGTATCGATCGCATCGACTATGGCACCGATCCCGAGGCACGTATCGTCGGGCAAGCTACCCCCAGCACGGGCGATCAGCTCTTCCTCCACTTCTCCTGGGCCTGCCCCACCCTCGGCATCGAGCAGCGTGCCGTACAGACTCACCTCGTCGGGGACTACAACCTCGCTAACGCTCTTGCAGCGATCACCATCGGCCTTTACTTCGACGTAGCTCCCGAGCGTATCGACGAAGCCCTCACCAGCTACACCCCCAGCAACAGCCGCTCTCAGCTCATCACCTCCGCCCGTGGCAACCAAATCATCGCAGATGCCTACAATGCCAACCCCTCGAGCATGCACACGGCACTGGACAACTTCCTCCACATTGAGCCCCTGGATCGCCCCCGCACAGTCATCCTCGGCGACATGAACGAGCTGGGCGAATCGAGCCACGAAGCCCATCAGGAGCTGTATGCCCGCCTCAAGGCACACACCGCCTCGCCACTGACGATCTACCTCTGCGGTCCGCATTGGGTAGAGGAGCTCGGAGCATCGGATCACGTCCTCCCCTCGGTCGAGGAGCTCATCGCACGCATCGAGGCAAAGCCCATCACGGACAGCCTCATCCTCGTCAAGGGCTCGAACGGCATCCACCTCGGCCGTCTCCTCCCCGCGCTATAAGCAAAGAGCGCATGGATCTACCGTATTGACGAGATCCGAACAAATGCTTATCTTTGTAGTAGAACAAAAGAAAAGAGCCACGTTGTCGATTGGGAAACTCATCGTACTAAGTTGAAAACCGAGGCAACCCTCTCCTCCAATGGCGGGCTACCGAGGCCTTCGGGTCTCCTCGCCTATGGCGAGCAGAGTAGATTACAAAGGGGGCGGGGATCTCAAATCCTGTTTTTCGGAGTTTTCACTTAATCTGCTCGTGGCTCCCCCAAGCGTAGGTCACTCACCGATACTCACCGAGTATCATGTGAGTGACCTACTTCTTTATCGTCACCCTCCCGTTTCAGTCGCGACGCACTTTGTAGAGGTATTTCGACAGCCCGAGTACTCCTGCACCGACAGACCACCACACCTGTTTCGTGCACGCTATTTGCAAATAATCGCCGACCACCGGTATTATTCGCTCGTGCTTAGGGTGCTATTTCTCCGAAGTCATACAGCTATACCTTCGTCTACGTACGTGGACGTAAGGACTACGCACGTAAATCCTAAAGTCTACGTACGTGGATTTTAAGACTACGTGCGTGGTCGGAAGTTTAGGACTACGGGATGATGGCTTTTAGTCGTGGAGAAACGAGTTTTTCTTCCGCAAAGCGTAAGTTTTCCGCGTATTGATTTAGACCCTCAAAGCACTACAAAGATCGAGCTCTCGGGAGGGAAATTTTTCTCCTCTCAGGGCACAGAATTCTGAGCTATTTGCGGTAACTTTGCACCACACTGCAGAGGAATCCGCCCTCGCAATCCATTCATTTTCAGTCATTATGCAGCCTTTCGTACACCTCCACGTACACTCACAGTTCTCCCTCCTTGACGGCCAGGCCTCGATCAAAGGCCTTGTCGACAAAGCTATGGCCGACGGCATGCCAGGCATCGCCCTCACGGACCACGGAGCTATGTTCGGCATCAAGGAGTTCTTCGACTACGTCAATAAGAAGAACGGCCCCCTACTTCGCGAGCGCAAGGATCTCAAGAAGCAGATCAAGGTCCTTGAGGAGCAGGAGGAGCGTAGTGCAGAGGACGAAGCCAAGCTGAGCGAGCTGCGAGAACAGCTGCAGGCGGCCGAAGCCAAGCCTCTCTTCAAGCCCATCCTCGGCTGCGAAGTCTATTGCGCCCGTCGCTCGCGCTTCAAGAAGGACGCTAACGTCCCCAACCCCTATCGTCCCCAACCAATCCGTGGACAATAGTGGCTGGCACTTAGTCCTCTTAGCGAAGGACCTCACGGGCTACAAGAACCTCATCAAGATGGTCTCGCGCTCGTGGATCGACGGCTACTACTACCGCCCACGTATCGACAAGGAGCTGCTGGAGGCCCACCATGAGGGCATCATCGCCTCCTCGGCCTGCCTCGGTGGGGAGATCCCCCAGCACATCATGTACGGCAATATCGATGAGGCGGAGAAGAGCATCGAGTGGTTCAAGGGGATCTTCGGTGATGACTTCTACCTCGAGCTACAGCGTCACAAGACCGACAACCCGCTCGGTAACCAAGAGACCTACGAGAAGCAGCAGCAGGTCAATGCTGTCCTCCTCGAGCTGGGGAAGAAGCATGGTGTGAAGGTCATCGCTACCAACGACGTCCACTTCCTCAACGAAGAGGATGCCGAGGCGCACGACCGCCTCATCTGTCTCAGCACGGGTAAGGACCTCAACGACCCCCGACGCATGCGCTACAGCAAGCAGGAGTGGCTGAAGACGACGGCAGAGATGAACGAGCTCTTCGCCGACCTACCCGAGGTGCTCGCCACGACGCAGGAGATCTGCGACAAGGTCGAGCTCTACAGCATCGAGAATGATCCTCTCATGCCGGACTTCCCGATCCCCGAGCAGTTCGCCGATGCCGACGAATACCTCCGTCATCTGACCTACGAGGGTGCCCGCCGCAAGTACGGCGAAGAGGGCATCACCGAGGAGGTACGTGAGCGTATCGACTTCGAGCTGGGCGTCATCTCCGGCATGGGCTTCCCTGGGTACTTCCTCATCGTGCAGGACTTCATCGCTGCCGCCCGTGATATGGGCGTCTTCGTGGGCCCTGGGCGTGGATCGGCCGCAGGATCTGCCGTAGCCTACTGCCTCGGCATCACCGACATCGACCCCATCCGCTATGACCTCCTCTTCGAGCGCTTCCTCAACCCCGACCGTATCTCCATGCCTGATATCGACGTGGACTTCGACGATGACGGGCGTGCGGATGTGCTCCACTGGGTCACGGAGAAGTACGGCTACGAGCGTGTAGCCCATATCGTCACCTATGGCACGATGGCCGCCAAGAGTGCCATCAAGGACGTCGCACGCGTGCAGCGCCTCCCCCTCTCGGAGAGTGACCGCCTCACGAAGCTCATCCCCGACAAGATCCCCAACGTGAAGAACGTCACCATCGGCGCTTCTATCGAATACGTCCCCGAGCTCAAGCAGGCTTCCCTTAGCCCCGACCCCCTACTCCACGATACGCTGAAGTATGCGCAGATGCTCGAGGGGAATATCCGCAGTACGGGCGTACATGCCTGCGGTATCATCATCGGGAAGATGGATATCAGCGACGTCGTCCCCTTGAGCACCGCCGAGGATAAGGCCACGGGCGAGAGCATGCTCGTGACGCAGTACGAAGGCTCGGTCATCGAGTCTACGGGCCTGATCAAGATGGACTTCCTCGGGCTCAAGACCCTCTCGGTCATCAAGGAAGCCCTGCTGAACATCAAGAAGAGCCGCGGCATCGAGATCGACATCGACAAGATCCCCATCGACGATGCCAAGACCTACGAGCTCTACACCGAGGGGAAGACCGTCGGGACCTTCCAGTTCGAATCCGCTGGGATGCAGAAGTACCTGCGCGAGCTGAAGCCCTCGACCTTCGAGGACCTCATCGCGATGAACGCCCTCTATCGTCCAGGGCCTATGGACTACATCCCCGACTTCATCGACCGTAAGCACGGCCGTAAGCCCATCACCTACGACCTGCCCTGCATGGAGCGCTACCTCAAGGACACCTATGGTATCACCGTCTATCAGGAGCAGGTGATGCTACTCTCCCGTGAGATCGCCGACTTCACGCGTGGGGAGTCCGACGGCTTGCGTAAGGCGATGGGTAAGAAGCTCGCCGACAAGATGGCCGAGCTGAAGGTGAAGTTCCTCGCTGGTGGTGCGAAGAAGGGCTACAAGGAGGACACGCTGGAGAAGATCTGGGCCGACTGGGCGAAGTTCGCCAGCTACGCCTTCAACAAGAGCCATGCTACCTGCTACAGCTGGGTCGCCTATCAGACGGCGTACCTCAAGGCGAACTACCCCGCAGAGTACATGGCTGGTGCGCTGAGCCGTAACCTCAACAACATCTCCGAAATCATCAAGCTCATGGACGAGTGCCGTACCATGGGCATCCGCGTACTCACGCCAGATATCAATGAGTCCGACTTCAAGTTCTCCGTGAACCAAGACGGCAACATCCGCTTCGGGCTCAATGCCATCAAGGGCGTAGGTAGCTCAGCGGTCGAGATGATCATCCGTGAGCGCGAGGAGAATGGGCCCTTCGAGAATGTCTATGACTTCTTCGAGCGCGTGCCCATGAGCATCGTCAATAAGAAGACACTCGAGAGCTTGATCTTCTCCGGTGCCTTCGATAGCTTCGGCCTGCAGCGTGAGATCTACAGCGCTCCGATGGAGACGGGGAATGATGATTCCTTCCTCTCCGCCCTCGTGCGCTTCGGTCAGGTCAGCCAGGCAGAGCAGAGCCTCAATGAATCTTCCCTCTTCGGAGGCGATGACGAAGCCCTGCAGATCCCCCGCCCCACGCCTCCGACGCACTTCGTCGAGCTCTCGGATATGGAGCGCCTCAATAAGGAGCGTGAGCTGGTCGGGCTCTACCTCTCAGGCAATCCGCTTGACCCCTACCGCGTACTCCTCGAGTGCTACTGCCCCGTCAATGCGCAGATGATGAATGACCCAGAGGCTCTCGGCGAAGGGCCGTCAAGTCTCCTTCGGCGGTATGGTGTCGAACGTCTTTATCGGCACGACCAAGCGTGGCGACCCCTATGCTCGCATCACGATCGAGGATACACAAGGCTCGTGCACGATCCCGCTGTTTAGTGGGAACTATGTGAGCTACTCGCAGTACTGCCAGAAGGGGCTCTTCGTCTTCGTCGAAGGCGTCATCCAGAAGCGCCGCTACGGCGAAGAGCTGGAGCTGAATATCCAGCGCGTGAGCCTGCTGAGTGATGTCATCGACCGAATCATCTCCAGCATCCACCTGAATATCGATGTACGCATCGTCAATCAGAGCATCATCAGCGAGCTCGGAGAGATCATATCGAACAATAGCGGCTCTGCTATGTTATCAATAAGACTCTCGGATGGTACGGGGCGCAATGATGTCGAGCTCACCTATGACCAAGGGTACAATAGCTCCGACACCTATCCTCCTCGACTTCTGCCGTCAGTACGGCATCGAGATGACAGCTAAGTAGCAAGTAATAATATTAGTCTCACCTATAAGAAAGGAAACAATCATGGCATTAGAAATCAACAGCCAGAACTTCGACACGCTCATCGCCGGCGACCAGCCCGTAGTCCTCGACTTCAGTGCCACTTGGTGCGGCCCCTGCCAGATGGTGGCTCCCATCATCGAAGAGCTCGCAAAGGAATACGAAGGTAAGGTCGTCATCGGTAAGTGCGACGTCGACCAGGATCCCGAGCTTCCCAACCGCTTCGGTGTACGCAACATCCCTACGATCATCTTCGTCAAGGGCGGTGAAGTCGTAGAGAAGAAGGTCGGCGCTCAGAGCAAGGACGCTCTGAAGAAGTCTATCGAAGGGCTGCTCTAAGCTCCATATCCGATAGCCGGAAATAGCATAAGGGCTGTACCACCTGGTCTGGGTGGTACAGCCCTTATCTCTTTTATAGCCGAATTATACGGCCTCGAAGAAGAGGCGCAGCGAATAGCTCAGCTCCTCGCCAAGGGACTTCCCAAGCTGAGCAGATAGCTCCGCCGTCGTGCGGCACTTAGGATAGGCGTCCGAAGTAGGGATAAGCCGTGCGATGCACTGCCCCACCCTCGACTATGTAGAGCCCATCCAGCGCAGGGAAGAGCTCGTCACTATAAGCCCAAGCACCTCTAAGGTCGGGGTGAAGCGTAGCGAGATGCTGCAGGAAGCGTAGTGGATCGAGGAGGCGAATCATTCCCCGTCGCTCCTCTCCCTACCCCTCGTCCTCCCTCGGGACGAAGATAATAGCTCACCTTCTTCGCCGAATGGGATGGCTCTTGAAGCAAGACTTCTCGCACCGCAGAGCTTCCGTAGACAGCCTGTACAATGACTTCGTCCTCACGCTCTACGTAGAAGAGTGCGCCATTGACCTTGCCCTCTGCCGTACGATGCTCACGAAGCACATAGCCCTCACTGGTCGGATAGTCTTCGGTCACTACACGCCAGAGCGCAGGACTATGCAGGAGCTGTGGCGCCTTGCTTGCGCGCTCCACAGCAGTGAGGTATTCGACGAGCGTCACACCTTCACATTCGGGATCAGACTCCGAGAGCACAGCTTCGAGGGAGGTTGTCGTCACGGCGACAGGAATGGGAGCATAGCCCACTGCCTTCGTATAGTAATCGAAGAGCCAATCCTCAGCGGGCAAGAGAAGTGAAGCGACATCGCCCCGCTCTTGCGATAGGCTAAGGGCAGTCTTCAGCTCTTCCTTCATCAAGCCACGTCCAGCGTAGTCGGGATGCGTACATACCGCCACGACATAGCTCACGGGCAAGCGTTCGCCAGCTGAGCTAAGCTCCACGGGGAGATACTGCAGATGCGTCGTCGCTACGCCCTCGGTGTAGCCGATGAGCGTGCTATCGTCGCGATAGACCTCGCTAAAGTAGGCCGAGAGGAAGGCATCCGTATCCCCGAAGCAGAGCTGCCAAAGGCGATAGGCATCCCGTGCCTTAGGGCTCAGTGGGGCATTCATGGCGCAGGACTGCAGCGATCTTCTGCAGGATGATATCAGGCTTGTAGGAGAGCTTGGCCTTACGGAGCCCCTCGATACCCTAAGTCCTCCTCGCGATTCACATAGGTGTAGCGCTCGGGGATCGTCGAAGCGAAGAGCTTATTGATCACCGTGAAGGCGCCATCATAGTCACGATTGGCCTTCTCGATGTGCACACCGAAGGTCGTCTCATTGATGGGCGAACCGATAGTGAAGGCGACGATCTGCCCGCCGACACGCAGGATGCCGCCCGAGAGCTGCAGTTCGTCGAAGGAAGAGAGGAGACGCAGGATGACCTCCTGCTCCTTGTCCTCGCCTTGGTCTTCGCTGCCGTGCTGCTGTAGCCAGGCTTTCTCAACCTCAAGGCACTCCAGCGCGTTGGCTCCCGTGATGGGTTCGTAGCTGAAATCAGGGTAGAGCTTCTCGAACTTATTGACGTGATTGCGCTTCGACTGCAGCGCCTTCCCCGAGAGACTGACCAGACGCTCTCGGAGATAGATGTAGTCCGCCGCTCCTTCGTCTTCGAGGAAGGTGAAGGCGCCAGGGCAAAGCTCCTCGAGATGCTCCCGACAATGCGCCGTGATCCCCATCACGACGAGCGGATAACCACCTGCATCGGCCTCGTGACGTAGCCGATCCAGCGCATCCGAGCCACAGCCCCCACCCCGACGAATAGGGATAAGGTACGCTGGATGTGGACGTGCGGGCGAGGTGAAGCGAATGAAGAGCGTGTCGTCAGCTATGGCGTAGCTCGTCTCATACTTCACAGCCCAGCCGAAGAGATTGGCGAACGCGAGATCGCAGATACGCGACTGGCTGGCGAGCGTATAAGCCGTTATCTCCGCTCTCGAGGCTACTGTGATGGGGGTAAGTGCAATAAATCCATATACATCGAATAGCTTGGGACCACCGATTCAGCATGCCCTCGGGCGCGCTTCCTGACGATGGTCCCAAATGTTATATTACTTTCAGCCGAATGTTATATTACTTTCACTCAAAAGTAATATTACTTTTCGGCAAAACTTATATTACTTTTCCTCGGAAGTTATATGACTTCTGACCCGAGGTTATATTACTTTCGGCAGAAGGGTATATACCCTTCGATAAAAAGGTATATACCTTTTGCTGCGAGGTATATACCTTTCTCTGTACTTATATAGGTGAGTGAAGAAGGCCTTCGAAAAAGCCGTGCCTTCTCACTACTTCGCCTCGCCTCGCGTCATGCGGAAGGAGGCCTGGTAGCACATGAATAGCGGGATGGCGACGCCCACACCGAGGGCGAACATCGTCAGCAGTGCCGTGATCGTATTCGAGATGATGCCCTGGCAGATACTGCTCCTGCGCCACCTCCTGCGTCGACTCCATGAAGCGAATCGTGCCCAAGATAGAGCGGTAGGCGAACTGACCTGGGATCATAGGCAGAAGGGCGGGGAAGGCAAAGACTTCGATCGGGTAGCGCGCATGATAGGCAAAGCCCACAGCGATGAAGCCAGCAAAGACCGCTGCGAAGAATGTGGCGATGGCGATATTCATACCCGCATACGTCATCAGCGTGAAGCGCAGGGCATTCCCACAGAAAGCGATGATGGGGACATATCGGAAGGCCGCCTTAGAAGGATTACCAACGGCAGCAAAGCCCAAGGCAGCGATGGCGGCAAAAAAGCCTTTCTCAAGGATAAGGAGGAAGTCCATAGTAGCGTAGTCCTATACGATTGCGATGGTGATGAGAGGTTAGAGGAGCGAGAGACCAAGGGACATCAGCGTGACAGAGAGGCCTACGGTGATGCTCACGACGATCATCACCGCTGTCAGGAGACGCGAGATGCCGTTGAGGACATAGCCATCGAGGATATCCATCATACCATTGATGAAGGGGACGCCAGGGATGAGGTAAAGCACACTGGCGCTAAGGGCAATCTTAGGAAACTCTTCGTAGCCGAACTTCGCACCGAGACCGACGACGAAGGAAGCGACGAAGGCCGAGAGGACTACCGTCAGATAGTGATAGACGTGACGGCGATTCAGCTCCTGACGCAGGAGGAAGCCGCAGAACGTACCGAGGAAGACGAAGAGCCCCGATACCAGATCGCCACCGAAGAGCAGGCAGAAGGCCATGTTCGCCTGGCTGATCAGATAGAGCACAAGCCAGCGATTCATCGGCGGTGTGTTGAGGATCTTCTGGAAGCGCTCTTCGAGTTCGTCGAGACTTGGGTGATTGTCGTAGGTGTACCAAGACAGACGGCTCAGCTCGGCATTGAAGAAGAAGTTCAGGGGGCCGTGTCTATGCTGCAGCATCCCAGATACAGGATGCGCATCCAGCGGACGATAGGAGTGACGACCATCGCCCAGGACAGGGCTAAGTGTCATCGTCATGTTGCGCTGGAAGGTCATGATCGTCGGCTCGTAGCCATAGGCATGGGCAATTCTCGTTGTATTGACCACGATACGATTGGTCTGCACACCGACACTCGTCTGCGTCGTGGCGTAGCGCAATAAGAAGTCCAAGAGACGCTCCTTGTCGATATCCTCACGCAGAGGACAAGGTTTCGATTGGGCCATAATTACCGTGAGAGGTGAAGAAAATAGTAAGTGTAGTATGAATAAGAAGAGCCTCCACTGGGATTCAGGGGAGGCTCTGGTATCAGCTCGGGCTGATCATCTTTGTTGCGGAGGCAGGATTCGAACCTACGACCTTTGGGTTATGAGCCCAACGAGCTACCACTGCTCCACTCCGCGCTATCTTTTTGCACTGCAAAGGTACTACATTTTTCTTAATAACCAAAACAACGTAAAAAGCTACCGAAGTATTCCCCTCGAAAACGCCCCTATTTCTGGGCACCAACAAGGCATATCCCCACAGCTAATACCGCTATTATCGGCAAGATAAGAGGGTATAAAAGCTATGTGGCTGCACACCTCGAGCGAGGAGTGCAGCCACATAGGGAGATAAGTGATTAGCGCGGGGACGCGCCGATAGCTTAGAGAGAGTCGGGCTGTGCAGCGCTAGCAGCAGAGACCTTCAGCAGCTCGATTTCGAAGACCAGCGTGCTGAAAGGAGGGATCTTTTCGCCAGCGAAGCGAGCACCATAAGCCAGCTCCTGTGGGATGACGACCTTAACCTTCTCACCGACCTTCATCAGCTGAAGCATTTCCGTCCAACCCTTGATGACCTGGTCAACGCGGAACTCAGCAGGCGTACCCTTTGATTCGTCGAAGACCGTACCATCGATGAGCTTACCGACATAGTTCACCTGGACCATATCCGTAGCCTTAGGCGTAGCACCGTTACCTTCCTTGAGGACCTGGTAAGCCAGACCAGAAGCAGTCGTCTTCACGCCAGCTTCCTTCTTGTAGTTAGCGATGAATTCAGCACCCTTCTTTTTGTTCTCACCGTACTGCTCTTCCATCTGCTTTTCCATTTCAGCTTCGTACTTAGCGCGCTCTACTTCCTGCTTCTTTTCGTAGTAGGACTGAGCGATAGCGCCGAGGCTGTCAGCCTGCTTAGCACGAGCAGCAGAGTCGAGGCCGAGAGCCTTCTTGAAGCCAGCCATGAAGGCAGCCTTCTTCAGCGTAGAGTCGTCCTTGAAGCGCATAGCAGCCTGGACGCCCTGCATCTGACCGACGTAGTACCACAGCTTGGTCGTGTCGCTGTTGAAGCCTTCTTCGAAGCCCTTGAAGAAGAGTGCAGAGTCTACGTTTTCACCCTGAGCCTTTGCGCCCTGGATAGCGTTGACGAGCTCGGTAGCATTACCGAAACCGACAGCGAAAGATACGCTATCAGCACCATCCTTAAGGTCAGCAGAGCCACTCTTAGAGCAAGAGAAGATACCGAGAGCCATGGCCGAAGCAGCCAGGAGCATTGAGATCTTTTTCATTTTTCTTTTGATAGATATTGGATTGATATTCTGTTGTTACTTCTTACGCTTGACTGCTTTGCGAGGCTTAGCAGCCTTGGGGGTAGTAGAGGAGGAAGCCTCTGAGACGTGCTCTTCGCTCGAGGGAGCAGCCTTGAAGGGACGCACGTCGATCAGCTCGACCTCGAAGAAGAGGGGCGAGCCAGCTGGGATGACACCGCTGACACCACGATCGCCATAGGCGAGGGAGGCAGGGATGAGGAACTCATACTTCGAGCCCTTCGTCATCAGACAGATACCTTCCGTCCAGCCAGCGATGACCTGAGAGAGAGGGAAGACGGCAGGCTCACCACGCTTGTAGGAGCTGTCGAACTCCTTCCCCGAGGGGAGCGTCCCCTTTGTAGTGGACGACGACCGTATCCTGTGCCATGGGGCGCGTGCCCTGTGCGGCACGGAGCACGCGGTACTGCAGACCGCTCTCGGTGACCTTCACACCCTCCTTAGCCTTGTTGGCTGCGAGGACGGAGTCAGCCGAAGCTGCCGTGCGACGCGTCTCAGCCTGCTGCAGACCCGCTGCATACTCGTCGAAGATCGCCTTAGCAGCGGATGCCGAGACCTTCGTCGAGCGCCCGAGGAGGACATCACCGAAGGCAGCGAGGATCTGCTGACGGCTCAGCGTGTCGCCAGGCATACGGGAGAGGACTTCGGAGAAGGCCTGCCCATTGAGGACGCCGAAGGCATAGGCGACACTATCCTGACGGGTAGTGAGAGCAGCACTCTTCTGCTTGCTCAGCTTGGGCGAGCAGGAGGCGAGTGCTACGAGAAGGCCTGCCGACAGGGCGATGTGCTTGGTAAGCTGCTTCATCCCTTACTTACCGACGATAGCGATGAGCTCGATGATGAAGATGAGCGTGCTACCGGGCTGGATCATCTCACCAGCACCGCGGTCGCCGTAAGCCAGATCCGAGGGGATCGTGACCTTCCACTTCGAGCCTACGGGCATGAGCTGGAGGATCTCCGTCCACCCCTTGATGACGCCCTGCAGGGGGAACTTAGCCGTCTGGCCACGGTCCATCGAGCTGTCGAAGACCTGACCATTGATCAGCGTACCGTGGTAGTGGCACTCGACCGTATCGGTGAGCTCGGGCTTGGGGCCGTCACCCATCTTGATGACCTCATACTGCAGGCCGCTGGGCAGGGTGACGACACCCGTCTTGTGGCCGTTGATCTTGAGGAATTCTTCGCCTGCTTCCTTGTTCTGCTCGACGGCCTTGCGACGTACTTCCTGGAAGTAGTCGTTGATGACGACCTTAGCTTCGTCGTAGGTCATCTGAGGCTCTGCGCCTTCGAGTACGTCACGTACACCAGCGAGGAAGTCATCCAGATTGATCTCATCGAAGCCAGAGGCACGGAAGTTCTGGCCGATGCTCAGCCCGAGGGCATAGCTTACTTTATTCATTGTACTTAATAGTTGTTGTCTGTGATGTGGGGAGTGCATCTCGTAGCGAGATACAAATGCATATCAGAGGACAAAGTTAGTCATTTTTGCATGGTTGCAAAGCAGGCAGAGAGCTGAAGGAAGCAGGGGGATGAAGCAAGCTCTACGGTAGTCTCCAGTACCAGGTCATACGGCACGCTCCCGAGCGACTACACGAAGCGGGCAAATCAACCTATATAGGTCACTGCTCGGACCAATATAGGTCCCCCTATGCGACCTATATTGCTTCGCGTCGTGACCTATATTGGTCAACCCATCGACCTATATTGGTCGCAGCACCGCCCTATATTCCCCCACTCTATCCCGCCCTATACAGAAGCACTTCGGCCCCGCCACATACTACGCCATAGAGCGGTAGATATGTGGCGGGGCCGAAGGCTATATCGGGGAGTCTTTATCCCCAAGGGAGTCGGACTACATCAGTGCCGTGATGGCAGCTGCCAGACCGAAGACAATACCGGGAGCGTTAGCGACCACGATAGGCCAGTCACGCTTAGGCTGCTGGAGCAGGCCGTAGAAGACCCAGAGGGTACAGTTGATCGCTGCGACGAGAGGCTGGATCCAGTCCCCCTTTTGACCATTGAGGTTGCCCTGGATCGTGCTGATATAAGAGACATACATAAGGATAGCGGTCACCGAAGCGACGGTACCCAGGATGGTGAGGAACTTACTCTTTGCCATATACTTCTTAGGATTAATGAATACAATCTTATCGAGTGCAAAAGTATAAAAACTCATAAAAACTCGTCCTCCCACCCGCTCTGCTAAGCCGCTTCTCCAGCAAGATCACCGACCACGACAGGGCACAAAAGAGCAGGGGCTACGCCTGCACAGCTTACGCTGTAGGCATAGCCCCTGAGGGTATTCCCGCACAAGAGGCGGGTATCGGTTGGTGACTTACTTCTTTGCGAGGTCGTACTGGGCAGCGAGCTCACCTTCGGGGAGCTGCTTGGTCGTCTGGTCGAGCAGCGTGATCTTGCCTTCACCTACCTTGTAGTAGGTTTCGAGGTTGGACGAAGGCGTGATGAGCGTCAGCAGACCATCAGCAGCGAGCTTGTAGGTCCCGTTCTCATCGATGGGCTCAGCGCCTGCCTTAGAGAACTCTTCGTGCTTGCTGTACGTGCCGTCTGCGTTGAGGACGATGGTCGTCTTCACCGAGCCGTCAGCACCTGGGATCGTACCTTCGTAAGTACCCAGTGCAGCTTCGTTAGCTACGTTAGCGGTAGAGTCTACTACTGCAGCAGCTACAGAGTCCTGATTCAGGCTATCGCTCTGCGATGCCTCCGTGTTACCTTGGCAAGAGGCAAGAGCCAGTGCCAGTACTGCGAATGAAACAAATACTTTCTTCATAATCGTACTATGTGTGTTGGTTAGTCGAGCGCCCCGCCAGCGTCATGCCGACTTATCAGACACTCGAACTGGCTACAAACGTACAAAAAAATACTATTCAATGTACAATGCCCTCTGACTACTCTTCGGACAAAGCGTCGACCTCAGCGAGCCAAGCATTGGAAGACACGTCACTGGGCATACGCCAGTAGCCACGTGGCGAGAGGCTCACAGCCGTCACCTTAGGCCCATCAGGCAGGCAGTTGCGCTTGTACTGCTGGGCGAAGAAGCGGCGATAGAACTCGCGTAGCCAGCGCTTGATGGACTTCGCATCGTACTTATCCTTGAAGGCCACCTTCGCCATATAGAAGATCTTCTGAGGTGGATAGCCGTAGCCGAGGAAGTTGTAGAGGAAGAAGTCATGCAGCTCATAGGGGCCGACGACATCCTCGGTCTTCTGATCAATATCACCCTTAGCATTCGTAGGCTTCAGCTCGGGAGAGATAGGCGTATCGACGACGGAGCGCAGGACCTTCGAGAGCTCAGCACCGAACTTCTCGATCTCAGCCATACGCGAGACGATGATCTGGATAGCCGTCTTGGGGATACCCGCATTCACCGAGTACATCGACATGTGGTCACCGTTGAAGGTACACCAGCCGAGAGCCAGCTCGGAGAGGTCACCCGTACCGATGACGGGAGCGTTGTACTTATTCGCCAGGTCCATGAGGATCTGCGTGCGCTCACGAGCCTGCGTGTTCTCGAAGACGACGTCCTGCACCTCGGGATCGTGCCCGATAGCAGCGAAGTGCTGCATACAGGCCTCGGTGATATCGATGGTGCGTGACGTGACGCCAAGCCCCTGCATCAGCTCGATAGCATTGTTCTTCGTGTGGTCGCTCGTACCCAGCCCAGGCATCGTCACAGCGATGATACCCTCACGGGGAAGGCCCAGTGCGTCGAAGGCAGCCACGGTGACCAGAAGCGCCAGCGTCGAGTCAAGGCCACCCGAGATACCGAGGACGGCATGGCGTGCCCCGATGAAGCGCAGGCGCTGTGAGAGACCACAGACCTGAATGTCGAACATCTCTTCGGCGCGCTCATCACGCTTGCGGCTCTCGGGGAGGAAGGGATTCTGCTCGATCTGACGGTCTACATCGTGCGACTCCTCGTGGGTGCGCAGGCGGAAGGGGATCTCTGTCAGGAGGCCACGCTCCGTGTGGTCGACGATCGAGTCATTGAAGCTATTGGTCGTCAAGCGATCGTTGTCGATGCGCATCACATCGATATCGCTGATGATCAGGCGCTCTTCGTAGGTGAAGCGCGGAGTCTCGACGAGGAGCTTACCGACCTCGGCGATGAAGCCCTTACCCGTGAAGACGGTATCCGTAGAGCTCTCACCATAGCCAGCGGAGGCGTAGACGTAGCCGCAGAGGTTCTGCGAGGAGAGCCCGCTGATGAGGCTACGCAGGTAGGTATTCTTCCCTGCCAGCTCGTTGCTCGCCGAGAGGTTGAAGATGATCTGTGCCCCGTAGAGTGCCAGGCGTGTCCCTGGGGTGTAGGGCGTCCACATATCTTCGCAGATCTCGATACCGATGGTGAGCTTGCCTGAGCGGAAGAGGACGTTGTGCCCGATAGGCACCTGGAAGCGGCCGATCTGTACGTGAGCCAGCTTGAGGTCACGCGCAGCAGCGAACCAACGTGCTTCCTGGAACTCACGGTAGTTCGGCAGATAAGTCTTGGGGATAGCCCCGAGGATCTGCCCCGACTGAAGGGCGACAGCCGCATTGAAGAGCTGTGACTGGATGCGAATAGGCATACCGACGATGATGAGCACCGAGGTATGTGCCGTACGCTCTGCAAGGCGAAGCAGTGCAGCCTCAGCCTGATCGTTGAGGAAAGGGCGGAGGAAAAGGTCTCCACACGTATAGCCCGTGATGGAGAGCTCTGGGAAGGTGATGATCTCTACGCCCTTGGCGTCAGCCTCCAGTACCAGAGCCTCTATTCGCTCGACATTGTACTCGCAGTCAGCGACCCGCACGAAGGGGACAGCGGCTGCGACCTTGACAAATCCATGCTTCATATTACATTGCTTTTATAGAGACGATATGCGTGCAGCCCCTTACGAGGATACACGCATGCCGTCTATGAGGCCTCCCCACGCACGCGAGGGAGGATGGTGATTACTATTGTCCGAGAGCAGCCACCCCATGCTGTACCATGGCGATGACTTCGATCAGATTCTTTGTGATGAACTTCACCGAGATCGCCAGGAGGACAACCCCGAAGAACTTACGTAGGATGTAGACCCCATTCTTACCGAGGATACGGTCAAGGAGCGAGACATAGCGCAGGACGAGGTAGACGAGGACCATGTTCAGCACGATACTCAGTGCCAGATTGATCATCGCGATCCCAGCCGAGCGCAGCGTCAGGAGCGTCGTGAACGAGGCAGCCCCCGCAAAGAGCGGGAAGACCAGCGGCACGAAGGTCGTATTGCCGCTCGAGTCGTCCTCGGACTTGAAGATCTCGATACCGAAGATCATCTCGACGGCCATCACAAAGAGCACGATACCCCCTGCGACCCCGAAGGTCGAGATATCTGCGCCGAAAGACCCTAAGAGCGGCTCCCCTACGAGCAGGAAGGCGATCAGGATAATCCCCGAATAGATGCCGACCTGTGCGGAGTGATAGGTCTTCCCCTTGGACTTAAGTGAGAGGATAATGGGGATAGCTCCGATGATATCGATGGTGACGAAGAGCGTGAAGAACGCTTTGTAGAGCTCGTCGAGGCTGAAGAGGGTAAACTCATGCCCTATCGCTGAGGCGATCTGACCGAGGTCTACCCCGAGAAGTGGAGTAGTCATCATTACGTGAATGAGCTTAGAGAGTAGTGTATGTAGCAAATAGCGAGGGGATATCCCTCCTCTGGAAAGAAGGATACCCCCTCACATGGTGAGCGGTAGGCGAGGCTCGAACTCGTGACCCTCAGCTTGGGAAGCTGATGCTCTACCAACTGAGCTACTACCGCAGGGTTAAGACCCCTCAAGGGGTTTTCTTGTCCGCAAAGATAGGAAGAACTTTTGATTCTGCAAGAGGATTTCACCTGTGCTTCCGCCTCCAAATCCGAGGGGTATATTGAGGAAACATCTACCATCCGTCAGTAGGACTGCCCCCATCTGGAGACCTTGTAGCCACGCTCCTCTACAGCTCGCAATTCCATAATCCATAATTAGAGTGCATCATAGGTGAAGCTCAGGGAGTCCGACTACGCGTTATTTTCCTTGTCTTCTACCGCTTTGCTCAGCACCCTCGGAGAGAGGCAGAATAGAGATCGCTATTCGCGCTCCAGCGGATTGTATGAGCGAGGCTTCATCCGACGAAGCGTCTCCTTGGAGTAAATCACCCCAGGGATTTGTCGCATATAAGCAGCTGGATCACGGGCATAGGCCGCCTTGGCCTTGAGATAATCCAGTCGGCTCACCCGCTGCTCGCTGGAGCGAGGACTGAGGTAAATCAGTTCGCCCGCCTTAGCATACTCCAGCCCCACGGCTTCGTACACATAGTGACGCTGCGTATCATAGACACAGAGGATCAGTCCCGGAAGGCCCGAGAACTTCCAAGGCCCGACACTAAAGGGTAACTCATCGGTATACCAAGCGATGAAGTCACGGCCTCGAAAGTGGGTCTTTGCTCGGCGACAAGGGTAGTCGAGGAGGGTCGTATCTCCAGGAAGCGACTCCCACCTTTGTGTAGGAATAGGCTCCTCGTAGAGGTACTCATCTACGACTATGTTGTTCTGCTCCGTAAGCACACCGCTCCTCATATCCGCAAGGATCATCTGATGGTCCCGCGCCTGCTGAGAGAGTGCGCCCATGTAGAGCGGTAAGATCTCCATCCAAGTCCTCCCTTGAGCGGCTGAGGCATCACGCAGCGAATCGATGCGCTCTGCCCCCATCGTCCACTCTTTCGTCGCATGCGCCCCCACCTGCAGAAGACGCCAGGCCTCACCCTCTCGCTTCAGGTTGGCCGTGTCGGGGCGGTAGGTACACTTATATAGTAGTCGAAGTTTCGCAGTATCGACGACCATCTTCTTCACGGAGTCGACTCGCTCCGTACCAAGCTTACCCAGCGAGGACACTTCCTGAGCAAAGGCCATAGGGCAAGAGAAAAGGACAAATAAAATGCCTGCCAATAGGGTACTGGCTTCAACACATTTATGACGAAGGGAGGCACAGATGCGTGGGGGTACTGCCAAGTCTCGTGGACGAGGGAGCAAAGAAAAGAGGAGTTTCTTCATACGATGATTTAGATTCTACGGCTGCGTAGTATGCGTCTTAATGGAGATTGCGTACTCCACTACAAATATAAAAAAACAACAGCCACACCAACTCGAGACTGCTGCCGCGAGTCCTGCTCTCTATTTGTTGTGCTAAGGCATCGCACGCCCAGCTCCCCGATAGGCCTCTCCGAAGTGATACACAAGCCCTTCGCCTTATCGCGAGTATTCCTCTTATTCAGCGGAAGGAAAAGCGTCATTCTCGTGAAGAAAAAAGCGCCTTCACGTAGTGATATTCTTCTATCTACGCACGTAGTCTTAAAGACCAGACACGTAAATCCAAATATCCACGTACGTAGATATTAGAGCCACGTACGTAGTCCACACTTATCTACCACTCATCCACAACTTTTATCCCTACGTGGAGCAACCACCTATATAGAGGTCGCGTCACAAAGCTATATAGGAATCAGTCCAAAGCTATATAGCATTCTTCGCCATCCTATATAGCTCTATCCACCCATATACCTATATGGAACTATTGTGGAAGGTCTCATAAGGAACAGCACTCCCCTACCCGATAAAAGACCGCCCCCGAGGCCGCTGACTACGGAGCAGTCAGACAGCCTCGAGGGCGGGTATTTAGAGTGGCAATGTGCGGGGAGTTACTTACGCTGCTGCGAAGTCACCTTCACCACCGAATAGTAATCCGAGTTGTAGCCGTGGAAGGGGAACGTGAAGGAGAGCGTACCCTTCTTCAGGTCAATCTTCCCTTCGGGCTTCACGTAGTGGCCTTCGGTAGCATCGAGTTTCAGCCGTACGGTCTTCGTCGATACCCGTGTTGGAGAGGATGCTGTACAGCTCCATCCCGTCGGCCGACTCGACCGTCTCCTTGAAGGTCGGCTCAGCGGCGATCTTCGCCATCACACGCGTCCATACCGAGGACTCGTAGGTGAAGGGTACGACGATGGGGCTGTCCGACTCGTCTTCACGGAGCGGATAAGTCGCAGGCATACCCGAGAGACGCTTGCCCGTGAAGGCGAGCGTACCCGTGGAAGCATTCACACGGACATTGTCCAGCACGACATTGAAGGTCTCAGCCGAGGACTGCGTCCAGTTGATCGCCTTCATCACCTCCAGACTTGATGTCCCTTCGGCATAGAAGTAGAGGAGATTATCGACCGTGTAGCCGTCCCAGAGCTTCTTATAGATATCGTTCAGACCAAGGGCATTGTACGAGAACTTCAGTACGGGCTGGTCGGCCGTAGCACGGTCACTCAGCTCGACGAGCATCGTGGCACCGCTGATGCGCCAGGTGGCCTTCGAACGGATATCCGTACCATAGTCGTAGTCGGTAAAGCCCGCCCAGTCGACACTACCCTCGACCGTATGATAGCCGAGGATCGTGGAGAGGTCGATGCCCCTTGGCACGATAGCCGTCGATGAGCGCCTGCTGAGCAGCCGTAGGCGTCCACACGGGGAAGGGCGAGATCGTGATCGTCAGATCGCCCTCGACCATTAGACCCGAGGCGGCGGACGTGACGGAGAGCTTGGCCTGCTGCTGGGTCGTCACTGCCTTAGCCGAAGGTGTGATGACGACCTCTCCCTCGAGCTGACCTGCGGGGATCGTAAGCGTCTTCGAGGAGAGCGTGAGGGATGAGGCAGCTTCGCCCGTGAGATTGAGCTGCAGCGTGACCGCGTCCGTGCGACGAGAGGTCAGGCGGACGGTCACCTTAATAGGAGAGGTAGAGGTCGCAGCTATGAGGACCGAGCGAGAGCCGTCAGGCAGACGCAGCTGGATCTTATTCTCCCCACGATACTTATTGTCGGGGGTATCCTTCGCACACGAGGGAAGGAGCGAGAGGAGGAGCAGGGAGAAGAGTCCGATGGCCCCGATGCTCCGTAAGCGATGATAAAGGGAAGTCTTCATAATGGAGATACGATAATAAAAGGATGAGATCAATGGGTGAGCTCAGGCCACCCAGGGTTCTGTGCCCCGAGGTTCTTATTCGAGCGCTCGGAGGCGGGCAGTGGCAGGGTGCGCTTGTAGCTCCCTGCTGGCAGCGTGAGGGAGACACGCTCCTCATTGGGGGTATAGTGCTCGATAGGTAGTCCCAGACGCTTGAGGTCAAAGAAGCGTAGGCCTTCGCCGGCGAACTCTCGCGCCTTCTCGGCGATGATAGCATTGATCAGGGCAGTACCTGTCACGGTCGAAGCGACCTCATCTGCACCGACCAGACGGAGGTAGCTATTGAGGAGGTCGCGTGCAGCCGTCTCATCACCACTGCGAGCCAAGGCCTCGGCACGCAGGAAGATGGGCTCGGTCGTGCGTACGACGCAGTTGTAAGAAGGGAGTCCTCCAGCGAAGAGGAAGGCGGCATACTTCCCGATGATCTGCAGCGAGCGGGTCGTGGTAGCATCGACCTGCAGGGTGCTGTCGAGGGCATAGCTGCGATGACGGAGGTCCGTCGAGGCAAAGTAGCTTCGCTGGGGAAGCTGGTAGGTCGCATTAGCAGCCGACTTCGCCTGAGCGTAGATACTATTATAGTAGGTCACGGGCACCGAGCTGGCGAAGAGGGCTATAGTAGATGCGCCCTGCGACCAAGCAAGAGGTGTCGTGGGGATCATCGAAGCGGAGAGCGTCGCGGGGACGAGCGTGCGGGTCACTTCCTCGGCCTTAGCCCAGTCGCCAGCATAGAGATAGAGGCGAGCGAGGAGTGCCCGAGCCGTAGCTGCATTGACGAAGCCTGGGGCAGAGCCGTAGGGCGGGCGCGTCGTCGTGTCGAAAGCCGTGAGGGCTTCCTTCAGCAGGCGCTCAATAGCCTGCACCGTCTCGGCCTTTGTGCTACGTGGGAGTTCCTCACGCTCCACACGGTCCTTGAGGATGATCCCAGCCGTATGCTCGGTATCATCATAGGGCGTAGCGAAGAGCTGGAGGAGCTGGAGGTAAGAGAGTGCCTTGAGGGTCTTCGCCTCGCCTGCAAGGTAGTCGAGCTGGAGCTGCTCGGCAGAGGAGAGGCGTGAGCGGAGGTCGGGGAGTCGAACGAGCACAGCGTTCGCATCCTTGATGGTCTCGTAGTAGCCCGACCAGAGGTCAGAGGCCAGACTCTGCAGGGCATAGTCGGTATAGGCATAGAGCTGCGCCATCTGCGGGCTTTGGCTGGCACGATGCGTGGGCACCAGCTCGTCGGAGAGGAGACTAAGCTCGAGCTCCACCTTCGGATAGGAGCTATAGGCGGAGGCAAGCGCCTCATAAGCCGTCTGTACGGAGGAGATTGCCTTCGGGTCGGTCAACTCATTCTCCACGGGGATATCCAGTGAGCAGGCCGAGAGGAAGGGCACCACCGCGAGGACAGAGCAGAGCATCCGTAGCACAGAGCGTCGGAGAAGCAAGGACATCAGAAGTTGAGATTGAGGTGAAGGGTAAGGACGGGCTGCACACCGAGGTCATAGGTACCCGACTCAGGGCTCCCGCCCTTGTACGGCGTGAGCGTGAAGAGGTTCGAGCCCTGCAGGGCTATCGTAGCGTACTTCACGACATCGCCCAGATGGTGCAGCAGCGATGAAGAGAGGCGGTAGCGCAGGCTCAGCATCGAGAGACGCAGGTAGTCACTGCGCGAGATCATCCGCGTATTGGGATAGTGCGAGAGGTTGTTGAAGGTCTGCGTCCCCGCTCGTGGGTTGGGATAGAGGCGGTCTTCATCACCGAGGGCAAACCACGTGCGAGACACCTGCCCCGCGATGGCATTCTTATTCACATCGGAGACCCCACGCACGTAGGTCATCGAGTAGGCCTTGAAGCCCCCAAAGACGTAGTAGAACTGCGCATCCAGCTCCAGCGCCTTGTACCCGAAGGTCAGGCCGAAGGTACCCGTATAGGGTGGCGTACGGTAGCCGATACCCACGAGGTCATCGCGCACGATCGTCTTACCGAAGCTCTGCTCCGCCCCCTGTCGGTCACGGAACATCAGTTCGCCCGAGAGTGGATTGACCCCGAGGGCATCCAGCCCATAGACATAGTCATAGGAGCGACCCACCTCGTAGTCGGGGTAGACATTGTCGCCCGAATAGATGGCGGTCTTCCCATAGAGGTCGAGTACCTTACTGCGGTTGTAGGCCAAGGCTGCACGGAGCGAGAGGCGCCAGTCTTCACCGCTAAGAAGGCGAGACGAAGCAGAGAGCTCCACCCCTTCGTTGCGCAGACTACCGACATTATCCAGCATCGAGAGGAAGCCGTTGCTCGCTGGGATATCCGTCATGATCAGGGCATCCTTCGTATCGCGGCGGTAGAGGTTCACATCGAGCGTATGGGCATGAGCCAGCTGCACGGAGAGGCCGAGGTCCACACTCTTGAGTTGCTCGGGCTTCAAGCGGTCATTGTAGAGAGTAGAGAGGCGGATGAGGCGGTACTGATCTGCGTAGAAAGAGCTCTGCTGGTAGGAGAAGATGGGCACAGCTGAGGCCGAGGTAATCCCCCCGAGGCTTGCTGTCAGCCCCCACGAAGCCTTTAGTCCAAGCCCCGTCAGCAGACTTCCACCACGGAGGAAGGGCAGAAGCTCCTCAAGATGCAGGCCTCCACCGAGTGCCCACGCGGTATTCCAGCGCTTGTCACGGGGCAGGAGGCTTGAGGCATCCGCCTTGTAAGCAGCGAAGAGATCAAGCTTCTTATCGTAAGTATAGCCCGTAGCCAGGCCGAAGCCCAGCTGAGCGGAGGTGGCGTTAGAGCCGGAGAAGTCGGGGCGGAGGTCTGCTGACGTGAGGCCCTTGTTCACCCCAGCCAGATACTCCTGCAGGCCGATACCATGCCCCGTCACCGAGAGCAGACGGCCTTCGCTGTAGTAGTAGTCGGTATTGGCAGAGATGCTGAGATCATGCTTCTCGGCGAAGAGACGCTGGTAGGTCGCACGAAGGTTGGCCGAGTAGTTGAAGTCGGTGTTCTTCCCCACAGAGATCATCCCTCGCTCGATGGGACGGCGACGCGTCACCTCACTATAGGCCGTGGCGGGAGTGATCTGCTCACTCTCATTGAGCACGTAGTCAAGTCCGAGGACAGCATCCAGCTGCATCCCCTCGAAGGGACGGAGGTTAGCACTCAGGCTTGTGCCGAAGCGAACCTCCTTCGTCCAGCGACGGAACTGCCCCGTGAGGTCACTGTACTTGCGCCCAGGGTAGGAGAAGAGCTGCTGTGAGCTCTTCGTCTCATAGGGATTGAGCTCGTAGACCAGCTGCTGGGGGCTGAAGTCGCTGCTATTCGGGCTATTGGTCTTAGCATAGCCTCCCGTGAGGCCGAGCGAGACGAAGCCGAGGCGACTCTGCCAGTCGAGGCTATTGGTCAGAGTGAAGCGCTTAGTATCGTTGCCCTCCAGCTGCCCACCTTGGCGGGAGAAGTTGCCCGAGACGTAGTAGGTCACATCTTGGCTCCCACCACGCAGGCTGAGGTTGTGGCTCTGATAGGAATTGGGGCGAATGAGGTCGTGCCACCAGTTCGTATGGATCTGACGCAGGGAATCAAGCTGTCTACTCCCGTAGGCCAGATACTCCTCTCGCGTCCACGTCGGGGCGATACCGAGTGTCGACTGATAGCTCTGACGGAGGTCGCTGAGCGTCGCCGAGGAGATGAAGTCTGGAGAGAAGAGGTAGCCCGGCGCAGTGGTCACCTGCATACGGCGCTCCAGCTCGAGCTTCTCATCTGTATCCATCATCGTCGTAGTCTGACGGCCACGTAGCGTGACACCCGCCTGCGTACTGAGACTGATGGACATAGGGCCCGAGACGCCACGGCGTGAGGAGATCTCCAGCACGCCATTAGCAGCCTTCACCCCATAGAGCGCTGTCGCTACGGCATCCTTGAGTACCTTGATCTCACGGATATCGAGCGGATTGAGCGTCATGAAGGCCTGTGGAGAGATGATCTTCCCGTCGAGCACATAGAGGGGCTCGTTGGCAGCATCGCCCTTGGTGAAGGAGTTGTTGCCACGGATACGGATCTCGGGCTTCATACCGAGCTCGCCACGATTGACGACAGTGAGCCCAGGCACAGCACCCTGCAGTGCCAGCGAGAGGTCGATCATCGGCTTCTGTGCCAGGAGCTTCATATCGACCTGTGCCACGACACCCGAGCGGGCACGTAGGTCAAGGGCATTGATATTGGGGCGGGCACGGACGACGACCTCCTTGATCTCCCCGACGGCATCCTCGAGGACGACACGGAGCGGATGACCTTCGACGAAGGTCACTTGCTGGGTCTTCTTCCCGACAGCGGAGAGGGTAAGACTCTGGCGTCCGCCCTCGGGTCGTGTAGCGAGGGTCAGCGTGAAGCGACCACCTGCATTGGTCATCGTCTTAGCATTCCCTGCTCGGACGATCACCCCGTAGAGGGGACTACCATCCCGCTCGACGACGGCGCCTGTGATGGTGAAGGCCGTCGTCTGCTGAGTGGTCTGCGCAGCAGCAAGAGGAGGTAGAGCGAGCTCAGCACTAAGCGTCAGGCTCGTCAAGAGGGTCAGCAGGAGCTTGGTCTGCGGCATATATGAGGGTAAAGGAAACTACTTTGACTCAGCAGGTAGGGCGTCCTCGGGGACGTAGTAGACTTGACCATCCTCCATCTCATAGGCGACACCGACACGGCGACCGCGGGAGCTGGACTTATCGGTCTTCTCATCAGAGGGGGTATAGCGCTCGATCTTACCGCCCTTCTTCGTGATGATCTCCATATTCTCCTTCCCTGGATTCTTCACCACAGAGAAGTCCTCCTGCGTGAAGACCTCGGTCATATTCATGTTCATCACCATAGCGACCATGAGGGAGACGGCGAAGACCATGGATACGTCGAAGAGGTTGACGACGACGGTCAGTGGGTCGGTATCTTCGCCTGCATGAGCTTGCTCGGGCGGCGTGGCTTGCGTCCCATAGTTACTTCGTACGGCTATCAAGGAGGAGCGAAGAGATGTAGTCGAGGAGAGCTACATCCTTGGTGTACCAGCGCTGCTTGTACTGCAGGGTCACCAGACCCGCCAAGCTGATCACCAGACCGACGACGGTGGTAGCGAAGACGACCTGCATGTTGTAGGCCATCGCACCGATATCCCCGGAGGAGAGACCGACAAGTGCAGGGCTCATAGCGATGAGCGTCCCGACAAGACCGAGCACGGGACCGACCTTCGTCAGGAGCTTAGAGAGGGAGAGGTCCTTCTCGCAGACATTCTCGTAGCTGCTGATGACGTAGTTCGCATAGTCCTCCGTGAGGCCTTCGCGCGTGAGCAAGTCATCAAGGTGGTCAATAAAGGGAGAGCGGTTGGACTTAGGCAGGCGGCCCGACAGCTCGGAGAGGTTGCCAGCATTCAGAGTACGCACATCGCCGAGGAGCGCATTCATGCGGCGGCGCTGCATAAAGCTATTATAGAAGCCCCCGACGAGGATGAGCGAACGGATAAAGAGGATGATGAGGAAGAGGATGTCGGGGATGAGGAGGCTATTCGAGATGACGAAGAGTACCTTGGATATCTGATCCATAAGTGCGGGTATATATTATTTGTGTTTAAGTGATCGACGGATACGGGGAGCGAAGTAGCCCACGGCAAAGCACAGCAGTCCGATGCCAAGGGTCAGCACCAGCCCACTCCACTGGATGGGGCTCTCGGTGGGTGCCATACGGATGGTCTCATCGACCGAAGCGATGATCCCGAGGATGAAGACAAAGAGCTCTACTAAGAAGAGCACCTCCAAGCGCTGCTCTTCCTCGGGCAGGAGGAAGCGCAAGAGGAAGGTAAGCCCCAGCAGGAGTACCACCGTCCCTGCGGCAAGGAGGAGGGAGACCACCCCGAAGTCCATCCCAGGCAGGGCGAAGATCAGCGTCGACTGCAGATAGAAGAGCACGGGGAAGATAAGCACCCCTGGATAGAGGCGCAGGAGGAAGGCTATCACCCTACCCCTTCGACCACGTGGGTGACTCAGACGGGAGAAGCTGTAGGCCACGATGAGTGCCACATCCAGCGAGATGAAGATGGCTGCATACTCACGTAGCGAGCGGTCGGCGATATAGGCTGCGAGGCCTGTCTTCGTCTGCTCGATCGCATAGGGATAGGTCAAGTAGACGAAGACAGCTGCCACGACAGCAAAGAGTGTGGGGATGATCCAGCCCCGCTCAAAGGAGAGGCGTAGCACGGAGGCCACGATGATGAAGAGCAGGAGGATCTGGACGACGAGTTCCATCAGCTACACCGAGAAGATAGAGGTTAGCATCAGGGGACTACTCAGCATCACGGCGGCGCTTGAGACGCAGGAGGACGAGGAGGCCAATGAAGAGGACTGCTACCCCAGCTACGATCCATAGGCCATTGAAGCTACGCGTCACGGCACCAGCCTGATCAGCGACCGTCTCCTTCTTCATCACCATACCATTCTGGCTGGGCGCATCGGCCGAAGAGCCTTCGTCCATCTGCTTCATCTGAGACTGATACTGCTTGGCGGCCTCGGGAGAGAGCTGCTGGGAGATGAAGGCACGGAGCTTCTTATTATCCGCCGACATACCACCACCCGAGGGGCCGTACTTAGCCACGAGCTCCGAATGGCGCTGAGCGAGCGTAGAGAGCTGCTCGGGTGAAGCCTTCCACATCCCCTTACGAGCCGTCTCGAGCATCACAGCGGTGATCTCCTCGAGGGCTGCGGGGCTCTTCCCTTCGAATGCCGAGGCAACACCGAGGTTATTGACGTCGCGGATATACATATCGTAGAGCTGATCCCAGAGCTCCTTGTCGATGACCTCGGGCTTCATCACATTCCACCCGTAAGTGTTGGTGACGACCTCGGTGATGTTAGCGACGCTGTTCGCGCCACCGGCGAGGACCTCCTTCACGTACTCAGGGTTGAGGACGGTAGCACGGCTCTCGACGCCGATAGCCTCCTTGAGATCCTGCATACGCATGTTGCTGTGGTTGCGGTAGTCAGCGAGATAGGTATCAGGGATCCTTCCCCGTGACATTACGCACCGAGAGCGTGAGACCACCCATGAACTCATAGACGTGGTCGAGGCTCAGCGCTCCCCAAGTATTATTCTGACGGGGCTGCACGACGACGTCGGTATTCTTGAGTGCAGCACGGAAGAGAGGCTTGACGAAGCGCCCCCAGTCCTCCTGCTTACCGGTGTAGGCAGCACCCATGTTATTCAGATAGACATCAGCGATCTCCTTCTCTTGCTCCCACTTGTCTCCAGAGGTGACCATCTCCTGGATGCCGGTACCATACATACCATTGACACCACCGAAGATGCGGACGTTCGCCAGCTCACGGGCTTCCTTAGGCGAAAGGCCCTGCTCGACGAGCTCCTTCTCCGTGGCGACGGAGCCTGCAGCGACGTAGTTCTCCTGATCTTCCTTGCCGAGAGAAGCGACCAGCTCGACGGCCTTCGTGATCAGCGCCAGACGCGAAGCTGCGAGGTCACGGAACTGTCCTGAGGTCTGGATGACCACGTCGATACGTGGGCGCCCCAGCTCGGAGGTGGGGATCAAGCGAACATCCTCGACCGAGCCAAACTGCGAGCGCACGGGCTCGACCCCGAGCATATACAGCACCTGAGCGATAGTCACCCCTTCGGTCTCGACGAATTCACTGCTCCAGAAGGTATAGCTGACCTTCGTGGGATACTTGCCGTGCTGCTCCTTGTAGGCCTTCAGCGTAGCCTGAGCGAGCTGTACGCCCTGACTCCAAGCACGCTGCGAAGGTGTGCTCTCAGCACGGACCGAATAGAGGTTGCGACCCGTAGGTACAGCCTGTGGGTTGGCGACGGCATCACCACCCGACGAGGGTGCGGTGAAGCCCCCGTTGAGGGCATTGATCGTAGCATCGAGCTCGAGACGAGGGCTATTCTGCAGGGCATCACGATAGGTGATGACGTTGAGGATAGCGCGCTCCAGCTCGGTGACCGCCTCCATCTCATCACGCTCCTTCTTCGATGGCTCGGGCGTGTCGGCAGCGTGTCCCTGAGGCTTACCCCCTGGGTGACCGCCAGGATGACCAGCGGGCTTATCCTTGAGGCTACCGCCACGGATCTGATCAAGGCGGGTAGGCTTACCTCCCGACTTACTGCTATCGCCCTTGGCAGCTGCCATAGCAGCCTTCATACCCATGGGCTTCTTAGGTGCAGCGAGTGCATGGATGCGCTCCAGCTGCTCCTTCGTGATCCCACCATAGGAAAGGACGGTAGCTTCGCTCACCGAGCCCGAGGCGAGGATGCCACGGACGAGCTGCTGAGCGGGCTGGAGGTACTCCTTATAGAAGCGGTGCTTATTGCTTGTATTATCGATGGGCTGAGCGGCACGCAGGCGATCCAGTCGAGCCTTGGCGTAAGCGATGGGATCAGCCGTCATCGCTAGCACAGTCGAGGTCGTCTTCGCTGGGGTGTAGGGCACGCCCGTGACATAGAGCTGACCGTTGACCTTCTCTGAGGCGATCTCCTCGGCGAAGTTGTCGATGCGCTCGACATCCTTAGCCGTATAGGGCTTCGTGAGGATGGAGTCTAAGCGGAGCTCACGATGGATACCGAGGCCGACAGCGAGCTTCTTCACCGCAAGGCTCTGCGTGTCCTTCGCTGCAGGCTCCTTCAGCTCGTAGTACTTCTCGATGGCCTGCTGCAGGTCGGTGAAGATATGACGCGTCTTGCTCTCATCGAAGGGAGGGGTGATATAGGAGATGAGGCTACCATAAGAGCGACGCTTAGCCATCATGCTCTCCCCGATATTCCCGATCGTGTAATAGTAGAAGTGTGGGTAAGGTGCGATGAGTGCTTCGCCCCAGTCATTGGCGCTGAGTGCGACCTGCTTCTTCGGGGTGAACTCCAAGCTCCCGTGCGTACCGAAGTGCATCAAGGCATCTGCCCCGAAGACGTGGCGAGCCCAGAGGTAAGCATTGACATAGGGATAAGGGGGAGGCGAAGCGGCACCGTGCACGATAGCGAAGTTGTCACTACCGATACCCGCTACAGGCTGAGGGAGCAGGACGACATTGCCGTACTGGATGCGCGTAGCAGCAAGCTGTGGTGTACCAGCCGAAGAGGTACGGGTCATGTAGCTCCCTGGCGTGGGGTCCGTAGGTCTCCTCCAGCTCCTTGATCTGAAGGGGCGTCAGGTCTTCGGCGATCCACTTATCGAAGTCTGCCTTATCGACCCAAGCTGGATTACCCGTCTTGAGGTATTCCTCCATCTGCCCGCCAGCGATGGACTGGATGACGGGACCTTCGCGCATCAGCTGCGCCTCGAAGGCCTTCACATCCGTAGGGGAGCCCCGTGAGGTTATAGCCCTCAGCCTTGAGGCGGAGCAGGAGGTTGTAGAGCGAGGGCACGACTTCGATACCCCTGTGCTGCGAGCGTCTCCTGCCCTGGGCCCTTGAAGTAGTAGATAGCGAGCTTCTTCTCGCTATTGGGCTTGATCTGCAGGGTGAGGAAGCGCTGCACCAGCTCGGTGAGCTTCTTGAGGCGCTCGGGTACAGCCTTGAGGACGTAGAGCCCGTCGTCATTCTTCTCCTGCGTAGTGAGTACGTAGGGATAAATGGCTCCATCAAGCTCGGGCATACCGAGGGTCTGTGAGAGGAAGCCCCCCCATCATACCCTGTGGATCAGCCTCCCATTCCTCACGACTGGTCATGAGCGTCAGGGGAGCGATGACGGGGATATTACGCTCACGCAGGTATTCGACGACGCGATCCCCCCCCATCATCGAGATACGTCCGTGAGGGAAGTGGATGATGAGGTCAGGTGAGACCTCCTGGATGAAGCGGAGGCGGTCAGCGAAGGAAGAGACGGGATAGACATTGAGCCCCGCACGATCGAGGCTGGTGATGAGGCTATCAAGGTTCTGCTTATTGCCGCTGAAGGGATCGTTGAGCCCCCCGATGACGAGGACCTTCTTCGCCCCCTCATGATAGAAGCCCTGCTTCTTGATATAAGCTTCGTAGTCGGCGAGTTTATCGAAGGCGACGTCCTCATCAAGATGGTAGTAGACGTCGGCCGAGCTGGGCGCTACCGAATCAGGCTCGGGAGCGAACCACTTCTTCCCGTCGATGTAGCGACGGATATAGTGTGACAGAGAGCGGTAGTTCTTCTTATTCCCGTTGTCGAGATACTCGCTGATGCGCTGATCCTTAGCTGCATCAAGGCTGGAGATCTCATTCTCCTTCGTCGTAGCATAGACGACCTTGATAGGGAGGCCCTTATCACCCAGCTTCTTGATCTCGGCACGCTGCTCATCATTCCACTTGAGGCCCATACCGAAGGCCAGGACGCAGTCGTAGCTGTCGAACTTATCGATATCCCCCTGCTCCAGCTCGTCATAGCGGACGTGCTTATTGTCGTTGGAGAGGATGATCCCCGAAGACTGATAGCCGGGGAAGTTCACCAGGGCGATGCGCGTCGTCGACCCATAGCGTCCCCAGACAAAGTAGGCGACGAGGGCGACAAGGGCGAGGGCAATCCCTCCGAAGAGGAAGCGACGCAGGCGCTTACTACGGGATGCCGATTTCATGTCACTCATATAGCTTATACCTTATATATTATCTCTGCTTCATATTCCCCACAGACCCGCATAGACACAGGGGTGGAAATTAGCAGGCAAAGTTATAGGCTACAAGGAGGCGAGTAAATACCTATGAATAGGGATTTGCCCCCACATAGACAACCTATATATAGGTATAGACACAGCTTATCAGCGTTAACTCTCCCCACATCTAATGAGACTGTTGCGGCAGAGTCCTGCTCTCTATTTATTGTGCTAAGGCATCGCACGCCCAGCTCTCCGATATGCTTCTCCGAAGTGATACACAAGCCCCTCGCCTTATCGCGCGTATTCCTCTTATCCAGCGGAGGGAAAAAGTGTCCTTCTCGTGAAGAAAAAAGCACCTTCACATAGTGGTTTTCTTCTATCTATGCACGTAGTCTTAAAGACCAGGCACGTAAATCCAAATATCCACGTACGTAGATATTAGAGCCACGTACGTAGCCCAAACTTATCTGCCACTCGTCCACAACTTTTATCCCTACGCGGAGCAACAACCCTAATATAGGCCACGTCACAAAGCTATATAGGAATCCAAGTAAAGCTATATAGGAATCAGTCCAAAGCTATATAGCTTTCTTCACCATCCTATATAGCTCTACCGACACACCCATACACTTATTATATGGGACCATTGCGCAAGGCACAAAAAGCCCCACCGATCGCAAGCGGATCAGTGGGGCGATGGGGTGTGGCCTACACGAAAGGGTAGCCAGCTACTTGATGGGGACGTGGAGCACCTTGCGCTCGCCGATGAAGCCCTCGAGGGTCTGCCCGATAGCTATGGGCCCGACACCTGCAGGGGTCCCCGTGAAGATGAGGTCACCCATACGTAGCGTCTGGAAGCGGCTCACATAGGCAATCAGCGCATCAAAGCTATGGATCATCTCCGAGCTATCGGCCTCTTGCACCACCTCTCCGTCACGCCGTAGCGAGAAGGCGATGGGGCGCTCGGGATAGCCCAGAGCCGTCTTATCCAGCCACTCTCCTACGACAGCCGAGCCGTCGAAGACCTTAGCCTCCAGCCACGGACGGCCCTCAGCCATAGCGCGTCGCTGGATGTCGCGTGCCGTAAAGTCAATACCCATCGTCACACGCTCATAGTAGCGATGGGCGAAGCGCTCAGCGATGCACTTCCCTACCCGACTGATCTGGATGACCAGCTCCGCCTCATATTCGATGGACGAACCCATATCGGGGAGGAAGAAGGGCGTGCGGGGCTTGAGCAGCGCATCGCCCTTGTGGAAGAAGAGTGGAGGAGTATCTACCGCCTGCTCAGGAAGGCCGAGCTGAGGTGCTTCGGCTACGTGCGGGCGGTAATTGAAGCCTACGCCTAAGATCTTCATCGGCTGGAGCGAGGCTTACTGGTGGGGATAGCAGGTTGGGGCTCGTGGAGCGCCTTCATTCGGGTGAACATCAGTGCCAGGTGCGCATACATCGAGGTATTCTGCACGACGACGTGGTCGGGCGTCTGGATACGAACGGGCGTAAAGTTCCACAGCGCACGGATACCGGCACGCACCAGGCGATCGGTCATCAGCTGAGCTTGTAGGATAGGTACGGTGAGGATGGCGATCTTGATGCCTTCGCTCTCGATACGTGTCGCCAGCTCATCGATATGATAGACGGGGATCCCCGATACTTCCGTACCGATGATATCCTCAGCGACATCGAAGCCAGCAGTCACCTCAAGACCGAACTGTCGTAGCCCCTTGTCCGAAAGGAGCCCAGAGCCCAAGCTCCCGACACCGACGAGGAAGGCCTGATGACGCTTCGTGAAAGCCGAGGAATTCCTCGAGGTAGTTGATGAGAGCCTCCGTCTCATAGCCGACGCGTGTACGCCCCTGAAGCTCTACATACGAGAGGTCCTTAGCCACGAGCGCAGCATCGACCCCGACACCCGAAGCGATACGGGGCGAGGAGACGTACTTATGTCCTTCTGTTTGGAGAAGCTTTACAAAGGAGAGATACCAAGGGAGTCGGCGCAGCGTCGGCTCGGGGATAATCCCATTGCGCTTCTTCTCGTCCTTAGATTTAGCCATTTATAGTCGTTTAAGTAAGTGATCTTGTTCCTGATGAGTACAAATTTACGAATTCAATACGAAGCCTCGTAGTATATCCCTCCCCGACAAGAGCACGACAGCCAGCTATCCGATAAGAGGATAGCTGGCTGTCGCGCTTAGTTAGGTCTATCGATCTCCGCAGAGAAGCAGAGGCTATTCGTCTTCGGAGGAGGCTGCAGGGGGCTGGATACCGCCTGGCAGTGCCTTCTTCGTCTTGGCTCCCAGCGCCTTCAGCTTATCGAAGCGGCCGAGGATATCGCCACGACCATCACGCAGCTGGCCCTTAGCTTCGCCAAATGCCTTCTGCGCATCCTCGAGCTTGCTCTCGATCTTCAGGAAGGTCTCGGAGAAGGTAGCGAACTTATCATACAGCTTACCCGCCTCATCGACGATCTGCAAGACATTGCGCTGCTGGCTATCACGCTGCCACATATCCTGCGCCATACGCAGAGCAGCGATGAGGTTCGTGCCGTTGATGAGGACGACATTCTTCCGATAGGCTTCCTCCCAGAGCGTGGGATCGTGGGCGAGCGCTATGGTGTAGGCGGGCTCATTGGGGATGAAGAGCATGACGAAGTTCGGCGAGCCCTCGGTGTATTCTTCGTAGCGCTTACCTGAGAGCTCATTGATATGCTTGCGCAGGCTGAGGAGGTGCTCCTTGAGTGCTTGATCGCGCTCTGCATCCGTCTCAGCAGCCACATAGCGTGCATAGGCGGTGAGGCTGACCTTACTGTCGATGACGATGGCACCCCGATTGGGGTAGCGCACGATGACGTCGGGACGAAGTCCACCACGGCTATCTCCCGTCGTGATGACGGCTCCCGACTCATCACGCAGTGTCTCCTGCACGAAGTAATGCTCTCCTCGAATGAGACCACTCTGATCAAGGATGCGCTCGAGGACCAACTCACCCCAGTCACCCTGTACCTTGCTATCGCCACGCAGGGCACGCGTGAGGCTGGTGGTCTCCTGACTGATCTCCTGACTGCGGAGGATGAGCTTCTCGATGGAGTCCTTGAGGTTAAAGCGTTCGCGCGCCTCTTCTTGATAAGTCTTATCGACCTGCTCCCCGAATCGCTTGAGATCCTCACGCAGCGGGGAGAGGGTTTCCTTCGTACGCTTGTCGAGGTCTTCGGTACGCTCGCGCATGATATCATTCGCGACAGCACGGAAGCTATCGCGTAGCTCTTCGGCGAGCTTGCCCTTCTCTGCCTGGAGCTTCTCCAGCTCGGAGGCGAGGCTGGCACGCTCGGTCTTGACGGCAGCAAGGCTCATGGCCGCTTCATCTGCCTTCTGCTGGAGGGCGTCGTAGCGCTGGCGCAGCTCTTGATGTGCCTCGGCAGTCGTCTGGAGCTTCGTCTCCAGCGTCTTGAGCTCGAGCGCCTTCTCGTGCTCAGCACGCTCGGCGGCAGCGGCTACGTCAGTCAGTTCTTTGATGCGCTTCCCTGCGTAGAGGAAGAGCACGAGGAAGACGAGGCAGAGTGCCCCAAGGAAGTAGATCATCGTCTAATATAAAGGTAAGTGGATGTGTCAGCAGGGGAAGCCCCCGTGAGATATAAAGATAAGGAGAAGGCTCGAGACAGCAAGAGTACGCCTCAGAAGGCATCATCGAGGAACGAGAGTGCCGTCTCAGAGAGTGGTACACTGTGATCGATATGCACCAGCCGCTGATTACGACTACCGCGGAAGTAGAGGCGCGGGTCAAGAAGGCTCTGGACGAAGGGGCCATCGACGAGCACATCGATGAACTCCAATGCAGGGCGATGTGCCTCTGACTGCAGGAGGTACTCCACCGTGAAGCCTGTGTAGCACCAGATCGATAGTCCCGTCTCACGTCGCAAGCGTGCTAAGAGCTTAGCGAGTGCCGTGGGATCATAAAAGGGATCTCCCCCCGAGACGGTGATGCCGTCCAAGAGAGAATTGCTCCGTATCTCCGTGATCATATCGCTGAGGATCTCCTCGGTAAGGGGAATACCCGCCTCGGCCGACCAGCTCTCGGGATTGTGACATCCTGGGCAAGCGTGGCGGCAACCAGCCAGATAGATCGAGTAGCGAAGGCCAGGGCCATCACTGATGCTCTCACGATAGACGTTGAGGAGGCGCACGGAGACGGGGTGAGGAGTGGGATGGATAAGACGAAGCCTGGAGCCCGTCGGCGGGGAACCGCCTCGGGACCCAGGCTCTTCGTCAGCTGCTTAATAGTATGAGTTGGGAGGATCAGTGATGCTTCACGCGGTCGTGTTCCTCTGCCTGCTTAGCAGAGTTCCAGCTCTCGAGGCTACCGGTGAGATAGCCCGTGATGCGACGCAGACGAGCGATGCGATCGCTGGTACAGACGGGGCACTTATCGTAGATGATCCCACGATAGCCGCAGTCCTGACACGTATCTACGGGGTGGTTGATCGAGCCATAGCCGATACCCGTATCCTTCATCGTCTTGACGAGCTTGAGGATGACGGAGACATTCTTCTTCGCCTCACCATCGAGCTCGATATAGCTGATATGCCCACCGAGCGTGATCGCATGGAAGGGGGCTTCACGACGGATCTTATCGTGCATACCGATCTCTTCGCGCACGTCGACGTGGAAGGAGTTCACATAATAGTCGAGGTCATTGACCCCAGGGATGATGCCGTAGCGCTTGCGGTCCATGCGGGTGAAGCGCCCCGAGAGGCCTTCGGCAGGAGTAGCAAGGACGGAGTAGTTGAGGTGGTATTTCTGCTTGTATTCGCGCGCCACTTCGTTCATCACCTGCACGGCATCATAGAGCGTCTGCCAAGAGCGGTCGCTGCGTCCATGACCCTCACCGTAGAGTGCCATCGTCGCATTGTGCCCACCGATGAAGCCGATAGCGAGCGTGCCGCTGTCGAAGACCGAGCCCACTTCGTCCTGTGGAGCGAGGGCTGCACCACCCTTCCACACGTCATTGCCCATCATGAAGGGGAACTGACGAGCTAAGGCCGAGCGCTGGTAGAGGTAGCGCTCATGCAGCTGGTCACCGATGAAGGTAGCCATCTCACGCACCGACTCGAGGAAGAGCACCCTTGCACGCTCCTGCTGCTGCTCCACGGGGGCCGTAGGAAGCTCACGCTGGGCACGGCGAGAGGCTTCGATAGCCAGACGAGGCAGATTCATCGTCGTGAACGAGAGGTTCCCGCGCCCGACAGAGGTCTTGGGCCCGCAGACATTCTCGAAGACGCGCGTACGGCAGCCCATCGTAGCGATCTCATGCAGGTAGCGCTTCGGGTCATCAGCACGCCAGAGCTCGTGCTGGTTAAAGGGCGTATCAAGGAAGAGGAAGTTCGGGAAGAGGGCATGCGACGTCGTCTTACACGCCAGAAGCAGGAGGTCGAAGTTCGGCGTCTCGAAGGTGTACTTCCCAGCGAGTGCCCCAGCGAAGTCCGCTTGTGCCTTCGCATAGTCAGCCTCGGAATAGTTCACGCCCTCCTTGACCTTGAAGATCTGGATGGGGAAGATAGGCACCTCGCCCTGGCCTAAGCCCTCGACGGTAGCGGCAAGGAGCTCACGGATGACCATACGCCCCTCTTCGGAAGTGTCGGTACCATAGTTAACCGAGCTGAAGACGACCTGATTACCACCACGCGAGTGCATGGTATTGAGGTTGTGCACGAAGCCCTCCATCGCCTGATGGGTCTCGCGCTTGGTGCGCTGATAGGCTTCTTCGAGGGCAAGACGCACAGCCGTAGCGGGGAGCTGACAGCCGATACGCCCAAGGCCAGCAGCGAGAGCTTCGGCTGCAGCATCGGTATGGGCGAGAGGGGGCTCGAGGCCACGGAGTGCTTCGACGAAGGCCTTATGCTCCTCATCCGTGAGACTTCTCCCCAAGAGGAGACTATGCGCATAGAGGAGGCGGTCGGCGAGCTGACGGATGAAGGTCTTACGCACACCGGGTGCCATGAAGAAGTCGAAGGCTGGGATAGCCTGCCCGCCGTGCTCCTCGTTCTGATTCGTCTGGAAGACGATCGTCGCAAGTGTGGCGTAGCTCTGGATATTCTGTGGGGTACGGATACTCCCATTCTTCGTGTGGAAGCCTCGCTCGAAGAGATCCGCCAGGTCATACTGCACGCACGTAGCGGTCTTCGTAGGATAGTAGTCTAAGTCGTGGATGTGAATATCCCCCGCAGCATGAGCACGAGCGAAGGGCGCCGAGAGGAGGTACTTCATCGCATAGTCCTTCGTCACCTCAGAGGCGAAGGTCATCATCTGCCCCGAGGGCGTGTAGGCGCTCATGTTCGCATTACCCAGATTGATATCATTCTTCTCGATGGAGACGATACCATCCATGGTGCGCTTGAGGGTCGTGCGCTTCTCACGCTGGACCGTGCGCCACTCACGATAGATGATGTACTTCTTGGCGACCTGAGGTGCGAGGTTCATCAGCTCAGCCTCGACACGGTCTTGGATCTCCTCGACAGCGACCTGAGCATTGCGATGACAGAGCTCTGTCTGGATGAGTGACTCGATACGGAGAGCATAGCCTTCTTCATCGATGAGGCCTGCCGCACGGAAAGCCTTATCGACAGCACTGCGGATCTTCTCGCCATCATAAGGTTGCTGACTTCCATCCCGCTTGAGGATGTAGATCGACTCTTGTCCCATAGGATCTTTAGTAGTTGTGTAGTTTGTAGTTAGGGTTGTGGTTGGCCGACCCTGTTCTTCCTGCCTGATCAAGGCGATTGATCTCTTCGGGGGGGAGCAACGTCGGGCACTGGGACAAATGTATACATTTATCCATAGGGTTACACACATCCGAAGGGAAAAGTTATCCACAACCTCTACAGCTCGCTATCCATCGGGGTATTGCTCTCGATGACAATCAGCAGTTGCACACCGATCAGTTAAATTATCTTCCAAAATCGAGATCGAGGGAAAGATTTTTTTGACGCTTCGAAGCGAAAAAAATATCCACCAGCCGAGGGTGGAAAACATAGTCCCTATTCACGAGCGCCTCAAGTCCCCCAAAAGGCAACTTATATCGGAAGAGCCCCCGCCATTCCCATGCCTAAATAACAAGCTATCCCACAGCACCATAGATACCACCTCCACAGATCAAAAAAGTGACCACTACTGGTCAGCAAGCGAACCAGTACTACTCACCCTATCGTACCAGTACTGCTCACCCTATCGTACCAGTACTGCTCACACAAGTGACCAGTACTGGTCAACTCGCCGACCAGTACTGGTCGCATTTACCTCTCAATAGAAGCGAAGCAGCGAGCTCTAATAGCCGCCCCTCTCCCATCCGTATATATACGACACGCCCCGCACTGGATCGGTCGATCACAGCGCGGGGCGTATATCGTAAGAAAGGGAAGGAAGTGAGGCCGTAGCCTGCCGAAGAGGCGAACTTAAATCATCGCTTCGACGGCCCAGACGAAGGCACGAAGCCCTTGGTCAGGCGTCGCTTCGTCCAGCGCACGCAGGCGCTCCAGCAGCTCGGGCACACGCGTCTCGGGAGCGATGACGTACATCGCCGAGTTCATCGTAGGCCAAGCGTGGTCACCGATATGCGGCTCCCCCGTCTTCGAGCCACGGCCCTGAGCCCGCTCGAAGGAGGTGTAACCACGGAGGCTCATCTTAGTGAGCAGGCGCACGATGATCTCGTGATAGGCCTGATTGTAGGTGATGAAGACGGTCTTCATCGGCTGCTCGGGGGCGAACATTTGATACTTATCCATAGCGTGGTGGGGGGATTAGTGTTGGGCTGCAAGCGCCTTCTCAGCGGCGCGCGTAGCGAGCTTCTTCTCGAGCTTTTTGCGCTCACGGACGATACGACGAGCTTCGAGGGCAGCGTAGAGCGTGGGGATGAGCACGAGGGTCACCAGCGTGGAGATCGAGAGCCCCCAAGCGACCGTGATACCCATAGACTGCCACATCTCAGAGCCTTCACCGATACCGAGGGCCATAGGTACCATCCCGAGGACGGTCGTAGCCGTCGTCATGAGCACAGGGCGCAGACGGGACTTACCTGAGGTCGTCACCGCCTTAGCGACGCCCATACCACGCTCACGGCACAGACGGATGTAGTCGATGAGCACGATACCATTCTTCACCACGATACCGATGAGCATGATCAGCCCAATGAACGACATCGTATCGAGAGGCACCTGTGTGATCAAGAGACCAAGGAAGACACCCGAGAAGGCGAAGGGCACGGAGAACATGATGACGAAGGGGTCAACAAGGCTCTCGAACTGCGCTGCCATCACGATGAAGACGAGCATGATGATCAGAAGCATCAGCGTCGTGAGGTCACCGAAGGTCTCCTGCTGGCTCTCATAAGCCCCCGTGATCTTGTAGCTCACATTGCCTCGAGGGTACGGGGTGAGCGGCGAGGACTTCGTTGAGCTTCCCGACGAGCTCGCTCAGCTGGACGCCAGGCGTAGGCGTGAGGGAGAGCGTGATGACACGGCTACGGTCCTTACGCTCGATGGTAGGAGGCGTGAAAGGCTTCGTCGATATGCCCCAGATCAGAGAGACGAAGGGTCTTACCCTGTGCCGTATAGACCAGCAGGCTGGAGAGGTCTTGCAGTGACTGACGAGCCCCAGGAGCGAGGCTGACACGGATATCATACTCATTCCCATCCTCACGGAAGTACGAGGCGATGGTCCCGTTGACAGCAGAGCGCAGGTAGGAGGATGCCGTGGCTAAGTTCAGCCCATTCTCAGCGAGCTTCTGGCGGTCGAAGACGAAGCGAATCTCAGGGACATAGTCCTTACGGCTGATAGTGACACCCGAGGTCGTGCTACTCTTCTCCATCTCCTCACGGAGCTGACGCGCATAGGTATCGGTCTCAGAGAAGTCCTGACCATAGATCTCGAGAGTGACGCCACTGGTACCACCACCTCCATTTGGATCTCCGCCCGTCGTCACACTATACGAAGAGAGCTCAGGGTAGGAGGCGAGGAGCTTACGGAGCTTATCGGACACTTCGTCCTGTGAGAGCGTACGCTCAGAGCGGGGACGCAGACCGATGTAGCCCGAGATGATATTGGAGCCATTGTCCTGCATGAGCGACCACGAGTCGCCGTCACCCGCCTGTCCCACCGTCATGGATACGGTCTGGATAGCGGGGATCTCCTCACGCATACGCTTGTCCAGATCGAGGCTCAGACGACGCGTCTCATCGACACGGGTACCGACGGGGAGCTCGGCCTTCACCTCGATGAAGCCGACATCTTGCTTCGGCATGTATGAGGTCTTGATGAAGGTGAGGCTCGCAAGACTGAGAGCGAAGATCCCGAAGGCGATAGCCACAGTCGCACGGCGGTGACGGACAGCCCAGCCCAAGAGGCAAGCATAGAGCGCATCCAGCTTGCCGAGGAAGGCATTGATAGGAGCGAAGATCTTCTCTGACAGTCGGCTCTTCTTCTCATTGCGCTTCAGGAGCTGCGAGGTGAGCATCGGCGTCAGCGAGAGAGCAGCTGCTGTAGAGACGATCATCACGATACTGATACTCCACCCCAGCTGGCGGAACATCAGCCCAGCTTCGCCGGGCATCATCGTCAGCGGCAGGAAGACGGCGAGCATCGTCAGCGTAGAAGCGACGACCGAGATACCGACCTCATTGGTAGCATGTACGGCAGCTTGCTTGGGATAGCTCCCGCGCTCGATGTGCGTCGTGACGTTCTCCAGTACCACGATAGCATCGTCGACGACCATACCGATGGCGATGGAGAGCGAGGAGAGCGATATGACGTTCAGCGAGTTCCCCGAGACGAGGAGGTAGATGAACGAGGCGACAAGCGATATCGGGATCGTAAGGACGATGATGAAGGTCGCACGCCAGCGCCCGAGGAAGAAGAGGACGACGAGCACCACGATCACGAAGGTGATCATGATCGTATCCTGAAGCGAGTCGATCGTATTGACGATGAAGCTCGAGGTATCGATGAGGTAGCCAATCTTGACGTCCGAGGGGAGGTTCTGCTGGATCTCGGGGAGGGCAGCACGGATCTGGCGAGCAATCTCGACAGAGTTCGAGCCTTCCTGCTTCGTGATCATGACGATAGCACCGCTCTTCCCATTGACGAAGTTCTCCTGCCGGCGCTCCCCGACGGTATCCTTGATCTCAGCGACGTCGCGCAGATAGATATCCTTCCCGCCGACACTCGTCACGATGATTGAGCCGAGTTGCATAGGATCGGTGAATTCCCCCTGCACACGGATCGAGTTGGTACGCGAGCCGAGGTCAATCTGCCCCGCAGGGATGTTCACATTCTCTGCACCGATGAGCTGAGAGATCTGTGCCAGAGTGAGGTGGTAAGCCTCGAGCTTCGTGGGGTCACAGTAGACCTGCACGACACGCTTAGAGGCGCCGGAGATATTCACCGTCCCGACGCCATCGATGCGCTGCAGGCGGTTGCTGACACGGTCTTCCAGGAGCTTCGACAGCCCAGAGGCACTCTCCTCGGACTCGACCGAGAGGATAGCCACGGGGATTGAACTCGTACTGAACTTGAATATCGTCGGCTTCTTAGCCCCTGCAGGCAGGTAGTCCGACATCGCATCGAGCTTGTCACGGATATCGTTCGTGGCCTCAGCGATGGCGGTACCAGCACGAAACTCCAGCGTGATGACCGAGGAATTATCCTGACTCTTCGAGGTAATATGCTTGAGACGGTCAATACCATTGAGGGCATTCTCAAGGGGCTTGGAGATGTTCGTCTCAATATCCGCAGCGCTGGCACCAGGATAGGAGGTGACGACCATGACGTTGGTCGTCTCGGTCTTCGGCATTAGCTCGATGGAGAGTCGAGAGAGCGCGAAGAGCCCAAGTACCGCTATCGCCACATAGATCAGGGCGGTAGTGATGGGCTTCCGTACGGCGGTTTCGTAAATACTCATAGCAGACGCTTAGCTGGATTACTTACGGGGCTTGACGGAGAGCCCGTTCTTGAGGTTAGAGGGCGCAGAGATGATGACCTGATCTCCAGCATTGAGGCCGCTGACGACCTCATAGAGATCGCCCTGCTGCTGACCAAGCTCTACCGCACGGTAGACGGCCTTGCCACCAGAGAAGACATAGACATAGCGTGCACCGCTACCAGCCTGACGGACGATGGCCTTGTCGGGTACGGTGAGGGCTTCCTTCGTACCGAAGTCGAGGTGTACACGGGCATACATCCCAGGGCGGAGCTTGAGATCCTTATTCGCCACCTCGATCTCGGTAGATACCGTATGCGTGACGGGGTCAAGCGTGGGGAAGATATTCGTGACGACACCGCTAAAGGTCTCTTCGCCGAGGGCATCGACGGAGAGAGTCGCTGCTGCGCCTTTCTTCAAGAGGGAGTAATACTGCTCGGAGACGCCGATGACCGCCTTGACGGGTGCGATCTGCTGGATGACGACGACAGGGAGCTGGGGAGAAGTCATATCCCCATTGTCGTAGTTCTTCGCCGTGACGAAGCCACTGATAGGGCTACGCAGTACGGTATTCTCCGCGGCATTGCCATAGGCGAGCTTTGCCTGATCGACAGCACTCTTCGCCTGCTCCCACTGCGCCTTTGACACGCCACCGACCTTATAGAGCTCGTCCATACGGGCGAAGTTCGTCTTAGCGTCAGCGAGCTGGATCTGTGCCTGCGCTGCCTGCGTAGCCTCCATACGAGCCACGGCCTGCCCAGCACCTACGCGGTCACCGACCTTGACGAGGAGCTGCTTGAGGCGGCCACCCGCCTGCGCAGTGATGTTATTGACCACCTTAGCTTCGAGCTGGGCGGTGAACTCCTCCGAGAGGTTCAGCGCACGCATCTCTGCGGGAGCTACCTCGACGAGGCGAACGGTGTCAGCACTCTGCTCTTCGGTAGCCTTACTCGAGGACGAGGAGGAGCAGCTGGCGAGGAGCCCAGCACTCAAGAGGGCAAGGCTCAGGGTCTTAATGGTCTTCTGCGAGATCATCTTCTTATCTAATTCTTATAGTTTGTACAATGGGAAAGAGGGAAGGAAGGGATGTTACTTCACTTCTACAGGAAGGCCCTCGCCCTTGAGAGCATCGAGGGAGTAGACAGCGACCATATAGTTGTAGATGGCCTGACTGTAGTTGAGACGAGCTTGCAGGAGGGCTGTCTCGGCATCATTCAGCTCGAGAAGGGTACCTGCACCGCTCTTGTAGCGTACCTCGGCGATACTATGACCACGCTCTGCCGTAGCTACGGCGTCCTGCGCAGAGACGAACTGCTCGAGGGCCGTCTTCTGCTCACTCACGCTATTCATCAGCCCGAGACGAAGCTGGCTCTCTGCAGCGACACGCTGCGCTGCCAGCTGACGGATCTGAACCTCGGTGGAGCGGACGTCATTACCACGCGCACCACCATTATATATAGGCACGTCGAGCGAGAGGCCTATCGTAGAGAAGGGGCTCCAGCGCTTGCGGTCGTCGAGATGGAGTTTATCCGAAGCAAAGCTATACTGATAGGTAAAGCTCAGCGAGAGCGTCGGCATATAGGCCATGCGCTTGACGTGGAGTGCAGCATCAAGCTGGCGACCCTGGCGGTCGAGCTGACGCAGCGTGCTATTGTCTTGTAGCGAGATCGCAGCACTCTCGGTAGGGAGGTGCTGATAGACACGATCCTTGTAGTCGGCCAGATGCTCGGTGACGGTGATGGGGATCTCAAGAGGCACTCCCATCACGACCTTCAGCTTCGCCTCGGCAAGACGCACGGCGGTACGTGCTGCCACGACATTCGGTAGGACGTTCTTCATCTGCGTCTCCATACGGATCTTGTCGTACTCGGCGACGAGCCCGTGCTGGTACTTATTCGCGATATCCTTATAGTTGGCCTGCGCATTGGCATAGTTCGCCTCCAGCACGCGTAGGGATTCCTGTGCGAGGAGGACGGCCATATAGGCCTTCTTCACCTCAGCCACCAGATCGATCTTCGAGCCGTGTGCCTTCTCTTCAGCCAGCGCCACGGCCTCCTTATCCAGCTTGAGTGAAGCCCAGAGCTGCGGAGCGATGAGCGCCATACCCGCATTGACACCACCCTGCAGAGAGTGCGTCTGCCCCATCTCGATCCCGTCATCAGGGAAGAAGCTCCCCATGGGAGAGCCCGAGCCGCCCATATCACCGAAGTAGACCTTCTGCTTCTTGAGCATATAGCCATAGGAGCCCGAGAGGCTGACCTTCGGCAGGAGCGAGCCACGATTCTTCTTCTGATCATACTTCGCCCCGTCGATACCGAGGAGGGTAGCTTGTAGCGTGGGGCTCATCTCCAGAGCGATGCGTACAGCATCATTGAGCGTGAGGGAGAACTGATCCTTGGTGATGATCATCTCCGTCTCGGCGGGCTTATCTTGCGCCTGTAGCGTCGCAGGCAGGGCAATGATCCCGAGCGCTAAGGCCCACATGCAGGGCTGCCAAAGCTTCGGGGAATTCGTCTTACTCATACATTATATAATAATAGGTCCTCGCGCATATACGAGGCGTACTTCTCCTTCACAACACAGGGGAGATACGTTCGTTCACACAAGATACAAATAGCGAAGAATGGACTATTCTTAGCGTAATATGGTACAACATCCACCCATTTCCCCTGCAGTATCCAGCACACCCAAGCGCAAGATCTCCCTACCCTCCCATAGTGTCACCCACCTTGGCTCCGAAAGGGAGGTAGCACCACTTCATCGAGGGGGTGATATGAACCTATATTGGTCAGCGCAGGGATAAAAGTTGTGGATGAGTGGCAGATAAGTTTGGGCTACGTACGTGGCTCTAATATCTACGTGCGTGGATATTTGGATTTACGTGCCTGGCCTTTAAGACTACGTGCGTAGATAGAAGAATACCACTACGGGAAGGCGCTTTTTTCTTCACGAGAACGATGCTTTTCCCTCTGCTGGATAAGAGGGTTTGCAAACCGACTCCACCTGAATACGACCTACTGATGAGGAGGGCTCTTTGATGCGGAGCCCCTGAAATCTCATCACAAAATAAAACAAATGTGGTATCTTTGTAGTTGATTAGGTGCACGATGCTCTCTCGGGTGTCGTGCGCGCATGCCTTGATGCGCTCCACCATCCATCCCTACGACACGGGACTCGTAAGGTCGGTGTGCCCCACTGAAAACAACACAGGGAGCACCATTATTATAGAGATCGGGATAGGATGACATGAGTGCTTCACGGACTTCGCAAGCATAAGTAGGAATAGTAAACCGTCGCACGTGCTACACTCCCCGAGCGGGCCACGTGGGCTTCGTCGTCTTGTCCCCTACTCCACCTGCAGGAGAGGCGATGAGCAGACTGAGCCGGACAATTAAGAAGTAGAAGAATGAGACAGCTAAAGATTTCGAAGTCGATTACTAATAGAGAGAGCCAGTCCCTGGACCGCTACCTCCAGGAGATCGGCCGAGAAGAACTGATCACTATCGAAGAAGAGGTAGAGCTTGCCCAGGCCATCAAGCGTGGCGACCGCAAGGCTCTTGACAAGATGACCCGTGCCAACCTCCGCTTCGTCGTATCAGTAGCTAAGCAGTACCAGAACCAAGGGCTCTCCCCTGCCTGACTTGATCAACGAGGGCAACCTCGGGCTGATCAAGGCCGCAGAGAAGTTCGATGAGACCCGAGGCTTTAAGTTCATCTCCTACGCCGTATGGTGGATCCGTCAGTCCATCCTGCAGGCGCTCGCAGAGCAAGCCCGTATCGTTCGCCTACCACTCAACCAGGTCGGTACGCTGAACAAGATCACCAAGGCCCTATCAAAGTTCGAGCAAGAGAACGAGCGTAAGCCCTCCAGCGAGGAGCTCGCTAAGGAGCTTGGCATCCCCGAAGACAAGATCACCGATACCCTCAAGGTATCAGGTCGCCATATCTCCGTAGACGCTCCCTTCGTCGATGGTGAGGACAACAGCCTCCTTGACGTGCTCGTCAACGAAGACGCCCCCAATGCAGACCGCACCCTGATGAACGAGTCCCTCTCGAAGGAAATCGATCAGGTGCTGATGAACCTCTCCGAGCGCGAAGCTGAGATCGTCAAGCTCTTCTTCGGTATCGGCGGTGGTCAGGAGATGACCCTCGAGGAGATTGGCCTGAAGTTCGGCCTCACTCGTGAGCGTGTCCGTCAGATCAAGGAGAAGGCTATCCGCCGTCTGCGTCAGGAGAGCTACTGCGCTTCCCTCAAGCCCTACCTAGGCTAACGCCTCACATTCGCCTCCGCCCATCTCCCCCCCTAAGGCAGGAGAAGCAAGGCGCCCATCTATATGGCTACGCACGGGCTCTCGTGCGTAGCCATTCTTCTTTTTAGACCATTCGTTGCCCCACATCACAGGGCACTCCTCCTCATACCACGATCTATGAAGCGACGCCGTACATCTCGATCTGGTCAGCTATCTCCAGCGTCTACACCTCCTGCCCGAGCGCCTCACGCGCAAGACTGAGGCGGAGGACCTCCTCAAGCAGCTCTACGACCACGAGAAGAGCACAGGTAAGGCTCCCGATCGCCCTCACCTCGCGCGACCTGCACCTCTCGCCTGAGCAACTCGAAGCCCTACAGCGTGAGCTGGAGCGCGAGGGACTCACCGAGCCTGGAGCCCTGCGCCTCACCGAAGCAGGCCGACAGCGCGCCCTCGAGCTGACACGTGCCCACCGCCTCTATGAGCTCTATCTCGCCGAGCACTCGGGCTATGCCCCCGAGGACTGGCACCGCATCGCCCACGCCGAGGAGCATAAGCTCACCGAGCGTGAGCACGAGCGTATCGCTCGCCTGCTGGGCAATCCGCTCTTCGACCCGCATGGCGATCCCATTCCCACCAGTCAAGGCACTGAGCCCGCTATACCGCACAGCCTCTCTATCGAAGAGCTCTCCGAGGGGCAGTGGTACTACGTCGAGCACATCGAGGACGACGAGCCAGAGAGCTTCCGCCTACTGATCGACGCAGGGCTAACACGTGACTCGCTCTTCCGACTCGAGCGCCTCGAGAGCGCCCGCTCACAGATCTACTACGAGGGAGAAGCCTTAGAGCTTCCGACCTTCGCCTTTGTGGCTCTTACCCTTCGCCCTGCCAAGGAGGGAGAGCTGAAAGAGAGCCACTCCGAAGACACGATACGCCTGACCCGACTGCCCGAGGGCATAGAGGCCACGATCCTCGGCCTCTCCCCCTCCTGCCGCGGAGCTATGCGCCGCCGCCTCATGGACCTCGGCTTCGTACGTGGTAGCTCTATCCGCATCGACATGCACAGTCCCTTAGCAATCCCACGGCTTATATCGTGCGTGGAGCTGCTATCGCTCTACGCCATGATCAGGCCCGATATATCCTCATCCAACGTCCCCATGCCTCAGCAATCGAATAACTCCGCCTGCTCCTCTTGCGCCGCCTGCCCCGCCTCTACCCTGCAGCGCCGTGGCGAGCATACCGAGGATGCGCGCTTCACCATCGCTCTGGCGGGGAACCCCAACACGGGGAAGAGCACCGTCTTCAACGCCCTCACCGGCCTCAAGCAGCACACGGGGAACTGGCCTGGCAAGACCGTAGGTAAGGCCGAGGGCTCGTTCGCCTACGCCGGTGACGTATATACCATCGTCGACCTCCCCGGCACGTACTCCCTCTCCTCCACGTCGGAGGATGAGGAGATCGCACGTGACTTCATCCTCTTCTCACGACCCGACGTGACGGTCGTCGTAGCGGATGCGACCCGCCTGGAGCGCAATATGAACCTCCTCCTGCAGGTCCTCCAGATCACCGATAAGGCCGTGCTCTGCGTCAATCTCCTCGATGAGGCACGGCGCAACAAGATTGAGATCGACCTCAACGGCCTCTCCCGTCGTCTCGGCATCCCCGTCGTCGGGGCGAGTGCACGCTCAGGGAAGGGTATCGACACGCTTCTCTCGACGGTACGTGGCGTAGCCCTCGGCGAGATCCCCTGCACGCCCTACCGCAAGAGTCGCCTACCCGAGCGCACCGAGCAAGCCATCAGCACGCTCGAGACCGAGATACAGAGGCTCTACCCCACCGTACCGAATAGTCGCTGGGTAGCCTACCGCCTTATCGAGGAAGACCCCTCGATCATCAGCCGCTTCGACAAGCCTGAGCTACTCGACTTAGCCCGTCGCGTGCATATCGAGATCGGGGAGAATTTCCACGACCAGCTCACCGAAGCGATCTATGCGGATGCCTATCGTATCTGCTCCGAGGTCGTCGTGCAGGCCTATGCCTCGGGCCGTCTGCCGCTCGACGTGCGGCTGGATAGGATCCTCACCAGCCGCCTGTGGGGCTTCCCCATCATGCTACTCCTGCTGGGTGGAGTCTTCTGGCTCACGATCATCGGCTCGAACTATCCCTCCTCACTCCTCAGCAATGTCCTCGTCGGGACGCTCCATCCCTTCCTCAAGACCACACTTACTGGCTGGGGCAGTCCCTGGTGGCTGACGGGCTTCCTCATCGACGGCGTGTACCTCTCCACGGTATGGGTCGTCTCGGTGATGCTCCCGCCGATGGCGATATTCTTCCCGCTCTTCACCCTCCTCGAGGACTTCGGGTATCTCCCCCGTGTCGCCTTCAATCTCGACGAACTCTTCCGTCGCAGTGGCGCCCACGGCAAGCAGGCCCTCACGATGAGCATGGGCTTTGGCTGTAATGCTGCTGGCGTCGTCTCTACCCGCATCATCGACAGTGAGCGCGAGCGACTCATCGCTATCATCACGAATAACTTCTCGCTGTGTAATGGACGCTGGCCGACACAGATCCTCTTAGCCTCGCTCTTCATCGGGGCTGCCGTGCCGACGGCCTACGCTGGACTGGCAAGCATCGGTGCGGTACTCACCATCGTCTTGCTGGGGATCGGGGTCATGTTCGCCTCCTCATGGGTACTCTCTCACACAGTACTGAGAGGCGAAGTCTCGACCTTCCACCTCGAGCTACCGCCCTACCGTCCACCGCAGTTCTGGCGCACACTCTATACCTCGATCATCGACCGCACGCTCATCGTCCTCGGCGCGCCGTCGTCTTCGCAGCGCCCGCTGGTGCGCTCATCTGGCTGACATGTAATGTGCATATCGGTGGCGAGAGCGTGGCAGCGCATCTCATCCGCCTACTCGATACGCCGGGCTACTTCATGGGGCTCAATGGCGTGATCCTCCTCGCGTACCTCCTCGCTATCCCTGCGAATGAGGTCGTCATACCCACAGTGCTGATGCTGACGACGCTGATCATCGGCAGTGCTGGAGGCGATGCTGGCGTGCTGATGGAGGGCGGCGATGCAGAGACCTTCGCTATCCTGCAGAGTGGTGGCTGGACGCTCATGACGGGTGTCTGTATGATGCTCTTCTGCCTCCTGCACCACCCTTGTAGCACGACTATCTACACGATCTATAAGGAGACCCACAGCATTCGCTGGACGCTCCTCTCGGTCCTTCTACCCCTCGGCCTCGGGATCATCACGACGGTCATCGTGGCTGGCCTCTGGCGCTTCCTCTCGTAGAACGGGCGTCACGACCCCATAAGATAAAGGCTGAGCCCTCCCACAGTGGGAGGGCTCAGCCTTTATTTATACGATGGATCGGAGGGGCGTTAGCGCTCCTTCTTATCCTTTTCGTCCTTGGGGTAATAGCCGTACTCAGCATGATCACGGCGTCGCTCGCGGTAGCGTAGCACGAGGAAGAGCAGGACGATGACCAGCAGCGTACCGCCCATGACAGCCAGCCACTGCACGCCTGCAGATCCGAGAGTGATGCGCCCTTGGGATAGAGGTACACCCCGAGGACGACGAGATAGAGGAGGAGCAGGAGGACGCGGAGCTTGATCGACTTCATACTGCTGAGGGAGGATTAAAGTTCGGAGGAAGAAGGCGTGACGAGGGCAAGAAGCGCCTCGAGGTAGTGGCGGCTGTTGGAGAGACGTGGCACCTTGTGCTGCCCACCGAGCTTGCCTTCGCTCTCGAGCCAGCGGTGGAAGAGTCCCTTCGGAGCGACGTCTACCGTGAGCGGAAGGAGGGTCATATCCTCATAGCGCTTAGCATCGTAGTCGGAGTTCAGTGCGCGCAGAGCAGTATCGAGGTCGGAGGTAAATGTCGCGAGGTCACGAGGGAGGCTCCTCGAACTCAATGAGCCACTCATGGCGGCCCTTCCCTTCGTCGAGGAAGAAGCGTGGCGCAGCCGTGTATTCGCTCACACGTGCACGGCCATCACGACGGCAGGCTTCGCTCAGTGCCGCATCGGTATTGGCGACCATCACCTCCTCGCCAAAGGCATTGATGAAGTGCTTCGTGCGGCCTGTGATGACGATACGGTAGGGGTGGAGCGAGGTGAAGCGCACCGTATCCCCGATGATGTAGCGGTAGAGACCACCCAGAGTCGAGATGACCATGGCGTAGTCACGCCCGAGCTCGACCTCCTCCAGACGGAGAGCACGACAGCTCGAGTAGTCGCCCGAGGCGGGTAGCTCATCCAGCGGGATGAACTCGTAGAAGATCCCATAGTCCAGCATCAGGAGCATCCCCGCCTCAGCAGGGTCATCCTGGATAGCGAAGAAGCCCTCACTCGCATTGTACGTCTCCTCGTAGCGCATACGCTCAGAGGGGATAAGTTCGGCGTAGGTACTGCGGTAGGGAGTGAAGCTAATCCCCCCGTGGAAGAAGACCTCAAGGTCGGGCCATACTTCGGTGATCGACTCGCGCCCCGTAGCTTGGAGCACCTCCTTCAGTAGGACGAGCATCCACGAAGGCACACCCGAGAGACTCCCCACACGAGCGGTGGCGACCTCCTGCACGATGGCCTGCATCTTCGCTGTCCACTCGCTCATCAGGAGCGTCTCGCGCGAAGGCACACGGAGCATATCTCCGAGAAGTGGCATGTGCTCGACGAGGATGGCACTGAGGTCACCCGAGAAAGCCTTGCCTCCACTCAGGGGCATGGGACTGTGACTTCCCCCGAGGACGAGCCCCTTCGTCGTGAAGAAGCGGGAGTCGGGGTAGTTCCTCAGATAGATCCACAGCGCATCGCTCCCACCACGATAGTGGCAGTCCTGCAGATGGAGATAGGGTACGGGGATGTACTTACTGCGGTCGCTTGTCGTACCGCTGGACTTGGCGAACCACTGGCAAGGCCCAGGGACAAGGACATCACGCTCGCCACGGGTCATACGCTCGATATCGTCCTTCAGCCCCTCGTAGTCTACGATGGGCACATCGGTGCAGTAGGAGCTGTATGTAGTCTTGCGGGTAAGTCCATGGCGACGCCCAAAGTCAGTGCGGGCTGCACGAGCGAGGATATGGCGGAGCTGCTCAGCTTGAAGCTCTTCGGCACGTGTGGCATACTGCTCGATACGGCGTAGACGAAGCTTCGCAACCTGATAGACGAGACTGGTCTTGAGATCCATAGACTAAGAGAGGGGGGGTATGGGGATAGTTCTCACGCTTGGCGAGTGCACGGCGCACGTCCTCTACCTCGAGATAGCGGGTATAGAAGGCGGACTCGCGGGCATGGAGTGCACGCTGCCAGCTCCCTATGGGGCAGAGATGACGCAGGCGACGCCAGCGGAGATAAGCATTGTAGTGACGGAGGAAGGTGGGGGCACTCATCCCTTCGGTGCGTTGGGCATAGCGCAGCGCCAGCTTCGGTAGGCGGTGAAGCCAGAAGCTATCGCAGGCGGCCTCGAGGGCAGGCTGTACTACAGCAGGCTCCCAGCCTCGCGCCTCAGCATAGGCACGCCCGAGAGCTTCGGTAGCACGCGGATGAGCGAAGAGACGATCGAGATTGCGAATGCTCGCACGCAGGCTCAGCGGAGTAGCGGTGAAGTGCATGCGGTTCAGGTCGACGAGCATGAACGTGTACTCCTCCTTCGCGCGATCATATATATAGGGGATATTCCCAGGCGAGAGGTCTTCGTGCACGATACCACACTCATGGAGCTCGGCGAGGAAGGTAGCCAGCGCACGCGTCAGCGACTCGTTGACCTCACCCGAGCGAGCCTCATACTGAAGGTCGGTCCCCGTGAAGGCGAGGTAGCGCGTGACGTAATAGCTGTCCTCGAGACCGCCCAGTGCGCTCCGCTCTTCGGCATAGCCGATAGGCTCGGGCGTAGCAATGCCGTAGGCTGAGAGCTGTACGGCATTCAGCAGGGAGCGTCGTGCCTTACTGGAGTTCGTCCAGCCGTAGTAAAGGCGGCGTAGGAGCGACAAGCGCCCGAAGTGCTTGATCGTGAAGTCCCCCTCGGGGCACTCGACACGATAGAGGACATTGCGCCCGCGGTAGATCTCGGTGATATGCACCGCTGGAGGGAGCTCGCTGCCCCCCCCCTCGTGGAGGTGAATATAGCCGAGGAGCTGGGTCAGAAGGGCCTCACCCTCGGGGACGATGCTGTGATATCGGAGCAAATCTTTCGTATCATTAGTGGCGAAGACCTTCGCCGTGGTTCAGTAGCAAAGATACAAACTATCCCCGCCCAATACTCGGGCTACTGGAGCTCTATGCAGAGGCTCTCCCTACACTGCCCAGAAGTAGGACTTTCAAATGAGCCTCACACGAAAAAGTCCAGCAAAGAAAGCTCCACTTAGTTCACTCTACACAAGCCAGTTGACGCATACAACGACACCACCTTACAGCAGACCTATTTCCGACCAGTAGTGGTCAGCGAGCGAAGCAGTAGTGGTCGAAACTCCGATCACTACTGGTTGATAATAGTGACCAGTACTGCTTCGCTCACTGACCACTACTGGTTCGCACCACCCCCTATTATTGCTGGGCACTAGGGAAGAGCTATCTTTGCAAATACTCGGAATATATTCACCCTCTAAATAGTTACATACGACAGCACTATGCGAATGACTACCCAGGGCTTACGCTCTACGGCACTCGCCTTGTCCCTCTCCCTGATGAGCCTCTTCGCGACTCAGGCTGAGGCGGCTGTGGATAGCCTTCAGCTCATCCCACGCCCCGTAAGCGTCACCTATGGCACGGGCACGCTCCGTCTGCCCCGTATCCTCCGTCTCTCCGCTGGAGCACCTGCCTCCCTCAGCGACGGACTCAAGAAGCAGTCCTTCACCACGACCGCTGCCAAGGGCCGCATGAAGGGTCTTATCACGACCCGTCTCGATGCCTCCGTCCCAGGCCTCGAAGGCTACCGCCTCGAGATCGGCAAGCAGGGGTATCACCCTCACTGCCCGTGATGAAGCGGGTCTCCGACAGGGTACGCAGTCCCTCCTGCAGATCACCCAGCAGTACGGAGAGCCCTACCCTACCTCACCATCACCGACTCAGCACGCCTGGCCTATCGCGGTGTGATGCTCGACGTCTCGCGTCACTTCATGAACCGCGATATGATCATCCGCCTCTTGGATGAGATGGCTCGCTATAAGCTCAACCGCTTCCACTGGCACCTCGTCGACGGTGGTGGCTGGCGCTTCCCCTCGAAGAAATATCCCCTCTTGACGAAGAAGGCTGCCTTCCGCACAGTAAGTGACTGGGATCAGTGGTGGCAGAAGGATCGCCGCTTTGTCGACGAAGGCACCCCTGGGAGCTACGGTGGCTACTACAGTCTGGAGGACATCCATGCCGTACTCAACCACGCTACCCGACTCGGCATCACAGTCATCCCCGAGATCGAGCTTCCTGGACATAGCAATGAGATCTTCGCTGCTTATCCCGAGCTGAGCTGTCTCAACGAATGGGCCTTTGAGAACTCCGACGTATGTATCGGGAATGAGAAGACCTTCAAGTTCTTCGAAGATATCCTCGACGAAGTCATGGCGATCTTCCCCTCGAAGTACATCCACATCGGTGGTGACGAAGCTACGATGCAGCACTGGGAGTAAGTGCCCCAAGTGTCAGGCACGCATGAAGAGCGAAGGACTCAAGGACGACCACGCACTCCAGAGCTATATGATCCGCCGTATCGAGAAGTACCTCAACAGCAAGGGGCGCAAGCTCATCGGCTGGGATGAGATCCTCATGGGTGGTCTCGCTCCCGACGCTACGGTCATGAGCTGGCGTGGCGAAGAGGGTGCTATCCAGGCAGCCAAGGAAGGCCACGACGTCATCCTCACCCCCAATAGTCACGTCTATCTGGACCTCTATCAGCGTGAGTCCGACCACGAGCCCCGCGCTAATGGCGGCTTCATCCCTCTGGAGAAAGGTCTATTCGTACAACCCTGTACCCTAAGGAGCTGACGCCTGCCGAGACCAAGCACGTCCTCGGTGTGCAGGCCAACCTCTGGACGGAGTATGTCCTCGATGAGCCCCATGCCGAATACATGCTCTTCCCCCGTATCCTGGCACTCTCGGAAGTCGCATGGACGCCCCAGCAGGATCGTGACTATAAGAACTTCCTGACGCGTGTGAACTACCACGTCCCCGCACTCAAGAAGCGTGGCATCAACGTCTATCCTCTGCGCCGTATCGCCGCCATCAATGAGGTCGACACCGTGAAGCACCTCGTCTCTGTAAGCCTCGACAGTGAGCGCCCCACAGCTGACATCCGCTACACGACGGACGGCACAGAGCCCACGGCTCGCTCGCCTCGCTACACGGGTACGCCTCTTACCTCACGCGACTCCCTCATCGTCAAAGCCCGCCTCTTCGAGGGCGACAAGATGATCGAGGCCGCCCCTATGATCTCCTTCCGTACCGACTACCATAAGGCTATCGGCAAGAAGATCACCTACAACGACTGCACGTGGAATGAGCGCTACCCCGCAGGTGGCTCACGCGCCCTCATCGATGGCGTGCGTGGTACGCCCACCTACCTCGATGGTCGCTGGCAGGGCTTCACCTCGCCTATGGACGTGACGATCGACCTCGGTGCCGTGACGGAGCTCAGCCATATCTTCGCCAAGTTCATGCAGGAGCGCGTCCAGTGGGTCTACATGCCCGGTGATGTAGAGATCCTCCTGAGTGACGACGGCGTGAACTTCCGTAGCGTAGCTCGCCAGAAGACGCTCACCTCTGAGGACATCTATAAGCCCGTCTTCGAGACCTTCTCCTTCCCAATGAAGGAGCGTGCGCGCTACGTCCGCGTGAAGGCAAGCAACAACCGCTCGGCTGGACACTTCATCTTCTGCGACGAGATCATCGTGCACTAAGCCTCCCGATAGCCACAGCGGCTATACCATAATATATATGACACCGTCCCCAGACGAGCGAGATACCGCTCATCTGGGGACGGCTCATCTAGTACCTCTCCCTCATCGATCTCCCTCCTACCGCTAAGCGATAAGCCTACTCTCCAATAAGTAGGGAAAAGTTAATAACTTTGTGCCGAGTATGCGCCCGTGGATCCAGACAAGAAACGGGCATTCCACAGCACCTCTTTGGGGCAATTTCATCGCCCACCAATGAAGGGGTGACAGATGATAAATTATTAGATGAAACATAAGATCAAGTCCTTGCTTTGGCTGACCTTTGCACTGGTCTGGATAAGCATCTTAGGCGGTATCTTCGCTATTTCCATGGGGTGGATAGGCTACCTGCCCCCGATCGAGCAGCTTCAGAACCCGATCGACAAATACGCCTCACAGGTCCTCGCCGCTGATGGTGAGGTCATCGGTTCCTATGCCCACGGGGGCTCCAACCGCGTCCTCGTTGACTATAAGGACCTCTCCCCCAACCTTGTCAAGGCCCTCATCGCTACGGAAGACGTTCGCTTCGAGGGTCACTCGGGGATTGACTTCCGTTCGCTCGCACGTGCTATCTTCAAGACGGGTATCCTGCAGCAGAAGAGCGCAGGGGGTGGTAGTACCATCACCCAGCAGCTGGCTAAGATGCTCTACTCTCCTCCCAGCTCCAACATCTTCACCCGTATGATGAAGAAGCCCGTGGAGTGGGTCATCGCAGCTAAGCTCGAGCGCTACTACACGAAGGAGGAGATCCTGGCGATGTACCTGAATCAGTTCGACTTCCTCTACAACGCCGTAGGGATTCGCTCGGCTGCCTTCACCTACTTCGGCAAGACGCCCGCAGAGCTCAACCTCGAGGAGTCAGCGATGCTCATCGGGATGTGTAAGAACCCCTCTATCTACAACCCCATCCTCCGCGCTAATAGCCCCCTCCCCATGGAGCGACGCAACACCGTCTTCCAGCAGATGGAGAAGGCTGGCTACCTCACAGAGCGCGAAGTCGACTCCCTCTCACGCCTCCCATCAAGACGTCCTTCCACCGCATGGACCACAAGCAGGGTATAGCCCCCTACTTCCGTGAGCACCTGCGTAAGATCATGATGGCAGACAAGCCCGACCGCAGCGACTATGCTTCGTGGCAGTACGATAAGTTCCGCGACGACAGCATCCAGTGGGAGACGAACCCACTCTACGGCTGGTGTAATAAGAACCGCAAGCCTGACGGCTCCCCATACAATATCTATACAGACGGGCTGAAGATCTATACGACGATCAACCCCGCCATGCAGCGCTACGCTGAGGAGGCCGTCGAGGAGCACCTCGCAGGGCATCTCCAGCCAGCCTTCGACCGCGAGCGCCGTGCTCGTGGTGGCGATCCCTTCAGTACCTCGATCTCTGCCGACCAGCGTAAGAAGATCCTTGAGCGTGCCATCCGCCAGTCTGAACGCTGGCGTCTGGGCAAGGAGGACGGACTGTCGGATTCGGAGATCCGTGCACAGTTCGACCGCAAGACGAAGATGCAGGTCTGGTCTTGGCGTGGTCAGCGTGATACGGTGATGACGCCCCTCGACTCGATCCGCTACATGAAGGGGATCCTCCGCTCGGGCTTCGTAGCGATGAACCCTCACAACGGCCACGTCTTGGCCTATGTGGGTGACATCAACTTCTCCCAGTTCCAGTACGACATGGTGTCTGACGGGCGCCGTCAGACGGGGTCTATCATCAAGCCCTTCCTCTACTCTCTGGCGATGATCGACGGGGCTTCTCCCTGCGATCAGGTCCTCCACGTACAGCGTACCTATCGCCTTGACAATGGGCAGACCTGGACTCCACGTAATACCAACCACCGCCGCGTCGGTGAGATGGTCTCCATCCAGTGGGGGCTTCAGAACTCCGACAACTGGGTGACGGCCGAGCTAATGAGCCGCACCTCTCCGCTGACCTTCAAGCGTCTCTTGGAGAGCTATGGTCTACGTGGCCCCATCGAGGCTACGATGGCTATGTCGCTCGGTACTCCCGAAGCGACCGTCGGCGAGATGGTCTCGGGCTACACCACCTTCGTCAATGACGGCGTACGTGTGGATCCCATCCTCGTCACTCAGATCGAGGATATGCACGGCAATATCGTCGCGACCTTCGCTCCGAAGATGACTGAGGTACTGACCGCTGACGCTGCACACAAGATGCTCTACATGCTCCAGAACGTCGTCAACGGCGGGACGGGGGGACGCCTACGCTCCTCCTTCGGCCTGCAGATGCCTTTGGGTGGTAAGACCGGTACGACGCAGAATAATAGTGATACATGGTTCATGGGCTTCACTCCCGACCTCGTAGCTGGCTGCTGGGTAGGTGGTGAAGAGCGTAGCGTGCGCTTCAACTCGATGGCCTTCGGTCAGGGGGCGGCGGCTGCACTGCCTATCTTCGGGAAGTTCCTCAAGAAGGTCTACGGAGACAGCAAGCTCGGCTATCTATCCAATATACCCTTCCAGCTCCCCGAGGGCTTCTCGCCCTGCTACGACGCAGGCAATAGCGACGAGGCCGTCGAGATCTACGAGGGTATCACCCCCGACTCCACGGGCTCCTACCCCCCTTTCTAAGGAAGGAGAGAAAGTCCCTACAACATACCGAATAGATAAGACCAATAGATATAGACACGTGAATAAGGTCGCACTCATCACCGGGGTAACGGGCCAGGACGGCTCCTTCCTCGCAGAGTTCCTCATCGAGAAGGGCTACGAAGTCCATGGTATCATCCGACGCTCCTCGTCCTTCAACACGGAGCGTATCGAGCACCTTTACTTCGAGGAGTGGGTGCGCGACATGAAGCGTGGTCGAGCACTCAACCTGCACTATGGCGATATGACCGACTCCAGTTCGCTCATCCGCATCATCCAGCAGACTCAGCCCGACGAGATCTATAACCTCGCAGCACAGAGCCATGTGAAGGTCTCCTTTCGATGTACCTGAGTACACCGCTGAGACCGATGCCACGGGTACGCTACGTCTCCTCGAGGCCGTCCGCATCCTCGGGCTGGAGAAGAAGACGAAGATCTATCAGGCCTCGACCTCCGAGCTCTTCGGTTTGGTGCAGGAGATTCCCCAGCGTGAGACGACGCCTTTCTACCCTCGCTCCCCCTATGGGGTAGCTAAGCTCTACGGCTTCTGGATCACGAAGAACTACCGCGAGAGCTACGGTATGTTTGCCGTCAACGGCATCCTCTTCAACCACGAGAGTGAGCGCCGTGGCGAGACCTTCGTCACCCGCAAGATCACCCTCGCCGCTGCTCGTATCGCCGCTGGCGAGCAGGACAAGCTCTACCTCGGGAACCTCAGTGCCCTGCGCGACTGGGGCTATGCCCGTGACTATGTCGAGTGCATGTGGCTCATGCTGCAGCACGACACCCCCGAGGACTTCGTCATCGCTACAGGCGAGCAGCACTCCGTACGTGAGTTCACCGAGCGCGCCTTCCACGAGGTAGGTATCGACCTACGGTGGGAAGGTGAAGGCGTCGAAGAGCGTGGTATCGATATCGACACAGGTCGCATCCTTGTCGAGGTCGACCCGAAGTACTTCCGTCCGGCCGAAGTGGAAACCCTCTTGGGTGACCCCACGAAGGCCAAGGAACTCCTCGGCTGGAATCCCAGCAAGACCTCCTTCGAAGAGCTGGTACGCATCATGGTACGCCATGATGTCGCCTACGTCCAATCCCACAAGCACGCCTAATGGACTCGCCCAAACTCTCCCCTTCGACCAAGATCTATGTCGCAGGGGCATCGTGGGCTCGTAGGGCTCCGCTATCTGGCGCAACCTCGAGCAGCGTGGTTACACCAACCTCATCGGCCGTACCCATGGTGAGCTGGACCTCACGGATCCCGTCGCTGTGCGTGCGTTCTTCGATGAGGAGCGCCCTGAGGCGGTGATCCTCGCAGCAGCACACGTCGGGGGGATCATGGCGAACAATACCTACCGCGCTGACTTCATCTACGACAATCTCCAGATACAGCAGAACGTCATCGGAGAGAGCTTCCGCCACGGCGTAAAGCACCTTCTCTTCCTCGGCAGTACCTGCATCTATCCCAGAGAGGCCGAGCAGCCTCTCGCGAAGAAGCCCTCCTCACTGCTCCTCTGGAGTACACCAACGAGCCCTACGCTATCGCCAAGATCGCAGGACTCAAGATGTGCGAGAGCTTCAACCTCCAGTACGGCACGAACTACATCGCAGTCATGCCGACGAACCTCTACGGCCCCAACGACAACTTCCACCTCGAGAATAGCCACGTCCTACCCGCAATGATCCGCAAGATCTACCTTGCCGATCGTCTGCAGCAAGGGGACTGGCAGGCCGTGCGCACAGACCTCAGCAAGCGCCCCGTCGCTGGCGAAGACGGCACGGGAGATGAGGCCACTATCCTCACGCTCCTCGAGCGCTTCGGCATCCTCCCTGGCCAGGTCAACCTCTGGGGCTCAGGCCGTCCGCTGAGAGAATTCCTCTGGAGTGAAGATATGGCTGATGCCTCAGTACACATCCTTCTGCATACGGACTTCCGCTCACTCTGCCCCCAAGATGGTAGCCCCATCCGCAACTGCCACGTCAATATCGGCACAGGGAAGGAGATCACGATCGGTGAGCTGGCACAGCTCATCGCCCGCACCATCGGCTTCGAGGGGCGCATCGAGTGGGACAGCAGCAAGCCCGACGGCACGATGCGCAAGCTCACCTCCGTAGAGAAGCTCCACAGCCTTGGCTGGCAACATCAGGTAGAGATCGAGGACGGCGTACAGCGCCTCTTCGACTGGTACCGCACCCACTAATAGCATCCCCGAAGCGACCTCGTCTGAGATGTCCCGACGCTCCAAGTACATCAAGCGTATCTTGTGGGGAATCCTCCTCACGCCCTTCATCCTAATTCTTCTCGTAGCAGTACTACTATACGTACCGCCCGTGCAGCGCTTTGTCGTACAGCGCACCGCTGCCTACCTATCGGAGAAAACTGGGATGCAGGTATCTGTTGGGAACATCCATCTCGCCTTCCCTCTCGACCTCTCGCTTCAGAAGCTACAGGTCCTCCGCAGTCCTGGCGACACACTCATCTCGGTCGGGTCACTCAGCCTATCCCCTGCCCTACGCCCCCTCTTCGACAGTCAAGTCGAGGTCCCTCGTATTGCCCTCGATAGCCTGACCTACAATCAGCGCGACAGCCTCGGCTTGAGCCTCCTGCAAGTACACCTCCCAGCAGCCACTGCCGAGCAGCTCTTCGTCGATCTCAACAAGGAGCGCGTCGACCTCAACCGACTCACGACCCAGGGGGGCTACATCCGCTACTACTCGACCGACACCACGAAGAAGCCAGAGGAAGAGAGTGAGCCGCTGAAGTGGCTCATCCGTGCTGGCGAGATCGACCTGCAGAAGACTCGCATTGAGGTCGCCATGCCGCTGGATTCACTCCTCATCGATGCGGATGTCGACCGCCTCAAGATCGACCGCGGAGAAGCCGATCTCAATAAGATGCGCTTCCAGGTTGCGCACACCAAGATCGATGCGAAGAGCCTACGCTACTCCGTCGACCAGAACTTCTCCAAGCTCCCCTTCTTCGATCCCCAGCATATCCAGATCCATGACCTCCACCTCGAGGGTGAGGACATTGACTCTGAGGGTATGCGACTTAGCCTCCTTCTACGGCATGCACAGCTGCGTGAGCAGTCGGGGCTGAAGCTCCTCCATCTCAGCGGACGCTATCAGATGGATAGCCTCGCTATGCGCCTTGATGGGCTTGACCTCATCACCGACGCCTCCTCCATTAAGGGCTATCTCTCCATGCCCTGGAGCCTCCTACAGTCTGACCGCAAGGCACAGCTGGAGCTATCTACCAACACCTCTCTCGGCATCAAGGATATTCTTCTCTTCGCAGGAAAGACGCTCCAAGAGACCCGCGATGGGCGCGAACTCTTCAATACCTTCGCACGCCACCGCCTCCTCGCTCCACTCAAGATGCAGGCTGAGCTGACGGGGACACTCACCGCGATACAGATTCGTCAGGCCGAGCTCAAGTGGCCCGACATCCTCGACCTCAATCTCTCGGGGACGCTCAGCGAAGTCCTTGAGATGCACCGCTCAGGGCGTCTCAAGCTCCGTGGACGTGTGGGTCCCAAGGCTAACACCCTCCTCGGTCTCCTTGCTCCCGAGCAAGCCAAGACCTATCGCATCCCCAGCCCCCTCACGATCTCTGGCGACGTCGACATCCGTCGAGGTCGCTATGTGGGTGACCTCACAGCAGAGGAGGGCACGGGCAGGCTCCAGCTGAAGGGCCACTTCACTGAGGCCACTAAGACCTATGACCTGGCACTGAAGGCACAGGATATCGATGGACGCCACTTCATGCCTCAGGACTCCATCGGGCTGGTTAGCCTTGACGTAGCTCTTCAGGGGCGTGGCTTCGATCCACTCAGCCCGCATACACAGCTCTCTATCCGAGGCCGACTGCATGAGGCTAATCGTGGTAGCCTGCATCTGCAGGACATCACCCTCGACGGCTCCCTCCAGTCGGGGAACCTCGGGCTCTCCCTCAACAGTATGAACCCCGGGGCAAACTTTACGCTCCAGCTCGACGGGATCTTCTCCCGCCAAGGCATCAATACGGGCATCGGGCTGGAGCTCGTCGACCTCGACCTCCAGCGCCTGGGCTTCTCCGAGACGCCCCTTGCAGGGAAGCTACGTCTAGAGGGTGAGCTACGCTCTGACCTCAAGGACACGCACACCATACAGGCCGTACTCGATGGTATGAACTTCACTATGGGCGATGAGAAGATCGCACCTCCACAGGCCGAGCTTCATGTATCCACGTCGCCACAAGACATCCATGCCGGCCTTACTCGGGCGATATGAAGGCCTCCCTCTACGTCGGGAGTAGCCCCACTGTGGCGCAGAAGGGCGTCACGCTCCTACTCGACGAGACCCTCCGTCAGATAGAGCTCATCACCTCAGGGAAGTCCGCGACGAAGTACCTTGAGGACCTTGCTGTCCACCTTCCGAAGGCGACCTTCAGCCTCTCTATGGGCAAGGACAATCCACTCCGCTACTATCTCGCAGAGCAGCATATCGCTGTAGGCTCTCTGACGGCTAACCTCGCGACCTCCCCCCAGGAGGGCATCAGTGGCTCCGTGGACCTCTCCGATCTGCGTATCGACACCCTCCGCATCAATGCAGCTCAGCTCAACATCTCCACCGAGCGCACAGCCATCGCACGAGGCGACAGTATGTCCCTCGCACTCTTCGGTACGGTGATGAAGTCCCACTTCCGCGAGCAGGAGGGCTTCACCATCAATACCGACCTGCGCACGAGTCTGCAGGGCGGGCACCTCGATGTCTCCTATCAGGATGAGCGGGGACAAACCGTGCATGCTGCCGAAGCCTCGGGTAGCTGGTCGGGCGAGGCCTATCAGCTTCACTTCCTCGGTGACCGCCTACGCATCGCCTCCAACGACTACCTCATCAACCCCGACAACCAGCTCAGCCTGCGTAAGCGAGACAACTTCCTCCTCGGCTCACTCAAGCTCACAGGCGTGAAGCGAGGGGAGTTCTCTCTCCAAGCTACAGAGGAGACTCCTGGGGTGCAGGATATCCTACTCGGCATCCACAACCTCCATCTCGAGGACTACCGCAGTCTAGGGCTACCCCGATGTCGGTGGGATCTTCTTCGGCGACGTCCACTACCAGCGTAAGGGCGACCTCAGCCAGCAGCCGACGATCTCGGGCGACCTCTCCATCAGCGACCTACGCTACGAGGACAAGAAGCTCGGTCACTTCACCTCCTCCCTCTTCTACGAGCCACGTAGCGGTGACTCCCACTATATCACTGGGGAGATCGGCTACAACGGTCAGCCAGCGATGAGCATCGATGGGATCTACTACCCCCGTGAGAAGGTCTCTCCGCTCAAGGGGACACTCACACTTACCTCCTTCCCGCTGGAGCTTGCGAACCCCTTCCTCGCGGAGAATAGCACCACGCTTGCGGGGACTGCCGACGGGAGTATCAGACTCTCAGGGAAGCTCACCGAGCCACTTCTCTCGGGGCAGATGCACCTAAACAAGGGTATGCTGAACCTCAACGCCTACGGGACACACCTTGCTCTCGACTCTATCCCCGTACGCATGGAGGGCTCAGATATCTTCTTCGACCACTATGCGCTACGTCCCTCAGGAGATCCGAAGAAGGCGATCTATATCGATGGCTCAATACGTAAGAGTACCACACCACAGGCTACGGCTTCTCTACGGATCACCTCTGATGAGCTGACCCTCCTCAACGAGCCTCGCCCCACCCGCGACGACCAGCTCCTCTATGGCAAGATCATCGCCTCGACACGTATGGTGGCTAATGGTCCCCTCTCCTCACTGCGTATCCGTGGTAGCGTGAACGTACTCAGCGGCACGAACTGCACCTATGTCATGCGCGAAGACCCGCTGACGGCTAGCGAGCAGACCGATCAGCTCGTCCAGTTCATCGACTTCTCCGACACCCTCTTCACCAAGAAGGTAGAGGTAGCCCCCACCTCTCTCGGCGGGCTTGATGTGAATCTGACGATCAACGTGGACCCCTCGGTACGTATCGGCGCTGACCTCACAGCTGGTGGCACGGACTACGTCCATGCACAGGGGGGTGGCACGCTCCACTTCACCTATCCGCCCTACGGCGAGATGAGTATGACGGGGCGCTACGAGATGAGTGGTGGTGGCGAGCTGAGCTACACCCTCCCCGTCGTGGGCAATAAGCGCTTCTCCATCGACCCCACCAGCACCCTCACGTGGACGGGACCGATATCCAACCCTTACCTCAACTTCTCCGCTGTCAATAAGGTCAAGGCCACCGTATCCAGTTCGTCAGAGAACTCCCAGCGAGTGAACTTCAACGTCAGCATCCTCATCAAGGACTACGTCAGCAAGATGAACCTCAGCTTCGGTATCTCCGCACCTGAGAACCTCTCCGTGCAGAATAGCATCTCGACGATGACGAAGGAAGAGCAGAGCAAAGCAAGCTATCGCTCTCATGGCGACAGGTATGTATCTGGCAGGCGGCTCGGGGGCAGGCAATCTGGATCTCAACTCCGCATTGACCTCACTCCTGCAGTCGCAGATCAACAAGACCGCAGGCAAGCTCCTCCAAGGCACCGACCTCAACCTCGGCGTCGACCACTACGATGGCTCTTCGGGTGAAGCTGCTCGTACGGACTTCACCTATAGCTTCAGCCGCCGCTTCTACAATGACCGCATACGTATCATCGTCGGGGGTAAGGTGCAGAGTGGCGCAGGCGTGACGAACCAGGGGCAGACCTTCCTCGACAACGTATCGCTGCAGTACCAGCTCGACAAGAGTGGCGAGCAGTACCTCAGTCTCTACCACAAGCTCGTCACCGACAACGTCCTCGAAGGGGAATTCTCCGAGACGGGTGTGGGGTACGTCATACGCCGCAAGATGTCCAGCCCACTTGACCTCTTCCGCCGCAAGCGCAAGAAGACGACGACCGACACCACGACGACGCTCTTCCGTCAGGCATGGAAGCCCCGTCTCGATACGCTCTCGACTCAGCCGAGCATCACGAGCGACTCGATGCCCACCCTCCGCTACCAAGCGAAGTAAGGCATCCGCTCCTCTCTATCTACCACCTATCCACTATGCATATCCGTCTCACTACCCGCCTCCTTACCGCCCTCACACTCCTCGCTCTCGGGGCGTGCTCGATAAGGAAGTATCAGGGTCCAGATGACCAGCTTTATATAGGTATCCGCAAGATCGAGGTCTCCGACCGTCCACAGCACTCCTACGCTGAGCAAGCGATAGCCGCTGCCGAGGAGCGCCTCAACTATGCGCCCAACGGGTCGGTCTTCGGCAGTAGCTCTATACGCTTCCCCTTTGCGCTGCTGAGCCCTGCTATCTACATGCACTTCTCTGCGGACTCTACGCTTGCGGGGCGCGTGATGCGTCGCCTCACGGCCAAGCCCGTCTGGATGCGAGACGTCAGCCCCAGCCTGCGCGCCAAGGTCGCCCAGCAGACACTCCGCGAGCACGGCTACCTCCGCGCCACGACCAGCTCCGAGATCATCCCCGCCACCGCTGACTCCATGCAGGCTCGTGTGGACTACAAGATGCAGCTGGGCCCACTCTTCCTCTTGGACAGCGTGCAGTACTTCCCTCGTGTCTACATCCGCCCTGGGAGATACTTCTACCATCACCGCCTCAGTGCCCTGCAGAAGGGACGCCCCTTCTCCATCGCAGCGCTCGAGGATGACCGCACCGTTACCCGTGCCTTCCTCCGTGAGCACGGCTACTATTACCTCAAGTCTGAGCACATCGGCTACGAAGCCGACACCCTCATCACACCCCAGCGCGTGAACCTACGCACGGTGCTCTCTGCGAGCACGCCTCCCGAAGCACTGCGCCAGTGGCGTGTGGGGAAGATCATGCTCCGCCAGCTCCCCGAAGATCCCGAAGCCCCCACGAACCTCACCACGACGGATAGCGTAGCCCTCACCGACAGCATCGCTCTGTACTACTCGGGCCGCCCCATCGTCCGCCCCGGTGCGCTGAAGACCCGTGTCCGCATCCGTCCAGGCAAGCTCTACAGCAGTCTCGAGGAGGAGCGTACACTATCGGCACTCACGGGGCTCAATGCCTTCTCCTCGGTAGAGTTCTACTTCACCCCTCGCGAGACCTTCACCAAGGACTCCACAGCGGTAGATAGTACAGCTATGAGTAGCATGAGCGACTCGACTGCTGTACAGCGCCCCACCTTCTCGAGTGTCGCAGACAGCATCGGCACGCTCAATCTGATGATCCTTCTCAGGAAGGACAAGCCCTGGAGCACCTACCTCGGGGCGGCCTTCATGCGTAAGTCGACGGGCTTCATCGGGCCAGGTATCTCGGCTGCTATCGAGCGAAGCAACGTCTTCGGCGGTGGGGAGAAGCTCTCCGCCAGCGTCTCTGGCTCCTATGAGTGGCAGACGGGGCGTAGCCCTGCAGACTCCTACTCGGTGTCTATCAATAGCTATCAGCTCGGTGCTGACCTCTCTCTCACCTTCCCCTCGATCCTCTTCCCTCGCCTCATCGACGCGTACTACAAGTATCCGACGTCGACGAGCTTCAAGGTCGCTCTGCAGAGTGTCAATCACGCGCGCTACTATACCCTGCGCTCCCTCTCCTTCACGATGGACTACAACTTCCAGCCATCGAGCAGATGGAGCCATCGTATCACGCCGCTCAGCCTGAACTTCACTCGGCTGACCCGCACGACGGAGCGCTTCGACCAGCTCATCCTCGCCAACCCCGCTCTTGGGCTTAGCTTGAGCAATCAGTTCATCCCCAAGATCGGCTACGGCTTCACCTATACCCACCGCGAGGACGACAGCCCACACTACATGCAGCTCTCGGGCGAAATCAGTGAGGCAGGGAATCTCGTCAATGCTACGATGAGGGCCTTCGGTCGTGAGTACAATGACACGAAGACGCTCTTCGGTGTGCCCTTCGCACAGTTCGTCAAGGCAGCCATCGACCTCCGCTACTCCTACCGCATCGACCGCAAGCAGACGCTGGCTACCCACTTCGCTACGGGAGCTATCTATCCCTATGGCAATGCCATTACGGCACCTTATATCGAGCAGTTCTACGTCGGGGGAGCCAATAGTATCCGTGCCTTCACGGTACGAAGTCTGGGCCCAGGGAGCTACAATCCCACGACCGTCAATGCCTACTCCTTCATGGACCGCGTGGGCGAATTCAAGCTCGAGGCGAACGCCGAGTTCCGCCGTCACCTCTTCGGCAGCTGCTACGGTGCCGTCTTCCTCGATGCGGGGAACGTATGGCTCCTGCGCCCCGACACCTCTCGCCCTGGGGCTGCACTCAGCGAAGCAGGCTCATTGGGTAAGTTCCTCGACCAAGTCGCCGTAGGTACGGGAGCAGGTCTGCGCTATGACCTCTCGTTCCTCGTCGTGCGCTTCGATGTCGGTGTGGGCCTCCACCTCCCCTACAAGACGACACGAAGTGGCTGGTACAATATCCCCAGCTTCCGCGATGCCTTAGGCTTCCATCTGGCTATCGGCTATCCCTTCTAAGTCGCTACAGCAAAGGCGCCTACCCCTCTTCCCTCCCTCATCTCCACGAAGGTGCTACCCCAGACCCATAGCGGTAAGGGGTACGAACCTATATTGGTCGCTGAGTCAACCTATATAGGTCGTGATGCGACCTATATTGGGTTGTTGCTCCGAGTAGGGATAAAAGTTGTGGACGAGTGGCAGATAAGTTTGGACTACGTACGTGGATCTAATATCTACGTACGTGGATATTTGGATTTACGTGCCTGGTCTTTAAGACTACGTACATAGACAGAAGAAAACCACTACGGGAAGGCGCTTTTTTCTTCACGAGAAGGACACTTTTCCCTCCACTGGATAAGAGGAATACTCACGGTAACGACGAAGCTCCATGCAGTGGCAGCGCACACCTCAAGCTATTCGGTGAGAATTAGCTAACTTTGCGCCAGTTCGGCGATGCCTCCCGCCTTGCATGAGGTAGGAGCATCCCATTATTCACATCCTAAATATCATAGTGTAGATTATGACGATAGCACCTAATAAGTTCGTCGCACTCGACTACGAGCTGTACGTCGGTGATGAGAACGAGCGTATCCTGATGGAGCAGACCACCCCCGACCGTCCTCTGGAGTACATCCAGGGTATGGGTATGATGCTGCCCGCCTTCGAGAAGCAGCTCTTCGGCCTCAAGGCAGGGGACAAGTTCGACTTCGTCCTCAAGTGCGAAGATGCCTACGGCGAGCCTTCTGACGAAGCCGTCCAGGAGCTGCCCCGTGAGATCTTCGTAGACAGCGAAGGCAAGCTCGATGCTCTGGTCGTCGAAGGTGCTACGCTGCCCCTGCACACGCCCGACGGACAGATCATCCGTGGTAGCGTCCTTGAGATCAAGGACGAAGTCGTCGTATTCGACTTCAACCACCCCCTGGCAGGCGAAGACCTCCACTTCATCGGCACTATCAAGGACGTCCACGATGCTACGCCCGAGGAGATCGAGCAGTTCTTCGGCGGACATGATGGCTGCGGCTGCGGCTGCGACCATGACCACGAAGGCCACGAAGAAGGTGGTGGCTGTGGTGGCTGTGGCTGCCACTAAGCACGCGTAATCATAGAGCACGGATACCCTGAGCCTTAGGCTCGTGGGCATCCGTGCTTTGCTATATCACCCCCTTCACCCGCCCATCACGATGAATACCTTCGGCAGACTCCTTCGCCTAACCTCCTTCGGTGAGTCCCACGGACCCGCCCTCGGTGGTGTGCTCGACGGCTTCCCTGCAGGCTTTGCCATCGACGAAGCCGCTATCGAGGAGGCTCTACGTCGCAGACAAGGCGGGCGAAGCGACCTCACCACCCCACGGCGCGAGAGCGACAAGGTGAGCTTCCTCTCGGGCCTCTATGAGGGACGGACGCTGGGCACACCCATTGCCTTCGTCATCGACAACGCCGACACACGGAGCCAGGACTACTCACAGCTCAGTGACCTCTACCGCCCTGGGCATGCCGACTTCACCTATCAGGCGAAGTACGGACACCGCGACCCACGAGGTGGCGGGAGAGCCTCAGCACGCGAGACCGTCGTGCGTGTCGTCGCAGGTGCTCTCTGTGATCAGTGGCTACGAGCCGAAGGTGTCCGCATCTCGGCCTACCTCAGTCAAGTCGGAGCTGTCCACTATGACGACAGCCACCTGTACGAGGCGATTCATCTCACCGAGGGCGATAAGGTGCTCCTCCAGAGTCGCTATGAGCAGGTCGTCCCCTGCCCCGACAAGGCGACAGCAGAGCGCATGGCTGCAGCCGTAGCCGAGACACGCGATAGCCGTGACAGCATCGGCGGAGTCATCTCCTGCCGTGTCGATGGCCTGCCCGCAGGCTTAGGCGAGCCACTCTATGACAAGCTCTCCAGCCGCTTGGCCTCAGCGATGATGGGCATCAATGCCGCTCGAGGCTTCGAGATAGGCGATGGCTTTGCCCTCGCCTCTGAGTACGGGTCAGCGGCCAACGATCCCTTCGTCCCCACCGAAGCAGGGGCTATCGAGCAGCAGACCAACCGCTGCGGTGGTCTCCTCGGTGGCATCAGCACGGGTGCACCACTCACCTTCCGCACGGCCTTCAAGCCCACCTCCTCCATCGGTCGCGAGCAGACGACCTGCCGCACTGATGGCACCCCCACCTCCCTCTCTATCACGGGGCGCCACGACCCATGCGTCGCCCTGCGTGCCGTACCCATCGTCGAGGCGATGACGGCCCTTACCCTCATAGACTTTTACCTCCTCCACCGCACCTACTTGACTGCGGAGCGAGGATAGACAACTATACATGGCGAGCGTAGCAGCAAAGGAAAGTATCACTGGTACCATCGTGACCTACATAGGCGTCGGGATAGGCTTCCTGACGACCTTCTTCATCTTGGCCAAGTTCCTCACTCCCGAGGAGATTGGCTTGACGCGCCTTTTGCCCGAGCTGGCGACACAGCTCTCTGGGCTGGGCATGCTCGGGATGACCTATTCACTCAGTCGCTACTTCCCCTTCTTCCGCGACTCCGAGGCCAACCCCTACCGCGCTGAGGACGGGCCGAACCACGGCTTCTTCTACTACGTGACGGTCGTCGGGGCGATCGGTGCCGTGCTGATGACGCTCCTCTATATCCTTGCCAAGGGGCCTCTGATGTCGCTCTACAGCGACAGAAGCCCACTGCTCGCGGACTTCTACTATGCCGTGATACCGCTGACGCTCTTCACGATGGGCTGGACGATCTTCGAGCTCTACACCTATCAGCTGATGCGTGTAGCGGTGCCGAAGGGCATCAAGGAGGTGCTCCTGCGTGTACTCCAGCTCGCAGCCTACCTGCTCTACGCCTTCGGCTACATCGACTTCACGACGATGGTCTGGGGCTTCATCGGGAGCTTCGGCGTCTGTATGCTTGCCAGCGGTGTCTACCTCGGGCAGATCACCTCGCTGAGCCTTCGCCACAACCCCAGCTACGTCTCACCCGAGATGCGCCGTGGCTTCTATCGCTATACGGCACTCTATACGCTGAGCTCGGTGGGCATCACGCTGGCGGGGCGTATGGACCTCTTCATGGTGGCCTTCATCGACCGCGGGGGGACTCTCCTCCGCTGGGGTCTATACGATGGCCTTCTATATGGTCTCGATCATCGAGATCCCGATGCGCGCTATCCTCAATGTGGCAGCTCCGAAGATCGCCGAGGCGGCGAAGCACGGCGACACGAAGCGCGTCGAGGAGGTCTACCGCCTCGTAGCCTTCTATCAGCTCCTCTCGGGGCTCTTGATCTTCGCGATGATCTGGGTGAATATCGACAACATCTTCGGTATCATGCCCAATGGCGAGCAGTTCACCGGCGGTAAGTGGATCTTCTTCTACCTCGGGCTGGCGAAGCTCGTCGAGCTGACCTTGACCTGTAGCCATACGGTCGTCAGCACCTCACGCTACTACAAGTGGAATATCTACTACACGATCAGCGTACTCGTGATGTCGTTCGTCTCCACCGTCTTCCTCATCCCAGCCTACGGCACACTCGGCGCAGCGCTGGCGATGCTCCTCACGAATATCGTGAGCTACGGCCTGCAGCAGCTCCTGCTGAGTGTGAAGATGCACGTCAGTCCCTTCACCAGTCGTATGCTCCTTCTGATACCGATCGCAGCCGTGGCATGGGGCATTGATGCCCTCCTCCCCACCTTCAGCTCGGTATGGATCGACCTCTTCGTTCGCTCGGCTCTCGTGGGGCTGGGTCTGCTCCTCGCGCTCCTGGCTCTGCGCATCACGCCTGAGCTGATGAGTATGCTCGAGGGCAAGCTCCCCAAGCGCCTACGCCGCTAATCCCCCGACGACACGTGACGAGCCTCCCGACAAGTCCCCAAGGCAAAGCGCCCCTTCGCGTGCTTCTGCTCTGCACCTCTGATGAGGGAGGCGGAGCGGCAGAGGCTTGTCGTCGCCTCCTCGATGCCCTCACGGCTGTCGGCATCGAGGTACGTATGCTCGTCGTGAAGAAGGGTACGGCGGATGAGCGTATCGCCTCCGTCGCTGATACCACCCCACGACGCCTCTGGGCCAAAGCAGCCTTCCTCCTCGAGCGACTGGAGATCTATCTGCGCAACGGCCGCTCACGTCAGCACCTCTTCCGCGTCTCGACGGCACGCTGGGGCTGTGATATCGCTTCGCACCCGTGGGTAAGGGAAGCCGATATCCTTCACCTGCATTGGATCAACCAAGGCTTCCTCTCCCTCACCACCCTCAGAAAGCTCGCTGCCCTCGGTAAGCCCGTCTTCTCTACCCTGCACGACCTGTGGGCTGCCACGGGCATCTGTCACCTCCCTCTGGAGCTGGGGCGTGAGGGCGCTAAGGAGTGTCCACGCTACCAAGCGGGCTGTGGCTACTGCCCCCTCCTGGCGAGTAAGCGAGAGCACGACCTCTCACGGACGACGCTTCGGAAGAAGGCTTTCCTCGCAGAGAAGCCCTTCCGCTATATCGCCGTCAGCAGTGCCGAAGCCAAGCTCTTCGAGCGAAGCCCGCTGATGCAGCGCTACGGAGCGCCAGCTATCCTCGCCAATCCCATTGACCTCAGCCTCTTCTCTCCTGAGACAGCGGCTGCGACACCCCCACCCTTCACCCGCGAGGCTGGGCGCTACTACGTCACCATCGTCGCTGCCCGCCTCGATGATGAAGTCAAGGGGCCACACCTCCTGATGGAGATCGCTCAGCAGCTCCAGCTCCGCCATCCTGAGATCGCCGAGCGCACGACACTCCTACTCGTAGGGGGCATCCGCCGTGAGGGCTACTTCGACAGCCTCGCTCTTCCCCACATCGCCCTCGGGAGCATCCGTGACCGTGCACAGCTGGCGAGCCTCTATGCCGCCTCGGACGTACTCATCTCCACGAGCGTCTATGAGACCTTCGGGCAGACGCTCGTCGAAGCCCTATCTGTGGGCACCCCCTGCCTTGAGCTTCCGCTGCTCGGGGCCCGAAGATATCATCCTCGACGGGGTCAATGGCTACCTCGTCCCCGCCTATGACACGGCGGTCTATGCCGATCGCCTCGCTGCCCTCCTTGGACGAGAGCGAGACGACGCAGGGGCTTTCTCCCCCCGCACCTGCCGCGAGAGCGCCCAGCGCTTCGGAGCACCTGCCGTAGCCTCCCGCCTTGTGGAGCTCTACCGCACGGCACTTGACCGAGACAGCTCCGCTGAATAATCACCTATACCCCGCCTGCTACGATGCAACCACGTATATCCATCATCACGATTTGCTACAACGCTGCCAGCACGATCACCCGCACGCTCCGCAGCGTCTCGGCACAGACCTACCCGAACATCCAGTACCTCATCATCGACGGAGCTTCTAAGGACAACACGCTGGAGCTCGTCCGCGAGCTGGCTCCCGAGGCCGAGATCTATAGCGAACGTGATAAGGGGATCTATGATGCGATGAACAAGGGGCTCGACCGAGCTACGGGCGACTACGTATGGTACGTCAATGCAGGCGATGCCCTGGCCAGCCCCACCACCGTCGAGGATCTCGTCCGAGCGACCTGCACGGGCGACAGCCTCCCCGACGTACTCTACGGTGACACGCGCCTCATCGATGCCGAAGACCACGACCTCGGCCTAAGACGCCTGCGCCCCCCTCACCAGCTCGACTGGCGTAGCTTCCGCGCGGGGATGCTCGTCTGTCATCAGGCCTTCGTCGCTAAGCGAAGCATCTCGCCCCACTACGATCTACAGCTACCGCTTCTCCGCCGACGTCGACTGGTGCATCCGTGTACTCAAGGAAGCCAAGACCACAGCCTTCTACCCCGAGCCCATAGCGCTCTACCTCAACGAAGGGACGACGACAGCCAACCATCGCGCCTCGCTCATCGAGCGCTTCCACGTCATGCGCCACCACTACGGACTCGTGACGACCGTCCTGCAGCACCTGCGCTTCCTCGTCGACCGCAAGCGCTAAGCCTGCCCCTCCCTACTTTATCCCGCCCTCTTACCGAGGTCTGCCCCGAGGCTACACAGCCCATCGGAGCAGACCTCTACCTTATATATAGAGTGTGCAGTACCGCTGATCTAAAAGGGTAAGTATAGGTATAGGTTGTTGCTCCGCGTAGGGATAAAAGTTGTGGACGAGTGGCAGATAAAGTTTGGACTACGTACGTGGCTCTAATATCTACGTACGTGGATATTTGGATTTGACGTGCCTGGTCTTTAAGACTACGTACATAGATACGGAAAAAACACTACGGGAAGGCGCTTTTTTCTTCACGAGAAGGGCACTTTTCCCTCCGCTGGATAAAAGGAATATGCGCGATAAGGCGAAGGGCTTGTGTATCACTTCGGAGAAGCATATCGGGGAGCTGGGCGTGCGATGCCTTAGCACAATTTCCTTCCCACCGTAGCCAACGGCTTATCGCTACTCGCCCCTTAATGAGTACTTTTGCAAAAGACAGTTCGCTCCATGCCTCAAGAATGGATATACTCACTCAAAACAACTAAGCACTATGTCACTTTTCGGCAAGTTCACAAAGAAGGAGAACACGACTTCGCCCTCCTCCGTACTTCCTACGATCATCGAGACACTGACAAAAGCAGGGTACAAGTCACAGCGTCAAACCGAATCCTGTGTGGGCTATGACGACGACGGGCTCTACTGCAACTTCTGCTATCTCGAGAATGATCCCGAGTTCCTACTCGCACAAGCTACTTTCGAGCGCGGAGCCTTCTCTGCTGCCGACGAACTGCTACTTCATCAGATCTGCGCTAAGGTGAATGCAAGCCAAAAGGCGGGTAAGGTTTATATTGACGGAGAGGGAGAACTGACCTTCACCGTGGAGGCCTTCATCCCCTCGGGTACTCCCATTGATCTTCTCGCGCTACACATGGCTAAAAGCTCTCGGCTCGACGATTGCGTTCTTCCACCGCACGTACTGGGATCTTACTGGGGATAAGGGGGAATAACGCCCCCCGAGGTGCTTGCTCCTCCGCCTTAGACGACCGATGGAGGGAGCGGACACAGAAGAAATAGTCGGTTACCCTCATACAAGTATTCGTCCCGCATACGAACGTGTAGTCGTTCGTATGCGGGACGAATAGTCGTTTGCCCCCACAGCAATAGTCGTCCGCATACACACCTGTAGTCGTCTACAAACCGACCTATAGAGCATCCCCCACGAACCACTGTAATTATGGGGTCGTGTAGCGCGAGAAGGGTGCCACAAGAGGAGCTACAAGGGACTGCTGATACAGGGCAAGTTTGCTGAAGAATCCGCTTCACGCTGGTAGCTACTTCCTCGATACAGCCCACCGATTTTGATGCGTAAGCCCTGCTTCCACACGGAGCCTAAAGGGCTATTAATCCCCAAAAGGTTATCTTTGTGTAGAAGCCCATATAGCGCAAGCTGCATGGGCCATTGTCGAAATACAAACCAATTTTAGTTAGAGCAATGGCACTTTTTGATAAGTTTACTAAAAAGAATAGCGAGGCTGCGACTCTCGCACCTTCGTCTGTCCTCCCCTACGATCTTAGAAGCACTCTCCAAGGAAGGTTATCGCCCCGAGCGCGACAACGAGATCCGCATCGTCTATAAGAACGAAGGCATCTTCTGCTGCTTCTACTACCGTGAGGATGACCCTGAGTTCCTCCTCGTACGTGCCACTTTTGAGCGTGCAGCCTTCGATGACGTGCACGAAGCCTTCCTCTACAAGGCCTGCGCTAAGACGGACTTCGACCAGAAGGTCAGTAAGGCCTACGTCGATGAAGAGGGCGATATCGTCTTCTCTGTCGAAGCCTTCATCATGCCTGGTACGCCCATCGACCGCCTCGCGCTCCGCATGAGCGACGCTCTGGCCTCGACGGTCGCCTTCTACCACCGCGCCCTCAAGCAGCTCGTCGAAGAGTACAACAAGGAGAATGGTGACGATAGCGAGACCAACAACCCTATCGCTCCGACGACCACTCTCCCCAACTAATCACCTCCTCTCGTAGGGTCTCTCGGCAGACTACGAAGCACTTCTAAGAGCAGTACTCCGACCGCACATCACGTCATCTTGACATAGGATAGCGGACATTTCTGGACAAATAACCAGAAGTCGGGAGTACTGGCACGCGCTTTGCTATTCGTAAATAAATGCTAACTTTACCGCTGTAAACTCCCACTATGTGCCTCTCCACCCAGGAGAGTGAAAAGCCGCAGCGTGGGCCTAAGACAACGGATATATAGAATAATAAAGACGTACTGGACTTATGAAGACAATGAAGCTATTCCTCCTGATGGGAGTGGGGCTCCTGTCAGGTACGGCTGCCCTGGCGCAGACCGACAACAAGTACCTCGACGACGCCTACTATCGCCGCAGCGACCTCAAGAAGATCGATAAGGAAGAGCGCCGCAAGGCCGAGCTACGCCGCGCCGCCGAGAAGGCCGAGCGTGAAGCCTGGGAAAAGGAACAGGCTGCACTCATCGCCAACTACAAGAAGAAGCAGGCCGATCGTGAGATCGATGCATACAATGGGCACCTCTCTCTGCCCGAAGACACCATCACGCTGACCCGCAGCGAGCTGGGCCGTCTGCTCAAGGAGCAGCGCCAGAAGGATGGTGGTGCAGAGGTCTACGGCCCCTACTCCTCTCGTCTCAGCCGCTTCTACGGAGATGGCTCGATGACGATCCAGGGTGCTCGTCGCGTCTACATCGACGCAGACCCTTGGTACAATGATATCGACTACCGCTATGCGGGGCCCGATGTCTATGTACGCGTAGGGAGCAGCGATCCCTTCTGGGGAAGTCGCTTCGGCTGGGGTGCCAGCTGGGGCTGGGAGCTCATGGTATGATCCCTTCTACACCTCCTCTTACTACTACGGTTATCCCCGCTACTACGGTAGCTGGTATGGAGGCTACTACGATCCCTACTACTATGGCTACACCCGTGGCTACTATGGTGGGTACTACGGCTCTCGCTATGGAGGCTGGTATGACGGCTACTACGGTGGCTATTATCCCTGGCTACTACTACGGCTATGCCGCAGGGGCTGCTACGCGTGCCTACAACGAGCACTACTACAACAACCCCTACTCGCACGGGGCTCGCTCGACGACTCGCCGCTCAAGTGGCTACTCAGCCTACTCCAGCGTACGCGATCAGGGCTACATCGGCCCACAGCGCTCCTACGATCAGGGTAGTATGTCACAGCAGGGTCGTACGATCTACAGCGACTATCCCCGCACGCAGCAGAGCCGTCCTGTACAGCAGCAGCGTAGCTACGACAGCTATCCTCAGCGCAGCTATGACCAGGGCTCCTCAAACACGACGAATAACTCCAACTCTGGAGGTGGCGGTGGCTACACGGCTCCCCCACGCCGTCGCTAAGGCTTGCCCTAAGGGTATATCGTTTACTCTACCTTTATTAGACTGGATAACTCATGAACATCAAGCATAAGATCTTAGGCGTAGTGGCACTGAGCCTCCTACCCCTATCACTGAGTGCACAGAGTGAGATGGAGGCCTTCCGCCTTGGCTCTCCTCATGAGCCTGTAGGATCAGCACGCTATGCTGCCCTCTCGGGCGCTATGGGTGCCGTAGGCTCTGACGTTGCCTCTCTCGTACGCAACCCTGCGGGGATCTCCCTCTTCCGTGGGAACAACCGTCTCTCGCTGACCCTCGGTGGTGGCTTCGGTACCGACCGTGGTGTCTGGTACGGCACATCGACCTCGCAGGAGATGAAGGGGAAGTTCCTCTTTGAGGAGTTCTCCTATCAGGCTGGTACGAATAGAGCCTCACGTGGCCCCGTGTCCTTCGCCTTCAGCATTCGCAATGCAGGGCGCTTCGACCGCGAGCTCCACGCTTCGGCAGTACTGCCTCAGAGCGCGAACTTCTCCTCGCTGGCAGACTTCTCTGCAGCGCGTACGAACAACGCTCGCTACGATAATCAGCGATCCTCTAGCGTCGATAGATACTTCGAGAAGAGCTACATCACCACGACTGCAGCCTTTAAGAACGACTATATACCCTGGATGTCTATCCTCGGTGCTGGCGCAGGATGGATCGATATCGACAATGGCAGCAGAAGCTACCGCTCGGCTTATATGTATAGTACCGCTCCCGATGGGACGCCCTATCCACAGCCCAGCATCGGATTGCCCGACAACGCTGACCTCGTACTACGCGAGAAGGGGAATATCACCGACTACGATATCGCCCTCGGCTTCGAGGCTAACGATGCTCTGCACTTCGGGGCAGCGCTCACGCTCTCCTCGCTGGACTATGAGATGGCATCGTACTACCACGAGGCTTTCCGTGGCAACAACTACCTGACACTGCAAAACACTAAGAGTGTATCAGGCTTCGGAGGTAGCGTCGGCCTCGGACTTCTCTACGAGCCTGTCGAAGGGCTTCGCCTCGGTGCTTCGCTCTATACGCCCACCTTCTACTCGATGAAGATGGACTTCCAGGCGAGTAGCCTCGGCGGGTACAACAACAAGGCCAACGAAGTCGTCACGCCTAAGAGTGCAGCTAACTCCCTACGCACTGCGTGGCAACTGGCGCTTCGGGCTCAGTGGTGCGTACTTCATCGGTCGTCATGGCTTCATCAGCGCTGACTATGACTATACGAGTGGTTCTCTGCGCCTCAGCAACAGCACCTATGACGAATATGATGGCAGTGAGATTGGCTTCGAGGAAGACAACGCTCGCCTGAAGACGAACTTCGGTGGTGTCACACCGTCCGCCTCGGTGCCGAAGCTATGCTTAGCGACCGTATCGCCCTGCGTGCCGGTTATCGCTACTCCTCTTCGCCCGTCAAGAACGCTCGTCTCCAGGGTGACATGGCGTCGACCGAAGTACTCGTATCGGGTCCTGCGGTACACTACACCCTCCCCGACAGCCAGAATAGCTACTCGCTCGGTGCAGGCTTCCGCATCACCCCCAGCCTCTCGCTGGATCTGGCGTACGTCTACTCCGACACCAAGGCTCGCACCTTCGCCTTCCCCTACGTCAACGACTACGGCTCCTACCTCAATGCTTCGGATGCTGACATCCGTGCAGGTAAGGTCAAGCCCGATGAACTCGTAGGTATGCAGGCTATCAAGGAGACGAACCAGCGTCACAAGGCAGTAGCTACCCTCTCTATCCGCTTCTAAGGAACCAACGTGGGGCAGGTGTCTCGGCACCTGCCCCGCATATTGATATCAAAAATCTCCATTACACACAGTATGAACAATTCTCGATTCCCCTTCCAGGACGAACCACTCAGCTCATCACGCGTCGCTTATGACTTCCCCTCACTGGTGCGCCAGTCGGTACTACGCGCCTTTGTCTGGATGGCGCTCGGTCTAGCTATCACGGGGCTTACAGCTCTCTTCGTCGCCGACTCCAACCTTCTGGATTTCCTATTTGAGAACCAGGGGCTCTTCTGGGGGCTCTGCATCGGTGAGCTTGCTCTGGTATGGATCCTCTCACGCAACATCATGAAGTTCTCTATCCCAGTAGCGACGGGGAGGCCTTCGTACTCTACTCCGTACTCAGTGGTGTCACGCTAAGCCCTATCTTCATCGTCTACACGGGTGAGTCCATTGCCTCGACGTTCTTCATCACGGCGGCGACCTTCGGTGCGATGGCAGCCTTCGGTTACTTCACGAAGCGCGACCTCTCGAAGATGGGCAGTTACCTCTATATGGCGCTCATCGGGCTGATCATCGCTACCTTGGTGAACCTCTTCCTCAAGAGCGATACGCTCATGTGGATCATCAGCTACGTCGGTGTGCTCATCTTCGTCGGCATCACGGCCTACGATACGCAGATGATCAAGTCTCTGGTCGCAGAGTCTATCGGTGATGAAGAGCGTACGAAGAAGATTGCCCTTCTCGGTGCACTCCACCTGTACCTCGACTTCATCAACCTCTTCCTCTACCTGCTCCGCATCCTCGGCAGACGCAACTAAGTTCTCACCGAGATCACGATATAGAGGGTGAGCTCCCAGACGGGTAGCTCACCCTTTTTTTATACCTTTATCTAACGATAACAGTGCAGTAGCACTGATCCTCCTACATTGTCGATCCATCTATGAAGGGAATAGTCTTAGCCGGGGGTGCAGGCACGCGCCTCTATCCCATCACCAAGGGTGTGAGCAAGCAGCTCCTGCCTATCTATGATAAGCCCATGGTCTACTACCCTATCTCGGTGCTCATGCTCGCTGGGATACGGGATATCCTCATCATATCTACCCCCGAAGACCTACCCGCCTTCCGTCGCCTCCTCGGCGATGGTAGTGACTACGGCGTGCACTTCTCCTATGCAGAGCAGCCCCGCCCCGAGGGGCTGGCGCAAGCCTTCCTCATCGGCAAGGACTTCATCGGCGACGACTCTGTATGCCTCGTACTCGGCGACAATATCTTCTACGGCATGTCCTTCACGCAGACCCTGCGTCAGGCTGTCGAGGACGCCGAGGAGCGCAATGAGGCTACCGTCTTCGGCTACTGGGTCAGTGACCCTGAGCGCTACGGCGTGGCGGAGTTCGCTCCCGACGGCCGCTGCATCTCTATCGAGGAGAAGCCCAAGAGCCCAAGAGCAACTACGCTGTCGTGGGGCTGTACTTCTACCCGAACTCCGTCGTCGAGGTCGCCGAGGGCGTACGTCCCTCGGCACGTGGCGAGCTGGAGATCACGAGTGTGAACCAAGAGTTCCTCCGCCGTGAGCAGCTCCTTGTGCAGACCCTTGGCCGTGGCTTCGCATGGCTCGATACCGGTACACACGACTCACTCTCTGAGGCTTCGACCTTCGTCGAGGTCATCGAGAAGCGTCAGGGGCTGAAGATTGCTTGCCTCGAGGAGATCGCTTATCGTGCTGGTTGGCTCACTCGCGAGGCACTCATCGAGCTCGCAGCTCCTATGGCTAAGAACCAGTACGGGCAATACCTACTGCGTGTAGCCGACATGAAGTAATCCCCATCCGCCTCACCTCTCCATGCAGATCATCCCTACCTCGATCCCCGAGGTCGTCATCATCGAGCCGCGCATCTTCCGTGATGGGCGGGGCTACTTCTTCGAATCCTTCAGCGAGCAGCGCTTCGCCGAGCTCGTCACTCCTACCCACTTCGTCCAAGACAACGAGAGCCGCTCCAGCTATGGCGTGGTACGTGGCCTGCACTTCCAGCTGCCCCCTCACGCACAGGCTAAGCTCGTGCGTGTCGTCCGAGGCCGAGTGCTTGATGTAGCTGTGGACGTGCGCGTCGGCTCTCCGACCTTCGGGAAGCACGTCGCCGTCGAGCTCTCGGAGGACAATCATCGGATGCTCTTCCTGCCTCGTGGCTTCGCACATGGCTTCAGCGTCCTCAGCGATGAGGCTGTCTTCCAGTACAAGTGCGACAACTACTACGCGCCCGAAGCTGAGGGAGCCATCGCATGGGATGATCCTGCACTCGGCATCAACTGGCAGCTACCCACCGAAGCCATCTGCCTGTCCGAGAAGGATAGCAAGCACCCTCGCCTCGCCGAAGCGCCACAGCTCTTCGACTACAGCCCGACCAGCCGCCTATGAAGATCCTCGTCCTCGGAGCCTCAGGCCAGCTCGGGCGCTGCATCGAGCACGTCGCTCAGGGCGCTACCGACCACTATCACTTTCGCTACGCGAGAGACACTTGACCTCTCCGACACCTCAGCTATCGAGCAGTTCGCTACCCGTGAGGGCATCGAAGTCATCATCAACTGTGCGGCCTACACCGCTGTCGACCGTGCCGAAGACGAGCCCAAGCAGGCGGACGAAGTCAACCACCTTGCCGTAGCACGCCTCTCGGAGCTCACCGAGCGCCTCGGCATCTTCCTCATCCATATCTCCACCGACTACGTCTTCTCTGGGCGCAGCTCTATACCCTACACGGAGGATATGCCCACGGAGCCTATCGGCGTCTACGGGCAGACGAAGCGCCGTGGCGAAGAGGCTATACAGCGTCTCGCACCCCGCCACATCATCCTGCGCACCTCATGGCTCTACGCTCCCTATGGGGCGAACTTTCATGAAGACCATGCTACGCCTCGGCAAGGAGCGCCCCGAGATGCGCGTCGTCTTCGACCAAGTCGGCACCCCGACCTCGGCACTCGATCTGGCACGCTGCATCGTGGGGATCATTGAGCACAGACAGCTCGATAAGACTGGGCTCTACCACTTCTCCAATGAAGGCGTGTGCTCTTGGTACGACTTCGCCGAAGCCATCTTCCGCCTCTCGGGCTACGACACGCAGCTCCATCCCATCCGTAGCAGCGAGTACCCGACACGTGCGGAGCGCCCCCATTACTCTGTCCTCGACAAGGCACGTGTGCGCGAAGCCTTCGGCATCACCATCCCCCACTGGCGCACCGCGCTGGAGGAATGCCTGCAGCTCACCGCCTCACTCCCCGAATAATCCTCTTCACCACCCACTCATGCACTATCACCGCTCCCTTCTCATCACCGGCGGCGCTGGCTTCATCGGCTCGCATGTCGTCCGACTTCTGGCCAATAAGTATCCACAGTACCACATCGTCTGCCTGGATAAGCTCACCTATGCGGGCAACTTGAAGACCCTCGAGGATGTCGCAAGCCTCCCCAACTATACCTTCGTCGAAGCGGACATCTGTGACTACGAGCGCATGCGTGCTCTCATCACGGAGCATGCCATCGACGGCATCATCCATCTGGCAGCAGAGAGCCACGTAGACCGAAGCATCTCCGACCCGTTCACCTTCGCCCGCACCAACGTCATGGGTACGCTGAGCCTACTCGAAGCTGCCCGCGTGACGTGGGGCGCTACGCCCGAGCGCTTTGAGGGGAAGCGCTTCTACCACATCTCCACCGACGAAGTCTACGGCGCACTGGAGATCGGCGGGGGCTTCTTCACCGAGGAGACCAAGTACGCTCCGCACAGCCCCTACTCTGCCAGCAAGGCCTCCAGCGACCACTTCGTCCGTGCCTACCACGATACCTATGGCCTGCCAACGATCGTGACGAACTGCTCGAATAACTACGGCCCGTACCAGTTCCCCGAGAAGCTCATCCCCCTCTTCATCGACAACATCCGCAAGCGCAAGCCCCTGCCCGTCTACGGCAAGGGAGAGAACATCCGCGACTGGCTCTTCGTCGAAGACCACGCACGCGCCATTGACCTAATCTTCCACGAGGGGAAGACCGCCGACACCTACAACATCGGGGGCTTCAATGAGTGGCGCAACATCGACCTCATCCACCTGCTGGTGAAGGTCACCGACCGCCTCCTGGGCAACCCCGAAGGCCACTCCGAGGAGCTCATCACCTTCGTCACCGACCGCGCGGGGCACGACCTGCGCTATGCTATCGACTCATCGAAGCTACACCGCGAGCTCGGTTGGGAGCCCAGCCTCCAATTCGAGGAAGGTCTGGAGAAGACCGTGAAGTGGTACCTCGAGCACCAAGACTGGATCGACCACGTCAGCCAGCGCGTGAGCTAAGTCCATCCGCTCCTCCTCGCATCAAACACAACGTGGGCTACCCTCTCCTTCTGAGGGTAGCCCACGTTGCTTTTTTGCGTAGAGAAGGACGCACCTACAAGGCTGCTCACATCCTCTGCTACCTACCGCCCACAGCGACATCGCGCGGTAGGTGATATGAACCTATATTGGTCAGCGAGTCAAGCTATATTGGTTCGCTCACGGACCTATATAGGTCACGCGACAGACCTATATTGGTCGCGCCATCGACCAATATAGGTTCACACCACCCTCCCCTATAGAAGTGCATAGCCCTTTGCCAAAGCTATAGTCGATCCAGCTCGCCGAGGCTGCTCTCCACCTTATTAAACTTCTGCTTACCGAGGCTATAGCTAAGGCGAAGGATCACCTTACGACTTTCGCTACCGAACCACGTAGTCAGGTCCAATGCCCCCTTGTGCCCATAGTTGTCCCAGCGATCGGTATGGAAGATATCCGTCATCAAGAGCGAGAGGCGCAGGCGATCATCAGCCCACATACGGCTAAGCCCGATATCCAGACTACCATTGGGCTTGATGACTTCGTAGCTCCCACCCTGTCGCTTGGAGTTATAGCGACCCGACAATTCAAGGTTAAGCCCAAGGGGAAGAAGGATGCTATTGCTCACCGACATAAGGTATGAGGGGCGCTTGTATTCCTCCTTGTAGGTCTCGTAGTCCAGCTTATTCACGAAGTAGTACAAGCCGAGATTTGCACTGAAGTCCCACCACGGGGTAAGGCGCTTGGAGAAGAGTCCCTCCAGCCCCACCTGCTGCTGTGCCCCGATATTCTTCGTGGTCATGACGGTCTTCGTCGTCCCGAGCGCATCTGTGATCGAGGTGAAGTAGTCGTCGAGCTTGGAGTAAGAGAGGTTAAGAGAGAGGCTGTTCCACACATAGCTCAGGATAAGTTTATTGCTAATCTGTGGCTTGAGGAAGGGGTTTCCCTTCCAATAGGACAACTCATCAAGCAGATACTCGAAGGGGATTAAGATCTTCGTAGCGGGGCTTATCTTGGCGGCGACTATACAGCAGGGCTACCTTGCTCTGCTCATTGAGGGCATAGGAGATACTCAGGTTGGGGAAGAGTCGTAGGTGGCTATCGCTATGCTCCTCCCCGTCCTGACTGGAATAGGCATTGAGCTTGCTAGAGGTGTGCATATACTCCAGACGTAGCCCCGCACTAAGCTCCAGCTTCCCCAGAGTATGGGTGTACTGCGTATAGCCCTCGATATTCCCCTCGTCATAGTGGAAGGTATTTGAGCGCTGGTTATCGATAGCTCCATTCTTCTTAAAGAGGAAGGTATTATGGCTTCTGATGAAGGAGGTCTTAGCACCAGCGAGCCATTCACTCTCATCATTGGGCTTGTACTTATAGTCCGCCAGGAGCGCATAGATATCGATATCCTTGTCGGGCTGTGAGTAGAAGAAGTCCGAGCGCACCAGCATGTTGGTCGCAGAGTAGTAGGTGTTGGGCTGCTCACAGCGCGCTGTGCCGTCAAAGCGTGTCCAGTCCGCAGTGATGGAGAGCCGGTGCTTGTCAGATGGGCGATAGAGATAGTTCAAGCTATTGCTGTAGCGGAGGGTCTTCTGCTCCACATAGTCATTACGCGCCCGAAGGATGCCGTCCAGCGTAGTTGTCCCTTGATAGACTTGGGTCTCCGTAGCTGTGACCCCAGGACCAGCGAGTAGATTCACCGAGCTATTGACGAAGAGCTTACTCGTCGGGGTGGCCTGCCAAGAGAAATCAATCCCCGCCGAATAGGTATTACGCATATCGGTATCTACCGTCTCGGAGAGATACTTATTCCCATCCTGAAGCCTCTCATAGCCGTAGTCCATCGCATGATGCCCGATGGCATGGTTATAATTGAGACCCAGTTGCCACTTATCTGTATTGTAGGATAGAGCGAGGTCCGAGCTCTGGCGAAGGTTCTCCCAATAGGCAAAGCTGTGTGAGGTGGTGAGGTAAAAGCCAGAGCGAACGGATGCCTTCGTGATGATATTGATGACGCCACCAGCTCCATCAGCCCCAAAGCTGGCGTTCGGACTCGGGGAAGTCTCTATGTTGGAGATCTTTGAGGAGGGGAGCGAGCGTAGATAAGCCGATAGCTCTTCCCCCTTTAGCATCAGCTTCTGCCCATTGACATATATCGCTGTTCCCCCGATGGTCGCTAAGGAGATATCCCCCTTGTTGCTCACCAAGATGCCCGGAGAATGCTTCAGCACATCCAGCGCAGTCCCTATATCTGTGAGGTAAGACTGAGCGACGTGAATCCGGATCTTCCCATTGGATGCGCTGGTCAGCGAGCGGGACTTGCGAGCGGTGACGACAACATCCTTTAGGGAAATATCCTCTACCTCCAGCTGGATATCGGGGAGTGTATCGGCCGAGGCGATAGCCATCTTTCTCTTCACCTCCTTATAGCCCAGTGCCCTTATACAAAGGAGGAACTCTCCCTTGCGCTGGAGGATCGAATACTGCCCATTAGGATCCGTAAGTACAGACTCTACGAGGACATCTCCTGGAGAAGCGACCAGCAGGACGACGGCTGCATCCACACCCTGCCGGTTCTCGTCGAGGACTCTCCCCGTGACCTTTGTCTGCGCACTTCCCGAGATAGCACAGCCTATCGCCATACAAAACAGGAAGAGCCTTAGCGTAAATCTATTCATTGCTTTAGTGGTGGTAGTTACAAGCTCGCTGGGACAGACCGCCCCACACTTGTGATGGATATCGAGGAGCTGCGGAAGCAACTTGATATTCCCTTATATGCAGGTATATAGCAAAGGTACGGTAATTATATCGTTTTAATTAAGCCACAAGTCCACACGGCGCCCACATCAAGGTGCAGGCTATTCGTGCTTGACACAGCACTTCAGCCGAGCGTCCGTGAGGAAGTGGAGTGAAGCTGTAGGAGAGCGCGTCAAGCTATATTGGTTCGCTCACGAGCCTATATAGAGACTGTTGCGGCAGAGTCCTGTCCTCTATTTAGAGTGCTAAGGCATTGCGCACCCAGCTACCCAATATACCTCTCCGAAGTGATACACAAGCCCTTCGCCTTATCGCGAGTATTCCTCTTATCCAGCGGAGGGAAAAGTGTCCTTCTCGTGAAGAAAAAAGCGCCTTCCTGTAGTGGTTTTTCCGCATCTATGTACGTAGTCTTAAAGACCAGGCACGTAAATTCAAATATCCACGTACGTAGATATTAGAGCCACGTACGTAGCCCAAACTTATCTACCACTCGTCCGCAACTTTCACCCCTAAGCGGAGCAACAACCCAATATAGGTCACGCGACGAACCAATACTAGTCACGCCATCGACCAATATAGGTGCATACTACCCTCCTCTATAGGACAACTAAGTGACAATAGGACCTACGGCTTCGTAGCTTCTATTCCTTTTCTGCTATTTGCCTCGAATTACCCGCTTCGGGCAAAGCGACTACGGGGAAAAGGTCGTACCTTTGTCCCTACCTATTATATATATGGAGATGGACACAAAGAAGATTACTCAAGAGCCTTACGACAAAGCCGACCTGGACGAAGCTGTAGAGACCCTGCGCCGTGGTGGGATCATCCTCTATCCCACAGATACGGTGTGGGGTATCGGTTGCGATGCCACCAACGAAGAAGCCGTGCGCCGTATCTACGAGCTCAAGCGTCGCGAAGACAGCAAGAGTATGCTCGTCCTCGTCGGAGAGACCTACGAAGTCGAGCGTCTGGTGAGCGAAGTCCCCGAGGTCGCCTATGACCTTATGGAGCTCGCCGTGCGCCCCATCACCATCATCTATCCCCACGCCACGGGCGTAGCGCCTAACCTCCTCGGCGAAGGGGGCTCCCTCGGTATCCGCCAGAGCCGTGAGCTCTTCTCCTCCGCCCTCTGCAAGCGCCTGCGCCGTCCCATCGTCTCTACCTCTGCCAACATCAGTGGGGAGCCTACCCCGCTCTTCTTCTCGGGCATCAGTCCCGAGATCGTCGCTGGCGTAGACTATGTCGTCAAGTACCGTCAGAGCGACGAGACGCCTCGTGAGCCCTCTCAGATCATCATGCTCGGTCCCACGGGCGAGGTCAAGGTCATACGCCCATAGCCGCTGCACACGCCGATGTCTGCCTTCAGTCAAGCCATCACACCTCTGCTCGATCGTCTCATCAGCTGGCGAGAGCGCCACATCAGCGAGCGCTACTTCCTCCTCATCCTGAGCCTTCTCATCGGGGTGACGATGGCGCTTGTGGCTGCTTTCCTCAAGTTCATCATCCACGTCGTCGAGAGCTTCATCCTCCAGAATATCGAGGATCATCACTACCTCTACCTGCTCTTCCCCGCGCTGGGGATCCTCCTCTCCCTGCTCTTCGTCCGCTACATCGTGCGGGACGACATCAGCCATGGGGTGACGAAGGTGCTCAGCTCCATCTCCCAGCGTAAGAGCCGCATCAAGCCGCACAACACCTGGAGCTCCATCATCGCCAGTGCCCTCACCATTAGCTTCGGGGGATCGGTAGGGGCAGAGAGCCCTATCGTAATGACGGGTGCAGCCGTGGGGTCGAACTTCGGACGTCTCTTCCGCCTCGAGCAGCGTAACCTCATGCTCCTCATCGGCTGTGGTGTCGCTGGTGCCCTCGGGGGCATCTTCAAGGCACCTATCACAGGGCTTGTCTTCGTCATCGAGGTCCTACTCCTTGACCTCACGATGGCCTCCGTCCTCCCTCTCCTGGTCAGCTCCGTCTCGGCTGCTGCCGTGGCCTACGTCCTCTCAGGGAAGGAGATCCTCTTCCAGTTCATCCAGACCGACCCCTATCATATCGAGCGCATCCCGCTGATGATCCTGCTGGGCGTGGTGTGCGGGCTGATGTCGCTGTACTTCTCGAAGACGATGTTCCGCTTCGAGAGCGAGCTGAAGCGCATCAAGGACATCCGCCTGCGCTACCTCATCTCGGCGGCTATCCTCTCCCTGCTCATCTTCCTCTTCCCGCCACTCTATGGCGAAGGGTATGACTCGGTGAATATCCTCTTGGACGGGCAGTACACACAGCTCCTCGATGGGAGTATCTTCGAGGCGTTCTCGAACTCCTACTGGGTGGTCTTCGCCTTCTTCCTCCTCACCGTCCTCTTCAAGGTCTTCGCCTCCGTAGCGACGAACTCGGGCGGTGGCTGTGGCGGGCTCTTCGCTCCTACCCTCTTCATGGGCGGGCTCACGGGCTTCATCTTCTCCTATCTGGTGAACTACTTCAGTTCGCTCAACGTCTTCATCTCCCCGAAGAACTACATCCTGCTCGGTATGGCAGGGCTGATGGCTGGCGTGATGCACGCCCCACTGACGGGTGTCTTCCTCATCGCAGAGCTCTCGGGCGGGTACAACCTCTTCCTGCCACTGATGCTCGTGTCGCTGACCTCCTTCGCCACGATCCGTATCTTTATGCCCCACAGTATCTACTCGCTCCGCTTGGCAGAGCAGGGCAAGCTCCTCACGCATCAGAAGGATACGGCCGTACTGACGCTGATGAATCTGGAGAGCGTACTGGAGCGTGACTTCGAGGTCGTCTCCCCCGACATGACCCTCGGAGAGATGGTCAGCGTCATCTCGGTGAGCCACCGCAACTCCTTCCCCGTGGTCGATGAGCGCGGCATGCTCGTCGGCATCGTTGAGCTGGACAATGTGCGCAACATCATGTTCCGCCCCGAGCTCTATGAGCGCTACAAGGTGCGTAAGATCATGGTCACTCCCGAGGTCAAGGTCTCCTCAGCGACCCCGATGACGGAGGTCATGCGCCTCTTCGACGAGACGAAGGCGTGGAAGATGCCCGTCGTCGATGAGGAAGGGCGCTACCTCGGCTTCATCAGCAAGAGCGCGATCTTCAATAGCTACCGCGAGGTACTCAACTGCACCTTCATCGGGGACTAAGCCTCCCCGCCCCCTTTATATCCCCGTATGTATAAGCCTACCGTCGTCTACGAAGACAACCACCTCCTCTGCGTCAGCAAGCGCCCCGGCGAAATCGTCCAGGGTGACAAGACGGGCGATGAGCCGATGAGCGAAGCCCTCAAGGGTTGGCTCAAGGAGAAGTACAACAAGCCTGGCAACGTGTACCTCGGCGTGATCCATCGCTTGGACCGACCCGTGGGTGGACTCGTCCTCTTCGCCAAGACGTCGAAGGCACTCAGCCGAATGAACGAGCTCTTCCGCACGGGAGACGTCTCGAAGCGCTACTGGGCCGTCGTCACTGCTCGCCCGCCGAAGCACTCCGACACCCTCGAGCAGTACCTCGTGCGCAATGAGTCGCAGAACAAGAGCTACGTAGCTCGCCAAGGCGCTGCGACGCCTGGCGCCAAGCTCGCCCGCCTCTCCTACCGCCTACTGGCCTCGGGCGAACACTATCATCTCCTCGAGATCGAGCTCCACACGGGCCGTCATCATCAGATCCGTTGCCAGCTCGCTGCCCTCGGCTGCCCCATCAAGGGCGACCTGAAGTACGGCGCTCCTCGTAGCAACCCCGGCGGGAGTATCAGCCTACTTTCCAGACAGATATCCTTCACACACCCCGTGAGCAAGGAAGCCCTCACGCTCACAGCTCCCATACCCGACGAACGACTGTGGCACGACCTCGAAGCCGCCATCGCGCGGTAGGTTTGGTGAATTGAGAAAGTAGTATTACCTTTGCAGTGCTCAAGCGAAAGCAGAGCATTTACATGGTGGTTGTAGCTCAGTTGGTTAGAGCACTGGATTGTGGTTCCAGGTGTCGTGGGTTCGAATCCCATCTTCCACCCCCAAAACTGAAGAGTGCTTGGCTTATCGAAGTCAAGCACTCTTGCTTTATATACACATACCCTCACGCCGCCTCGATGCTCCACGTGCAGCACCTCTATCTCTTCTCTCGCCCTACGGACGGAGAGGACCAGCAGCTCAGAGCCCTCCTCTCTGAGACGATAGGCGCTACACCGAAGGTAAGTATCACGGACACTCCACAGGGCAGGCTCTACAGCTACCCCACGGAGCGAAGCGTGAGTGAGACGAAGCTACGCCGTGAGCTCCTCACGCACCTCATCCCTTGGGGGCGCGCTACGCACAGCGCCTTCTACCTCCCCTCCACGAGTGCCACAGCCGAGATCACGCACGTCGCCTTCGACCTTGACGGCACACTCACAACCACAGAGCTGCTGCCCGAGCTGGCACGTCTCTCAGGTCGCTCGGAGGAGATGACCGCCCTGACCGAAGCGGCTATGGCAGGCGCCACGCCCTTCCGTGAGAGCTTCATGCACCGCACCGAGCTCCTCCGTGGGCTCTCCCGTGAGGCCCTTCACTCGGTCATCCGCAGCATCACCCTCCCCACTGACACCACGCTTCTCCTCCGCGAGCTCTCCCTCCCCACGGCTATCGTCACGGGAGCTTACCAGCCCTTCGTCGAAGATATCTGTGAGCGAGTCGGTCTCTCCGCCTTTGTAGGGAGCGCCGTACGCTATACCGCTGACGGCGACTTCGACGGACTCGATCCCGAGGCTATCATTGATGCCGAGGGCAAGCGTGCCTTCCTCGAGGAGTGGACTGCAGGGGCGCTCGCCTCGACACTCTATACGGGAGATGGTGCCAATGACCTCGACGCCCTCGCCGCCGTAGGGCACGCCCTCTTCTACACCGCACAGCACGGAGATCTGCGTGGCCTCGTCCATCAGATCCTCTCCGCAGACCTCCCACCCCTCTTCCCGACTACACGATGAACATCCGCCTCGACGAGAGCTGGCGTACCGCCCTTGCGCCTGAGTTCGACAAGCTCTACTTCAGCATCCTCACCGACCGCATCCGCCAGGCCTACCAGCACGAAGGCCCTATCTATCCTCCAGGAGGGCTCATCTTCCGTGCCCTCGATGCCTGCCCCCTCCCCGAGGTGCGCGTCGTCATCTTAGGCCAAGACCCCTACCACGGTGCAGGGCAAGCCGAGGGCTTAGCCTTCTCCGTGCCAGCGGGCGTCCCCATACCGCCGAGCCTCATCAACATCAAGAAGGAGATCGCCTCCGACCTCGGCCAGCCCTCCATCATCCCTGACGGGCACCTCCTGCCGTGGGCAGAGCAGGGCGTCCTCCTCCTCAACACCACCCTCACCGTCCGTGCCGGCATGGCAGCGAGCCATCAGGGCCTCGGCTGGGAGACCTTCACCGATGCTATCATCGAGACGATCAACCGCAGCTGTGACCACGTCGTCTTCCTCCTCTGGGGAAGCCCTGCCCGACGCAAGGGAAGTATGATCGATCGCACCCGCCATCTCGTACTCGAAGCTCCACATCCCTCCCCGCTCTCGGCCCATCGTGGCTTCTTCGGATGCCGTCACTTCAGCCAGACGAATGCCTACCTCACCCAGTGGGGCAAGGCGCCCATCCGCTGGTGATGCGCTCTATATTGAGTATATCAATATACCTATATAAAGTCCCGTGCTTTCTGCGGGAGAATTAATAGTATCTTTGTAAAAAAGATATTAAACGGCTCGCCACATTGCCCCTCGGCGCACCGCCTCACTATACAAAATAGAGCATTACAGACATGGACGTATTACAGATACAGAAGGACCTGATCGGCATGCAGGACTATATGAAGAACTTCGCGCGTACGCTGACGAAGGACGAAGCCGATGCAGAAGACCTGACGCAAGACACTACGCTGCGCGTCCTGAACAACTACGATAAGTTCGTCGACAACGTCAACTTCAAGGGGTGGGTGCTGAAGATCATGCGTAATATCTTCATCAACAACTACCACAAGCTCGTGCGTACGCAGAGCTTCATCGACCCCAACGTCGACGCTTACAACGTACCTCTGCTTAGCGAAGGCGGGCACAACACTCCCGAGGGCTCTATGGATATCAAGGAGATCACGGGTGCTATCGCCGAGCTGCAGCCTTCACTCAAGGAGCCTTTCTCCATGTTTGTCGCTGGGTATAAGTACAACGAGATCGCCGATACCCTCGGCATCCCCCTCGGTACAGTCAAGAGCCGCATCTTCTTCGCTCGCCAAGAGCTCCAGAAGAAGCTCCGCGACATGCGCTAAGACTCGCCCCTATTTCTATCACCATCACATATAGACTACGCAAGTATGAGTAGAGAACATCGCCGCTGCCTCATCATCGGCTCCGGCCCCGCTGGCTACACTGCAGCCATCTATGCCTCACGTGCCAACCTCTCCCCGCTCCTCTACGAAGGCATCCAGCCTGGAGGACAGCTCACGCAGACCACGGATGTAGAGAACTTCCCTGGTTATCCCGAGGGGGTCACCGGCCCAGCGCTCACCCAGGACCTCCGCAATCAGGCTCTGCGCTTCGGTACGGAGATCCGCTCTGGTCTGGCGACGAAGGCTGACCTCTCTAAGGCTCCCTACGTCATCACCTTCGAGGAAGGTGTCGAGGTCGAAGCCGATACGGTCATCATCGCTACGGGTGCTTCCGCTAAGTACCTCGGCCTGCCCGACGAAGAGAAGTACGCTGGTATGGGCGTCTCGGCCTGTGCTACCTGTGACGGCTTCTTCTATCGCAATAAGAAGGTCGCTGTCGTCGGTGGCGGTGACACGGCCTGCGAAGAGGCACTCTACCTGGCGAGCCTCGCCTCGCACGTCTATATGATCGTGCGCAAGGACTACCTCCGCGCCTCTGACATCATGCGTCAGCGCGTCGCAGCCAACGAGAAGATCACCGTCCTCTACGAGCACAATACCGTGGGCCTCTACGGTGAAGATGGCGTCGAAGGCGCACATCTCGTCAAGCGCCTCGGCCAGCCCGATGAAGAGCGCGTAGACCTGCCCATCGATGGCTTCTTCCTCGCTATCGGTCACCACCCCAACTCTGAGCTCTTCGCTGACTACGTCGAGGTCGACGAGGTGGGCTACATCAAGACCGAAGGGCCTACGCCACGCACCTGCGTCCCTGGCGTCTTCGCCGCTGGCGACGTCGCAGATCCCCTCTATCGTCAGGCGGTCACCGCAGCGGCCTCAGGCTGTAAGGCGGCTATCGAAGCTGAGCGCTACCTCGGCGAACACGGGCTCTAAGTCCCACTCCCCTATACGCGCAGCGCCCCTGCCCACCATCGGTGAGCAGGGGCGCTGTCGTTATATAGCCTTCGTCCACTCTACGGGGGGACATAAAAGGAAATACCCCCAAGTCCTCGTAATTGGACCTGAGGGTATCTCCCTGAATCTAATTCCTTCTCTAAGCTCTTCCTCTTGGACTTGAACCAAGGACCCTCTGATTAACAGTCAGATGCTCTAACCGACTGAGCTAAGGAAGAGTACTTAATGCAGCGTCAGAAGGGGCTTATTCATCACGCCCATACTCGGGAGAAGCTCTTCCTCTTGGACTTGAACCAAGGACCCTCTGATTAACAGTCAGATGCTCTAACCGACTGAGCTAAGGAAGAGTATTGCCACCTTCTTTGTTGCGGTTGCAAAGGTAATACAACTTCTTCATATACGCAAACGCCTCCCCCACTTGCCCGCAACTCGGCAGAGTCTGAGGGGACAAAGCCTGTCATCAAGGGAGCTATCAGCGAGTGCATCCCATCCTCTCAAGCCCTCCACCGCCACAGCTTAGCCTTCTCTACAGCAAGGAGATAGAAGGTAAGACAAGGAAAAGACAAACTATCTTTGCACCCAGCGAAGCGATCGTATTTACCTATGGCGCGATCACCTCAAGCTCCGTACGTTCGCTTTTTGCAGCAAGCCCCACTCGACTTGAGCGGGGCTTGTACTATAAGGATCAGCCCTATGCTCTGGACTGAGGATAGGGCTGATCAGAGCTGACGTTCCTTTATCAGGATACCTCGCAGTGCAAAGTTAAGGATTATCTTTGTATTGTCAGCACGCCAGCAAACTATAAGCGCGATCACTTCAAGCTCCGCTGGTCTCTGGGTGACACTTTATGGTGGAGTCACGGAGTCATCCGTGACTCCATTCTCTTTTCCCTCCCCGCACATACCACAGGCTCAGCACACTGATAGCATCTACCCCTCTACAAGAAGGCCACACCAACCTATATTGGTCAGCCAGTCAACCTATATAGGTCGGCAGCGTGACTCAATATAGGTTGCGGAGCGGGAGCTATATAGGTCGACCCAGCGACCTATATAGGTTCACCCCCCTCCTCGACTCGTCCAACGAAGTACCTTGATAACAAACTCGAATACAATCCACTACCACCCAGCACCCCACTCCTTCACTTTTTCTCGCCCCATCCTCCTAAAAACAGGAATGCCCCCTACCGATGGACGCTTGCAGATCCCAGCAAGATTATCGACATAGGCAGTAGGCTAAGTAGCTCCTAATCCCCGACCGTAGTTCAAGGAGTGAGTATATGAAATTAGACCTCATCCCAGCTTATACGAGGGATGAGGTCTAATCGGGGCGACGTCCCCTATTCGGAGTACCTCACCGTTGCAAAGATAGTATAAGTTTAGGACACCTAATCAATGAGATCAAAGCCCCATCCTTGATACGGAAGCAATATTGAGGCAAAGTCGATTTCCAAACGACTATTAGTCTGCACTCAATTGACTATTGGTTTGGGGGTCAAACGACTATTCGTTTCGCCTACGAACTAATAGTAGTTCGTATATGAAACCACTACTGAACCGAGCGCAAACAACTATTACAGCAACTCTGCCCCCTCTATTACTACTTCACACACCGTCCGATTGCCAAGCAATACCCAGCCGGGAAGACAGAAGTGGTTCACACGATTACACCTCTCCGAAGTGATACGCAAGCCCTTCGCCTTATCGCAAGTATTCCTCTCATCCAGCAGAGGGAAAAAGCATCGTTCTCGTGAAGAAAAAAAGCGTCTTCCCGTAGTGGTATTCTTCTATCTATGCACGTAGTCTTAAAGACCAGGCACGTAAATCCAAATATCCACGTACGTAGATATTAGAGCCACGTACGTAGACCAAACTTTTCTGCCACTCGTCCACAACTTTTATCCAGACGCGGACCAACAACCTATCGCCATAACCACCAAATGTGTAGTAGTAAACAAGCCTCTGTTGTGATTAGCTTCCAGATTCCGTACCTTCACACTTGCTAATACAGCTTGTAGCGAATGGGAGATAATCTCGAAGAGTTACCTCAGACTGTATCTGATGTGCTAATTCTTGAGGTTATCTCCTTGTTCTCTTCCACTATACTGTAAAAACATAGCTTTCCACGCTCTTGGCGTACGATTATGAGCGAAGGTGTTGTCCCCTGAATACTGGTGCGGAAGTAGTGATATCTGAATGGATGCCCCTTAAAGTCCCCAGCATACCCGATATAGTCAGACCTTTTGATTAGCATCTCGATTTCTCTTATAGCGTCATTCTTCGCCATGTAGTTCTTGTGAGGCTGATTGATGGCTTCCTTCAGCCCACCCACCGTGAATGAGATGGGCTGGGCGAACTCAGGGCGAACAATTTCTTTCCCGACAAGCATCTTCTTCGCCTAGTCTAATATGTTGTGATTAGCTTTCAGATTCCGCACCTTCACACGTGCTAATACAGCAACGACTTCGGAAATATCAATATCGGAGTCGCTGTGATTAGCTTTCAGATTTCGTACCTTCATACTTGCTAATACAGCCGCACGACCTGTGGTGTGGGTGACTGATGGCTGTGATTAGCTTTCAGGTTTCGTACCTTCATACTTGCTAATACAGCGGAAGAGACGCACAAGACGCTCACCGAACTGCTGTGATTAGCTTTCAGATTTCGTACCTTCATACTTGCTAATACAGCAGAAGCACCACGCTCTACACCGTCCATAACGCTGTGATTAGCTTTTCAGATTTCGTACCTTCATACTTGCTAATACAGCCTATCGAGCAACTTTTACTGGAGCTGATCGCTGTGATTAGCTTTCAGATTTCGTACCTTCACACTTGCTAATACAGCGGTGGCCTCGACGGTCTGCAGGCCACCGCCGCTGTGATTAGCTTTCAGATTTCGTACCTTCATACTTGCTAATACAGCTTTGATACTCGGCTGACAATCGATGAAATCGCTGTGATTAGCTTTCAGATTTCGTACCTTCATACTTGCTAATACAGCACGAGAGTTGGCAGAGCGATAGCCTATCCCGCTGTGATTAGCTTTCAGATTTCGTACCTTCATACTTGCTAATACAGCTGCAGGGGAGATCACTGATAAAGCAAACCCGCTGTGATTAGCTTTCAGATTTCGTACCTTCATACTTGCTAATACAGCGATGTGCTCTCGGCTATCCCTAAGGCCCAAGCTGTGATTAGCTTTCAGATTTCGTACCTTCATACTTGCTAATACAGCTTGTCTTGGTAATCAACCTCCAAGTACTAGCTGTGATTAGCTTTCAGATTTCGTACCTTCATACTTGCTAATACAGCACACCAGAACCAAACTTTGATCGTATGCTTGCTGTGATTAGCTTTCAGATTTCGTACCTTCATACTTGCTAATACAGCTAGGGCTTTGGGAGAAATGAAAGAGGGGACGCTGTGATTAGCTTTCAGATTTCGTACCTTCATACTTGCTAATACAGCTGGACTCGTGGTGGATACGGTCAATACCAGCTGTGATTAGCTTTCAGATTTCGTACCTTCATACTTGCTAATACAGCAGACCCTGCAAAGGAGTCTATGGAACAAGTACTTAGCAGAAGGATTTAGAAAGAGAAAAGCCCGTGGATATCCACGGGCTTTTCCTTTACTTAGCGACTTTTCCGATCCAAGATCTCACAGCATATCGAAGAGGCCTGGGAGCTGAACGGCATCGGTAGGCTTGCGCGAAGAGAAGTGCTCCATCATACCAAATTGCTTGTCGGTAAGCGTCGTGATCACCACCTCGCCCTCATCGGGAAGCATCGCCTTGACCCGCCGCACATGCGTCTGTGCCTGCTCCATACTCGCACAATGGCGCATATAGATGGAGTACTGAAACATCGTGAAGCCATCCTTCGAGACCATTGCGCAAGGCCACCTCTTCATTGCACGTACCTTCTTGCCTCGAAAAATCGGAGTCTTTAGGCTGAGAAGTGGGATGGCTGTCTCTCTCCCTTGCCCCCTCTCGGGTGGATGATCCACCCGAGAGGGGGCTTTTCTGGGCTATTTGGCACTCTGGAGCACAAGAAGCCCAGGCATACGCTTCAGATTGTATGCCATAGCTTCCAAGATATTCTGTGTATGCGTTCGCTCAAGCCCTCGGTAACGACATCGCCCTCCTGAAAACCACCTTCGGATACTCCCGAAGGTGCGCTCTATCAAACAGCGCATTTTGCTGATGGCGTTATTCAGTTCACGTTGTCGCTCTGTAAGCTTCATCCCCTTCTGCGCCTTGAGCATAATTCCATCAATCAAGCCGTGCTCAAGCAGACAAGCCGAGTTCTTCTTGCTACAATACCCTTTATCGGCAAGGACACTAACACCCTGCGTAAGCTCTGCCTTCTCTATCAGCTCGGGCAATACCACCGTGTCGGCACAATTGGCTGGCGTGGTAATTATGCTCTCCACCAACCCTTGCCCATCGGTCAGCACGTGCTTTTTATATCCGTAGCGATAGTGCCTGCCTTTGCGCACCCAACGAGCTTCCGTATCCACCCCTGGTCTGCGACTTTTTAGCTCATACTGATAAGCCTGCTCTTGCGCTTGCTCTTCTTCGGTGCGCAAGTCTTCTCGGTCGTCGGCCACTTCGATGAGGATACTTCCATCGGGAGCGTGCGGGCTATCCACAATGCTCGCATCCACGATAGCCCCTTGGTCAATACGACTAATCCCGTGCTTTTTGAACTGCTTATTCAGCTCGCGAAGGAGCTTATCCATAATCCCCAAGCGTGTCAGTTCAGCGCGAAAGCGACAGATGGTGCTGTGGTCTGGAGCTGGAAGGCCCATATCCAAGAGGAGGAATTCGCTGAAGAGGAGGGAGTCATTGATCCGTTCTTCGACTTCGTAATCACTCAGGCCGTACCAGGTCTGAAGCAGTAGGATCTTGAACATCATCAAGGCATCATAGGCTGGATTGCCGGTGGCGTTCTGGGTCTTTGTATACTTCTTGTTGAGTAGTGTGCGAATACCTCGCCAGTCAACGCAAGCGCTGATCTGTCGAAGGAACGAGTGCTTCATGCGGTCGCGGCGCACCTGCGTATAAACTTGTAGGAAGCTCGGCGCGGATTCGGTTTGTTTGGTTGGCAAGCGATACGACTGTTTTTTTGCTGTGAAGGTACTAAATATCAGAAATATACGGAAATGGAATAGACCTGGGTCCCCTCCAGTGCCGTGCAATGGTCTCCCTTCAGGAGCTCTTGGCGGAAGCTGGTAGCCGCCTTACGCTCCTTAGGCGTACTCGTAGGCAGATCAAAGAAGACAAAGACCCACATGATGCGGTATTCACTTAGTCGCTTGGCTCGCATGACAAGAGGGGATAAGCCAAGCGACGGGCATCACCCGTGAAGCAACGCAGGAGCGAGGTCGCCGTCTGCGTCGCTGCCAGCATCAGCGGGCGACGCTGTCCCTCGATCTCCACATCCAGCGTCGGGAGGGCGAGTAGTCGTGCCTTGATCTCCTTCGTCAGCTCCGTAGGGAAGCCCTCCTCCTCGCAGATCTCCACGACGAGCAGATCCACATAGGGGACGGTAGGGCTCCATGATATCGTCTGCCAGGCAATAGGCATTATACTTATTGTGGTGATGGATGCCGAGTGTCGGGAGGAGGCCACAGCCGACGAGGGCTCGTGCGATGATGGCTCTGAGGATGGCATAGCCGTAGTTCAGGAGCGAATTCGGGGCAGCCTCCTCTCGCTCCCGCACGAAGCCCGGGAGGGAGATGAAGAGGTTGCGCCAATAGAAGGCCGCAGCCCGTGCCTCGAGATTGTCTGCATCCCCGCTCTTGACCTGTCGGGACCAAGCGAGCATATTCTTCGCTGGCTCTCCCAAGACGGTATGCAGGGCATGAGCTTGGTTGAGGATCTTCGCCTGCACGGTCTGTTGCCAGAGCTGCTTCCTCAGGGGAGCGAGGCATCGAGCTGCGCACGGAAGCGCTCGGTCTGGAGCGTATGCCCGTCCAGCGGGAGGAGCAGTCCCGAGGGCATGTGCGTCGCTGAGCAGGTCACGACAGCACAATTATTCTCGAGCAAAGCCCCTAAGAGGGCGTGGGTGATCGTAATCTGTGGGTGGTCGAGGAGGACGACCCCGATATCCTCTATCGGGATCGTCCGTACCGTCATCTCACGATCATCCGACGGCTGCCGCACCTCCAGCTGCTTGAGACGCAGGGAGAGGTAGGCAGGATTGCCGATATAGATCGTTCGCTTCATCATGGTAGCAGGGGAGTATCAGAGCAGAGAGATCCGTCCGAGAAGGTCGACACGCACCTTACGTACATTCCTCTTTTCGTAGTCAGCCAAACTCCGCACACGATGAAACTTCGGTATACTCCCCAAAGCATTCTTATCATCTGCCACACTCGTCTCCAAATGGTAGCGGAACCAGTAGTCCCTCGAAGAGATCTTCTGCACACGGTAGAGGTGCTCACTGAGCTTGTGATAATCCTGCACTTCGAGGGCTCGCTGAAGCTCCTCATCCGACAGACCAATGATGACCATCTCATCCTGCTGGAGGGAGTCAACAAATATCCAATCAGAGGGTGGGAGTAAGCGCAGTACTGACTCTGGGACATCTCCGCGCTGTAGGACTTGCTCCATGACCTCACGCGGATGCGTGATGACTAAGGGGATGCCATAGCGTGCACGGTCTACAGCGTCCCAGAAGGTCACGATAGACTCTTCGAGCTTGCCCTTAGGAGTACGATAGATCGCCAGATGATGGTTATTGCGAGGCGAGACAAATGCCAACAGCGTCGCCCTGCTCATCATACTTCACCGCCTTCATCTTAGCCCGATCCAGCCCAGTGAAGCAGCGCACACTGCGGATGGGCCCCTGCGTACCCGCTTCATCCATGTACACATCTCCCGCAAAGGCTTCCTTCTCCTTGCCTCCGTGCTGTGCGAGAAGCTCCTTCAGACGCTTCCTCAGAGCCAAGTCAACGACGTAGTCTACATCCTTAGCCTTGAGGCTGTGAAGGTCATACTTACAGACGATCTGCGGCTCCCCATTGACCGTGATCTGCCCATAGACCGTCTCCTTCGAGAGCGGACCACGGGGCACTAAGAGCCCCGACTGCACGCACTTCTTCCCATGACGGAGGTAGATATTGCGTCCGCGGGTGACGACACGCTTCCCTGGGCGGTAGGAGATGAGAATCTCGGCGACCTTATCGCTGACGGCACGCACCGAGAGGTGGGGGCGCTGCGTCAGCCAGCGCTCCAGGAGGGAGAGCTTATCGGTCTTCGTCGCCTTCTGCATCTCGATCTCTCCGCTCATCGCCTCACGCTCGCTCTCGGAGCTTACACGATTGAGGCGCTGGATATAGCCCTGACGAGTCGAAGCCACGACGAGGGCATCGATAGCGTGGTGGCGGTGATCCTTACGCTTCGACCAGTCCTTGATGCGAAGCTTCTCGGTCGTCTCACCCTCACGAGATACACGCTCCGTCTCACCCATGGAGTCGTAGCGATCGAGGTTGAGCGTATGGAGGATATCATCATAGCCCCAGAGACTACGAAGTCGGGCAGTCACTCCACCTTCGCTCGCGGAGACACGGCGGATACCCTGCTGGAGGATGGCCATAGCTTGGCGCGAGATATACTGCGTCAGACGCAGCTGGCGCTCGAGGAAGTCGGAGGGGATATCCTCCTTCAGCCAGCGTAGGCGCTGGTGCTTGCTGTAGGAAATCGCCTTCTTATCCAGCAGGCCATTGATGCGCTCCATATACTCGGCTTCCCAGCCCTTCGCACGGATGTACTCGAGAGCGGTGCGATTGCCCTTTCTCCTTGTTGCATCGGCGGCAGGCGCAGGTCTTATTGCCGTAGGAGTCATCGTAGAGGACGGACTTCGGGATGATGTGCTCGACCTCCATATCGTCCCCATTGAGACATTGGCTCAGCGTCAGGATCTGACCACAGTACAGACACTGTTTCTCCAGCCTCCTCCCACAGCATATACTTGCGGATACGGGACTTCGTCGGGAAGAGTCCACACTCCTGGATCTTCTCTGCGATCGCTTTATTCTCCTTCTCTCTACGGCGGTTGCCCTCTGCCATACGCTCACGCTCCTCGCGCGACATCTTCAGCTCACGTGCCAGCTCGACACGGACTTCATCGACGCCGTACTCGGCCTTGAGCGCATTGACGAGGTTGATCATCTGGTTGAGGATCTTCTCGACGAGGGGCTGACGCAGCTCATTGCGCTGCAGCAGCGGTATCTTCTCCAGAAGTGTGCGCTCGGTGATCTCTTCGCTGGTGGGGCTATTCGAGTGGCGGTAGCCGACGGCTGCGCACGCCTCGCTATAGCCCAGCCCCTGCTGGAGCTGGGGGAGGAGCTTGCAGATGAACTTTGCGGACTTATTCCCGTAGCCGGGCTTGACGAAGTCCAGACGATAGAGCTGATCCAAGAGCCCGCCGTCCAGGTCCTCCTCCGTCATGCCGAGCTGCGTGATGAGAGCACGGCGCATCGCATCACGCTCCTCGATGGAGTAGAGGATGTGCCACAGGCGATAGAGGGGCTGGCGGACGTAGCTATCGGTGACGACGGCGACCTCTCGCTCAGTGACCTCGCCCGTCTCTTCGTCGGTGAGCTGGACGGTCATCATACGCGTCTCCAGCTCCATATCAAGGAGGCGGTGATACTGCGGATAGGGCTGCAGAGCCGAGGCGAGAGCGACCCGCGTGCTATTCCCCTTCAGCCCACTCTTCGAGGTAAGCTGGTCTGCGATGAGCGCCTTCTCCTTGAGAAGCTTCTTCAGCGCAGCGAAGGATAGCGAAGCACTTGACTGGAGATGTGCGACGATCTTGGCGCGCTCCTCGGGTGTGATGTCACGTGGTGAGCCGTCGGGACGGGTCAGACGGATATTATTCACCGCCTCATAGATACGGCAGAGCTGGAAGAGGGGCGAGGACTTCGGGGCGACCTTCGGGCCGAACTTGACCTTACGCTCGACGAGCTGCCGACCGCCCTTGCCGTCATCCTGCTGGACGCGCATCACCTTCTCTTGCTTCTCAAACTCGCACAGCGAGACCAGGTGCTTGCAGGACTTCAGCGGGCGCTGCATGAAGATGACCTCATCGCGCAGCATCCGGATAAACTCGTCTGTGAGGATATCGGGATAGTGCACGCGCTGAGCTGCCATGATCTGATCGTACTCATCGATGTACCGCTGACGGGAGAAGATCTGATCCTTGATGCGGTAGCTGATGCCGCCCGTGGGGCTCTCACTCTGACTCTGACGGAGCTGCTCGGCGAAGTACTGCCCCACCGTCTTGTGCTCGTCCTGGAGCTTCTCGTCATTCGCACGGATGCCAGCGAGGTAGGCACTATTCGAGTCCTTCTTCTTCTCGCCCTCATCACCGACGATGGCAGCGGCATCGCTCTTGACATGCCGGTAGCCACGCTTCTGATTGATGTGGCAGAGCACACGCCCCAGCTCGGGCAGCGTCAGGCGCTCACCAGCGGTAGCCGCCCGCTCGCGGAGCTCCCACAGCTCCAGCAGAGGGAGCTGAATGAGTGCGGCATCGGGGAGCATCCCGACCTTCTCCAGCTCCCGACGCAGGCGGTAGCGACGCAGCTGATAGCGGGCAAAGCCTCGGCGCATCGTACGGCGCGCCGTCCGCTCTTGGTTCGCCGTGAAGGCCTTCCCGATAGAGAAGTCCGCAGCATCGGTAGCATTGTTTAAGGGGACGACACGGCTCCCCATACCTAAGATTTCGGCAGGATCTCCCTGCGCATCGAGGGCGATAAGGCACCACCCTATTGATCCTACTCCGAGGTCAAGACCAAGTACATGTTTGCTCATAAGCATTGGTTGTGTTGATATTAAGAAAAATGGCTACATTTGCAGTAACGAAATCTGAAAGCTAATCACAATAAGGATTTATTCCGTTGTGAGAACATCCAGGGTGGGGCCTCTTAAGTGAGGTTCTCACCCTTCTTTTTTGTGATCAGACCGAGAGGTCAGGCCACTACGATCAGCCGTAGCACTGAAACAAATGTAGCAACTTCCCCGCTGTCGAGCAAGCAACACCGCATCCATGAGCGACTTACACCTCGAAAAGGAGCACCATACTCCCACCTTCCCTACACCAAAAGCGAGCTATTCTGAGGCTGCTTCTCCTCGAATTCGGGGTATATACGATGCGAAGATCGTTTACCTTTATTTACTATACACTATTATACACGAACATATTTCCGCGAGAAAACAACATATCCATACATTTTCTCGTTGTAGTTAAGGTAGGAGAAGAAGCCCGTCTTACACTCCTTCCCTAAGTACAATTCATTTAACGGAACCATTACTGCGGAGCTGGATAGCTCGGTCTACCCTCCCTCCGCCTCATCATCAACTACAAGTAAAATGGCTACAAAACAATCATTTCGCCGACTCGGCATCCTATCTCTTCTCCTCTTCTCCTTTGCCTTAGTGCTCAGCTCTTGCGGTGGCAAGAGTGACCTGCCAGGCGGAGAATTCGGCGGCTTTGGCAGCGCAGACCTCAAGCAAGAGGTCATCGATCAGTGCATCCGCTCCGATCAGCGTCCACTTCACAGCCAACACCCAAGGGGGATCTGACATCTACCGTGACGGCAAGCTCGTCTCTCAGACCATCTACAACTCCGAGTGGAGAGACCCCATCGCAAAGTCCTATCGCACGACCTTCACCCACAAGGGTTCGGGGCTATATGTTGGTATTATCGTACGCAGACCCGATAATAGTAATGCCCCTGCATCCATCAAGGTAAAGACGAGCGTGAAGCTGTATAGAGGGAACAAGTACCTCAAGACCTACGAGAAGGAAGTAACACTCACCTCGGATCCTTCACACTCATTATCAAAGTGAACTTTTACAAAAGTCGAGGCTAACGGCAACTAGCCAAACGATCCCGACTTAGGAGGGGCACGCTCTCTGGCACATAGTCCCTCAGGCAAGATCCCACTTGATACTGCTCCTCTCTCGGGGCGTATCAAGTGGGATCTTCTCTTTTCGAGGAAGTGGCTTTGCCGAGCACTCTCCCACCCCGAATGAAGTATTATATATAGGTAGTCAGTCATCGGACCTTCGCCGACCGCCCTTGTAGAGGCGGGAGATGAGGCGAGCTTTGACTAACTTTGTAAGCGTAATTCAAAAAGACAGAGACAATGGATAATACAAGAATGAGCCGAATCAATCGACTCATCCAAAAGGAGGTCAGCGACCTCTTCCGCATACAGACCCAGAGCATCCCCGGCACACTGATCACCGTGACATCGGTGACCGTGAGCCCCGACCTCAGCATCGCTCGTGTACGCCTGAGCATCTTCCCCTCGGAGAAGGCCGAAGAGCTACTCGAGTCAATTCGCTCCAGCGCGAAGACCATCCGCTACGATCTGGGCCTACGCGTAGGCAAGCAGCTGCGTAAGCTCCCCGAGCTGACCTTCTTCATCGATGACTCACTCGACTACCTCGAGCGCATCGATAGCCTCCTCGGGCTGAACGACAAGTAACGATCTCCACACTCCCCACCCCTCGCCCGTGCTCAGCTTCCGCATAGCCCTCCGCTACCTCTTCAGCCGCACCCGCCTGCATGCAGTGAACTACGTGACGGCACTCTCTGCCGTCGCCATCGCTGTCGTCGCTATGGCGCTGGTGGCTGTCGTCGGCGTGTACAATGGCTATGTGGCGATGATCCTCGGAGCTACAGAGCAGGTCGATGCCGACATCGTCCTGAGAGACACCGAGGGCGGAGTCTTCGACCTGAAGAAGTTCCCCGACTACCGCACCAAGCTCACGAAGGCAGGTGCCGAAGCGATTGCCCTGCGCCTGGAGAGCAAGGGACTCCTACGTGTAGGGGAGCAGCAGTGGGTCGTGGATGCCGTCGGGGTGGACTCGGCCTTTGCCTCCGTCTACCCGATGGGGCGTGCAGCTGATGTGCCCGAGCTCCACTCGGCGACGACCCTCGTAGACGCCGAAGGTGCACCCATCACCCCCATCCAGCTCGGCGCAGCGATCCAGCTCCCGCAGGATAGCAGCCGCACCGAGCACAACGGTCCCGCTGCCGAAGTCCTCTTCCCCAAGCGCCTCGGCTTCACCAATCCCTTAGCCCCCGCCTCGTCCTTCCAGAGCCTCGAGGCACGGGTCATCGGGCAGTATCAGCCCACGAGCCAAGAGACGGATGCTGCGATCTACCTCCCCTTGGCTGACCTGCAGGACGTACTCGACTATGAGGAGAGCGAAGTATCTGCTCTCGGCATCCACCTCCGCTCGGGCGTCAAGACCTCCGACTTCAAGCAGCAGGTGAAGGCGCTCTACGGCGATCGCCTCACCGCCCTTGACCGCGAAGAGCAGCACCCAGACCTCTCCTACCTCATCCGTATGGAGAAGGTCATGACCTATCTCATCCTCCTCTTCATCCTCCTCCTGGCGGCCTTCAACGTCGCCAGCTCGCTGGCTATGCTCCTCATCGAGAAGCAAGACGACAGCCGTATCTTCACCGCCCTCGGTGCACCGCCCAGCTTCACGCAGCAGGTCTTCCGCCGTGTGGGGCTACTGATCGCCCTCACGGGGACCAGCGTCGGCATGCTCCTCGGCTGGATACTCTGCCTCCTGCAGGCACGCTTCGGCATCATCCGCTCTGGTAGCGGTATCGAAGCTATGGCGCTCCCCGTGGATGTTCGCCCGCTGGATATGCTCGTCATCTTCGTCTCGGTGACGGCGCTCTCCTTCCTCATCTCCCTCTACCCCACCCGCTTCTTCCGCCGCGGTTAGGCGCATTCCGCCCCATCGTCTTCACCTTCCCCCTATACATTATTATATATAGGGCGGTGTGCTGTGCTCATGAATACGGGGAAGGAGGGTGAAGTGAAAAGCAAAAGATTTGCCACGATACCGAGGGATAACACACGATTTTCACCAGCTATTTTGCCTTTCACACCCCTATTCACACATAGCGGAAAAGCCGTGTAGATGCGCTTCTTTCCTAAGAAATTAAAAGAAGCTACTACATTTGTCAAGGTAAAAATCATTGCATATATTTGCTGTGAAATCAAGGCTCCTACACGAGCCGTACACGCAAAACTATTAGATCGATCAGTTATGAAATCCGCTGAGATTTTGGCCTCGCTCGAGGCAAAGCACCCTGGGGAAAAGGAATTCCTCCAGGCTGTGAAGGAAGTTCTTCTCTCTGTAGAAGAAGTCTACAACCAGCACCCCGAGTTCGAAAAGGCAGCTATCATGGAACGCCTCGTAGAGCCCGACCGTATCATCACCTTCCGTGTACCTTGGATCGACGATGCAGGTAAAGTCCATGTGAACATCGGCTACCGCGTACAGTTCAACAACGCTATCGGCCCATACAAGGGTGGTATCCGCTTCCATCCCTCTGTCAACCTCTCTATCCTGAAGTTCCTCGGCTTCGAACAGACCTTCAAGAATGCACTCACCACGCTGCCTATGGGCGGTGGTAAGGGCGGTGCCGACTTCTCTCCTAAGGGTAAGAGCGACCGCGAAATCATGACTTTCTGCCAGAGCTTTATGCGCGAGCTGTGGCGCCACATCGGCCCTGACACCGACGTACCCGCAGGGGACATCGGCGTAGGTGGTCGCGAAGTCGCCTATATGTACGGTCAGTACAAGCGCCTTGCTAACGAGCACACGGGTACGATGACCGGTAAGGGCTTCACCTTCGGTGGCTCTCGCCTGCGTCCCGAATCTACGGGCTTCGGCGCTGTCTACTTCGTACAGCACATCTGCAAGCAGCACAACATCGACCTCAAGGGCAAGACGGTAGCTATCTCTGGCTTCGGTAACGTAGCTTGGGGTGTAGCTCAGAAGGCTACGGAGCTCGGTGCTAAGGTCGTCACCATCTCTGGTCCTGACGGCTACGTCTACGACCCAGACGGTATCAACACCCCCGAGAAGTTCCAGGCGCTGCTCGACCTCCGCTCCAGCGGTAACGACGTCGTCTCTGACTACGCTAAGAAGTTCCCCAACGCTCAGTTCTTCGCTGGCAAGAAGCCTTGGGAGCAGAAGGTAGACATCGCTATGCCTTGCGCTACGCAGAACGAAATGAACGAGGAAGATGCTAAGATGCTCCACGCTAACGGCGTAACCATCGTAGCTGAAACGTCGAACATGGGTTGTACGGCCGAAGCTGCTGAGTACTTCGTAGAAAAGAAGATGCTCTTCGCTCCTGGTAAGGCAGTCAACGCTGGTGGTGTAGCTACCTCTGGTCTCGAAATGACCCAGAACGCTATGCACCTCTACTGGACCAACGAAGAAGTCGATGCTAAGCTCCACCAGATCATGAGCGACATCCACGAGCAGTGCGTGGCTCATGGCCGTGAAGGAGACTACATCAACTACGTCAAGGGTGCTAACGTTGCTGGCTTCCTCAAGGTAGCTCAGGCAATGCTCGAGCAGGGCGTCATCTAAGAAGCGACCCCTTCCCTCAAGTTTCATAAGGCTTACAGCCCGCATTCCCCACGCTCGGGGGATGCGGGCTGAGCCTTTTTATAGCCCCAGCGAAACGACCGAGAGGAGGGAGCTGAGGAGCGAGGCTGATGCTTGGGCGGAAGAATGGCTTATCTTTGCGGGCAAACGGGAGCCGATGCTTCCATATCGCTTGCACAAGTCCTATGGCATATACTACCCTACTTCGCTGCACCCTCGTCGCAGCAGCCCTCAGCGCAGGCAACGCCTTCGCCAGCCCCACGACGGCGGCACCGCGGGCTAAGACGACTACCTCTGTAGACCAGGCTTACCGCGAGAGCCTCACCTATTTCTTCGATCGCCCCGCCACGAGCATGATGGAGGCGCTCCCCCTCGGCAATGGCCGCCTGGGGATGCTCTCCGATGGTGGCGTACAGCATCAGAGGATCACCCTCAACGAAAGCTCCATGTGGAGCGGCTCGGTCGACTCCACCGCTTGGAACGCCGAGGCCTACAAGCAACTCCCCGCCATCCGTAAGCTCCTCCTCGCTGGGCGTGCTAAGGAAGCCGAAGACCTCATCTACCGCACCTTCGTCTGCGGTGGCGTAGGTAGCGGACGCGGACAAGGTGCGAACACCCCCTACGGCAGCTACCAAGTCGGCGGCTTCCTTCACCTCAATTGGGACAAGGCTCCCGAGCTCAGCGGCTATTACCGTGGGCTGAGCCTCAGCGAAGGCGTCAGCAAGGAGAGCCTCGTCGTCGACGGGCAAGCCTATCGCACGAAGCGTCTGTACAGCGTCCTCGGCCGTGAGGTGCAGGTCGTACACCTGACGAACCACAGCGAAGAGGCCCGCCGTGACACGCTGCGCCTCTCCTCTCCCGCCCCGAGAATGGGCACCCCGCAGCCGAAGCAGGCTTCTTGACGCTCTCGGGTCAGCTCCCCGACGGCAAGGGCGGTCGTGGCATGAGCTACGCCATCGTCGTGCGCCCCGTCCTGCCTCAGGGCGGTACGCTCATCACCCGTGGCGATGAGCTACTCGTAGTGAATGCCCCCACGGTCGAGCTCTACATCGCGCACAACACCAACTACTACGACAAGCGCCTGCCCGTCATGGCGCGCAGCATCGAGCAGACGCTCCAAGCTAAGGCCGTGGGCGAAGCCAACCTCTTCGCTGAGCACGTCCAGCGCTTCACCGCACAGATGGACCGCGTACAGGCTCGCTTCCTCGGCTCCGACCCAGCGCTCTCATCGCTGCCTATCCAGCGCCGCCTCATCGCTTACTACGAGCACCCTGAGCGCGACCCTGCACTGGCCGCCCTCTATATGCAGCTGGGCCGCTACCTCCTGATCTCCAGCACACGCCCTGGGCTCTGCCCCCCAACCTGCAGGGGATATGGACCGAAACCATCCAAGCACCTTGGAACGGGGACTACCACCTGAACATCAACCTACAGATGAACTACTGGCCTGCCGAGAAGGGCGCACTCCCCGAGACCGTCGGGGCGCTCACGGATTGGGTCGAGAGCATCGTACCCTCGGGTGAGCGTACGGCACGCACCTTCTATCGCGCTAAGGGCTGGGTCACACACGTCCTCGGCAACGTATGGCAGTTCACCGCCCCTGGCGAGCATCCCAGCTGGGGCGCCACGAATACCTCTGCCGCTTGGCTCTGCGAGCACCTCTACAATCACTATCGCTACAGCCAAGACCGTGCGTACCTGCAGCGCATCTACCCCGTGATGCAGGGAGCTGCACGCTTCTTCCTCACGACGCTGGTCAAGGACCCCAAGAGTGGCTACCTCGTCAACGTCCCCACGACCTCACCTGAGAACAGCTACTACACGCCCCAAGGCAAGGCCGTCGCCGTAGCAGCTGGCTCGACGATGGACAATCAGATCCTGCGCGAGCTCTTCTCCACGACGCGTGAGGCAGCGATGGCCCTCGGTCGTGACCGCACCTTCGTCGACAGCCTCTCCACGGCACTGCGCCAGCTCAAGCCCACTACCCTCGGCCCTGACGGGCGTATCATGGAGTGGATGGAGGACTACAAGGAGGTCGAGCCACACCACCGCCACGTATCGCATCTCTACGGGCTCTTCCCTGGGAGCGAGATCACGCCACACGGCACGCCCGAGCTGGCTGAAGGCGCGAAGAAGACGCTCATCGCTCGTGGCTCAAGCAGCACCAGCTGGTCCATGGGCTGGAAGGTGAACTTCCACGCACGACTGGGCGATGCTGAGGGTGCTTATGAGGTGCTGAACATGCTCCTCCGCCCCGTCGACGCCATCGACCCCAAGACGAATAAGCCCTACGGCAGTGGTACAGAGCCCAACCTCTTCAGCTCGCATCCGCCCTTCCAGATCGACGGGAACTTCGGCGGCTCCTCGGGCATCATGGAGATGCTCCTCAGCAGTGAGACGGGCTGCATCATCCCGCTGCCTGCACTGCCCAAGGCATGGAAGGCCGGTAGCATCCAAGGCCTGCGCGTCATCGGTAATGCCACCTGCTCACTCAGCTGGTCTGCTGGCGAGCTCGACCGCTTAGTCCTCGAGGCACACCACGCCTATCGTCACACGCTCCTCCTGCCTGACGAAGGTCGTGGCTACGTCCTCCGACTCAACGGCCGACCCTTAGACACGAAGACGCTCCTCCACCAAGGTCGCCTGCGCCTCCCCCCAGATGCAGGCAGGCGATCGCCTGGAGGTCGTGAAGAAAGCCTAAGGCATACACAAGCCACTCTATCACAGGCTCTCCCAAGAAGAGTCACACAAGTAAGGGGTACGAACCGACTGCGGTTCGTGCCCCTTACTTATATCCCTCTATACCAAGCTCTAATAGAGAGGTATTTTGCGACCAGTACTGCTCACCAATCGAAGCAGTACTGGTTACTAATATCAACCAGTACTGGTCGGAGCGCGAACCAGTACTGGTCACTCAAGTGACCAGTACTGCTTGCTTTACCCTCCTCCTGCAGTTGCTTCTCGCAGACTCCACAGAGCAGGATAACAGCAGAGCTTACGAGATCCTCAGTTATAGCCATTCGCTGATACAAGGTCAGTAGGTAGATTGACAAACGACTATCGCTCCACAGTGCAAACGACTATTGCGGTATCCTTACCTCCCCATTGCTTCGCGCCACTTTCCCCAAGGAAGTTCGGCTAACACGCTATATTGAGTACCAACTGCTTGCACTTTGATGCGTCAGCCCTGAAGGGTAGCTGGCCGAGATGTAGCTATTTGCTTCTTTAGCCGTATCTTTGTAGCCACGAGATAAGCGTAATAAAGCCTATGGTCATCAAGTCTGCAGAGTTCGTCATCAGCAATAGTCGCGTGGAGAAGTGCCCGACGACGGGACTCCCCGAATACGCCTTCATCGGGCGCTCCAATGTCGGGAAGTCTTCGCTCATCAATATGCTCACCGCACGCAAGGGGCTGGCTATGACCTCGCAGAAGCCTGGGAAGACGCAGCTCATCAACCACTTCATCATCAACGATGCGTGGTACCTCGTCGACCTCCCCGGCTACGGCTATGCCCGCCTCGGCAAGGACAGCCGCGATAGCCTGAGACGTATGATCGAGGACTACGTACTGGAGCGCAAGGAGCTGGTACTGCTCTTCGTGCTTCTCGACTGCCGACACGAGCCTCAGAAGATCGACCTGGAGTTCATCCAATGGCTGGGTGAGGAGGGCGTCCCCTTCGCTCTGGTCTTCACGAAGGCCGACAAGCTCAGCAAGGGCCGTCTCGCAGCCAACGTCGAGGCCTACAAGGCTAAGCTCCGCGAGGAGTGGGAGGAACTTCCCCCGATCTTCGTCACCTCCTCGGAGGAGCGTATGGGGCGTGACGAACTCCTCGGCTACATCGAAGAAATCAACACTACATTATAATAGACTCCACAAAGTAAGACAATGAAAGGAACCATTCTCGTCACTGGCGGTACCGGCTACATCGGCTCTCACACCACCGTCGAACTGATCCAAGCTGGCTATCAGGTCGTCAGCATTGACAACCTGTCGAACTCCAATATCGAGGTCCTTGATGGCATCGAAGCGATCACTGGCATTCGCCCCATCTTCTACGAGGCTGACTGCAATGACGAGGCAGCTATCGAGCGCATCTTCACGGCTCATCCCTCGATCCAGGGCGTGATCCACTTCGCTGCGAGCAAGGCTGTCGGCGAATCCGTACAGAAGCCTCTGCTCTACTACAAGAATAACTTGCTCTCACTGATCGTCCTCCTCGAGGCTATGCAGCGCCACGGCACCAAGGGGATCGTCTTCTCCTCGTCGTGCACCGTCTACGGCCAGCCCGAGATCCTGCCCGTCACCGAGGAAGCTCCTATCCAGGTAGCCCTCTCGCCCTACGGCAACACGAAGCAGATCAATGAAGAGATCCTCAACGATGTAGTCTACGCTGGTGTACCCTACAAGGTCATCCGCCTGCGCTACTTCAACCCCATCGGTGCTCACCCCCTCTGCACTCATCGGTGAGCTCCCCAATGGTGTGCCTCAGAACCTCATCCCCTACCTGACGCAGACCGCCGCTGGTATCCGTCAGCAGCTCAGCGTCTTCGGTGATGACTACAACACCCCCGACGGCTCTTGCATCCGCGACTACATCAACGTCGTTGACCTGGCGAAGGCCCACGTCATCGCTATCGAGCGTATGCTGGACGACTCCAAGGGTAGCGAGCCTCTGGAGACCTTCAACATCGGTACCGGTCGTGGCGTCAGCGTGCTGGAGCTCATCCGCACCTTCGAGGCTGTCACGGGCGTGAAGGTCCCCCACAAGATCGTCGGCCGCCGCGAAGGCGACATCGAGAAGGTCTGGGCTGACCCCACGAAGGCCAACACCATCCTCGGCTGGGAAGCTAAGGAATCCCTCGCCGACACGCTCCGCTCTGCTTGGGCTTGGCAGGAGCGCCTCATTGAGAAGAATAAGTAATATACCGCATCATGCGCGCCGAGGGGTAGGACTTTTATCCGTCCTACCCCTTCGTATGGTGCTTAGATAGAAAGAATATAGATGGAGAAGAACTTCAAGCGTACCCTCATCACCGCCGCCCTGCCTTATGCGAACGGCCCCGTGCACATCGGCCACCTGGCAGGTGTGTACATCCCCTCTGATATCTATGCCCGCTACCTGCGCCTCCGTGGAGAGGAGGTGCTCTTTGTCTGTGGTAGCGACGAGCATGGTGTGCCCATCGCGATCAAGGCTAAGAAGGAAGGCGTGACCCCACAGGATATCGTCGACCGCTACGACGGGATCATCCGCAAGTCATTCGCTGACTTCGGTATCACCTTCGATACCTACGGCCGTACGACGAGCGCCACGCACCGTGAGCTTGCCTCTTCGATCTTCCGAACCATCTACGACAAGGGCGGCTTCATCGAAGAAGAGAGCGAGCAGTACTACGACCCCGAGGCCAAGCAGTTCCTCGCGGACCGCTACATCACGGGTACCTGCCCCCGCTGTCAGAATGAGCGCGCCTATGGTGACCAGTGTGAGTCCTGTGGCTCGACGCTGAATCCCCACCGACCTCATCCACCCCAAGAGCGCTATCTCCGGCGCTACGCCTGAGCTCCGCAAGACGAAAGCACTGGTATCTGCCCCTCGACAAGCACGAGCCCTTCCTCAAGCAGTGGATCCTCGAGGACCACAAGGAGTGGAAGAGCAATGTCTACGGGCAGTGTAAGAGCTGGCTCGACGGAGGTCTGCAGCCCCGTGCTGTGAGCCGTGACCTCGACTGGGGGTATCCCCGTACCCGTAGAGGGTGCTGAGGGCAAGGTGCTCTACGTGTGGTTCGATGCACCCATCGGCTATATCTCCAATACGAAGGAACTCCTGCCCGACAGCTGGGAGAAGTGGTGGAAGAGCGAAGACACGCGCCTCCTGCACTTCATCGGCAAGGACAACATCGTCTTCCACTGCATCGTCTTCCCTGCGATGCTCCGTGCCGAAGGCTCCTACATCCTCCCCGAGAACGTCCCCGCCAATGAGTTCCTCAACCTCGAGGGCGACAAGATCTCCACGAGCCGCAACTGGGCCGTCTGGCTCAACGAGTACCTCGAGGATCTGCCCGGTAAGCAGGACGTCCTGCGCTACGTCCTCACGGCCAATGCCCCCGAGACGAAGGACAACGACTTCACGTGGCGTGACTTCCAGGCACGCAACAACAATGAGCTGGTAGCTGTCTTCGGTAACTTCGTGAACCGTGCCCTCGTCCTCACCTCGAAGTACTTCGACGGGAAGGTTCCCGCTCTCGGTGCGCTGACCGACTTCGACCGCGAGACCCTCGCAGAGCTCTCCACCGTCCGTGCCGCCATCGAGCGTGAGCTGGACAACTTCCACTTCCGCGAAGCCCTCAAGGAAGCGATGAATCTGGCACGCCTTGGCAACAAGTACCTCGCCGACACCGAGCCTTGGAAGCTGGCGAAGACCGATATGGAGCGTGTCGCCACGATCCTCAATATCTCCCTGCAGATCACGGCTAACCTCGCCATTGCCTTCGCGCCCTTCCTGCCGATGAGCAGCGAGAAGCTCTGCAAGATGCTCGCCATCGACCTGCCCGCTTGGACCGACCTCGGCCGTAGCGACCTCATCGAAGCTGGGCACACGCTCGGCGAGGCCAGCCTCCTCTTCGAGAAGATCGAGGATGACGTCATCGAGGCTCAGATCCAGAAGCTGCAGGCGACGAAGGAAGCCAACGAGGCTGCCGAAGATCACGCGGCCCCCATCGCTGAGAATATCGACTTCGAGGACTTCCTCAAGCTCGACATCCGTGTGGGTACCGTCACCGAGTGCACGAAGGTGCCTAAGGCCGACAAGCTCCTGCAGTTCCGCATCGATGATGGTCTGGGTGGCCGCACGATCGTCTCTGGGTATCGCTGAGCACTACGCTCCCGAGGAGCTGGTAGGCAAGCAGGTCTGCTTCATCGCCAACCTCCCTCCACGTAAGCTCCGTGGCATCGAGTCGCAGGGGATGATCCTCTCCGCAGCCGATCGCACGACGGGCCAGCTCCGCGTGATCACGCCTCAGGGTCCGATCACCCCTGGTAGCGAAGTCAAGTAAGGCTTCGCCCCTCCCCTGTTTATTCAGACCAAGAACCCACTTACATGAATAGCTCTCTCAAGACGAGTATCCTTAGCCCAGTGCGCTGGGCAGGGGTACTCGTCCTCTTCTTCCTCTTAGGCTCCGTAGCCTGGGCGCAGAAGACGCCCCGTGTCACGCAGCACAAGCTCCGTATCCTGCACACGACAGACGTCCACGGGAATATCTTCCCCTACGACTTCCTCAATGACCGCCCAGGCACGGGGAGTATGTCACGCCTCTCGACGGTACTGCGCGAGATCCGTCGTACCGACCCCGAGACCCTACTGCTGGACGCTGGTGACCTCCTGCAGGGTGAGCCCCCGACGTACTACTACAACTACGTCGACACCCTCTCGACACACATCGTCTCCTCGGCGATGAACTACCTCGGCTACGACGCGGTCGCCATGGGCAACCACGACATCGAGCCTGGGCATAGCGTCTTCGACAAGTGGGGGACGCGAGTGTAAGTTCCCCCTCATCGCAGCGAACATCATCTCCGACAAGACGGGCGAGCCTTACTTCAAGCCCTATCACGTCTTCACCCGTGCTGGGCTCCGTGTAGCCGTCTTAGGCTTCACGACACCTGCCATCCCGCAGTGGGTACCTGCCCATCTCTGGGAAGGCCTGCACTTCGATGATATCCTCACCTCGGCTGCACACTGGGTACCCCTCATCCAGCAGCGTGAGAAGCCCGACCTCCTCGTCGTGCTGATGCACTCTGGGCTGGAGAACGACAACCCCGATTACCTCGAGAATGCTGGCCGTGCGCTGGCGAACAAGGGTATGGGCATTGACCTCCTGCTCATCGGTCACGACCACCGTCAGGAGCTGGAGTGGATCCGCCCTGAGGGAAGCACGACGGACTCCGTCCTTCTCATCAATCCCGCTAACCACCTCGATCGTGTCGCGGACATCCAGATCACCGTGCGTAAGGAAGGTGGCCGCGTCATCTCCAAGCAGCTCGTCCCCTCCTTCATCTCACTCGAGGGTGTAGAGCCAGACTCGGTCTTCCTCCGCCACTTCGCCCAGGAGTACGCTGCAGTGAACGACTATCTGGCTACTGAAGTCGGGAGCTGGCCTCCGAGGTGCGTGGCGAAGATGCGCTCTTCGGCACGACACCCTATATGGATGTCATCCACCGTATGCAGCTCGAGTCGGTGAATGCAGAGATCTCCTTTGCCGCACCGCTGAAGACCTCTGCCGTCCTCCCCGCTGGCAAGGTCTATGTGCGTGATCTCTTTAAGTTCTGCCCCTTCTCCAACTTCCTCTACGCTATGCAGCTCACGGGTCGTGAGATACGTGGCTACCTTGAGTACTCTTATGCAGGCTGGGCAGCGACCTCCATCACCGAAGATGGCGGGCTCATCCGACTACGCCCTGGGGCACAGCCGACGGACAAGTACAAGACCTTCGTACCGCCCTACAACTACAGCGCAGCGCAAGGCATCGACTATACCGTCGACCTCTCCAAGCCCGAGGGCGAGCGTGTGACGATCCTTCGCCTCACGGGGCATAGCGAGCCCTTCGACCTCGACCGCACCTATCGTGTAGCCGTCAACTCCTACCGCGCTGGTGGTGCTGGGGGATGCTCACCACGGGTGCTGGCATCGCGAAGGAAGACCTGCCGAAGCGTATCGTCGGTGCTACCTCGCACGACCAGTCCTATTACTTAGCAGAGTTCTTCCGCCGTCACAAGGTCGTCCGCCCCGTAGACCCGAAGAACTGGCGCTTCCTCCCCGAGGACTGGGCAAAGGCCGCCGCAGAGCGTAGCCGCGCCTTCCTCTTCCCTAAGAAGTAAGCCTTATGCGCCTTGCCCCACTCCTTCTGCTCTTGGTACCTCTTGCACTGGTACTCCTGCAGCTTCTCTTGAGATGGGGCCTTCAGCGCCGCTCGGAGCTTCTCCGCTCGGCACATACACATCGACCTCTACAGCGACAGGACGCACCTATCGCTGTAGAGGTCGATGTCGATTCGTCCCCACTCTTTGATAGCCCTGCTCCAAGAGAAGCCCTCCCCCACTACCTCGTCCTCGATACCGAGACGCAGGACATCCTCCACGAAGAGGAGGTAGGGATAGAGTTCGCCCCCTCACCGATTATCCTACTCTCGTGGCAGATGCTGGACGCTACGGGTGCCTGCCTCTCCGAGGAGACGCACCTCATCCGCCGCAGCGCCTCCATAACGGAGGAGGCTACCGCCCTACACGGCATCACGACGGAGCAGATGGAGTGTGAAGGCGAGGAGCTACGCCCCGTGCTGGAGCGCTTGCTCCAAGCCGTGAGCGAGGCGAAAGTACTCGTCGCACACAACGTCCGCTTCCATCGCACCCTCGTCCTCTCAGAGCTGGAAGCCGTAGGGCTACCGACAGCTTCGCTGGAGGCACTCCCCACCCTCTGCACGATGGAGCGCGGGCGAGTCTTAGGCTTCAAGCGCCGTGCTTCGGGCGAGGCTGCTTACCCCAAGCTCAGCGAACTCTTCGGCTACCTCTACCTACACCAGCCAGCCGTCCACGTGCGCTTCCGCCAGAAGGGCCTGCGTGACGTCCGCCTCTGCGCGGCTTGCCTCAGGCAGCTCATCGTGTAGCGCACTCCACACTAGCCATAAACAGCGAGCGGGCACCCCACCGATCGGTGGGGTGCCCGCTCGCTATTTTAGTGAATTGCTCTTAGTCGAGCTCGCCTGCAGAGCGCTTCTTGAGGAAGTTCTTGTAGGCTGCCTTTCGTCTGTGGAGCGAGGAAGATGAGAGCGATGATATTCGGGATGACCATCAGCCCCGTGACCGTGTCGGTGATCTCCCACACGAAGGTCACAGCGAAGATCGCCCCGACGAAGACCGAGCCGATGACCACGGCGCGGAAGACATAGACCCCGACCTTGCCGAAGAGCGAGCGGACATTCATCTCACCGAAGATATAGTTCCCGATGATCGTCGTGAAGGCAAAGAAGAAGATACTCACCTGTAGGAAGATGATACCGGCCTTACCAAAGACCATATCGAAGGCCTCCTGCGTGATCGCTGTCGACTCGAGCCCAGGCTGCTTATGCACACCCGTCAGAAGGATGACCAGCGCCGTAGAGGTACAGATGAGGAGCGTGATGAAGACACCCGACATAGCTACGAAGCCCTGCATCGCAGGGATCCTTCACCTCGGCCATAGCGTGAGCGTGGGGCGAAGTACCCATACCGGCCTCGTTGGAAAAGAGGCCACGAGCGACCCCGTAGCGGATGGCATACTTCATCGCGATACCAGCAGCACCGCCAGCAGCAGCCTTCGTGGAGAAGGCTTCTCTAAAGACCTCAGCAAAGGCCTGGGGGATCTGGTCGAAATAGATGCACATGATGACGAGCGAACCCAAGATATAGGCGATAGCCATGAAGGGCACGACGAGCTCAGCGACCGTGGTGATGCGCTTCTGCCCCCCGACGATCACGATACCGACGATGAGTGCGATACCCACACCGACGACCCAAGGCTCGATATCGAAGGCCGTCGTCAGCGCGACCGTGATGGAGTTCGCCTGCACCATACTTCCCGTGAAGCCCACATAGGTAATGAAGGCTATTGAGAAGAAGAGCGCCAGCCACTTGAGCCCGAGGCCTTCACGGATATAGAAGGCAGGTCCCCCGATGGCTCCACCAGGACGGACCTCACGATACTTCTGCGCTAAGACGGCTTCGGAGAAGATCGTCCCCATGCCGAGGATGGCGGAGATCCACATCCAGAAGATCGATCCGACACCGCCCATGGAGATAGCGGTGGCGATACCTGCCACGTTCCCCGTACCGACCTGGGCAGCTACGGCGGTGGCGAGAGCTTGGAAGGAGTTGACCTTGGACTTACCCTCCTCGCCCTTCTTCCGCTGCATAGCAGGGCCGAAGGCATACTTCATCGCCAGATTGAAGTGGCGGATCTGAGGGAAGCCGAGGTAGATGGTGTAGAAGATGCCGACGCCGAGGAGGGCGTACATCAGGAAGCTGTTCCAAAGAATCCCGTTGAACTCTTTGACGAACCCTAATACATCCATGTGCTGTGAGTTTTGTGAGTTAGTGTTAGAGGTATTGTGAATTGTAGCTTAGACCTAAGGGGTAAGAGGCGCAGGAAGCGGGGCACCTACACGTAGAAGTGGGTGCTCCTATCAGGGATAGCGCTCGTACAAAGAGCGGAATACTTGAGCTATTCATGCGCATCATAGGGGCGCTCCTCTTGGTATTATAGAGGGGCAAGCCATACGTCCACGGGCGAAGTGTCCATGGACTTCGCCTACAAAGGTATAAATAGTGCCGGAAGAAATAAGGGGGCTTAGCCCTTGCGACCGTAGTCAGCGGGGATCTCGCCCCAGCGGACGGTATCCCACTTATATAAGGGTGTCGTGTAGGTATGCGTCTGGAGCCAGCGCTCAGCACGCTCGATGAGGTCGAAGAGCGGAGCCGTCTCGGCCGTGCGCTCCAGAAGGGTCTTGCAGCGCTTCTTGCGTACCCATCCGAGGGCCGTCTGGCTATCGGAGTAGATGACGAGCTGTGAGAGCCCCTGCTTCTCGATGAGTGCCAGCGCATGCACAATGGCGAGGAACTCCCCGATGTTATTCGTTCCCTTGGGGAAGGGCCCCATCTCGAAGATGACCCGACGCGAAGGCAGGTACACGCCGCGGTACTCCATCACACCTGGATTGCCCGAGCAGGCAGCATCGACAGCGAGCGCCTCCTCGATGGGAGCTTCTGTGCTACTCTCCATCCCCGAGGGGGCACGGTGGCGACGGGAGAAGCCCTGAAAGCCCTCTTCATAGGCTCGCAGAGCCTCACTACGGCTCTCGAAGGACTTGAAGAGGGCCTTGGTATAGCCCTGCGTCTGGTGCTGACATTCCGCCCAGGTCTCATAGACCCCTGGCTCATGTCCCGCCCAGACGACGTACCACTTTTGTTGCTTTGCCATCGGCTTACTTGCTCTTGGATGAAGTCGTTTACTGCCGTCTCCCGTCGTGGGAGCGGTGCCCAAAAGTACAACAATCCCCCGTGCTACCGCTTCTACGTCTATAAGAGAAGTAGCAACAGAGGGCATTCTGACCGCTTCTAATACGGGTATAGAAGTAGCGCTCACATACCGAGCGGAGAAGTGCGCTCGTTTTAATGGTACACGTGTCTCCCGCTCCAGCCTCCGCTCTGCTCAGGCATTTAGGGAGCGTAAGACACTTCACTGCTAACAAGACACCACACATGAAGAAGATGATCTTCACCGCTGCCCTCCTCTTCAGCTCGATGAGCATCGGGGCACAGGCGCAGTCCGTCGAGAGCCAAGCACTCACGACCATCAGCACACAGCACGAGGAGCCTACTGTAGAGCTCACCGAAGCTCCCGTCAGCACGGAGAGCGACTACCTGATGAACTTCGCCGAGGCAGCACCACGTCGCCGAGGCTATTATGGTGGCGGCTCAGCCCCCTACTACTCCGGGACGCTGGAGCTGGGCTTCACCTCCGCCGACCGTCTGGGGCGTATGGAGCTACTCGGCTCCTTCGGTACGCTCGTCAGCCCCACGATCTACCTCGGTGGGGGCTTGGGCTTCAATGGCTACTTCTCTCACAAGCACCGCGACGCCTTCTGGATGCTTCCCCTCTTCGTGAACTTCCGTGCGACGCTCCCCACGAACTCCGTCGTCAAGCCCTTCCTCGACATCAAGCCTGGGTACTCCATCGGCCTTACTCACTCGGGGCTGCACGGCTTCTACTTCGCACTCTCAGGGGGTATCGTCGTCAACCGCTTCACGATCAGCTTGGGTTACGCTTATCAGGAGTTCAACTCCAGCCGCTACTTCGACAAGTACTGGGGTAGCTCGGGCGGGGTATCTCTCAAGTTCGGTATCCTCTTCTAAGGCGCTCACAGCGTGAGTCTGGGCGGGCTAACTCACGAATATTTCGTATGTTTGCCCGCGAATAAAAGCAAAGACCCGTATGATACACTCCATGACTGGCTTCGGGAAGGCCTCGGCACGCTTCGGTAGCCGCACCATCACCGTCGCCATCAAGTCTCTCAATAGCAAGCAGGCCGACCTCTCGGCACGTATTGCCTCCATCTACCGCGAGGGCGAGCTGGAGCTCCGCTCTCTGATCACCGACCGCCTGCAGCGTGGTAAGATCGACCTCACCATCACGATGGAGGATGACGCCCTCGAGGGCAACACCACCCCCATCAACAAGGAAGCTCTCCTCGGGTACGTCCATCAGCTCCAGACGCTCCGCACGGAGTCGGGGCTGGACTTCCCCATTGACCCCGTCGCCCTCCTGCGTCTCCCTGGCGTCATGGATAGCGAAAGTAGCCGCACGACCGAGGTCAGCAAGGAGGAGTGGGACGTCGTCCGTGCCACCACCCGTCAGGCTGTAGAGGAGCTACAAGCCTTCCGCCTGCAGGAAGGGAAGATGCTCCACGAGGTCTGTGCCTCACGTATCGCAAAGATCAGCTCACTGCTGGAGGAGATCACCTTCCCCGAAGCTGAGCGCATCGCCGCTATCCGTCAGCGTCTCGAAGAGGGTCTCGCGAAGATCGCCCCTCAGGGTGGCTATGACAACTCCCGCCTCGAGCAGGAGATGATCTACTACATCGAGAAGCTTGACATCAACGAAGAGAAGTCACGTCTGGCACACCACCTCAGCTACTTCATCGAGGTACTCAATGCCGATCAGCCTGGTCAGGGTAAGACCCTCGGCTTCATCGCACAGGAGATCGGTCGTGAGATCAATACGATGGGCTCGAAGAGCAACCAAGCCGAGATGCAGCAGCTCGTCGTCAAGATGAAGGACGAGCTTGAGCAGATCAAGGAACAGGTGCTCAACATCCTCTAAGCCATTCTGCGGTAGCCCTCGCTACCCGACTACATAGAAAAGCCACGAGCTTCAGCCCCACCAAGCGTGGGATGCTGAAGCTCGTGGCTTTTATGTCCGTGCGACTCTATCGTGAAGTCGCAGGCGAGAGCGAGAGGTCGCTTAGAAGTGACGCTCTACGGGCTCTACCTCGGGCAGCTGGAAGTCGATGAAGCACAGACCAGCCAGAGCCGTACCATAGCGCTTCTCGATCGTGATCCCTTCGGTGACGAAGTTCAGTTCGCCGAGGTAGTAGTGACCATAGGTCTTCTGGTGCAGGTCGTTGATCACACGGATCAGACGAGCTTCGAGCTCCTCGATGCGGTAGCGGCCGCTGACTTCACAGACCAGACCACCGACCTTCTTATCGAAGTTCTCATCAGCATACATCCATGCGTAGACGACACCTGCAGAGACGAATTCGTCCTGCTGACCGTGCGATACAGCCAGGATGGTCTTCAGCTCAGAGCCGAAGGGAGGCAGGTCGATCTCATCCATCGAAGCGATGTGTGCCGTAGCGGGCAGCACGGACGAATAGACCATGATATTAAAGTCAGAGATCCCAGCATCATGCAGAGCCATGTGGTATGACCCAGCGTGAAGTTCCAGATCCGACTCACCGCTACCCTTCGTCACGAAGAAGGTGTGGGGGATAAGATTCCCTACGTACTTGCTCATTTAGTTCCTTATAAATCTATGATTGTTAATACTTATTGCGCACTCTTTCCGCCCATTCCGCTATGCATACGGCTGGACAAAGGCTTACAAAGGTACACTATTTTTAAGAACTTTAGCTCTCTTATTGACCTCTTTCTCGACACATTCCACTGCTTCGCAGTGATAAGAAGCGGAGCTACAAGTGTCCTTCTCGTGAAGGAAAAAGCGCCTTCACATAGTGGCTTTCTTCTATCTATGTACGTAGTCTTAAAGACCAGGCACGTCAATCCAAATATCCACGTACGTAGACATTAGAGCCACGTACGTAGTCCAAACTTATCTGCCACTCGTCCACAACTTTTATCCCTACGCAGAGCAACGGCCTATAATAGTCGTTCGACTCCAGACTAATAGTCGTCTGAGCACAGACCTGTAGTCGTCTGCACAGCGACCTCCCGAGCCTTGCCTACACACCTCTACAATCATGAGGCCACATATCGCAAGGGCTGTATCGAGAGGATGGCACCTTGATATCCTCCTCGGGGCTGTTTGCAGAAGCCCGTCCCTTTGACTATCTCCACGATTCTCCGTAAGTTTGCTCCGTATAAAGCCAAAGACCAAGACCGGACTTGCCCAAGTCTATGCCTTGACACTTGATTAACTCTCCTTACAACCAACGCCGATGAGACGTCTTTTACCGCTGTTCTTGTTGTGCGTCTTCTTCTCTCAGCTGGGACTTAGCGCCCAGGTGCACATGCCAGCTATCTACGGGCGGCACGAGACGAAGCAAGTCGTGACGACAGAGACCTTCTATGACTCAGGCGGGCCAACTAAGAATACCCACCCTCTGGGCATCGCCGCCATCACCTTCACCCCCAAGTATGGGCAAGCTATCGAGGTTGACTTCTCTGAGCTTGACCTCAAGCAAGCCACCCTCTATGTCTACGAGGGGAAGCAAGAGCTCGTCAAGAGTGACAGGGGGCGACGAAGATGATGAGATCACCTATACCAAGCCGAAATGCCCCCGAGCTCTATGTACTCCGAGGCAGTGATCTCTCCCGTCATGTCTTCCACTCCACGACTGCTGATGGGGCGCTGACCTTCGTCTTCATCGGAGCCAACCCCGCAGGTAAGGGTTGGACTGCCGAAGTGAAGAGCGTAGCCAAGACCTCCGATGATACCCCCGTACCTGCCGAGCCCGAGGGCTCCGTCTATATGGTACCAGGGCCTCGTGAGGTCATGGTAGGAAGCACAGGACTTGACTTCTACGACGATGGTGGGCCCACGAAGAAGATCAGCCCCAACTTTGAGGGCTACGTGACCTTCGTCCCCAAGCAAGCGGGACAGCGCATACGGGTGACCTTCACCAGCCTTAAGCTCTTCCATACCTACAAGCCGAAGAACGACCTACTACGCGTCTACAACGGGCGCAGCACCTCCTCAACCAAGCTTCTGCGCGAGCTCCTCAACGAGCAGACGCCCATCAGCCTCATCTCCAGCGAGGACGATGGCTCACTGACCGTCTCACTGAAGAGCATAACGGGGACTCCGCAGGACGGCTTCGTCGCACGCGTCGAGGCCATCACCCCCAGCCCGATGACCTTCGCCTCAGCCTCGGCGACCTCTCCCACAGAGAAGGTAAAGAGCGCGGCAGGTGAGCACGACAAGCCCCTTCTACTTCTCACCCTCCACACCGAAGGCGTGAGCCCCTGCCCTCACCCTCTCAGAGCTGGAGCTCTCCATCCCAAGGCACGAGCACAGGGCGCCCTGGAGCGTCTTATCCTCTATCGTGGCGAGCAAGCCCTCACCACCAACCGCATAGGCGAGGCGACCGTCACGGGCGATCAGGTGCGCCTCCAGCTCTCCGCTCCCCTCGAGCTGAACTACGGGGACAACACCTTCCTCCTCACGGGCGACATCTCTGCCAAGGCTCACACGGGCGATCAGCTCAGCCTCACCGCACGCACCGCAGTCCTCTCAGGCGAGACGAAGCAGCTCAACCTCCCCACCCCCTACCCCATATATCCTCGACAACGTCTGCCGCAGTCGCGAGGGTCAGCCCCAGGTCATCACCGTATATTCGGACTGGACCTTCGCTCCGACGATGAGCGCTGGGCGCTATGCCCCAGGCAATACCGACCAAGTCACGACCTTCCTCCCAGCCAAGACAGGCGAGGTAGTCGAGCTGGACTTCCAGTCCTTCGATGTCCTCTACGAGAAGAGTAAGTATGGGACGAAGGCGGTCTTCGAGATCTATGCTGGTCAGGGGCGTACGGGCAAGCTCCTATGGCGCCTTGACGAAGAGACGATGAATGCGGGCGGGCCTAAGCTCATCCATTCGACGAGCTCGGACGGTGCACTGACCGTCGTCTTCAATCCCAAGGAGAGCATCCCAGGCCGACAGAAGTCAGGGCTGGCAGGCTACCGTACGCAGCCAGCAGCCCCAGCCTATGGTACTCGTCTCGGCTACGGTCGCGCAGGCCTCCACAGCCGAAGCGCCCGTAGGCGCTACTGGTCTGGAGTTCCTCGATCTCACGCTTGAGACGAAGGGCAGCCTTCAGCCCAAGAAGCTGGAGGCCATCAAGCTCCAGCTCAAGGGCGCACCTCAAGCCTTCTCCAAGCTCTACCTCTACGCCCTCTCCAGCCCGAAGGCCTACAGCTCAGCCAAGCTTCTTGGCTCCGTCACGCCCACAGGTGAGACGACCCTCACCCTGCCTCTTACGGCAGCTCAGACACTCCCCGAGCGCAAGAGCTACTATTATATAGCTGCCGACATCGCCCAGGGCGTCGCAGCAGGTCTGACGCTTGACCTCGCGCTCCCCGAGATCACACTCTCAGGAGAGACCGTCTCCATTGAGAGCCCCGACCCCGAAGGAGGACGCATCACCCGCAATCTCCTCTCGATGGCAGCCGGAGAGACGACTATTGAAGTCACCAACCCGCTCTCCTTCTATGATAATGGCGGACCCACGGGGAAGTACCCGCGCTCCTTCACCGGCACTGTACACTTCGTCCCTCGTGCGGGTGAAGTCATCCACTGCCGCATACGCCAGCTCCGCCTCGGTCGTGTAGACTACCTCAGCTTCTACCACGGGAAGGAGGCCAACGAAGACAAGCTCATCACCAAGCTCTCAGGCTACAAGCGTGACCTCCCCGAGCTCATCTCCACCGCGCCCGACGGCTCGATGACGGTGACCTTCACCAGCAAGACCAGCGATGATGGCTGGGATATCGAGGTCAGCTCTGAGCGCCCCATCCCGCTGCACGTCACGGAGGTCAAGGCCGAAGCGATCCAAGATGCCCGCCTGATGAGGGGTGCTAAGGACGTCCCTCTGATGAAGCTCGCCGTCACCGTCACGGGAGACCAAGGCGCGCTGAGCATCGAGCACATTGACTTTGCCCCCTTCTTTGCTCAGGGAAGCAGTGCTTGGGCAAAGCTCAACCTCTACGCCACTGAGACCTCCGAAGCCTTCTCTACAGCGAAGCTCTACGCCACGGGCGGGGAGCGCTTCTCGGGTACGACAGACTACCACAAGCCTGGTACGTACTACTTCTTCCTCGCAGCTGATGTAGACGCCACCGCTCCAGCAGGCGCCCGCATCACCATCACGCCCCGTAGCATCACGGCAGGCGGTGAGGAGCGTGCGATCACGACGCCCCCTACAGCTGCCATCGACCTCCACGAAGGCATGCACGGGGACTTCACCATCGGCGAGCGCAGAGGCATGCACTACACCACCCTCACCGCCGCCATCAAGGATCTGGTCAGCCGTGGTGTCGATGGTCCCGTGCGCCTACTCCTCAGTGCTGGCACCTATGACGAGGCACTCTCCCTGCCCGATATCGCAGGGCTGTCCGAGACGAACACCCTCACCATCGAGCCTATCTCAGGTCGTCGTGGCGAAGTGACGCTCACCAACACCCACTACCGTAAGGTGGACTACGGCGACAACAAGCCTGGTTACTTCAACGTCGAAGGGGCAGACTACGTCACACTCCGCGCGCTTACCTTCACGTCAGAGAAGAGTGACGCACCAGCACTCCTACTCGTCCGCAATGGTAGCCAGCATCTCACCATCGACGACTGTGAGCTCTCTGCGCCCCGCACCACACTGTACAACGAGGGCGACATGGCACTCATCCGCACGGCACGCGGCAACCAGCCTTCGCCCAACAACGACTTCCTCACCCTAAGCAACTCGCACCTCATCGGCGGGTACAGCGCGATCTATGCCGACGGACTGTCGAACGTCGCACTCCCCACACAGCGCGTCATCACCATCGAGGGCAACACGCTCGAGGGGCAAGGCTCGAAGAGTATCTACCTGCGCTGTATCCCGACATGACCGTACGCGCCAACCGCATCCTCGCCTCGGGCAAGGCGGCACGCGACTATCAGGCGATGGACCTCACTCTCGGCGAAGGGGTGAGCGTCGTCGGGAACCGTATCCACCTCACGGACTTCTCCGAGACGACGACCGCTGTACAAGCCATCTACCTCAGACGCACTACAGAGCATGCGCAGATCGAGCACAAGTCCAGCCTCTTCGCCTCGAATGAGATCATCCTCGATGCACCGCAGAGCCTCCGTGAGGTCTACGCCTTCTACTTCACCGATGAGAACCTCACGGACATCAAGCTCCTGCACAACTCCGTCCTCATCTCAGGCTCTCGCACCGACAAGTCCACGGCACCTGTCTACTTCCATTCGCGCAAGCAGGGTACCATCTCAAAGCTCGAGGTGAAGAACAACCTCTGGCAGAATCTCACTCCTGGCTCTATCTACAAGACCACGGCAAAGATCACGCTCGTCGATCCTACCTTCACGGACAACGTAAGCTACACGGCAGGCAGCGACTTCGCACTGCTCGGAGATAGCGCCCTTGACCTCGCCGAATGGACGAGCCGTATGAAGGACACCTCGAGCCGCATCGCACGAGTGGACTTCGCAGCTCCTCGTGAGAGCCTCCTCCCACAGGAGTTCAGTGCGCTCACCTTCGCGCGTGCTCTCCCCGAGGTACCTACCGATATCGTCGGCACGAAGCACCCCGCTACGGATGCCGCCGTCGGGGCTTACGAAGCGACGACGCACGGCTTCCCCGCACTGGCCACGGGCTATCCCAAGCCCCTCAACCTCACGGCGGATCATCCCGTGCTGGAGATCAAGGCGACCGACTTCGGGCAGTTCTTCTGCCTGGCGCTCAAGCAGTCGGATACGGCTCCTACGCTAGAGGCTCTCAAGGCCTCGACGCTGCAGGTCAATCTCTACCCTAATCAGGTCAGCCGCCTCACCCTTCCCGCACTCGATGGGCACTCGGCCTATCGCCTCTACCTCCTCCCCCGCAATCTGTCGGGGCAGTTCGCCTCAGCAGCCCTCACCTACGACTTCTCTACCGATGCCCTCCCCTCGGAGGTGGCAGACTTCGAGAGCGTAGCCATCGGCACGAGTGACTTCGTCAGCGGTACCTATCGCTTCGTAGGCGGGAAGGTCTACGAGCCTCAGAAGCCCCTACACGACGGGGAGCCATCGCGCCCTCGAATGTAGTCGTACGGTGACCATCACCCCCACGCACACTACAGCACCCACCAAGCTCACGGGCTTCTACCTACAGAGTGATGCACCCGTACGCCTCACGGCTAAGGGGTGGAGCCGATGGCGATCAGACGAAGACTCTTCCCTCGACGGGCGGCGTATGGCGCTACGTCAGTCTGCGTGACCTCGGCGAACTCACCGAGCTCACCATCCAGAGCGAAGGCAAGGCAGGTATCGATGACTTCACCGCCGAGCCACAGCCACTCCGCCTCACCCCGAAGACCTTCACCTCTCGCGCTGGTGAGACCATCGCTCTCCAGCATGATGCCGAGGGCGGTGTATGGCCCTACTCCTATGTATGGCGTACCGCAGCAGGGGTGGTCGTAGGGAAGGAAGCGACCTACAGCATGAAGGCTGAGCGCACCCAGCACCTGACGCTCGAGGTGACCGATGCTTGGGAGCAGAAGGTGAAGAGCCAGCTCCTCCTCAAGGTCTCGGGTGGGAAGCCTGCTATCGCTACCTTCGACGATCTCGGCCTCGAGCCTGAGACGGCGTGGTACGGCGAGCAGGAAGCTGGGGGCTCCGACTTCATCTCCTCGACCTTCTATAGCGGGAGCTACTCCTTCGCCTGTAGCAATGCACCCGCACTGCGCACGTGGATGGGCTTCGCCTACTCCGACCAGACGAAGACGACCTTCACCTCACTCTTCCCCGACCAGTTCAATAGTGCTGTCGGGCATGGCGTGAATGGCTCGAAGAACTATGCCGTAGCCTATGCCTATCGTCAGCCAGCCGAGCTCCGCACCACCCACGCAGAGCCTGCGGTCATCCCGGGCACCTATGTCACGAATACCGCTTGGGTCAAGCAAGTCACCCAGACGGGGACGAAGATGGGCAGTGAGCCGGATGCGCCCTTCCATCAGGGGGACTATCTGCTCCTCATCGCCAGCAATAGCACGGGGACAAAGAGCCTTGAGATCCCCCTCATCGACTACCGTAGCACCGACCCGAAGGAGCACTACACGATAGACACCTGGCAGTGGGTCGACCTCTCGGCTCTCGGAGAGACCGATGTCGTACGCTTCACGATGAAGGGCTCACGTGTAGCCAATGGAGGCACGACCATCCCGGCTTACTTCTGTCTTGATGACTTCGGGAGCGAAGTACCTGCGAAGGACATCGCACCCCGCACCCTCGCTCCCACAGAGCACGGAGACCCTTGACCTGACGAAGATCTTCACCGACGCAGGTCTTGCGCCCAGCGCTTCCCCTCGCCCTGTCTATACCCTCATGGCAGCTGGGAGCGAAGAGACTGTGACGGCGACCCTCAGTGGGAGCAACCTCCGCCTCACAGCCAAGGCCACGGGCTCGACCTCGCTCATCATCAGCCAGCGCCAGGGAGGGAAGACCGTCTACCTCCGCCTACCTCTCACGGTAGCCGTGCCCCAACCCACGCCCCAGCCTACACCCGATCCCACACCACAGCCTACGCCTCAGCCTACACCTACCCCCGAGGCCGATGGCGAACTGAAGGCATATCCCAGCCCCGCCACCACGGAGATCCATCTCACGGTGAGCGGACGCGTGGATATCTTCAGCCTCACGGGTCAGCTCATGCTCACCATCGAGCACTACACAGCGGGGCAAGCCATCCCCGTAGGCAACCTCCCTGCAGGTATGTACCTCGCACGTACGCCCCAGGGTGTCGTCCGCTTCAGCAAGCGCTGAGCCTAAGTCCGCCCGACGATACGATACAGGTAGCGCGTGGCTCTCCCCCTCGGGGGCGGGTCACGCGCTAACTATTTGAGCCTGTTGCCGCGAGTCCTGCCCGCTATTTATTCTGCTAAGGGCATCGCACGCCCAACTCTCCGATATACTTCTCCGAAGTAACCGAGCAAGCCCCTTCGCCTTATCGCGAACATTCCTCTTATCCAGCGGAGGAAAAAGCGTTATTCTCGTGAAGAAAAAAGTGCCTTCACGTAGTGGGTTTCATCTATCTATGCACGTAGTCTTAAAGACCAGGCACATAAATCCAAATATCCACGTACGTAGATATTAGAGCCACGTACGTAGCCCAAACTTTTCTGCCACTCGTCCACAACTTTTATCCCTACGCAGAGCAACAACCTAATAGAGGTCACTTCACAAAGCTATATAGGAATCGATCCAAAGCTATATAGCTTTCTTCGTCATCCTATATAGCTCTACCTACGTACTCATATAGGTTGCTTCACCGACCCGTATAGGTTACGTTTTTACCCCTCGCAGAGTCGCAGAGCAAGCAATATAGAGACGTGGTAGCAAAGGGGCAGGATGCGGGGTACACTCCCCTACCTCTTTGGGGTGAATGCAGAGGGAGATGCGGCTGCCTCATTGCACGCATCGGGCACTTTTGCGCAATTTTTCATAACTTTGTCCGTACCTCCTATGGGAAATACCCTCACGAGGTACACCATAAATTATATATAGAAAGGATACAGAGACAGCAACGCATGGCTACTATTGTCAAGACAAAAGACCTCATGATCGAGGTGGCTCGGCAGCTCTTCGCTCGGGTTGGGTTCACCAACACGACGATGAACGATATTGCCGACGCTTCGAAGAAGGGCCGGCGTACGCTCTATACCTACTTCCGCAACAAGGATGAGATCTTCCACGCCGTCATCGAGCGCGAGCTCGAGCGCCTATGGCACGACCTGGAGCTGATCCGCCGCCTCCCCGCTTCACCCGAGGACAAGATCCTGACGATGCTCCTGACGCATCTGGACAAGATGAAGGACTTGGTCCTGCGCAATGGCTCGCTCCGTGCCGAGTTCTTCCGTGACATCTGGCTCGTAGAGAACTCCCGCGCAGCCTTCGACGAGAAGGAGATCCGCCAGCTCCGCGAGCTCCTCGAGGAGGGGAAGGAAAGTGGACTCTTCCACGTCCCCGACACGCGCCTCACGGCCTACCTCTTGCAGAACATCGTCAAGGGTATGGAAGTCCCCTTCATCAGTGGGGCTTACCGCTCCAAGGGCACGGTCGAGGAGATCCGCGCAGCAGTACGCCACCTCCTGCTCTTCGGCATCCGCCAGAGTGAAGAGGTGCCCAACGAATCCAACACTTAATACGATAAACAATGAATCTACTTGCTAACAAGGTAGCCATCATCACCGGCGCAGGCCGTGGTATCGGCCGCGCTATTGCACTCAAGTATGCACAGGAAGGTGCTTCCGTAGTGATCACTGACCTCAAGATCGACGAGACTGTAGAAGCCTTCGTCAAGGAGCTCGAAGGGCTCGGTGTCAAGGCTAAGGCTTATGCCTCTAACGCAGCTAACTTCGAAGATGCTCACAAGCTCGTCGAAGCAGTCGTCGCAGACTTCGGCCGTATCGACGTCCTCGTCAACAACGCTGGTATCACCCGTGACGGGCTGATGATGCGTATGACTGAAGAGCAGTGGGACCTCGTCATCAACGTCAACCTCAAGAGTGCCTTCAACCTCATCCACGCTGTCACCCCCGTTATGGTCAAGCAGCGTAGCGGTAGCATCATCAACATGGCCAGCGTCGTCGGTGTCTCTGGCAACGCAGGTCAGGCGAACTACTCCGCTTCTAAGGCTGGTATGATCGGTCTGGCAAAGAGCATCGCAAAGGAGCTCGGCGCTCGCGGTGTCCGTGCCAACGCTATTGCCCCTGGCTTCATCATCACCGATATGACGGGTGCACTCTCTGAAGAAGTTCGCAAGCAGTGGGAAGTACAGATCCCCCTCCGCCGTGGCGGTACGCCTGAGGACGTAGCTAACGTAGCTACCTTCCTCGCGAGCGACCTCTCCAGCTACGTCTCTGGTCAGACGATCCACGTCTGCGGTGGGATGAATATGTAGTCCACGAGCGGACAGACTCCCATAGCCTTCACTTGACGAAGGCATATACGCATAAGGCTTGGCTCCACATCAGTGGGGCCAAGCCTTAGCTTTTATAGTGGAGTCGGTGCGCCTTCTGTGACTAATAGCGACGCAGCGCACGACGGGGCTCAGGGCGCTTCATCTCTGGCTCATCGAGGGCGAAGTCCAGCTGACGGCGTGCCAGATCGGCCTGCGCCACGACGACCTCTACACGCTGACCGAGGGTGAACGTGCGGCCCGTATGGCGCCCGACGAGACGGAAATTCGCCTCATCATAGACGTAGTAGTCATCGGAGAGATCACGTGCAGGTACCAGTCCCTTCGCACTTATTCTCCTCCAGCTCGACGTAGAAGCCCCAGTCAGCCAGCCCCGTGATGACGCCCGTGAAGGCCTCACCCAAGCGGGGGATCATGTACTCGACCTGCTTGTACTTGATCGAGGCGCGCTCGGCATTGGCTGCCACACTCTCCATCTCGGAGGCATGGTCACACTGATCCTCCAGCGCAGCGGCATCCGCCGAAGGCTTACCCTCGATGAGGTAGCGTGTGAGGAGGCGGTGCACCATCAAGTCAGGGGTAGCGACGGATAGGCGAGGTGAAGTGCGTATAGCTATCGAAGCCAAGGCCGTAGTGACCGATATGCGTCGTGGTATAGCGTGCCTTAGCCATCGAGCGGATAGCGAGCATCGTCAGCATATCCTCCTCAGGCTTACCCTTGATATCAGCGAGCAGCGCATTGAGGCTCTTAGCGATGACGGAGCTTCCGCCCTCGACCTTGAGCTTGTAGCCGAAGCGACGCACGTAGTCGGAGAGACCTCGGAGCTTCTCCTCATCGGGAGCCTCGTGGATACGGTAGACAAAGGCAGGCTTACCGCCACGCCCCAGGCGAAGGGCAGGGGCTGATATCCTTGCGAGCAGGCTCGGCTATACGCTCGGCGACCGTGCGATTCGCCAGCAGCATAAATTCCTCGATGAGCTGGTGGGCGGGCTTGCTCTCCTTGATATATACAGAGAGGGGCTTGCCTTCTTCGTCCAGCTCGAAGCGGACTTCGGGGCGATCAAAGGCGATACTCCCCACCTCGAAGCGGCGCGCACGGAGCTTCTGCGCCAGGCGGTGGAGCGTCAGGATAGCCTCTGCATAGTCACCCTTCCCCATCTCGATGATCTCCTGCGCCTCCTCATAGGTGAAGCGGCGCTGGCTACGGATGACGGTGCGAGCGATGCGTGCTGAGCGGAGCTGTGCCTCTTCGTCCAGCGAGAAGATACAGCTGTAGGCATACTTATCCTCGTCAGGGCGGAGCGAGCAGAGGAAGTTGCTCAAGCGCTCGGGGAGCATAGGTATCGTGCGGTCCACGAGGTAGACACTGGTGGCACGCTTGTAGGCCTCATCATCGATGAGACTACCAGGCTGGACATAGTGGCTGACGTCGGCGATATGCACCCCAACTTCATAGCCCCCTTCAGGAAGCGTGCGGAAGGAGAGGGCGTCGTCGAAGTCCTTCGCATCACGCGGGTCGATGGTGCAGGTCAGCACCCCACGGAAGTCCTCACGCTGTGCGAGCTCCTCCTCGGTGATCTCGGCAGAGAGTGCTTCGGCAGCCTTCTCTACGGCCTCGGGATAGCTATAGGGGAGGCCGAACTCAGCGAGGATGGCGTGCATCTCCGTAGAGTTATCGCCGGCCTTACCGAGGATATCGATGACTTCCCCGCGAGGGTTCTTGCTCTTGCGGTCCCAGTCGGTGATGCGTACGACGACCTTATCATGGCCCGTCGCACCCATAGTCTTATCCTCGGGGATGAAGACATCCTGGCGTAGCTCTCTATTGAGCGAGACGAAGAAGGCATAGCCACGAGAGATCTGCAGACGCCCGACATAGGTCGCCTCACGGCGCTCCAGGATCTCGACGACCTGCACACGCTTGTACTCCCCACGGCGGGTACGCACGAAGGATACGGCGACACGGTCGCCATGCAGGGCATTGGCGAGCGCACGATCAGAGAGGGGGGAGGGTATCGATCTCGGGGTCATCGGGGATGAAGGAAGCACGGCCTGCACGATAGTCAAAGCGCCCTTCGAGACGCTCCTTCGAGAGGCCACCACGGACGAAGCGTCCGGGCTCCAGCTCCTGGATCTCGCCACCTTCGGCCATCGAGACGAGCGTCTGGTAGATGGCGCGCTTCTGCCCCATATTCGTCTTACCGAAGGCATGGCAGACCTGCTTGTAGGTCAGTACACGCCCATCATTCTGCTCAAATACCAGGCGTGCGATGCGGAGGATATCCCGCTTACTTTATGGATTGCCCTTTGTCTGTGCCTTGCTTGGAGGGTTTCCCCTTCTTGGCAGAGATGGGCTTATTCTTTTTACTCATCATTCAATTCTTTATGGATAATAGGCCACTCTCCTACGGCAGGTATCGCGGAGGATACCCGCCGAAGGAAGGCGGCCAAGGGGGAGGTAAGTGATGTGTAGCTGTCTGATGAGTAGTGGGCGGAGCCCAAGAGGGGGCGTGCCTACGCCTCAGTGGGGATGACGAGCTTGTATCCCTTACCGTGGACGTTCTTGATCTCGACGCGAGGATCAGCATCGAGCATGCGACGAAGCTTCGTCACATAGACGTCCATACTACGCTGGCTGAAGGAGTTCTCATGCCCGCCAGTAGGCTCGGTGAGCCCCCAGATGACGTTGAGCGCATGGCTACGCTCGAGCGTCTGATTGGCGAAGAGACAGAGCAGCGAGAGCAGCTCGCACTCCTTGGTCGTCAGGCGACGCGACGTCTCGCCGAGGGAGAGCGTCTGAGTCGTCGTATTGAAGATATAGCGCCCGAGCTGGTACACGCGCTGGGGCTCCTTCTCGCCCTCGTGCTTGATCGTGCGGCGCAGGATCGCCTCGATACGCAGGAGGAGCTCCTCCATGCTGAAGGGCTTGGTGATGTAGTCGTCAGCCCCAGAGCGGAAGCCCTCGAGGATATTCTCACGCATACCGAGGGCGGTGAGGAAGATGATGGGTACGTCGGCCGAGAGGCTACGAATGTCCTTTGCCAGGGTGAGACCATCACGCTTGGGCATCATGATATCCAGGAGACAAAGGTCGTACTTAGCGCTCTTGAAGGCCTCCCATCCCTGGTCACCATCAGTACAGAGCGTGACGGCGAACTTCTTACTCTGCAGGAGCTCCTGAAGGATGTTCCCGAGGTTCTCTTCATCCTCACAGAGGAGGATCTTTAATGGTTCGTCCATAGTCTTTAATCTATTAGCTGTCGTAGTTTTTAATCTATATACTATATAGGTAGGTAACGCAAACCGCTTGGTAGCACTACTCCGGCTCAGAGGCCGGTAGGTGAATGATCATCTTAGTCCCCACACCCAGCTCACTCTCGGCGGTGATCGTACCGCCACACTGGTGGATGACGGAGGCCACGTACGCCAGCCCCAGGCCGAAGCCTCGCACGTCGTGGCGCTTGCCGGAGGTGACGCGGTAGAAGCGGTCGAAGACACGCTTCAGCTCGCGCTTCTCCATCCCGATCCCATTATCCTCGATGGTGATACGGATCTTGCCGTCTTCGTCAGCAGTACGGATCGCCAGGCGTAGAGGCTCATCAGGCGGCTGTACTTGACCGCGTTGTCGAGGAGGTTGAAGAAGACGTTGGAGAGGTGAATATGATTTCCCTGCACCCACGTATTCAGGGCATCCAGGTCCAGCTCCAAGTCTCCGCCACGCTGCTGGGCGTGGAAGGTGTAAATCTCCGCTACGGGTAGGAGCAGCTCATTGACGTCCAAGGGCTCCAGCGAGAAGCGCCCCGAAGCTCCGTCCAGCAGCGAGAACTGCAGTACCTTGTCGATGAGGAACTTCATACGCTGCGCCTCCAGCCCGATGATATCCAGTGCACTCTGAGCTCGCGGCGTGAGATCGCCCCGCTCGGCAAGTGACTGCCCCAGCGACTGACTGGAGAGGAGGATGGTACTCACAGGCGTCTTCAGCTCATGCGTCATATTGTTGATGAAGCTCGTGCGCTGCGAGGAGAAGCTCATGTGCTTGAGAAGGACCCCGAGGGCGGAGAAGCCGAGGACAAGCACGATGATTGTGGAGATGAAGCTGGGCAATGCCAGCCGAAGCACCTCCGACTTCGTGGGGGTGACGTCAAGCGTGACCTTCATATAGGGGCGGTCTGTCTCTGCACCATCAGTCGGCACGAAGAGATACTGCACCACCGTATTGCGCTCTTCCCATCGCTTGGCATTGACCATCGCCGGGGGGATGTACTCATAGAGCGTACGCCCCTGGTAGTCATGTAGCGACATCATATAGGGCCCGCAGAGATCCTTGTTGTCCAGATGCTCACGGATGAGGCTCTTCAAGAGACGCACATTCACCATCTGTGGGATGCTATCCTTGTTGTAGCTATCGTATAGATACTTGAGGATGTAGCGGTCAAGCGCATGGACGTTGGCGAAGTAGGCGTGTACAAGGCGGTCGGACGGACGGTAGTCGACACGACTCGTATTCCCCTTGTGTGGCATCTTCAGGTAGATGTTCTCTCGATCTAGAGCCCGCCGGACGATCTGGGTATCGAGCTTGGTGCGCGTCCAGATATCGAACGAAGCGACAGAGGTCGGTAGGAACTCGCTGTCCTCAAAGCGGTCATTCTTACGATTGAGTCCCTTATTGAGGTAGCGAATGAGCTCACGTACCTGCAGCTCTTCAGCCACCTCGCCCATTGCTTCCTTCATCTGATTGCGAATCCCCTCGGTGCGCAGCTCAAGCACGCGACCGTAGTATTCATATTGCACCCATGAGAGGAGTCCATAGGCCGAGACAAGGGCCATGACGATGATCCAGATGACTCGTTTTCTCATGAACGATGCGGTAGCTATTGGGAGTGACGACTAAAGAGACACATTACTGTTATTATATGCAAAGATAAGCATTTCCGCCCTTCGCACCGTTAATTCCTTTTCAAAGCGTCAAAGACACCCCCTTTCTTCCTCACTCACACGTCGATAAGGTAAAGATATGTCACTATGAAATTCGCTCACGAAGCAGCATCCTACCGACGTTACACCACACAGTCTCCACCCGCTGCCACCCTGAGGATGCGAAGCCGATACATCGCCTTTAGCACAGCACTTGCGCCCGAGCCTGTTGCCGCGAGTCCTGCCCGCTATTTAGTGTACTAAGGCATCGCACGCCCAACTCTCCGATATACCTCTCCGAAGTAACCGAGCAAGCCCTTCGCCTTATCGCAAGTATTCCTCTCATCCAGCGGAAGGAAAAGCATCGCTCTCGCGAAGAAAAAAGCGCCTTCACGTAGTGGTTTTCCTCTGTCTACGTACGTAGTCTTAATGACCAGGCACGAAAACCCTAAAGTCTACGTACGTAGATATTAGAGCCACGTACGTAGCCCAAACTTATCTACCACTCGTCCGCAACTTTTATTCCTATGCGGAGCAACGGCTACAATAGTCGTTTGACTCCAGACCAGTAGTCGTCTGCACACCGACCTCCCGAGCTTCGTCTACAAGCCACTATAATCAGGAAGCCACATATCACCAAGGCGGCAGCGAGAGGATAGCAGTATTCGGCGAGAAATCCCCACGATAGGGAGCCTCTTCCCCTACATATATTATATAAGGAGTCGTATGGGGCATACCGCATCAGCGCGAGAGGTGAGGAAGCGATAAGCCAAATAAAAAGCACACCGACGAGAGAAACGAAACCCCACCTCCACGAAGGCCCTTCCTAAAATACCAAAACCAAGAGCGCCACGTTCCTTTGACGCACGTCGAAAACCCAACGAACTTCCTAAATTATTTAAGGTTGTTTCAACCCGAAAAACACCCTCTTTCAAGGCCCTCCGATGAGAAAATTTCGCCCATAACAAGCCCACATCTCAGACAAGTAAGAGCAGGAGAAAGGGCCTACGCTCACCCACACATATACGCATACTGTACAGACACTTACAGCTGCACATCTATACATCTTTTCCTCCTTTTCACAGGCCGCAAGAGTCCCCACAGGTAGCGACAAATCACCTGCTTCACCGCTCCCCTTGGCACCCTACTATTGGATAGGAAATAAAAATCTCTACATTTGAAAAAAGGATACGCTGGAGCATGGGCGGGGCAACCCTCCCTTTAGGAGAAAGACATAACGTGAAAGACCGCGAGGATGACACCTCCAGAGTACCCCATGAATAGATAGTAATCCCAAGTTACGGCTCAAAGCAAGTACGCACATATCACACTAAAACTACTATTCTCATGAGAAGAGCACTTTTCTTCCTCCTCGCTTCTCTTCCTCTTCGCAGGAGTGGGTTGGTCGCAGAAGAAGACGATCACCGTCACGGGGGTCATCATCTCATCTGCGGATAAGGAGCCCGTCATCGCAGCCAGCGTGTCCTGCGTCGAGTTCCCCACCACAGGGACTCTGACTGACGTCAACGGACGCTTCACGCTGAAGCTACCAGATGCAGCTAAGCACCTTACGATTAGCTGTATCGGCTACAACAAGCTCAAGCTGCCCATCGCCTCGGGTGAGATGAAGATCACCCTGCAGGCTGAAGAGCAGGTGATCAAGGACGTCGTCATCACGGGGTATGGGAACACCCGTAAGTCCGCCTTCGCAGGGTCTGCTACGACCATCTCCACGAAGAACATGAAGGACGTGCCCACCACATCCCTCGAAGATAAGCTCACTGGGGCTATCGCAGGGGTAGCAGTGAACTCCAACTCGGGTCAGCCCGGTAGCATCGCTACGGTGCGTATCCGCGGTCTCGGCTCTATCAACGCTGGTAGCGACCCACTCTACGTCATCGACGGGGTACCGGTCAATAACTCCAGCGCCTCAGTCTTCGACTACGCTAAGGGGGGGGGGGATGAGCCCACTCGCTACGATCAACTCCAACGACATCGAGAATATCACCGTCATCAAGGACGCTGGTGCTGCAGCCCTCTACGGCTCACGTGCAGCTAACGGGGTCGTCGTCATCACGACCAAGAGCGGTCGCGCCGGGAAGACGCACTACAACTTCAAGGCCGACTGGGGCAGCTCCGATATGGCTATCGACTACCGTCCTACCCTCAGTGCAGAGAAGCGTAACGAGCTGATCCGCCACGGGTACACCAAGTACTACAGCGAGCTCCGCGACCAGGCTGGTCAGCTCCTCTACCCCAATGCCACTGACGTAGCAGCTCAGGTAGAGAAGACCATCGGTACTGCTATCGCTAAGCCTTGGTCTGGCTACACCGACTGGCGCAAGATCCTCCTCCGCAATGGCGCTTCACAGAACTACGAGTTCAGCGTCTCGGGTGGTGGTGAGAAGACGAAGTTCTACACCTCGATGTCCTACGCTGACCAGAAGGGTATCTCACTGGCCTCTGACTTCAACCGTCTGACCGGTAGCTTCAACGTCAGCCACACCGACCGCCGTCTGGAGCTGAAGGCTCGCATGCTCTTCGCTAAGACCAAGCAGCACACCAGCAGTGAAGGTGGCGCCTACGCTAACCCTATCTTCGGCGTATCCGCTACACTGACCCCATCCAACTATCCCTTCAAGGAAGATGGATCTTACAACAACAGCTTCTCGGGGAACAACAACATCAACCCCCTCTTCGCCACGACGCAGAACTTCTCCGAAACGCAGCTCACGCGCGTCTATCCCTCTATCGAAGCTACGCTGACCCTCTTCCCCTGGCTGAAGCTTCGTCAGAACGTCAGCTACGACTACACCAACTCCCAGGAAGCCGTCTGGTGGGACCCTCGCCAAGGTGACGGTGAAGCTGCTAACGGGGTCTTCCAGCGCTCCAACCTCGAGCGTGCTACCCTCTCCACGCAGTCGCAGCTCTACGCTAACCATGACTTCGGCAAGCACCACCTCTCGGGTGTAGCCAGCTTCGAGTCCGAAGCCTTCGACCAGCTGAACATCTATATCTGGGGTACCGACTTCCCCCTCTTACCTCAAGTACGAACTGGGGAATGCAGGGAACTCAAGCGGTAGCACCGATGTCGACAAGACCCGCATGCTCTCCTTCCTCGTCAAGGGGGACTACGCTTACGATGACCGCTACATCCTCGGTGCTTCGGCTCGTTGGGACGGCTCTTCTCGCCTGGCTCCAGCTCACCGCTGGGGGCTCTTCTGGTCACTCTCTGGCTCATGGAACATCGGCAAGGAAAAGTTCATGAAGTCTCTCGAGCCCATCCTCTCCGACACCCGCCTGCGCCTCTCTTATGGTGCTAACGGTACGCTCCCCTACGGCTACTACGACCACCTCTCCCTCTACAGCTTCGGCTACAACTACAACGGGGGTACGGGGGCTTCGGAAAGCGATCTCGGCTCACCCAACCTCTCTTGGGAAAAGAACAAGGCTTTCAACCTCGGTCTTGACTTCCGCCTCTTCAATCGTGTCGGTGTTACCTTCGACTACTACAACCGTCTGACTACCGACCTACTCCTCTACAAGAACATCTCAGGTACGACGGGCTTCAGCAGCGAGCTGCAGAACGTAGGTAGTATGCGCAACACGGGCTTTGAAGTCGAACTGCGCTCGACCAATATCTCTACGGACAAGTTCTCTTGGAGCACGACCTTCTCTCTCGGCCACAATAAGAATACCCTCCTGCGCTACGACGGTGTACAGACCACGAGTGTATACCGCACTTGGATTCACGAAGTTGGTCACCCCTACAACGCCTACTATCTGGCTGAGTACGCTGGTATCGACCCCAAGACGGGTAAGGTCCAGTACTACTCCAATAAGTACGACGAAGCCACGAAGACCTACGACCGCACCATCGTCACGGAAGGCTCCAAGGCTAACCGCCGCCGTATCGATGACAAGCCCTTCGACCCCACCTTCACTGGGGGGCTTATCAACAACATCACTTGGGGCCCCGTCGACATCAACTTCACCCTCAGCTACTCCCTCGGTGGCTACCTCTACGATGACGCTACCGCGCTCTACCAGGACGGTAACGAAGAAGTGCTGAACCTGGCTATCCCCAAGTACTACGACATCAATAAGATCTGGAAGCAGGTCGGTGACAAGACGGAGCTTCCCTCCTTCGAGCCTACGAATACGTACACGTACTCGACCCGCTTCCTGCGCCCCACCGACCACCTGCGTCTGAAGAACTTCACCATCGGCTTCACTGCTCCTAAGCGCTGGACTGAGAAGATCGGTGTCAACACCCTGCGTCTCTATGCCGCTGGTAACAACCTCCTCACGTGGAAGGATAAGATGCTCGTCGTCGACCCCGAGCAGCGTGGCTTCGTAGCCTACGGCACGCCTCCCCTGCGCACCGTCACCTTCGGTCTTCAGGTCGGTATCTAGTGTATTGCTAACCACACAAATGACAGTTCAAGTCTTATGAAAAGGATCATCATAGGCCTCATGGCCTCCCTGGGCCTCGTGGCCAGCATCTCGTCCTGTAAAGGTTACTTCAACACCGAGCCTTCGAACGCCACTGGCACGGAGAAGGCGCTCAAGGAAGCAAGCCTCCTACAGCCCTCCCTCCGTGGTCTCTTTGACGGCCTCCAGGGAGGAAGATCCAGCACCTCATACTACGGTCAATCCTTCACCATCATAGGGGATGTACGAGGGGATGATATGCAGTGCCCCACCGTAGGCTCCCGCGGGAATAATTACTACAAGATGGACTATACCCGTAGCAATATCACGGGGCCTTGGTTCAAGATCTACAATACGATCCGTCGTGCTAACCGCCTCCTGCAGATGTGCGAAAAGCTCTCACAGGGTGCTTCAGCCAGCCTGCAGAAGGAGATCGCTAACGCCAAGGCGCAAGCTCAGGCCGTACGCGCTCTCTGCTACTTCGACCTCTGCCGTGTCTACGCTACGCCCTACCCCTACTCCAACGATGGGGCTGCGCTGGGTGTCCCCCTCATCGAGGGTATCCCCGACAATGCGGCTACGCCAGGTCGTAATACCCTCAAGGAGTGCTATGACTTCATCATCAAGAACCTCACGGAGGCTATCTCCAGCAATGCCCTTGAGGATACCAGCTATGGCTACATCAGCAAGTCTGCAGCTAAGGCACTTCTGGCTCGCGTGTACCTCTACAAGGGAGACACCGAGGGCAATACGAAGGCACTCAGCCTGAGCAAGGAAGTCATCGACAGTCACCTCTACGAGCTCGCTACCGATGTCACGACCTACAAGCAGGTATGGAGCGAAGCCAGCTCGAAGGAAATGATCTTCTCGATCGTGAACTTTGACTCTAAGGACTGGGCCGACCGTGAAGGGCTTGCCTACGTACTCAGCGTCAACGGATATTACAACGCCTTCATCACGAAGAAGTTCTACGAAGAGATGAAGGAAGACGACAACGATATCCGCTGGAACGTCCTCTGGGCAAGCACAGGCACGAAGGCCGAAGGGGTCGTGAATAACCTCCCCGACGCTACGCCTGATATGAAGATGTTCATCGGGAAGTACCCCGGTAAGGCAGCCCTCAAGGATATGCGTACCAACGACATCCCCGTCATCCGTCTGGCTGAAGTCTATCTGAATGCTGCTGAAGCTGCCTTCAAGCTCGGCGATACGTCTACCGCCCTGAATTACCTCAATGTCATCGTCAAGCGTGCTAACCCCGCCAAGAGCGTCGCTGCTGGCGACCTCACCCTCGCTCGCATCCTCAAGGAGCGTAGCAAGGAGCTCGTCGGTGAAGGCCACCGCTTCTATGACCTGATGCGTAATGGTCAGACTTGCGAACGCTTCTACAAGGGTCTTGTCGGCTGGCACGGTGCGCTGATCACCCGAAGCTCGCTCCTTCGACCACACGTACTTCCGCACGATCCTCCCCTATCCCCGAGAGCGAAATCAATGCGAATGCTACGCTGGGCAAGCAGCAGAACCCTGGTTACTAAGCCTCTTAGAGGGTGGGCATCGCCCACCGCTCTGAAGTAACCCCACTATAGCATCTCCCCCCGTCACTCGAATAGAGCTGGCGGGGGGAGATGTCGTTTTATAGGAGAGCAAAGCGCCCCGAAAGAGATGGTACGCAAAGCTATATGGGTCGTCGGGTGAACCTATATAGGTACGCTCTCTGACCTATATAGGTCGCCATCACGACCAGTATAGGTTCGCCCGCCGACCTATATAGGTTGTTACCATCCTCTACGACGGGGAGCATCACCGCCTCAGGGGCAAGCCCATCAAATCCCAGGTAGGAAGAGGGCAAATACCCTGCAGGAAGCGCGACTTCCCCCGAAGGTGCATTTCCCTCTATAGCCCTAAAAAGTGTATCTTTGTGATTAATAAATTGGCGATAGTAGACGTGCCCAAGATCGTAGATAAGTATATCCTCCGGACTTTCATCCCGCTCTTCGTGATGAGCTTCGCCGTGTGCTGGTTCATCGTCGTGATGCAGTTCCTCTGGCGCTACATCGATGAGCTGGTCGGCAAGGGGCTGAGTGGCTTCATGCTACTGAAGATTATCTTCTATGCGGCCCTCTCCTTCATCCCTATGTCGCTCCCGCTGGGTATCCTGCTGGCGTCGCTGATGACGCTGGGCAATCTGGGTGAGCGCCTTGAGCTCCTTGCGCTCAAAGCCTCGGGGATCCGCCTCTACCGCATCATCCGCCCCATCATGTTCCTCGTCGTGGCGATGGCATGCGGGCTCTTCTACTCCAAAACGATCTGATGATCCGTGCCCAGGTCCGTATGTGGACCCTTGGTCATCACAGCTAAGTATGCAGCCCCCGAGATGGAGATCACCCCGGGGGTATTCTATACCGGTATCCCAGGCTACAGCCTCTACGCCAAGAGCCGCGATGCGGGCACAGGGCTGATGCACCGTATGATGGTCTACGATATGAGCCGTGGCTATCTCAATCCGCGCATCATCCGTGCCGACTCGGGCCGTCTGGTCATGGACAAGAGTAAGAAGTTCCTCGTCCTCAAGCTCTACCAAGGCCAGAGCTTTGAGAACATCCAGACGCAGAGCTACAATACCGTCAGCGAGCCCGTCCCCTACATGCTCCCTCACTTTGACTACAGTGAGACCTTCATCCCCTTCGACGCCAATATCAAGATGCAGGACGAGGGGGAGCTCAGCTCCATGTACGTCGGGAAGAATCTTCACCAGCTGCAGGTATCCATTGACTCCATCCGTCCCCATCCTCGACAGCACGCGCAATAGCTACGCTCGCATCGTGCAGTCCGACCTCTTGACCAGCCACTACGGCTTCTCCCCCTACGCCTACGAGGATACCACGGTCTTCGCCCGCCAGCAGGAGCGTATCGCTACTCTCGTGAAAGAGACCAGCGGAGTGAAGCTGGAGGAAGCTAAGGCATCACTCACACTCACGGCACAAGACAGCTTGCAGGCTATCGGCTCCGCCCTTGACAAGGCGAAGCGTATCACGGAGGAAGCCCAGATCTATACGGGTACGGACGACACAGAGTTCTATCACTACCGCACCTTCCATCAGGAGTGGCATCGTAAGTTCACCTTCCCCGTCTCCTGCATCATCTTCGCCCTCATCGGCGCCAGCCTCGGCGCCATCGTACGCCGTGGGGGGATTGGGATGCCTATCATCATCTCCATCTTCTTCTTCGTCGTCTACTTTATCATCGACTCCTTCGGCACGAATATGCTACGCAGCGAGTCGATACCTATCTGGCTGGGGATGTGGCTGAGTAACATCCTCCTCTTCCCCGTCGGGATATTCCTCGCCTACAAGGCGAACCAAGACTCTTCGGCGCTCAACGTCGAGGCCTACGTGATCTTCTTCCGCAAGCTCTTCGGCTTCCGCGGGGTCCGTAAGGTCGAGTATCAAGAGCTCATCATCGAAGAAGCCGACTACGAGGCTGGTGCTGCCGCTGTGGCACAAGCCATCGCGCATACCGATGCCCTCCTGCGCAGCCCCATGCTCTCAGGACGTATCTGGCAGATCTGGAGCCACGGATCTGAGCAGCAGGCATTGGCAGCCCTCAGCGAAGAGCTCGACGCTATCACCGAGAGCCTGCGCCACACGCCCTCACGACTCTTGGTCAGCAAGCTCTGCGACCTCCCGCTCCTCCCCACACGCCTCTCGCCCTTCCTCCCAGAGGAGCCGCGCTGGGGCCGTATACTTGGAGCTATCCTCCCCATATCTCTTCCGTTTGGGCTCTTCCTCTCACGAGTACGCACCCACCTCAAGGCAGACCTTCGCACGACACGCACAGTGCTCACGCAGATCGCCGAAGAGGTCGCGGTAGCCGCTAAGGGAGTCCATCGCCCTGGCCCCGAATTATCCACTACACAGCCTACCGATCCAGACTCCTGGCAGGTAGCTATACACACACAAGATCTATGAGCGAAATCAAGCTAAACACCATCGAGGAAGCCCTCGAAGACTTCCGCCGTGGTGAATTCCTATCGTCGTCGACGATGAGGACCGCGAGAACGAAGGCGACTTCATCATCGCCGCTGAAAAGGTCACCCCCGAGAAGGTGAACTTCATGATGCGCTACGGCCGTGGTGTCCTCTGCGCACCTATCACCGAAGACCGTGCCCGTGAACTCGAGCTCGAGATGCAGGTACCCAACAACACCTCCGTCCACGAGACCCCATTCACCGTCACCGTCGACCGACTCGGCAATGGCTGCACCACCGGTGTATCGATGTATGACCGTGCCCAGACGATCCTCGCCTTAGCTGACCCCAATATCACCCCGGGCGATCTGGCCCGTCCTGGTCACGTCTGCCCACTGCGTGCTCGCAACAAGGGGGTACTGCGCCGTGCAGGGCATACCGAAGCTGCCGTTGACCTGGCTCGTCTGGCAGGGCCTGCAGCCCGTAGCCGCACTCATCGAGATCATCAACGAAGATGGTACGATGGCTCGCCTTCCCCAGCTGTGGGAGGTCGCTCAGCGCTTCGGCCTGAAGATCATCACCATCAAGGATCTCATCGCCTACCGCCTCCGCACGGAGAGCATCGTAGAGCGTGGTGAAGAGGTCGCCATGCCCACGCAGTGGGGCGACTTCCGCCTCATCCCCTTCAAGCAGAAGAGCAATGGTCTCGAGCACATCGCGCTGATCAAGGGTGACGTCGCTGACGGCCAGCCCGTCCTCGTACGCGTACACTCCAGCTGTGCCACGGGCGACATCTTCGGCTCTATGCGCTGCGAGTGTGGCGAGCAGCTGCACAAGGCTATGGAGCTCATCGAGAAGGAAGGTCGTGGCGTCGTCGTCTACCTCAATCAGGAAGGTCGTGGCATCGGTCTTATGGAGAAGATCCGCGCCTACAAGCTTCAGGAGGAGGGCTTAGACACCGTCGAAGCGAACCTCCACCTCGGTCACCAGGCTGACGAACGTGACTACGGCGTCGGCGCTCAGATCCTCCAGCAGCTCGGCATCCAGCAGATGCGCCTGCTCTCCAACAACCCCATCAAGCGCGTCGGCCTCGAAGGCTACGGCCTCGAAGTCGTCGAGACGCTTCCTCTGGAGATCCAGCCCAATGAGCATAACGCCTTCTACATGCAGACGAAGAAGGATCGTATGGGCCACGTCCTCCCCCACCTCAAGTAATCACCCACTTCATCCATATAGCTTATGGCAATATTCGTCAACGAAGTCTCCCGCACTTTCGGGGAGTACCTCCTTATCCCAGGGCTCACGACACGTCAGTGCACCCCACAGAACGTCTCTCTGACCACACCGCTGGTCCGCTTCGCTCGTGGCCAGGAGCCCCGCATCAGCCTCAATATCCCCTTCGTCTCGGCGATCATGCAGTCGGTCTCCAACGATACGCTGGCCATCGAGCTGGCTCGCAATGGCGGGCTCTCCTTCATCTACGGCTCACAGCCCATCGCTGAGCAGGCTGAGATGGTGCGCCGCGTGAAGAAGTTTCAAGGCAGGCTTCGTATCGAGCGACTCCAACATCCGCCCCGACGCGACGCTGCGTGATGTCCTCGCTCTGCGTGCCCGCATGGGTCACTCGACGATCGGCGTCACCGAAGACGGCTCGCCCAACGGCCGTCTGCTCGGTATCGTCACCAGCCGTGACTACCGCATCGGCACCACGCCCGAGGATGCGCTCGTCAAGGACTTCATGACCCCCTTCTCCAAGCTCAAGGTCGGTCGCCTCGGCATCTCCCTCAAGGAAGCCAACAACATCATCTGGGAGCACAAGCTCAATACCCTGCCCTATCATCGATGAGAACGACAACCTCGTCTACCTCGTCTTCCGCAAGGACTACGATGCACACAGGGACAACCCCATCGAGCTCTCCAACAAGGCTACGAAGGAGCTCCTCGTAGGCGCTGGTATCAACACCCGCGACTACGCTGAGCGCGTCCCCGCCCTCGTCGAAGCGGGTGCAGACGTCCTCTGTATCGACTCCTCCGACGGCTACTCTGAGTGGCAGTACGACACCCTCCGCTGGATCCGCGAGAAGTACGGTCGACAAGGTCCTCGTCGGTGCTGGTAACGTCGTCGACGAAGAGGGCTTCCGCTACCTCGCTGAGGCTGGTGCAGACTTCATCAAGGTCGGTATCGGTGGTGGCTCCATCTGTATCACTCGTGAGCAGAAGGGTATCGGTCGCGGTCAGGCTACGGCGATCATCGATGTAGCTCAGGCTCGCGACAAGTACTTCGAGGAGACGGGTATCTACGTCCCCATCTGTAGCGACGGCGGTCTGGTACACGACTACCACATGACGCTGGCTATCGCTATGGGTGCCGACTTCCTCATGATGGGTCGCTACTTCGCTCGCTTCGACGAGTCGCCCACGCGCAAGCTCAAGATCGGCAACAACATCGTCAAGGAATACTGGGGCGAAGGCTCGAACCGCGCTCAGAACTGGCAGCGCTACGACAGCGGTGGCAGCGAAGCTCTGAAGTTCGAAGAAGGTGTCGACAGCTACGTCCCCTACGCTGGTAAGCTCAAGGACAACCTCGCACAGACCCTCGGTAAGATGAAGGCCACGATGTGCAGCTGCGGTGCTATTACCCTGCCCGAGCTCCAGCAGAAGGCTAAGATCACCCTCGTCTCCAGCACCTCCATCGTCGAAGGGGGCGCGCATGATGTGATCCTCAAGGATCGCGGATGATCACCCTACTCGGACCTACCGCATCGGGCAAGACCGCCCTGGCCGTCCGTCTGGCGCATAGACTTGGCTCAGAGATCCTCAGTGCGGATTCGCGCCAAGTCTATCGCGGTATGGACGTCGGCACCGGCAAGGACCTCTCCGAGTACACCTATGAGGGGACGACCATCCCCTACCACCTCATCGACATCGTCCCTGCGGGGACGAAGTACAACCTCTTCGCATGGCAGCACGCCTTCCACGAGGCGTATGCTGCCATCCGCGAGCGAGGCATCCAGCACCCCATCCTCTGTGGCGGCACGGGGCTCTATGCCGAAGCCGTCCTCCGAGGCTATCATCTACCCGACGTAGCGCCCAATCCAGCGCTACGAGAGAGCCTACAAGGGCTTTCGCTCGCCTCTCTCGTGAGCGTCTTGCCTCCTACGGCCCCCTGCACAATGATACGGACCTCGACTCGCCCCAGCGCGCTATCCGTGCTATCGAGATCGCGGACTATATCCAGCGGGAGCGCCTCGCAGGAGCTGACCACACCGAGTACGAGCCCATAGAGAGCCTCATCCTCTGCATCACCCTTCCCCGAGAGGAGCGCAGGGCACGCATCACCGCCCGCCTCCGTCAGCGCCTCGACGAAGGCGATCTCATCGGGGAGGTCCAGCGCCTCATCGACTCGGGTATCGCACCCGAAGACCTCATCTACTACGGGCTGGAGTATAAGTTCGTCACGCAGCACCTCCTCGGAGAGCTGACCCGCGACGAGCTCTTCACCGCCTTAGAGACGGCCATCCATCAGTTCGCCAAGCGACAGATGACGTGGTTCAGAGGCATGGAGCGCCGAGGCTTCACCCTTCACTATATCGACGGACTACTGCCCCGTGAGGAGCAGCTCAGCCAGGCCTAGAGTACCTCGAGGCGTGGGAGCAGAAGTAGCCCGTCCCATTCTCCCTACCGCATTATGATCCAGTATAAAGACCTTACCGCTGGCCCCAACTTCTTCCTCATGGCTGGCCCATGCGCTATCGAAGACGAGGACACGCCCCTCTTCATCGCTGAGCGCATCGTCGAGATGACCACCCGCCTCGGGATCCCCTATATCTTCAAGGGCTCCTACCGCAAGGCCAACCGCTCGCGTGTCGACAGCTTCACGGGCATCGGCGACGAGAAGGCACTGCGCATCCTACGCCGTGTACGGGAGACCTTCGACATCCCCGTCGTCACCGACATCCACGAGACGCAGGAGGCTGCACTCGCTGCCGAGTACGTAGATGTACTGCAGATCCCCGCCTTCCTCTGCCGTCAGACCGATCTCATCGCTGCGGCAGCACGCACGGGCAAGATCGTGAACATCAAGAAGGGGCAGTTCCTCTCCGCCTCGGGTATGGAGCACGCCGCACGCAAGGTCACCGAGTGTGGCAACGACCAGGTCATCCTCACCGAGCGTGGCAATAGCTTCGGCTACTCCGACCTCGTCGTGGACTTCACGAACATCCCCGCCATGCGCTCCACGGGCTTCCCTGCCGTGATGGACGTCACCCACTCACTCCAGCGCCCCAACCAAGCCAGCGGTGTCACCGGTGGCAAGCCTGCGCTCATCGAGACGATCGCTAAGGCCGCCATCGCTGTCGGTGCTGATGGCCTCTTCTTCGAGACGCACCCCGACCCCGCCTCCGCTAAGAGCGACGGGGCTAACATGCTCCCTCTCGACCTCTTCGAAGGCCTGCTGGAGCGCCTTGTCCGTCTACGTGCCGCCCTATGAAGCAGCTCCGCGCCCTCCTCTTCACCGCGCTACTCCTCGTCTCCTCGCTCGCACTGAGTGCCCAGACGACGAAGTATGCCGCCATCATCAAGGCCCTCGGGCAGACCGAGCTCTTGGACGAAGACCGCCGCACCCAGCTGGCGACGCTCCTCGCACAAGACTCTGCGCTCAGCCTCCCTATGGAGCTTGACCTCGGAGCTAAGCTCCTCGCGGTCTCAGAGCATAGCCTTCGCCTGCAGACCAGCCCGGTGGGTACGGCAGAGCTGCGCCTCCTTCCGCTCGCCAGCGGTCAGGGTCCGCTCACGACACTCATCGAGACCGTCAGCTCTCCGCAGGTCGATGCCCGCATCTCTTTCCTCAGCGCAAGTGGCGAAGCCCTTCCGTCTACGACGCTCCTTCGCCTGCCCTAGCTCAGAAGACTTCCTCCGCGAGCTCCAGCTCCCTATGAGCACGGCCAGCGATCGCCTGCGTGAGCTGCTCTATCCGCTACACTATGAGCTCAGCTGGGCACAGGGCACTTCCGTCCCCACCCTCATCGTCCGCCCCACCCTGCTACTCTCGGAGGAGGACAAGCAAAGCGACGAGCTCAAGGCCCTTATCGCCCAGCTCCCCGCACTCACCACGACTTGGGGCGGTCAGTCCTTCGCCCCCTTTGTACGCGCCACAAACCCCTAAGCATAAATGAAAGTCAAGCACGTCATCATCGCCGCCTCGGCAGTCATCATCGCTCTGGTCGCAGCGTTCTACTTCGTCCTGCGCAATGAGCGCGCCCAGCTCCAGGAGGAGAAGGACCTCTTCGCCAGCGAGCAGAAGGAGATTATGCAGGAGGAGCTGCAGAAGCTCGCCTCCGAATACGACATCCAGTATCAGAAGCTCTCCCAGGGTATGGGCGAGCAGAAGATCTCCCTGGCTACCGACTCACTCATCAGCCAGCTCCTCTCCGAGCGTGCTAAGGTCGAGCAGCTGCAGAAGGAGCTCAAGAGCAACAAGGCCACCAGCGCCAAGCGCATCGGCCAGCTCACCCAAGAGATATCCACCCTGCGCAATGTCCTCAAGAACTACGTCATACAGATCGACTCCCTCCAGTCGGCCAACGACCGCCTGCGTCAGGAGAATAGCGAGGTACGCGCCAGCTATGCCCGTGCAACCAATGAGGCGCAGCAGCTCTCCAACGAGAAGGCACAGCTCTCCGACCGTGTGAAGCTCGCTGCGAAGCTCGATGCTACGCGCATCTCCATCACGCCGATGGACAAGCGTGGCAAGCTCAGCAAGAAGCTCGAGAAGACGGTGAACATCCAGATCCACTTCACCGTAGCGAAGAACGTCACCGCCGCCGTCGGGGAGAAGACCTTCTACTGCCGCATCACGCAGCCCAACGAGGAGCTTCTCGTCAAGCCTGGGGCAGGTACCTTCCCCTTCGAAGGCAAGCAGATCCCCTATTCGATTCGTCGCGAGATCGAGTACAACGGCGAAGACACCCCCGTCACAATGTATTGGCCCGTCGAAGAGAGCCTGCAGAGTGGTACCTACCGCGTCAAGCTCTTCGCTGATGGCAACCTCATCGGTCAAGCCTCCTTCACGCTGTAATTCGCGCCCTACGCCATTCCCCCAATAAAGCTCGAGGGGCAGGAGATACGCATCTCCTGCCCCTCGGCTTTTTATATAGCTACTCCCCCCTAAGAAGTCGGGCATTCACCCTCCTTCAGATCACTGAAGTCATCAAAAACCACCTCGATCCACACGCCTTCGCGCCAAGGGATGTTCCCTTTGAAGTAATCGGCATACTGGATATGCAGCCCATCTCGTCGCCAGATCTCTTGATCCTCAGGCGACTTGTAATCCAAGTACCGACGATCACGGACATAAGCCAGTAGCTCCTCCGCCCCCATATCCATACCATCATAGATAGACTCTGTCGGTCCTTGGTCTGCACAGTAAATCACCTGCTCACAGCCAAACGCCTTAGCCCGCTCATAGACTTGCATCCGATACTCCTGTAGCCGTGACCAATTTACTTCATCCGTTGACTCAAAGCGATGAACCCACATATACCACCTCTCAACTGCATACAAGGCAAGGTTCACAGTCTCCTTGAATATTCGGATTTCTATCCCATTGCCGTCCTCATAGTCGTCACTCTCCAGAGTGTACAACTGATAATCATTCCCCCCCCTCCAACAAAAAAGCCCTTATCCTCTCCTCTTCAAAGTCAATCTCACTTAAGCCATAGGGCGCTATCCTCTGGTTCAGTTCATCTGCCCAATAATTACCGATGACAAGCCTCAGACTGGGAGCAGAGCTTCCCCCTCTATGCGGAGTACCCAAAGGCACAAAGGCATAAGGGATAGAGTAGACTCGTCGTTCAGCTTCATCATACTCACAATTCTTATAATACCCCACCTGGACATCGCAGCCCATGCGACGCGCAAGCACCTGTGCCATCGTCTGAGGGTCATCAATTGGCAGATCGTGCTTTAGGCCAAGCTGCACCACATCCCATCCCATATTTTATCAGTGAATTAAGTTCATCATTATCCAGCTTGACGCCTTCGCTTGCCTCTCTTTCGGGCAAGACAATCCAGCGACAAAGCTCTACACTCCAAAGGTAAGCAAAGAAGGCCACCCACCGAAGGAAGCCGCCTGCACCCACGAAGGGAAATGAATTTTCCATACTTGGAATCGTCTACTCTCCTCCTTTGGAAAATCACGACAAGAGCAAGGGGTGAGCCAGCACACCATCACGGCGGAGACTCGCCCCTCTTAGAGACGCCCTGTGCACACCAAATATAAGAGGGTATTTCGACCTATATTGGTCGCTGAATCGACCTATATTGGTCAATGCACAAACCTATATAGGTCGCGTTTGCGACCTATATAGCTCCACCCAGCGACCAATATAGGTCTACCTTACCTTTCCCTATGACATGGTATGGGAAGGACGCCTGTGTCGCTCCTCTTCTCAGGGAGAGCAGACACTTTTCCCCAGCATAGGAAGCGAACGCGCCAAAGGAGGGAAACGAATTTTCCATACTTGGAATCGTCTACTCTCCTCCATTGGAAAATCACGATAAGAGCACGGGGTGAGCCAGCACCATCACAGCGGAGACTCCCCCCCATTATAGGTGCCCTGTGCGCACCAATATAAGAGGGTATTTCGACCAATAGTGGTGCGTGCCCGAAGCAGTAGTGATTCACGCTCGGACCAGTAGTGGTCACAACGCAGAGCAGTACTGGTTACTACTGCGAACCAGTACTGGTTCACTCGCTGACCAGTACTGGTCCGATTTTCCACCTCCTACAGCATTGAATTTGAATAGCGCTTATTCACTCTGACAGAGCAAATAAAAGGCCTCGGCCTTCCCCCTTGCAGAGGAAGGCCGAGGCACGGAAGAAGAGAAAGGGAATGAGTACCCTAATGAGAATTGCTTAGAAGCTATGCCCGTTCAGATAGACAGGCATCTGATCAATCGCATGCCCCGGCTCATAGAACTTCGAGGTACTCATCCAGAACTTGTCATTCGCTACGGAGGTGATACGATACTCATCGTTCCCGTTGTAATGCTCTACCGATACCTTATAGGGTGAGTTATCTGCGATAGCATTGATCATACGCTGCATGGCATAGCGATGGTAGCGCCAGTTATCACCGTTCTGTACGAACTTACGGATGTAGATCGTGCTGGGATCATCGCTGGCAGGAGCAAAGTCAAGGTAATAGCTCAGCCACTGAGCCCCTCGACGGAGCGAAATCTTGTGATCGCCCCCATCAGTACGCCCGATGTAAAGCGATCTCATCCAAGGGAGTCGTATAGTAGGGCATCATTCACGGCATCCCCGATGATGCTATCTTGTCCAGCGTTGGGACCAGACTGATACTTGGCACCGTTGATGCGGTTGATGACATCGCGGACAGCATCACCACTCCAGTATTCGTAGAAGAAGGCACGGACCTTGCTCTTCGTGAAGTCGTAGTCAGTCGACTGGATCGCGATCTTCTGCCCCGAGGGAGAGAGAGCGTGATAGGTAGAGCCGTCCTTCACGACCTTGATCTGACGAAGGATCTCCGTACCGATCTGCCCGACCTTGCCCTGCGAAGCATCGCTATCATCGATCAGATCATCAGCACCGATGACCTCGATCCCTTCTGTAGAGAAGTTGATCGGGATGAGGCGAGGCTCAGCAGAGCCGACCTTGACCTGGAGCTGGCGGATGAGTCCGAAGACCGACATCTTGACCTCCTGCCCACCGATAGTCGTCGTGGCAAGAGCCTTGCCATAGACGGCGTTGCGGATATCCTTGACCTTATGGATATAGGACTCTGCATCCTCCTTGAGGCGGACGAGCATCATCTTATTGCGGCTATACACCCCAGTAAGCTGGATCGTGTCCTGGTCAGCACTCACATCTCCGAAGGTGAAACTCAAAGTCCCCTCCAGCCCCTGAAGGAGCGTATTGCGAGGCTCTGCGTAGCGACCCCAGAGCAGGATTGCGCGTATCGAAAGGTCAAGCGGATACCAGCCGTATTGTAGATACGATAGCTGGAGTGGATGACCTCATCGAGATCTTCCGAATAGGACTCTACGGCCCCACCCTTGTGGAACTTAAAGGCAATGTTAATACCACCGTACTGATAGCTCCCAGGCAGGAGTACCAGACGCCAGCCGTTGGCATTACCCGTCAGTAGGTCCGTCAGCTTCCCCATCTCCTTCGTCAGATAGAGTGCTGGCTTATCATCTCCCTCAGGCAGATTGTCGTACATCTTACAAGAGGAGAAGAGCGCCATGGCTCCGAGAGCCCAAGCAAAAATAACGTCTCATAGCAGTCTAATCTTTAGGGATGGTAGAATAATAAGAGGGAGGAAGCTTCGAGAAGTCACCCTTGATAAACTCATAGTAGCCTCCGTAGTAGGGCAACTTCCTATAGTCAGCCATCGCACATATACGGCGGTTAGCCTCGGCACGGACGACATCGATATCGAGGTGGTAGTTAGCCTTCAGATACTCCTTCATGATGAGCTAGCTTGCGCTCCAGGATCTCACGACCTGTATAGCGAGAGTCGGGCTTATACTTTTGGTCAGCCTGGACCATGAGATTCTCCCATTCCTCAGGTAGGAGCACCATGTAGGTACCATAGAGCTCAGCGAAGTCTTCCTCGGGGCTCTTGCTCGCATAGTCTGAGATGAAGCCTGCAGTCAGCGAAGAGATACCACGGATATACCAGTAGGAGAATGCATTGTCCTGCTGGTAGTCTGAGATCGTCAACTTCAGGAAGGCCTCTGGGACAGGAGTATCCTGGTGGAGGGTATGAGCGGACTCATGATAGAGCGTCTGGATATAGTTATCTCGAGCACGCTGGTAGTAGTAGTTGAAGGTAGATGCCTCGTAGTCATCGGCATCAAAGTAGGGGATATTGAGTCGATTGATATCATAGACCTGGATCATCCCGAAGGGCGCTTCCCCGAGGAGGTTCTGCGTAGGGCCATAGCCGAGCGTCCCGAAGAGGACAAGCTGCTTGATGGTATGGCGCTCAGCGAAGCCCTTGGGAGCTACCTTCTCGTAGACTTCGAAGAAGGTATAGCGCATGAGGTTGAGGTACTTCAGTGCCTGGGCCTCAGAGGCTGGCCCGAGCTTATAGAGGTTACTCGCCAGGCGATCCTCATAGTTGTAGCGGATATCTACATTGAACTTCTTCCCGAAGTAGTTCTGGACGTACTTCTGGACCTCGGTCATCGTCGTCGTATCCAGCGGTGAGAAGATCGGGCGCTTGGGATCGACCTGGTCAGAAGAAGACCCGCAACTCACCAGAGCCGCCGAGAGAAGAAGCGGTGCAATGATCTTATTGAATAGTTTCATAGCTGTAAGCATTAGCGTGGGTTCTGCTGGATCTGTCCAGTGATCGCCTGCTGAGGCAGAGCGATAGCGTGGCGAAGATCAGAGCCGAGGAGTACACCGTCAGCAGGTACTTCGTAGGTATCTGCACCTGCATCGACCTTCTTCCAGCGGTAGATATCGATGCCGAAGCGCTTGATATCCTGCCAGCGAAGACCTTCGTGGAGCGTGAGGATACGACGGCACTGGAGGACGTACTGCAGGAGAGCCTCCGTAGCGGTACCCTCCGTGATCGTAGAGCCATCATGGAGCTTGAAGTGCGCCTTCGTCAGATGCTTCTTAGGCGAGCGTGTCGTCTTATCCGCATAGGGAAGAGCATTGTAGTAAGCCACGATCTCTGCCTGCGTGAAGGTTCGCTTGGCAAGTCCTGGACGGAGGTAAGCCTGAGTCCAGACATTGAGGTCAGCGAGACCACCAGCGAGATCTCCAAGACGGATCTTAGCTTCTGCACGGTTGATGAGAGCTTCATCCGTCGTCAGCTGTACCTCGATAGTACGATCTCCATCCAGGATAGGCAGCTTAGGCTGATAGATCTTGTCGATGAAGACCTTATCGTAGATATAGGGAGCGAAGTTGTACTCATCACGGTTACGACCTACGTTCCAGATATTCTTCCAGAGGGTCTCATCAGCAGCACATTTATTGGAGTGCGTATAGCGAGAGTTCGTGAAGGACTCACCACTGGTGGTGGTGAACTGGTAATTGGTGTAGAGTGAGATCACCAGGAGGTTAGCTGCATTGGTAGGACGATAGTAAGCCAGCGCCTTAGCATTGGCATTAGCAGCGTCGATACCCGTGTAGTTACCAGCCCAGTTACGCAGCTGCGATGCAGGGGTACTCCCAAGGAGCTTATCCGCATACTCCTTAGCCTTATCTGGCTGGTTGTAGTATAGGTAGAAGCGCGCAGCAAAGGCATAGGCAGACTCAGCGGTGAAGTGGAAGCGACGAATATCGTTCTGGTAGATGTTGTACTTCTCCAGAAGAGGGATGGCCTCCTGCAGATCCTTATCGATCTTCTCGTAGGTCTCCTTGAGGGTACCACGGGGATAGTCGGGGAGGATGGTCGTGACACGCTCTGCAATATAGGGGACACCGAGGTTCGTCGCGCCACCCTGACCATCGAAGTTGTAGGGGAGGCAGAAGACGTTTCGCCAGCTGGAAGTGCGACCAAGCGCGCACGGCGAGGGCTTCGGCTCTCGAGGCCATATTACGATCACCGTAGTCCTTGGTTTCTTCGATGAGCGTCAGTACTTCGTTAGCCTGAGCGATAGCATAGTAGTAGGCCTCCCAAAGCTTGAGTGTCCCATCATAGGCAGCGGAACCATCCTTCGTCGCAATAGGCTTCCAATCGACAGCGAGGTCTTGGAATTCCTCACGATAGAGGTTACGCGTCTCATCCTCATACGTATTGTCCGAGGAGAGCTCCGAGATATGAGCCACTGAAGCCAAGGGATAAGCATAGGTCAGGAAGCGGCTGATCTTATAGGGAGTATTCCCATCGACGTATCGTCCATCGGGATTCTCATCGAGGTACTTTCCACAAGAGCTCATCCCAAAGAGAGAGCCAGCGAACAAAGCCAGAGCGAGCAGGCTGGATGATAACTTCTTCATTCTGTATAGATCCTTTATACCATCCGACTATAGCCCGACAGTAGCGGTGAAGATGTAGGAGTGAGGCTGATAGTCATAGTCATAGGGCAGAGCACCATTGAGCTTCTTATCAGCATAGAGGAGTGCCACATTGGAGGCCTGAAGTTTGAGAGAGAGCGACGAGAGGCGCAGGCGATCTACGAAGCTCTTAGGTACCGTATAGCTCAGAGAGATATCACGCAGCTGGACGTAGTCGGTCTTAGCGACGCGGACATCCGACTTGTTGTAGTTCGTGTAGGCATTGCTCAGGTAGGGGTTAGCCTGACGGTGAGCATCCGTAGCGATCACAGGGACGTTCGTACGCTCTTCGTCACCAGCACGCAGCCAGCGGCGGTTGAACTCCTTACCCATGACCTGATGGTCATTGTACTTCGTAGCGAACTGCTCGGGCAAGCGCTTTACCCCACCGAAGGAGTAATAGACATAGACACCGAGGCGGAAGTTCTTGAAGCTAAAGCTATTGTTGATACCCCCTTGATCGGTAGGAGTCCTCGTCCCCGAGTAGACAAGGTAATTGATTTCCTCGGGCTGCGAAGCTGTCCAAGACACCTGTTCCCCCGTCTTAGGCTGGTGATGTGGCGGCCATCAGGCAGGACATCAGCACCATCAGGGAGGAAGAAGCGAGGATGCCCATTCTCATCCAGCTTATAGAAGGGGATGGAGAAGAGCGAGTTCAGAGGATAGCCTTGACGTGCAGCCCCCTTCTCATCAGTAAGGTTCTTCACCGAGGGGCTGGTATTGAGGCGCGTCACCTTATTGGTATTACGCGAGTAGGTGATCGAGGTAGACCAAGAGAAGTCGCGGGTACGGATGTTCTGGGTGGTCAGCGAGAGCTCGATCCCCTTAGCACTCATCTGAGCGACGTTCCCATAGAGGTAGTCGACGAAGCCACCAGTACCCTGAGGGAATACCTGGTCGATAAGGTCACGACCCTGACGATTGAAGAGCGTGATACCTGCCGAGATACGCTCATCAAAGAGACCGAAGTTGAGACCCCAGTTGAGCTCATACATCTTCTCATAGGTCAGGTCATAGTTAGCAGGCTCATCGATATAGACCCCTGGCTCGATGAGGTTAGCATCCCCGAAGAAGGGAAGCAGCGTCTTTAGACGAGGTAGTGCATTGTGCACGTAAGGGATCGTCCCCGACATCCCGTAGGAGAGGCTCATCGAGAGTGAAGAGAGGGCTTGAGCTTGGGGAAGAAGGCTTCTGATCGATAGACCAGTTACCACCGACGTTCCAAGTGGGGATATAGCGGATGGTGCGAG
>BNJS01003748.1_pt1 | contig 159801 bp, 212 predicted proteins | sample 8540461 | NCBI WGS metagenome assembly BNJS01 (sample SAMD00202454, study PRJDB9452) | human saliva metagenome | isolation source: human saliva | place: Japan | reverse complement strand
GGAAGTTACGTATTGGGTTATTCGGTAGATGAGAAGGACAGTACCTTATCGACCAAATTATCTCGAGACCGACACCATGCGAATGTATATCTCCGCAACGAAAATTGCAGAAGATATGGACGTGTCGCTTGAGGCAACGCTTCATCCGATGACCCAAATACCGCCAGGAAAGAGCAATTCGACGCGTTTAATATGCGACCGTCATTAAAGACGACCTATAATGAATGGCGACCGAAGGCTGCGGGAACAGAATTAAAGAAGGTTCAGCCGCGAGTGTTGCCCAAGCAACGGCTCGACGACGATGAGAAGAGTGGGGGGGAAAGGCCGTCTGACAAAGAGAAAATATGGGAGCAAAACCATGAGCAGGTGGCTGTGATGCCGACGAAAACAAGACTGATGCAGCAACAAATTACCAAGCCTGCTAAAGTCTAGTGCGAAGAAGGGCAGTAGCAGCAAATCATGAAGAAATCTACTGGTTAAGAGCCGAGTCAACGGCCAACCCAGTTAAAGTAGGCTGTTGTCGTTAGCGTAAGTGGGGCGGACAGCCTCAACATCGAAAGAAATACGCGCGTTTTTGCCGACCCTTTCAGCCTATTGGGGATGTTACAGTGCTGTTTAGGCCAATCACGAACAAATAACGTGCCTATGGGAATATTTTCAATGCGCAAACCGCGCAGGTTCTATCACGAATACATCTACGCCAACGACCGAAACAAAGGTTGGAGGCCATAGAGCAACGTGCAAAAGAAGAGCTGGGGCTGACAGAGAAAAACCGAGGAATGTTTCTGCCACTATGATGCTGCTGGACTGATTTCTGGGGCACCTGCCTAGCAGCACCGCCGTGGGCAGTCTTTAGGCGTGGCTTTTGTGGTCGTATCTTTCTGTTCGTGGCCATCTTCCCGTTCATGGCTACGTCTCATTTAGGCTACTCTTTTGGCTAGACTCATTATCCAAGGCTCTTAGCCCATCCTTCACACCGCTCCATGTAAAACACACCATATATAAGGAGAAACAATCAATGAGCGACGTAATACAACTTTTACCCGACCTGGTGGCTAATCAAATAAGGCTGGCGAGGTGATAAACGGCCCGCATCCATCATTAAAGAGTTGGTGGAGAATGCTGTCGACGGTGCGACACGCATCGACGTAAACGTTATGGATGCAGGTAAGACCTCGGTACAGGTTATCGACAACGGCCGTGGCATGTCTGGAAACCGATGCGCGTCATATTCGGAACGCCACGCCGCCCAAGATACGTCATATCCGACCTTTCGCCCTCAATACGATGGGTTTTGGCGAGGCCTTGGCTTTATCGCTGCTGTGGCGCAAGTGGAGTTTCAAAATATCGGTTTTGCCAACGAAGAGATTGGCATCGTCCATCTCTATCGCTGGCTTCGCAATTCACAGGACAAGAGTTTTGCGCATGCCCTGTGGGGAGCAACTTCGTTATCGAAACTTTCTTTTATAACATCCCTGCCAGGCGCAAGTTTCTCAAATCCAACGCCAGAACCCAACAACATCAATACCGCCTTCCGAACGCATAGCCCGTGTATCCCGACATCGCCTTTACGCTTCGCAGTAACGGAACCGAGGTGTGTTCAACCTGCAGCTTCGGTGGTTCTTAAACGGCAGTATAGTAGAGACGCTCGGCAAGCGCATCGAGTCAAGACCTGCTCTCGTTCAATGTAGAAACGTCTAGTTTGTAAGATGCAGCGGCACGTGGGTGGTGAGCCCATCGGCATCGCAGCAGCGGGCGCACCAGTATTTCTTTTTGTGAACGGCTCGCTACATGAACACACCCTTTATTTCCAACAAGGCCGTGATGCAGCCCTTCAGAAACGATTGGTGCCGCAAGGTGAGCAAGTGCCTTACTTCATCTATTTTGAAGTAGCAGACCCCGAAGACATTGACGTGAACGCCATCCCACGAAGACGAGATAAAAATTCGAGAACGAACAAAGCCGTGTGGCAAAATCACTTTCAGCCACGGTTCGCGGGCAGTAGAGTTGTTTGAGCGATGTTCCCACCGGTGGTTTTCGACACCGAAGGAGCGGCCCGATATTCCCGTATATAATCCCAATGAGAATGCGCCTGCGCCCAAAGTAAAACTTCTCAATCCGCACTACAATCCCGCTGACGATACGCCACAAAGCAGCCTTACAAACCAAAAATAATAGTAGGTGGGAAGACCTATATGCGGGCTTGAAAGCCGACGAGGAGACCCGACCTTGGGCTTTTCCCCGATGGCGATAGCGGCAGCGGTGGGAAGGCCGAGCGGATGATTAGAGACAAGTCGCCTGCTCATTATCAATATAGTTGTCGCTATGTGATGACTGCCGTTAAGTCGCTGATGGTTGTCGACCAACACCGCGCCCACGTGCGTATTCTTTTCGAGCAATATCTTCGTCAGGATCCCAGCGTTCGGGCGCATCGCAGAGTGGTGTTGTTTCGAAGTGGTGCAGTTCACGGTCGCCGAAGACCTCGCTTGCGCTGCAAGAAAAGTCATCGCCCGACTTGCAGGGTTTAGGTTTCGAGACTGACCGACCTCGGCGCGCGAAACTATGCCGTTAACGCCATTCGCAGGCTAGAAGGCATCAAAAGGATGCGTCGCGATGATGCGCGCAACGCCATGCGGAGAAAGGGCCAGTTTGCAGACGAAATCAACGAGGCACTGGCCTCAAGTCTTGCCCGTAATGCTACCGCCTTTACGGACAGAGTGTTGGGCAACGATGAGATGGAGAGCCTGGTCAGCGCCCTCTTCACCTACAAAACGTGAGACGACACGCCAAATGGACAAAAGATACTGCCGCCATTGTGGCACAAACCGACTTGGAGCAGCTCTTGGGATAAGCCCTCAACACGCATTCCTAAACAAAATGCTAGTAATCAGGCCTGCATGCTTCTCAACATGCAGGCCTAACATTTGCCTCTTTTTAATGTTTTATAATGGCATTTTGCAGTATATTTGAGATAGATCAAGATTACAGCATAAAGTTAGTTAAAATGCACATTTTCGCGCCAGATGATAAAGAAAATAATCACTAACTTTTGCATTGTATTTAGGTAGGTACAGAATTATAGAGAGAAGATATATTTGCTTATTAATAAAATTAGTTATGAAAAAATTATTGATTGTATTACGCTTGCTTGAAGTTTCTGCATCAATGGCGCAGGATTCGATCCGCATCAAAGTATAGCGTATCCAATTCTGGAACAACTGGCTCATCCCAGGTAGGTGGCGAATGGAAGCATGGTAGTCTGACCAAGAGCATGGTAAAGGATCTCGTTAGTCCTTTCAAAGAGCTTCCCGTGAGCTCCCTAGTGCTCCATTGCATGTAGGTAAAAGTGGTTTACGCCTCGGCATCGGTCTTCGTACCAAGCTGCGCGTATTTGGGGAAAGACGGTTGTTGATGAAACAGACGTGAGAACAAAGTACTGGAACCTTAACGAACATGTTCTTTTGAATAAAGCAACATGGTATGGGTTACAACCCCAACTCGTGTTTGGAATCTCATTCCTTTCTTTTGGTGGTGGCTTGCGTACGATGACCCACGACCCTATGCAATGAACCTCACCGTAGGTGTTCACACTTTCCGCGTTTGCGACAGATGGCTAATCAACCTGAGACTTGGTTGGAACCGCTTTTGAAGAAGACATGGACGGCAGATGCGGGCACACGCTTGCACTCCTTACACCAACCGTGGATGGAAGACAAGGACAACTTGCTGTATGCTGAATTGGGTTTTACCTCAACTTGGGTAAGTCTACGCGGAACAAGACTCCCGGACGTAGATGCTTTGAGGCTCTTTCGCAGGCTCCAAATGGATCTTAACGCTCAGTTGAACGATGCAGCTTCTGAAAACGCTCGTCCAAAGAACATGTTGGCTAACCAACAGCCTGCTGAAACCAAGACTATTAAGGAATTCGTAACCACACCGGTATCTGTATTCTTCAACATCAACAAGACCAACATTGCTTCGCAAAAAGGATCTTGTAAACGTTCAGTCGGTTGCTAAGTACGCTGGAGAACAACTCAACATCAACGTTGTGGGTTATGCTGATAGCGCAACTGGTTCGGTTAACGGTAACCAAGTTCTTTCTGACAAGCGTGCTGGAGACTGTAGCCAACGAATTGGCTTAAGATGGGCAAAAGCCGCGACAGAGATTTCGACCGTTGGACGTGGTGGTGTAGACGACCCGTCGCCCATCTCGTTCAACCGCCGCCACGTTCAGATTGCTGAATAATATCTCTACGCGGAGCATCTGATTACCAGAAAGCTTTGTAATACGAGAATAAAGGGGATGTGCCTTAATGGTACATCCTTCATTTATGATGTTGTACAACGATGAATGAATTAAACCCCAATCGGCTTCGTTAGAACGCTTATCAATTATTTTATTTTTCCATCGTTGTTGCTGACGGCGAAGGTCTACGGCAGCAAGATTCCACCGAACGAACTGGAGTAGTCGTTCTCGGTATAGAAATTGTTACGTTTCGTCACCTTACCAGCAACTTCTGTTTAGCAGCCGACCATGTTCCGAAGTACGAACCTCCCATGCTGTCCCATTGAGACGGCTTTCATATAGGCTCTTCACATGCAAGGTGAAAGCTTGAAACCTTTATCCCTCCCTATCTGCGAGGCTGGTCGTTGGTACTGGGAGCGCACACTTCGGCCTTAAAGGCAAGGTTCACCAATGAAGGACGTTGTGCCAACACCGTCACCGGACCTCTCGTTTTCGCCCGGTTTGGTCACCACTTCGGGACAAACCACTGTGGCTTCTGCCACGCCTTGCACGGTTTCGACTTGAGAACCACCCTTCTAGGGTTGGTCGGAATTGCGTCCCATCAACTTAAGCTTTAAGGAAACGCCAATTTCTTTGGGAGCGTGAGAATGGAGTCGGCAAAGTTTACTGTGGCGTTGGGCGCATGGTTGCCGTAATTGAAGTAAACGCTCGCCATCATCGGCATAGCGGCACCATCTTTGCAAGCGGAAGAGAGCAGCCAAGGGCTACGGCAACGACATATCCAAACTTATTCTTCATCTTCATCGTGGTTTAAGGTTGGTTTGTGGGGTTTGTTTGCCAGCTTGTGCATCGTGAGATGCGGTCCAGCCATTCTTCTCTGCATCGGGAAGTGGGAGACGAAGCGTTCTTTCTGACAAAACGATGCTGTTATCAGGTCAGCTCCGTTATTCCGTGGCGTTTCAAGAAGTACCAATACTGCCCTTCGGTATAAAATTCCTTGCGGAACCTCGCGGTTCAAGGCCTTAACCGACCAGCCCGTCGGGCAAAAGTTTACGTTAAGCGAGCGCGAATAGCTACGCTTTGTTGCGCACGGCATTGAGAAATCAAGCAGCCTAAGTTAGGGTCTGGCGGTCAGTCCCCTGCAGAGAAATGTAACACATCTCTGGTAAGCGTATCAGTGGCACAGCCTCCTTGGGTTGGTACACTTACGCGACAAAGCGGTTCCTTGCTGCTGCGTGTTCAGAACGCAGAACTCTTTCGAGCATGTCTTCGCGGGCGGTCGTCTGACACCCAGCTGCTGAACCGTTCTGAACGGATAAAGTACTGGGTTGTGCATTTTTCTCCGTCGGCCCAGTGCGACGAGAAGGTTTCGGTAAGGTGGTAGATGTTAAGCGCAGCGGGATGCACTCGGAGAAGAGGATTGGCCGTCTTGCTCGAAACCAACGTCAGGCCGCAATTATTCAATTACCGTCTTGCGCGCAAGCGTTTGTGGCATCGCCGCATAGCAATAGATACGTGCCAGGGCGTTTACGGTACGATAGTTGTGCGGAACTGGCGTTCGTTGTTGTCCGCGCATTTTTTTCTCGTGTTCCAGCAGTGTTTTACCCACCGAGGTCTTCAAGGCCAGTTTCACAACTTTCGCGGGCAAAAGGGGCTGCTTGAGTTATCGGCCACCATGCGATAAGGAATGCAAGGCGTATCTGCTGCGCCGCATCTGTACCATATTTCCACGGTCCCCAGGGCCCTAAGCAGGTTGAAATGGCAATACGCCCTTATGGCGGGAAGAGCCTCGGCGCGGAAAGTGTCGCGTCTTCACGTTGCGTATAACCGACTCCATTGCGGTCGAGCCAATTAATATAGTTATTGCAATTGGCAATTACTATAGAGCGCTCTGTTTCACGATTGGGCGAGTTTCTGCTTGGTCTGGAAACCATCCGAGGTTGCTGTGGCGTAGTTGTAGATGGCCATCGGTCGTTATTCATCGAATGTAGTCGTAATATAGCTGGTCGAGCAGGCCAACGACATGTTGCCGCCGTAAGCCCCTGGTCAGTCATCAGCAGGTAGATACCAGAAGCGAACTTTCAAACTGACTCGGTAGAGAATATCTCATCGGCTTTGAGGTCGGTCTGGCTTACATCAAACCATCCCAGCCAGGCTGTTACCAGCGAATGTTGGTATGAGGGTGCCTATGCGGCACACCTTATATAATATGGAGGGGAAAATTAAATGCTTCATAGGGCTATTTACTTAAAAAATGATGAGCAAGCACGTATAAGAACGTGAGAGGTTGACAGCTGCACCGCGCTCCACTTTCACCGTTGACAGGCGCAAGGTCGTTGGTGGTGAAGTTAAGGACAGTACGTCGATGTTTAGTCGGCCCAAAAGCTTATAATCGGCTTGCTTAAAGCGGTAACCTATTGCCTCACACTGGCCAACCTCAGCTCGTTATCTTCATGATAAATCGGTCAGCGCAGGCGTTTGCGACCCGTTAAGGTCTGTGCTTGTACTTCGCGCCGCTGCCGCGCCGGGCTTAGCGCCAACGGTCTGTGCGGCGCGTCGGTTCAGGTTATAAGCGATGTTACACTTTCTATCTTGTCAACCAACGTTTGCTGTAAACGATGCCGCCCTACTTGTAGATGAAACCGAGCGTACACGAGAGGTCGCGCCAATTGACAGACGAAACTGATAGTGCCGTTCATCTTCGGTGTTGTGTCGCCAACGGAACTTTGTCTGCGGGAGTTCCACTTAAAGGTTTTTTCGCCATTACGCGTAAGGGAATACTAAGCTGCCCGCGTCATGGGGTCGATACCAAACGATGCACGTGGCGTAATAGGTGGTGGTAGACTGCTTTCTTGGTAAACGGGCAGCGGAGCCGACTTGGATTTCAGCCGTTTTTCGTTCATTTTACGAAGGTAGTCGATATCTTACGTATCTTGTTGCGGTTAGGTTCATGCCATCATCCAACAAAACAAGCTATGGATATTCTGCAAGGCAATAACGTTGAGCGCAGCATCGAACCGCGGTTTGAAGTTCGCCAGCGTTGATGTACTGCGACTCGAAACCCGTTGAGGGGCTAGGTCAGTTGGTTAACAGCTGCCTGCTGATGTTGTTGCAATAGTTAAACGATAGGTTGGCACGGTTTTGGCCACGCCCACGTCAAATCCAAGGCTCATATTGTCCGTCTTTGTCCACTTGATGTTGGGGTTGTTCAGGCGCGACAACACGGCCCCCAATGTGGAGAACGAGGCGTGGCGACGCACGTTTGCTGAACGTGTAATACCTGATGGCGTCGGCAGGACTTGAATTTTGCGCACCCGTTGTACGGTTAGGTGTTTCCTTGAGACGAGGTTAGACACGCGACCAGCCAACCACTTTTCGCGATAAGCGTTCCACCCAAGCCTACGCCCAGAAGGAGGAGGTCGGCATATCTTGATACGTTATTTCGCTGCTCACGTTAACATCCACCGAGTAGCGGTTGTCGTAGCTATATGAAAGCTGTGTGATAAGTCCCATCGATCTTGCGATAGACCCTGAGCTGCTGGGATGAGTTCTCATCTTGTTTCCAAAGACAAACTGTCCATGTGCGAATCGGGATAACGACGGCCGAAAGGTTCACATAGTTGCTGCGGTCTTCGCTTAACGTCCAGTTGCCAACACGCTGAGCAGGTGTTTCTTAAAGGCCATGTTCCAGTTCGCTTCCGGGTTATCGACCACGAAGTCATCTCGCCCGTGTTCTGGTGTAACTACCACGCAAGGTTTTGTCTAATTCGGTAATGAAACGGTGTGCGTGGCAGGCAGTTCTCCTGTTCGCGCTATCCGCGCATGTAAGAGATGTTCTCCGTGAGCCCAAATTCTTCAACAAGCGGTATTCCGTCAGGCTACGATGTTGGTGTTGCTTGTCGGGTCTTTATGCCCACATTGGCATTATAAAGGTTGGTAATGGGCACACTACCCGAACCTCCGTGTGGTTGTCTAGTTGCTGTGCATCAAGCAAACTCGTTTGTTGGACGACAATAGGGGTTTACGCGCGTATATTCGAGAACGAGTCATAGGGCGAATTGTGCCCATTCAACTTCGAGAGGTTAAGACTTGCGCCCAACGAAACGTTCTCCTACGATAGGTCATGCTGAAATTAAGGCTCTTGTTGTTTTGTTCCGAACCTTCATCACACCGGATTGAAGGCGGCGTTAAGGTCTAGGCTATAACGGAAAACCTCTGTTCCGCCTGCTGCCGATATCGACGCGATGTGTTGTTGCCGGTACGCAGGCTTGCTCAGCCAATAAGTGTCTACCCAGCCAGCACGTTGCGCAGCAATTGCCAGCGGTTCATGCTCTTGTCGCAGACGGTTCGTAAACGCCTGCATCCCATCTGCAACTTCGCGCGCTTTCATTAGCTTATAGTCGGTAAGGTCGCGCCTGTGGTCAGGACTTCCATTGTAGCTAACCGACAACACACCGTCGGCGCAACCTGTTTGATAACCACGCCGTTAGATGCGCGAACCATAGATGGTCGTTGCAGCTGCATCTTTTAATATCGTAACGTTTTCGATGCGTTCGGGGTCGAGTTGTAATATGCGACTCATCGACACGATGAACCCATCCACAAAGAGCGAGCGTGTTTGGGCGGCCTGAAACGTTGTCGAGCAACAAGTCCATGCTGTTAAGCGATGCCACAGCCCAGGTTTTGGTCGCCGCGGATAAGAATCTGGGCCATGCGTTGGGGTCCGAACCACGCGTATTGCTTTCAAGAACCTTGTGCTGGGGTCAAACTGCAAGCTTTTAAGGATGTTGTTGGTTTAGCTTGCGCAACTCTTCGCCTTTCACCGACACATAGTTGCCTGTAAAGCTAGATTGTTTCTCATAAGACCCGTAACCACCACTTCTTCCACCATCTGCCCATCGGCCTGAGCAATCCGCGCCGGTTCGGATTTGGCATCTGCAACGAAACACTTTCGCAGCCTGCGTACGACACTTTGATGGAGGCTCATGTGGAACTTGCACGAGAATCCTGCTGTTCACATCGGTGATGGTGCCGTTTACGCCGTCAGTCTTGGTGCTATCGGTAAGCATAACGGTAAATTCCACCAGCGTTTCGTTGGTCTTGCACTGTAACCACACCCTCGATGCGAAGCATTTCTTTGTCGTGTCTATATTCTGGTAAGACGATATGATAATATGTCGCCTGCTCTATAGCGCACCACGTTTTGTCGCCAATTAGGTTTCAAAACCCTTTGTCTAATGGTATCTTTTATTTAATGTGGTTGACGTGCAATGCCCAAGGCGCCAATTTTGAAATTCGATGGTGGCATTGGTTTGGCCACTTTTTCGAGCACCGTTCCCAACGGCTCGTTGCTCACGCGCAGCGTCACAGGCGTACTTCTTCCAGCCGTCGAGTGCCTTTGCTTGGCATTCGCACTGTAACATACAGCAACATGGCACATAGGCATGTATAGCCACCCAAGTGCTGTTCGGTGGTTGTTTCTAGTTGTTCTCATCGATAAGCAGAATTAGTATATGATGCGTTTCGAAATTGTTGAGCGTGTAGATTGTTGCTTCATGGGAAGTAAAGGGCTGCGTGTTAACCCACGTTACACCCTTTGCATAGCCCATGTTCAGAGATGGTGATGTTACCTTTGTTGCCTATTCCATCAGCTTTTCAAGAATGCTCAGATAACCTTGTCACGTTATACTTAGCCTATATTCGGAAAAGAGGCCTATGTTCCAATTCTTTTCCGCATAAAGCTGGGCCGCACTGTAAAGCACGGCATCGCGTTGTGCGCCTCGATAGGCAGCCAGCTCCTTTATACATATTTCGAGCTGGTGGAAGGGTGTGTTGCTTTTTCGCAACAGCTTTTTTCGTTTTCGTAGAAACAGCGCATAAGGAAGCCTACGTGTCGGGTTACGCAATGCCTTCGCCCGAACGCAGCTTGCCGTCCATCAGTTTCCAGTAATCGCCAATGCCTTTGTTCGGCAATGCGTCTTTCGGGTGTCGGTATTATCTGCGGATATTCCATAAAACGAAACGCATGCGCCTTCGGTGCTGGTAAGGATGTATTCGGCTGCCACATCGCTTAGTTGCGACTTCTGCTTAGCCACCATTTCGCACCTTCGAGGAGCAACGTTCATGAGTCTTCACTGCCGCTGTGGCTTAATGTCTACCACGACACAAGCCAAGAGTTGACTTTTTATAGCATCTGCTCTCATGTCGTCGATGCTACTTACCAGCGGTTGGCCGCAGCAGCTCACCGCCACCGAACACCACCCGCTGGCGTTTTCCATCGAAGGCAATTACTGCGTGTATGCTGTCGCCGGCACGCAACACGTTCACCTTGTCCGTTACCGCGCGCCACGAGGTCTTTTTGTTTCGAACGAGCATAAACACCACGGGTTGGTATGAAACTCGGCATTGAAGAAAGGCGACTGCAAACAATCGAAATAAAACCACTTTTGTTTGCAGCCATAAACCTCTGCACTCAGCGTTGTCTTCTTCATGTAACCATTAAAGGCCAATACGCAGCCCAAAAGAAATTTTCTGTCTTTTGTTGTCATTGGGCGTCTAAAAGCGGTTAGAAATATAAATTCGTTTGGCGGCATCGGGTGCGGATGATACATCTTCATCCTTATCAATCCGCAAATTAAAATTCATCATCTGTCTTTACTGGGTTGTAAAATTAGTATACCCATTTATATCTTAAATTTGGTTAAAATCATAAACAACCACTGTATCCGCGTTACATAACATAAAAACGTACGTTTCGAGCCTGTTAACTGTAATTATATCGAATTTAAGTTTCTAAATGCCATGCAAAGCACCTGTTTTATCAACTATTTTGTTAATGCAGCATAATGAAGTTTAGAAGTCAATTACAAGCACTCTTGTAGCAACACTCATAAGCACCTTTGTAGTGCCAGTACAAGCAATTCGTATGACAGTACAAAACCCTTGTAGCGACAGTACAAAGCCGCCACTTGCAGGAGATATGCAGCTGCTGTTTGCTTAAAGCGTCGTTATCATTTCAAAACTGCTTTTACCTTTTTACTGCCCCGCAAAACACGTGCTCACACTTTGCAACCAAGCAAAAAGGCTACTTTTGCAAGAAAAGAGATAGCGCACAAAGCACAACGACTTGGGCAATGGGGCGAAGATTTAGCTACCGAATACCTGCAAAACACGTATGTTATTCAGCAGACCGCGATTGGCATTGCGGCCAAACGGACATCGACAGCCTGGTGGCGGTGTGACAGCCGACTTGGACCACTGTTGTGTTTTGTTGAGAATTGAAGACACGCGCGACGAGACGATGTGCTTCGGAACCTGCCGACGCTGGTGAACAGGCGGAAGATAAAGAAACGCGGAATTGCCGCCAACAACTACATCAAACAGTTTAATGTGGTGGAACAGGTGCTGACTTCGCGTCCGTGACAATCGTTGGCAATAGCAGCGAAAACGCCCAGCGAGAACACATCGAAGACGCCTTAACTCACTGCTGGCTTAGGCATGAAGATTGAGCAGATGCACTTTGGAAGAAAACGCTGCGACCAACACTTATATATAAAAGGACTGGCGTTGGAGCGCAGACGAAACGTGGTGGTGAGCGCTGGCACACTGGCGCGCGGACACGCGTTAACCGCTGGGAGAGAAGCGAACGAAAGAACCTCGCTTTTTCAGCCTGATGGCGCGCCCTTCATTCGTTCTGCCGTGCAGCAACAGTTTGCCCTGTCGATGGCAGGAGCATTGTAGCCATCAAGGATGTTTTGGACCGCTTTACGCCCGACATCACGTAGCAAAATGGCCGAACGACGCATCTAATGGCGACCGCAGTCGCGGAACGCTCATCGAAACGAGCCTTGCGCATGGCGAAATCAGATCGCACGTAACGGCATCCAGGCTGAACGTTAATCAGGTTCGCTTTTATTAGCGATGCGCGCAAACCCTGTTTCGCTCGCGCAGACTACGGGCAGGCGGGTGGCACCGATGACCACGCTGCTCGACAGCATTGTTGAGGCGTGCTCGCAATGGGACTTGTTGAGCAGGCCACACCCACCTCGTCGCCGCGCGCGTTTACACGGCACGCACTTTACCGCGCACAACGGCTCACCGTTACAGCGACCAGGCGACAAGCGTTTGGTACGCCGAACTTGTTGGGGTGGAAACCGATAACGGCATAGCCTACTGAGACGAAGCAGGGCAACGCGAACTTACTTCGCAACCCTACGCCACCAACGGCGAAATGGCCGACAAGCTGCGGTTCGAGATTTAGCGACAGCGCGCTAGCCGTATAAGTATAGGACAAACCAATAACATTATATACAGTGGCACAATAGAATATTATTAAAGTTGTGGCGGCGAGAGCATGATGGGCACCAGGAAGCCACGGAATAGACCCACAACGTCTGCAAGAATGTGCCCAACAGATTAAGCTGCTGTGCATGGATGGGCGTGCAAAATGGGTATCGTTATCGGTGGCGGAGCTTCTTTCCGCGAGACTTGGTGGGGCGCAAAGGTTTCGACCGCGTTAGGGCGACCAGATCGGGCGTGTGCGCAAACGGTGATCGAATTCGTTGGCATTAAGTTCGGCCTTAGAGGCCATCGGCGTGAAAACAGAGAGGTGCTTACGGCCATTCGCATGGAGCGACCGGCGAAGTTTTACAAGCAAGCGGAAGGCCATCGAGAGCATGGAGTCGGGCTGCGTCTGCATTTTCTCTGCCAGTTGAACGGATTCGCCATATTTCACCACAGACACGGGCAGTTCGTTGCGCGGAATAGCCATGAGGCGGACGTAATGCTAGACTGCGTGGACGGCATCTATGCGGCCGACCCAGAGAAAGACCCTAGCAGCCAGTTTGCAGAACAACCTACGACGAGGACTGATACGCGCGGTCTAAAGCAGGTGGACCTCACCCGCAACCCACGATGTAAGGAGAATAACTTGCCCATCCACGTGTTGCTAAACATGGATGTTGTGGGTAATCCAGAACGCGCGTTATGCGCGGTGAGAATATCCGGGACGTTGGTGCATGATTAAAGGATAAAAGCTTAAAGGTGAAAGGGTGAAGATTGAAAAGATGGCTAGCGCCTCAGGGTGGCGACCCGTCTAGACCTATAGTTCGTTCTAGCTTTTGGACTGGTCGGACAGGTCAGACATGGGCCAGACGGGTCGGACTCGTCAACTAGCCTGCCACCACCTGCAAGACAGGCGACCGGCTAGCATTTGGCTTAACCTCATAACTCCATATCCTTAACTCCTCAAATAACTCCTCAAAATAACTCCTCAAAAGAAACACATGGAAATAGTTTTTGCCCTATCGTCATCGTGGCTGTAGTCATCGTTTCGTACTCTTTAAGAATACGAAGGCAGGGTACGAAACGGGCAGATTGACGAACTGAAAGAAGCAGTTGGAAACAGGGCCCGAGTATATAAACGCATGCTCGGTACCAAGACGGACGACAACCTGCAACGGGCCAGCCAGAACCTGGAAAGGAACGCCAACACGCCGAAAGACTTGCGTAAGGAAAGCGACCAACGATGGGAACAAAGCTGGAAAGTCTGAAAAAGACATGGCAACACACTGCCGCGTAAAGAGACACTGGCGGCTAAACAAGAGGAACTGCAAGGGCGAACCACGCACACAGGATGGACGACCGCACAGCGGGCCTATTCAGGAGCAGTTTACAGACTCTAAGCGGGCTGTGGACGAGAGCGAAAACGCAAAATGGGGTGAACAAAACCGAACTGCAAAAGCTTTTCGAAAACACAATGAAACTGTTTCAGCAGCAACAGCGGCAAACGGTTGACAGCTCTGAAACAACAAACGGAACGCATCGCTGAAGATGCGCTGCCTCCTCGCGAGCCTTGAAAGGCGAGAGAGAGTAAAACCTGCAAAGGCGACTGGGTGAGAGATGGTTCTTGAAAACGCTTTTTGAGACAGCGGCCTGCAACGCGACAGGAGTTCTTCGTGCAAGGAATCGCAGAAGAGCGAAGATGGCGCAAACGTTTCAGCCCTGATGTGACAGAGGTTTCCCGCGGTCGGTGGTGATTGATTCCACTTGAGCAGTGCCGTTTAACGGCCTACGCCGATGCCGGTGCCACTGACGACGGCGAACACGAACACGCGACCGCTTGCTGGCCGAGACACGCGCACAAGAGTAGTGCGCAGACATGTGGGCAGGCTGTCGGCCAAAAGCTATGATAAGCTGGTGGAGATGCTATCGGGTTCATTTGTGCTACGTTTGTTCCCACCCGAGAACAGCGGCATCGCCGCCATGCAAACAACAGCCAGATCTGAGCCGCTATGCGTACCAAAAACGCATCATCGTCATTTCGCCCAGCAACTTGCTCGTGGCACTACAGCTGGCCTATATAACCCGTGGCATATACGACAGACAGAGCAAAAACGTGGAGAAGATGGTGAAAAACAGCCGCCGACCTATACGACAAATTGCTTTGTAGGCTTTACCGAGACAGTTTCCACCCGACCTTGAAGGTCAGCTGCAACGTCTGTGCCTGTAACTTCGAGCGAGCCTCGCGGTCAGCGCTTTCGACAGCGACGCAATGTGCTTAGGCGCAGCGACGCCTCTCGCGCCTTGGGCGTATACACCGAGAGGATTAAAGGATTGGAAGAGGAGGGCTTTGAGGAGGAGTTATTTTGAGGAGTTAAGAGTTATGAGTTAAGGAGTTAAGCCAACAAGCTTTGCCGCTTGTGTGCTTGTAGGTGGTGTCAGGCTAATAGGACAGGCTCAGGGAGTTACTGAGCTATCCGACTTGTCAGACCTATCGGACCAGTCCGACCAGTCCGACCAGTCCGACCGCTCGAAAGCCAGCAGCTAGGAACGAACTATAAATCCTAGAAACCGGGCGTTAGGCACCTTTAAAGAGCGCATCAGCCATCTTTTCACCTTTTCACCTCTTTCGCCTTTAAGGGCGTCAGCCATCTTTTCACCTTTCACCCTTTCAACTTCACCACAACCACCCACCCAAAACACCACCAACCCAAAAAAGGCGCAGCCATCTTTTCACCATTTCTACCTCTTTCACGCGCTACCTTTAAAGGCGTTAGCCATCTTTTCACCCTTTGCACCTCTTTCACCTTTACTCTTCCCCTCCAACTTCTTTTCCGCACCAGCATACTAATAAAACGACTGCTCCGCCATGCCCGAAGAGCGGACGAAAGGGAGAGCTTTCAACGCTCTCGTAACCTATGCGCACAGCAGTTCGCCACATACGCCAAGAACGTGTCGGGGTGAACATGTTCCACCACATCCAATTGCTTTTTCGCTCGGCTGCAGATACTGCCCGATGGGTAATCATTCGGCATCCCACGTCAGTGGGCCTCTCGCAATAGGGCGTTCACCTCTTCCTGCCGTTTCGCCCAAAACCCAACCTGATGTCCTGATCTGAGTGATAAAGCCCTGCTCGGCAATCTCGCTGCAAAGTACCCATGCTGTTGCGGTAGGTAGCGCGGTGGCGAACGCTTGCGCGTGACCTCTTCCACGTCTCCAAAGTTATGCTCCAACGATGTCGGGCGCAGCCCGCTAACACCGTTGCCAGTAGCACCCGCAAGATAGTCGGGGAATAAGCACCCTCGATAATAATCTCCGGACAAAGTTCGCGTATCCGCGGATGGTTTGTTCAATGATGAGCCGCCCCCTGATCGGAAGTACGATCGTCGCAGTCTACCGGTCTTATCACACCTAATGCCTTAGCCCATCCCAGCCCGCGCACTACGCGCAATCTTCAACGGTTCGTGAGGGTCGGGCGGCAAAGAGACTCCCTGCTTTGCGTGGCGCAAAATCGGCACGCGCGTGTGCAACGGTCACCCACGGCGTAGGTAGCCGTTCCGCTTTTCCAGCAATGTCCATATTCCAGGCAGCTCCACTGCGCGTATCGTGTGCAAACCATTCCCTTCGAGCGTCTCTACAAATCCAGACTTTCTCTCTCGCCTCAATCTTGCATAAAGCCATTTACGCTTTTCTCAGATAAAGGTTTGCGTGACCAGATTGTTCTCTCCATGTACAGTGGCACATCGAAGCTGTTAATGACAGTGATGCACACTGCACGTATGCCCCACAGCGTAGACGTAACAATTTGCACGACAAAGAATAAGGTTTTCTGAACCCATGCAGAAGACATGTAAAGGCACTTTTTGCGCATCGCGGACAGGGCCTCCATACATTTTGTACGTCTGCGCAAAAGAGCGACGAGAAGTAAAGCAAAAAGTAACATCCAGCCGCGCCAGCGAACATTTATTTTATCTTTTGCACACGATGATACACACAACAGATAAACGATGACAATTGTTATATTCGGTTCGTCAATGGGCAGCCGCCAAGGCTGTAGCCGATAGCGAGAAACTGGGCGTGGGAAGCCATCAACGTGGGCGACCTGACTGCCGACGTGCTGAACGAAAACGAGAACCTGCTGCTGGGAACATCCACGTGGGGTTCGGGTGAGATTGAACGACGCTGGTACGAGGGCGTGAAACTGCTCGACGAGGTTGGCCTAAAAGGCAAAACGGTGGCCATTTTCGGCTGCGGCGACTCCAATTCCAAACGCCGACACGTTCTGCGGAGGAATGGCGAGCGCGTAAGAGCCGCAATGCGGGGGCTAACATTGTCTGCTCGAAGCGCGCGCCGCCAAGCTACATCTGAGCAGCCCTGCGTTGAGAGGCGGAAAGTTTGTTGGACTGATGCGTCGACAACGAGAACAGACCGACAAGACCGACGAACGCATCGATGCCTGGCTGGCACAGATTAAAGACCCGCGCGTTGCAATGTGGGCAAACCGGCAGGGCACGCAGACGCATGCGGTAAAAGCGTGAGCGGGAACTAGCGAAGACCGTCTTACGCGGTCTCGCTACACACCCAGTGCAAAAGAACAACGCATCTGCCCCTGCCAATCTGCGTACGCCTCACCATCGCAACAGAAGGTCTCCCAGCAGCAGAAGTAACACTGCAAATGGCTGTCCCCTAAAGGAAAAGAGACCAAATGCAACGCGGCTCATTCGCCGTCTGCAAACAACGTACCACCACATCAAACCATTATCTCAACAATGAAGGTAAAGCTAGACACAAAGAAGTTCTATCCTGGGTACCCCATCTTCATCGTCTCGTATTATGGCAAAGACGGAGCAGCCCAAGCTCTCCACACTGTCTTCATCACGTTCAGCATCGGCAATGTTTTCGCGATGGGGATGCATGCCAACTCGTACCTTTCCTCTTGCATCAAGCATAAGAAAGGGCTGTGCATCAACTTCTTAACCCGCAACTACCTACGAGCCATTGAACGCGCAGGACTGGTGCTCTAATTTCGATTGCGAAACGAAAAACAGCCGACACAGAGCTGACATTCTCTAACAACGAAACCACCAACTCACCCTACATCAACGAGGCATCCGTAGTTCTAGCCTGCGAGACGAAAAGACGAAATAACCCTTCGCGACGAAGGACTTAAAGTGGTTTTGGCAGACATCCGGGAGCGATTGTGCGAGGAAAGGCTGATTGAGGACGGCCATTTTAAGTATGAAGAGCTAGACCTGCCGTTGCTGGAGGCCGATTCAAGCGGCATTTTCTACCGTTTCATGAATAAGGAATTGCAAAAAGGAGGGAGTTTCTTCAAATAGCTCCTGGTACAAAAGGGGCCAACCCAAGCCCGCTGCTCGGATGTTGGCAGGCATCGCAACATGACGTTCCGCAAGCCCAAAAACGAGAAATCAAGCAGCCGAACCCCTACTTGTTTGCCCCTTGTGGCAACTTTGTATTGGCATATACTACCACGACACCATTAGAAACGGCATCCGTCTCCCTCCAAAAAGGTTCTACACGTTTGCAACGTGTCCAGTAAACTATTCGCATTTCATCAGATTACGGGAGGCATTCCGTACCTCATCGCCCTCAAGTGTCCCTAATGGAACGCACGAAAAAGACCACTGCTGCCATAAGAAACAAAAGGAAACTATATGGGGAAGAATAAACTTTTAACCATTGCCCAATCAATAACTCTTGCATTGGCGATGGCTAGCTGCACCAATAAGCATCCTTATCAGGTAAGGCAAGACTGTTATGCTGCCATCGAAACCTATGTTGCAAGCCATAAAGAATACAACAGTTTCTTATTGCTATCCACCCGAAAGCTTTTCAACGAGGCTGGAACTCATCCCGGGTTCCTTATCGGACCACTATATAAAGGACATGATAAAGAGCTGAAAAACTTTGCACCTATCGAGTTTTTAGAGGTTGATGGGAAAAAAGTTTATCTCTTTTCTGAGGTTTCGTACCTTACTAACAACGATAACAACCCCACAATCCACTATTGCAAACCCGATAGCACATTGCTATTAAGTTATGACAACCAACAGATATACTGCCATTATCGCTTAACAAACTATCTGAAAAGGGCAAAGCTTTTGTTCTTTGAACAAGGTAAGTTGCGCATATCCAACTCGCCCGATACACTGTATTTACCCACACTAAAGATAGACTCCCTACGCAAGTTATAGATAACGAAAGGCATCATTCTTGTTGGTGGCACGGGGTTAACATCATCTCAATAGCTGTTTCAGCCCCAATTGGCCGTCTAGATTATTCACTACCATGTTTAACGTAGGGTAATTCAGTTAATTCCCTCTTAGGAATTTCTGGAGACTGTCAAATGCCAGATTCTTTTCTTGAAAAGCGTCTTTGGAAGAGTGCTTGATGTGCTTTGCGCGCAAAAACTCCCAAATGTCGAGCCGTATGGGCACACCCTGTCCTTCCATACCTGTCTGCGGATGGATATAAAATCACCTCATTTTTTTTATCAAGCCGCCTTCTTCATGTCCCTGGCCACCTGCCTTGCGGCAAGGACGGCGGCATTTGCCGTATGGATCCCGAAGAAGAGCAGCAATGTTTCGCTGAACATGTTGCGTGCCTTGATGCGCCCAACGGCATGAGTTGCTGTTCTGGTTTCCGAAGCTGCCCTCCATTACCGTGGCCCTGAGGGTCCCGATAATCCTTCTCGCCCTCTTGAGGCATCCGCTTCTTCTTTGGGCTTTGGGCCTTTTCTGACGAAACAGGTCGTTATGCCTTTTTCCGTACACATGGTGCGGTTGGCATTGTTGGCGTATATGGGTCGGCGCTGACGTTTGACTTTGACCCCGTCAGCGATTCCTGATATTCAATGCACTGCCTAAGGCGAATGCCCTCGTTGAAGGCCTCGAAGGAGTGGTGTTCTATGAATGATATGCCGTCAATCTGTATGTTGTTGACCTTTGCCCCAAACTCCCGCGCTTGTTTTCCTTGCCCTGACGATGGGACGGGTACGTGCGGTCGATGCTGACGATGCGTGTTGACCTCCTTGCCCGCGAACAGTCCACTGTTGGAGGCACACCTCACGCGGCGGACAGCCGCTTTTTCTTCGTTCTGCCGACAGGCTGATGCAGGGGCCGTACACAGCTTGCGGAGGCTGTTCCATTGGGGAGCGGAGCTTGGCAAGAAGTTTCAGGAGCCTTCTCCCTGAGCCTGCGCGTGGCCGAGCCGGTGTGCCTGCGCTGCTTGGCGTATGCAAGCGTGGCCTTAGCAACATCATTGTACTTGTTTCTGGGACGCGTTCCGACAGCCGCTTGCTCTGGCAGACGAGCAGGTCGTGAAGCCATCGGCAACACTCCCAAAGCAGTTTGACGTCTGTCGGGGAAACGCAATTGGCTCTCATAGCAGGTCGCATCCGTCAGGCACAGGTCCTTGTCCTTGAGGTCGCCTTCCCACCGGGCGTACAATATGCGTTGAAGGCCGTCTATGTTGAAGGCGCCTGGCAAGGCGGTTGCGTATGCGCACCCACAATCTTCCGTCCTTGATGGGATTGGCGGGGTCTATCAGCTACACCGCAGAACATCTGCATGTGGATGCTCCGTTGAGCAGCTCTGATCAGGCCGTCGTCCGACAGGCCCGTATGGCCTGAGGGATACATAGGGGCGATTTCCCCTTCTGCCGAAAAAGAGGTTTTTCCCACGCCTACGCTCATGCGGTGCGGCTCGCCAACTCCGCTGCCAGTTCCTCAAGTGGGAGTTGGGCACGGATGCGCCCAAGTTCGTCTCTTACAAAGCTATCGCGATAATAATGCATCGAACTCTGTAAAGGGCAAAGTTGGTGTTATGTCAGAAATTTTTCGTAACTTCACAGCAGTTAATTTTATAAATTTCCCGATCTCTGCCCGTGATGGGTCGTTCGGGGTTTTATGAAAAGGTACAAATAATATATTACACTGACAAACAATTAGTTAGATATTTACTGAATCTCCTCAATGAAAACTCCTTATGCCCAATTTGATTTTTAACCCAAATCAGTCGTTAGAGCTCAGTGCAGATTTTGTTTGATTGTTGAGATATTGTCCTGTCTTATTCTTGAAGGCGTAGAGGGCTACGTCGAGAGAATAAGACAGCAAAGATCGCCGACAAGCAACCGAAAGCATGAACAGGAAGCGATGGCAATAAAATAATTGATAAGCGTTCTAACGACCGATTGGGGTTTAATTCGATATTCATCGTTGTGCAACATCATAATAGAAAAGGGATGTACCATTAAGGCACATCCCCTTTTATTTTCGTATTACCAAAGCTTTCTGGTAATCAGATGCTCCTTGTAGAGATAGTTATTCAGCAATCTGAACAGTAGCACGGCGGTTGAACGAGATGGGCGACAGGTCGTCTACACCACCCTTACCAACAGTCGAAATCTTATCGCGGCTTACACCCATCTTAACAAGCTCGTTAGCTACAGTTTCAGCACGCTTGTCAGAAAGAACTTGGTTACCGTTAACCGAACCAGTTGCGCTATCAGCATAACCCACAACGTTGATGTTGGAGTTGTTCTCCTTAGCGTACTTAGCAACCGACTGAACGTTTACAAGATCCTTTTTGCGAAGCAATGTTGGTCTTGTTGATGTTGAAGAATACAGATACCGGTGTGGTTACAGAATTCCTTAATAGTCTTGGTTTCAGCAGGCTGTTGGTTAGCCAACATGTTCTTCAGACGAGCGTTTTCAGAAGCTGCATCGTTCAACTGAGCGTTAAGAGCGTCCATTTGAGCCTGCGAAAGAGCCTTCAAAGCATCTACGTCGGGAGTTTTGTTCCAAAGTGAGACTTACCCAAGTTGAAGGTCAAACCCAATTCAGCATACAGCAAGTTGTCCTTGTCTTCCCATCCACGGTTGGTGTAAGAGGTAGCAAGCGTGTTGCCCCATCTGCGTCCATGTCTTCTTCAAAGCGGTTCCAACCAAGTTCAAGGTTGATTGCCATTCTGTCGCAAACGCGGAAAGTGTTAAGTACACCTACGGTGAGGTTCATTGCATAGAGGTCGTGAGTCATCGTACGACCAAGTCCACCACCAAAGAAAGGAATGAAATTCCAAACGCGGTTGGGGTTGTAACCACATACCATGTTGCTTACATTCAAAAGAACATGTTCGTTAAGGTTCCAGTACTTGTTCTCACGTTCGTTTTCATCAACAACCGTCTTTCCCCAAAATACCTTGCAGCTTGGTACGAGACCGATGCCAGGGTAAACCACTTACCCACTGCGATAGCAGCACTAGGGCCTCCACGGAAGCTTTTGAAAGGACTAACGGGAAGATTCTTTCCATGCTCTTGGTCAGAATACCATGCGCCCCATTCGCCACCTACCTGGATAAACCAGTTGTTCCAGAAGGAATTGGTAGCCACGCTATACTTTTGTACGGGATCAGAATCCTGCGCCATTGATGCAGTAGAAACTTCTGCTAGCGCTAATACAATCAATAATTTTCATAACTAATTTTATTAATAAGCAAATATATCTTTCTCTATAATTCTGTACCTACCTAAATACAATGCAAAGTTAGTGATTATTTTCTTTATTTTTTCATACACTGGCGTGAAAATGCGCATTTTAACTAACTTTATGCTGTAATCTTGATTTATCTCAAATATGCAAAATGCCATTATAAAACATTAAAGAGCAAAAGTTAGGCCTGCATATTGAGAAGCATGCAGGCCTGATTATTAGCATTTTAGAATGTATTGAGGGCTTATCCTAAGAGCTGCTCCAAGTCGGTTTGTGCCATAATGGCCAGTATCTTTTGTCCATTTGGCGTATAGTTCACGTTTTGGCAAGTGAAGAGGGCGTTGACCAGGCTCTCCATCTCATCGTTGCCCAACACTTGTCCGTAAGGCAAGGCAGCATTACGAGGCAAGACTTGGGACCAGTGCCTCGTTGATTTCGTCGTGCAAACCAGCCCCTTTCTCCATGGCCGTTGCCACCATGTCGCGTATCATCGCCACGGGATTGATGCCTTCTAGCCCTGCGGGAATGGCGTTAACGGCATAGTTTCGCGCGCCGAGGTCGGTCAGTTCGAAACCTAAACCTTGCAAGTCGGGCATTATTTTCTGTGCCATGAGGTCTTCGGTGACCGTGAACTGCACCACTTCGGGAAACAATACCTTCTGCGATGCGCCCGAACGCTGGGATACCTGACGAAGATATTGCTCGAAAAGAATACGCACGTGGGCGCGGTGTTGGTCGATAACCATCAGCCCCGACTTAACGGCAGTCATCACATAGCGACCTTTATATTGATAATGAGCAGGCGACTTGTCTTCAATCATCCGCTCGGCCTCCCACCCCTGCCCGCTATCGCCATCGGGGAAAAGCCCAAGGTCGGGTCCTTCGTCGGCTTTCAAGCCTGCATATAGGTCTTCCCACCTACTATTATTTTTGGTTTGTGGGCTGCTTGTGGCGTATCGTCAAAGGGATTGTAGTGCGGATTATAGTTTACTTTGGGCGCAGGCGCATTCTCATTGGGATTATATACGGGAATATCGGGTCGCCCTTCGGTGTCGAAATCAATGGTGGGAACATCGTTAAACAACCCTACTGCCTCGCGAACCGCAGCCGAAAAGGATTTGCCACACGGCTTGTTCGTTCTCGAATTTTTATCTCCGTCTTCGTGGGATGTATGTTCACATCAATGTCTTCGGGGTTCACTTCAAAATAGATGAAGTAAGGCACTTGCTCACCTTGCGGCACCAATCGTTCGAAGGGCTGCATCACGGCCTTGTTGAAATAAGGGTGTTTCATGTAGCGACCGTTCACAAAAGAAATATTGGTGCGCCCCTTTCTTGCGTGCCGATTCAGGGCTTACCCACAAAGCCATGTATCTTACAAATAGACGTTTCTACATTGAACGAGAGCAGGGTCTTGACTGATGCGCTTGCCGAAAAACGTCTACTATACGCTGTTTTTAAGAACCACCGAAGGCAGGTTGAACACCTCGGTTCCGTTACTGCGAAGCGTAAAGGCGATGTCGGGATATACAAGGGCTATGCGTTCGAAGGCGGTGATGATGTTGTTGAGTTCTGTGGCGTTGGATTTGAGAAACTTCGCCTGGCAGGGGATGTTATAAAAGAGATTTTCGATAACGAAGTTGCTCCCCACAGGGCATGCGCAAGGCTCTTGTCCTGTGAATTGCGAGCCGGCGATAGAGATGGACGTGCCAATCTCTTCGTTGGCAAGCCGTGTTTTGAGCTCCACTTGCGCCACGGCAGCGATAGAAGCCAAGGCCTCGCCACGAAAACCCATCGTATTGAGGGCGAAAAGGTCGGATGCTTGACGTATCTTAGACGTGGCGTGGCGTTCGAATGCCAAGCGCGCATCGGTTTCAGACATGCCACGGCCGTTGTCGATAACCTGTACCGAGGTCTTACCTGCATCCATAACGTTTACGTCGATGCGTGTCGCACCTGCGTCGACAGCATTCTCCACCAACTCTTTAATGATGGATGCGGGCCGTTGTATCACTCGCCAGCCGCTATTTGATTGGCCACCGAGTCGGGTAAAAGTTGTATTACGTCGCTCATTGATTGTTTCTCCTTATATATAATGGTGTGTTTACATGGAGGCAGACAGCGAGATGGGCCTAAGAAATAGCCCAAGGATAATAGGTCTAGCCCAAGAGTAGCCTAAATAGAACGTAGCCCATGAACAGGAAGATGGCCACGAACAGAAAGATACGACCACCAAAAGCCACGCCATAAGACTGCCCACGGCGGTGCAAGTGGCTGCTAGGCGGGGTGAACGCGCCCCGAAATCGGTCAGCATCGCGTGGCGAAACGCTTTGTTCCTCGGTTTTCTCTGTCAGCCCCAGCTCTTCTTTTGCACGTTGCTCTATGGCCTCCAACCTTTGTTTTCGGTCGTTGGCGTAGATGTATTCGTGATGAAACCTGCGCGGTTTGCGCATTGAAAATATTCCCATAGGCACGTTATTTGTTCGTGATTGGCCTAAACAGCACTGGCAAACATCCCCAATAGGCTGAAAAGGAGTCGGCAAAAACGCGCGTGTTTCTTTCGATGTTGAGGTTGTCCGCCCACTTTACGCCTAACGATAGCAGCCTACTTTGGCTTTGGGTTGGCCGTTGTGGCTCGGCTCTTGGCAGTAGATTTCTTCGCAGTTGCTGCACTACTGCCCTTCTTCGCACCTAGACCTTTACAGCAGGCTTGGTATTTGTTGCTGCTGCATCAGTCTTGTTTTCGTCATCCGCAGCCGCCTGCTCTGTGGTTTGCTCCGCTGTTTTCTCTTTGTCAGACTTGGCCTTTCCCCCACTCTTCTCATCGTCGTCGAGCCGTTGCTTGGGCAACACTCGCGGCTGAACCTTCTTTAATTCTGTTCCCGCAGCCTTCGGTCGCCATTCGTATAGGTCGTCTTTATTGCGGTCGCACGTAATCAAACCACCCAAACGCGTCCAATTGCTCTTTTCCTGGCGGTATTTGGGTCATCGGATAGAGCGTTGCCTCAAAGCGACACGTCCATATCTTCTGCAATTTTCGTTGCGGAGAGATATACATTCGCATGGTGTCGGTCTCGAGATAATTTAGTCCGATAAGGGTACTGTCCTTCTCATCTACCGAATAATAGATGGAGCGCATATTGCTTATGGCATCGTTTGCGGCGCACGTTTCCATCGACAAAATAGGCGAACATGTCCCTAGACGAGAGCTGATTGAAGTGCACAGAGTCGGGCATCTGCTCCACCGAGAGTGCTTGCCCCAGCACATGCGCCTCGCGAACCGTGCTGTCTTGCATATATATTTTAATCACTTCGCCCAACAATTGGCGGTTGGCATTCCACACAATGGGGTCGCGATACATGGTGAGACACGAGTCCTTAGAGTTTGCCACCATCGAATCGCACACGGCTTGTACGTCTGTTCGATAGGCGCGCACATGCCGAAAGCAATGTGCAAGGCGATAAACCGAGTCGGTATTGATGTTATAGGTGAAAAGTTTCACCGAATCGGCATGCACATAAAGCGTATCCTTCTGCGAATAGTCCTTAGCCAGAAGCTTGCCTGTGGCCCAACCCACGCCCGTCTTTTCGTTATACTTGAAACGTTGGCAAAGCAAGCTATTATTATTCTTCTTGTCCACATATATCACGTCGCCGTAGCCTTCGCTTTGGCCAGTCTTGTCGTCGTAATAAAGGCTGTCGCCCGTAATAGTCTTGTATTTGTCGTTAACAGTTGACCTTCCGAATAGTTTCGACTTGCTCGTTTTTGTGTCGAAATAGCCATCACGCGTTTCTATCACACGGTTTTAGAGGTTATTTTCGACGGACCTAGCACGTGAGCCATCGAATTTTGCGTATTGTAGTGCAAGGTATCTGTGGTGATAACGCGGTCGCCCTCAATCATTTTCACGTTATAATAGAACACGGCCTCGCGCGTTTGGGTGTTGTATTGTCCCCAATCGGCCACCAGTTTTTGGTTCTTGTCGGTGAGCGTTCCGCCCTCAAAGAAGTAAGCGTTGTTGTAAAGGCGGTCGTAATTAAGGCTGTCGGTGTTGAGTGTTTGCCCACGATGTTTAAGCCAAACGTTCTGCCGAGCCTCCATCATCTGTGCCTGACCATCGTAAAAAGCCCGCTCGCAGGTAAGCGAAAGCGTGTCGCCCTGCACCATTCTGCACATGTCCGAAGGCGCGAAACGAGTTTGTTTGCTGGTAAAAATATGCACTATCGCACCACATTCGCGCCCCCTTGTGCATAAATTGCACCTTTCCTTTCACAATTTGTGCATCGGGAACGGGTCCGAATTGGTCGTAACGCAGCTCGTCCGAGTGCACTAGATACACGCGGTCGTCGGTCTGCGGTGCCGTTTTCACCTTCTTTTGGGCAAGCGCAGGCAGCAAGCATAGCACAAAAAGGCATAGCACCGCCCATAAAACGCCGCTATGCCTATCGCCATTAGATGTCGATATTGGTTTTAATCTCATTTAATCCATCCTGATATTCAAAGTCGCAGTTCTTATAGCGGTCGCCCATACGAACATATGTTTGCTTTATCTTGTTCACCACCCAGTCGTGCAACTTCTTCTCACGTTCTTTGGCCAGCACCACATTGCGCATAACTTGGAAATCTTCGGTTATGGTTGCGCGATGTCCGTCCACTCTATTCTTCAACTTGATGATGGCCACGACAGTCTTTCCCGCGTGCGTTGGTCATTTGGAAAGGTTTGGAGATGTCGCCCACCTTCATACCTTCCACTTCGCGCGCTACCTCTGTGGGCAAGTCGCCCATACGGAACTTAGACGACAGTGAACGCGACTCTCTGTCGGTATAGGCCATCAGTCCGTGGTTGTTCTTCGTGTCCTTGTCGTCGGAGATGAACGTTGCACCCTCTTCAAACGAGAACTTACCCGCCTTAATGTCGCTGGCGATGGAGTCGAGACGTGCTTTCGAGCGGTCGATGTCGTCTTGTGCGATGCGCGGTTTCAGCAAGATATGGCGCACGTTAACCTTTGTCGCCACGCTTGTCGATAAGCTGTACAATATGGTAACCGAACTCCGTTTCAACGATTTTTCAGAAATCTTATTGGGGTCGGTAAGGTTGAAAAGCCACGGCAGCGAAGGTGGGATCGAACGCCGCTCTACCCGTAAAAGCCCAACTCTCCACCTTGTCTTGCCGAGCCTGGGTCTTCCGAATAAAGGCGCGCAAAGGGTTGCAAAAGGTTGTCTCACCCTTGGTTTACGCGGTCGGTATATTCGCGCAATTGGTCCCTCAATTCGGTTCACTTCCTCGGTCTTCACCTTAGGGTTTTGGGTGATAATCTCCACCTCTACCATTGGGAACCATAGGAATACCTATCTGCAGGCAGGTCTTTTGAAGTACTGCGCACATCGGCGGGCGACACTTTCACATCGCTCACCAGTTTCTCTTTCATCATGGCGATAAGGCGATTGTTCTTATAGTCGTCGTGCATTGCTTGATCGCATCTCCGAAATGGTTTTGCTTGCGATACTCTTCCAGTTTCTCTTTCGAACCTATCAGCTGTATCCAATAGTTTATCTGTTCCTCAATTCCTTGTGAAATTTCCGACTCGCTCACCTCCAAACTGTCGATGGCAGCTTGGTGAAGGAAAAGCTTTTGCAAAGCCAATTGTTCGGGAATGGAGCAATCGGGGTTGCCTTTAAACTTGTGCTCCTTCGTTTTTCGGCCTGCAAGCGAGCGGCCTCCACGTCCGATTTCAGAATGGGTTCGTCGCCCACCACCCATATAACTTCGTCCACCACGCTTGCTTCTGGCACGGCAGGTTCGGTTTTCACGGGCTTATTGGTTGCCGTACTGTCGTTTTCAGCAACCTTAGTGGCCAGGCCTTGCTTGGCATTGGCAGAAATGGCGGTCAGTCAAAATCATTGCAGACAGGCCGCAGAATATCTTAGTTTTTGGTTCTCATCGTTTTTATATATATGTCGTTATCAGGGCGTTTAGTGTTTTGTTCACGGTCTTTAACACCGCCTCGTTCACTTCCACCTTATATTGTTTTCGCAAGTCTTTTACCCATTCTTTCTCCAATGTTTCTTGGAAGTCGGCCACAACAAGAGCCCTTACATCGTCCATTTCCTTGGGCGCTTTCAGTTTCTTGCCTATCACGCCCACAACGGGGAAGTTGGCATCATCCTTTACGGCCACCTTTTGTTTAAAGGCATCGCTGGTCCACCACAGGGGTTGTCCTTAAGCTTAAACAGGCCGCGTTCGGCCTTTATGCGGATGGTAGAATCGTTGTTAAAAGCCTTTCTTAGAGCCTCGTTCCATTCGTTAAAGGGCAAGTTCTTCACCATTTTCTTCGCCGCCTTCAAGTCGGCCTTGCTCTTGCCGTAGCAGACAATGCCCTTAAATCGCGCACCATCCCAGGCATAACGTTTCTTATTCTTGTTGAAATAATAGCGCAAGCCCTCTTCGTCTTTCGCCGCTTTCTCCCAAACAGTGCGGTTACTTATTTCGTAAAGCAACAAGCCGTCGTGATATTCTTGAATTAGGAACCTCAGTGCAGGGTCTTTTGCTTGCATCGCTTGTGCGCGTTCTTGCAGCACATCGGCCGTTGTTCGGGGCGTAGGCGATGCCTTAGCCAGTTCGTTCAGCTTGTTGTCGATAATTTGTTCGCGCATGTTTGTCTGCTCGATGTAGGCCAAGATGTCGGCCTTAACCGAGTCGTAAGGCAGAAAGCTGCGCCGTTCTATCATCTTAATGATATGGTAACCCGCCGGCGAAAGCACGGGTTTGCTTATCTCGCCCTTTTTGAGGGCGAAGGCTGCGTCTTCAAACTCTTTCAGCGTTTGACCTTTTTGCAGCCAAGGCAGTTCGCCACCTTGCTGTGCCGAGCCTTTATCGTCAGACAGTTTACGAGCCAATGCCGCGAAGTCGGCCCCGCGTTTAAGGGCATTATAAATGGAGTCGATGCGCTGTTCGGCACTACGTTGTCTCTCTTTGGCCGCCTTCTGGGGCAACAACAGCATGATATGAGCCACCCTTATCAGTCCGCCTTGCCCCTCAATGCGCTGCCTGGTGTCGTCGTATAGCTGACGTGCGGCCTTTTCCACATCGTCGTTGTTAACGAACGAAGGGCGCACCTGCTGGTCGCGATAGTCGGCAAACTCGTTGCGAAAGGCCTGCGTGGTATCTAGTCGGGCGGCAAGTGCGGCCTCAACTTTCAACTTATAGTTCACGAAGAGTTCCACATACTGAGCCACCGTCTTCTTATCTACAACATTATCCGTGTTGTTTTTGTTATACGAATACTCGAATTCCGAACGGCTAACGGGCCGTCCGTTAATGGTCATAATGGTGGGGTCGTCTTGGGCGTGTGCCACGAAAGCACAAAACAGCAATGCCACAGAGAAGGCTCTACGTATCATTAGTTACAGGTTAAGTGGCAGAAACTTCTCGCCGAGCGGGCATTGTTGGCACAAAAGCCGCGCACGGCGAGAAGTTACACCTATTATATACATGTGATTGGTTATTCAGGACGGCTGTAATTGGGTGCCTCGCTTGTGATGGTGATGTCGTGCGGGTGGCTTTCCAGAACGCCCGCATTGGTTATTCGGGTGAACTTAGCGTTGTGAAGCGCAAGAATATCGTTTGCTCCACAATAACCCATGCCCGAACGCAAGCCGCCAATGAGCTGATAAATCACCTCTTGCACCGTGCCTTTGTAAGGCACACGGCCTGCAATACCTTCGGGAACAAGTTTCTTTGCCTCCAACGTATCGCCTTGGAAATAGCGGTCTTTCGAGCCGTTCTTTTGCTCCATCGCCTCCATCGAGCCCATACCACGATAGGTTTTGAACTTACGGCCGTTAAAGATAATCGTTTCGCCGGGGCTTTCTTCCGTACCGGCAACCAGCGAACCAATCATCACCGAGCTACCGCCAGCGGCCAAAGCCTTAACAACATCGCCCGAATAGCGCAGTCCGCCATCGGCGATAAGTGGCACGCCCGTACCTTTCAGCGCATCAAACACACTGTAAATGGCACTCAACTGGGGTACGCCCACACCTGCCACCACACGTGTTGTGCAGATAGAGCCAGGCCCGATGCCCACCTTTACAGCATCGGCACCATGTTCCACCAGCAGTTTAGCGGCCTCGCCAGTGGCCACATTGCCCACAACGATGTCTACATTGGGGAATGCGCGTTTAGCCTCAACAAGCTTTTCCACCACATATTTCGAATGTCCGTGCGCCGTGTCAATAACGATAGCGTCGGCACCAGCCTCAACAAGGGCCTTCATGCGGTCCAGCGTATCGGCCGTAACGCCCACACCAGCAGCCACGCGCAGTCGTCCTTTCTCGTCTTTGCAGGCCATTGGCTTATCCTTTGCCTTGGTAATGTCCTTATATGTAATAAGTCCCACGATGCGATTGTTAGCATCCACCACGGGCAACTTTTCTATTTTGTTTTCTTGCAGAATCTTTGCGGCGGCTGCCAAGTCGGTCTGCTGATGTGTCACCACAAGGTTTTCGCTCGTCATCCTCGTCAATCTTCTTGTCTAGGCGATGTTCAAAGCGCAAGTCCCTATTGGTAACGATGCCCACCAAGCAATTGTCTTCGTCAACAACGGGTATTCCGCCGATGTGATAGTCGCGCATCATGTCGAGTGCGTCTTTCACTGTGCGCCCACGCCGTATCGTAACGGGGTCGTAAATCATTCCGTTCTCGGCTCGTTTCACCACAGCCACTTCGTGCGCCTGCTCTTCGATAGACATGTTTTTGTGTATCACGCCGATGCCTCCTTCGCGTGCTATGGCTATGGCCATGGCCGCTTCGGTTACGGTATCCATAGCTGCCGTAACAAAAGGAATGTTCAATTCGATATTCCGAGAGAACTTTTGTTTTCAACGTTACCGTCTTAGGCAGCACGTCGGAGTAAGCGGGTATGAGCAGGACGTCGTCGTATGTAAGGCCGTCCATCACAATTTTATCTGCAACAAATGATGACATAGTGGAGAATTTAGAAATTTATTGCATGCAAATTTAGCAATAAAATTCCACAAAGCTGATGGTTTACCGCGTTTTTCTTATTTATTAAGGCATGTTCGGCAACCTAACATAGGCCATCACCTAAAAACTTTCGATTTTAGTACGTTTATGTTAAAGGCAATTGGTTAAGGAACAAATCAAGAAAATAAATTATTGAAGTCATCTCGACTTTTTCCCTCTACTCTCCTCACTCATTTTGGAGAAGGATTTGGGGTAAGGCCAGTTGCGTTTACCATTATAAACCTACTAAGAATGTTATTCTTCGTTATCCGAATTTTTCCTTTTTACGTATAATTTGGCCGTGTTTTCTAGCCACCTACATATTTTTATCTTGCAAGCTTTTGCGGTTCCAACACCTTTTTATCATATTCCCTAAGCTCATCAACTTCATGTAAAAGTCGTACGTGGGCCTAAGTGTAAGTTCAAAGTCTGCATAGTCATCACGCAAACACCTCTCTCTGCGAATGGTGGAGCGGCAACTGCACGCATATAATGTTGATGATATTTGTCTGCTCTCAGCACGATTCTTTGAAGTGGAACACGCTCATCAACACAATACCAAAGTATTCGGAAAAGTATTCCCCTATAGCACAAAAGTCGATAGGCAAAAAGCAAAAGAAGTGTCAGTAAGTTCCACATGCTCTAATCTGTCAAAGAATACAAACGCAAACAATTGCTAGCCTATATTTCTTGCCAGCATATACCACACCGCTGAGCAGACATTTTTCACGCAATAAGGCTCAACAAGAAACGTCTCCGATCATCGTGAAAGAATGAAAGGTAATCTGCAAAACAACGCTCGTCTTCATCGCGTCTAGTATCGTCGACAGAAACTCTTGACTCGAAGGAATATCCTCGGTTAGGGATGCGGTCATGAATGGATAGGCAGCCCGATAAGGTTACAGCTGTGCCATAAGTGTCAAGTAGCCAAGCTTTCAATTCGCCACTTTCCAATACTTTTGGGTTGGCAATATAATAATGGTAGCCTCCTCGTTGCTCGCAGTCGATTATGATGCCAAACAAGTCCAAGGATTCCACCTTTCCATCTGTCAAACGTTTGCCGCGGTAAACTCTCACCGCGACTTAAATCAGTGTTATCGCACCACTTTTCATTAAGTTCTTTTTAGCGTAATTCGGCCTGCACGGTGAATGGTTTTCACCAACCAGATGTATTTTTGTATCAGCGACATAGCAACATAATGCTTTATGATAAACCAATGGCATGTTCCATACGTTCCCCACTTGTTAAACAAGACACTAATAGGGACTGCCTTCGATGCCTTCTGATTTCATTTTGGCCTCTTTCGCGTGCTTTTCTCTTTTTAGCTACAAACGAAATCTGCACAAATGAAACCAGAAAAGCCTACAAGGGCAAATACCGAACAAGCCTAATTATTGTTGTAACCAAACTCTCGTGTGCCGAATTTTTGTTTATATAACGACTCGCGGTCAATGGCATGTTTGTCTAGAATATTTAATGGCAACGTTTCTAAAATGCACCATTGGAAATACTTCTTAGCATACGTTTCGTCGTCATCGATAAGCTGCTTGATATCCTTATTATCCCCATGTCCAGTCCAAGCATAGGCAGACCAACGCCCCCAAATGCCTTTGGGATTGTACGTTGAGCCAACATACTGTTTGCCTGTAAGCTTATCTAAGATGAGATAGACGGCATTGCAACTTTCCAATTTGGATTTCCACTCCATATTGTTTGTTTCAATTATTCTTCTGAGCTGGCTATAATCAAGCATTACATCTTCAAAACGAGTGAAGACAGGGATGTTATTCTCTTGAAGTCCGCGGTCAATTCTGATAACAGGCATCTGGTTTTGGTAGTTTTGACGCCAACTCACAGGGTTATTCCAACCTATGATAACTCGTTCTTTAAGCAGTTCAAAGCCATCAACTTCTGTAAAATCAAACCTTGCCAGCTCTTTACCATTATACAATCCGAGTGGTGCCACTATGCCCCCATTCTTAAATACGCCCACAAACCTAGAAGTGGTGCCCTCTTCTCCAATAAAAGATACGATATAATCCACATCCTTGAAGTCTTTGGCAATTTGTTCGCTCTGGTAAGTAAGAAACACGTTACGCTCAGTAAGGTACAGATTATACAAAGAGTTAGCATAAGATTTACCATTGATAATCTTTTCCTTTCTGTTGTCTGCATGCCTAATCAACCTGATTCGTCTCATGTCGGCGTTGTCAAACTCTTCATTACGACCATTTAGCAGCTCTTGAACCATTACGATGTAGTCTTTTCATTTTGAATGTTGTTTTAATGATTATATAATTTTGTTCCAATTAAATTCTTCCACACCAAGAACTTCCAACCCTAAGTATTTCCATTCTTCCTGGTCGAAGTTCGGAGTATATCTTGCCATTGTGCGTCTGGTTTTCTTTTGTTCCAAATCACATCGAGCATTGTTATAGCGTACGGCCTGATGCCATATGGCAATAGGTTCGTTGCATGGGTTCAGCTGGTAGAAAATAGTACCTATCCGTTCCAAATGATAGTTGTTTTGCTTGCATGTGTCAAGCGTTAGGCAATGGTTGTCCAAAGGAAAACCATAAAAGCCTTCTACCATCTAGGGTCGCGCCGAGCGCCAAACACAATGCTCCATACTCGTAGTCGCTATCTTCTTTTTACTAGCACAACGTCTCCTGTGAACATACGACTGCCATTGCAATCATCATAACCCGTATCAATTCCTGCAAAGATGGAACGCAACACATAGCCACGACCCTCACAGGAGTTTCCGAAATACTCCTCAACAATGTATGGATTATGGCCTTCCTTGAATTCTTCGCTCTGCTGCCACACATATAGGCCGCCATCATGGCAGAAAAAGAAGTCGCCAAAGTTGGCGTAGCCAAACCTATTCCTGCCTATGACGTATCGTATGCGTGGACAACGGCGATGCTTATGGCCGCCACAGCCTATCTCTGCCTTGTTCTGTTTGCAGAGCATCGACAGCGTTTCCTCGTTAAACACCCTTTTCGTTTGCTCACATCGTGCATTCATTGTTCCTTTCATATTCGCTATAATTTTGATTTGCATGCAAAGTTATGAGGCTGCTGCCCCATTTTACGTTACAGGTTTAAAGAAATGCAGATAATGTGCTTATTGAATTTGCTGTTTCACCTTAACTTGTTCTTATAGGTTGAGTTTTGCTTGCAACTCATTTGAATGCAGTTCTATTGTATTTTTCGATTGTATACATAGAGTTCGCCTTGACTTTTATTTTCTATAAATTGAGAGGAGTTTATTATCTTTGTACTGTAAAAAACCAAGATAAACACTCCTCTCATGTACAAAGTCCTGGACAAAGATACGATAAAATCTGAAATTCTGCCGCATTTGTCTGTGGCAAAACGTGGGTATGTCTCAAAAAGTTACCTGGTGGAAGTTATTCAATACATTCTCTACAAGTTGAAAACAGGCTGCCAATGACATATGCTTCCTGTCTCATCTTTCTTCACAGGGAGGGTGTTGCATTATAAGACTGTGTATGGGCATTTCCGCAAATGGTCGAGAAATGGTGAATGGGAGAAGGTGTGGGGCATCGTTTTGCACCCTTATAAATCATTTTTAGACATGTCCGGCGTGGAATTGGACGGCAGCCACACCCCCGTCCTTCGTGTTGGGGAGTGCTGTGGCTATCAAGGACGCAAGAAAAGGAAGACGACCAATGCCATATATATCACCGACAGCCAGGGAATACCGCTTGCCATGTCCACTCCCGTTTCGGGTTCGCACAACGATGTTTACAACATCTCTGAGGTACTTTCTGAATTGTTATCGGAGCTTAATTCCTCGGCCTTGACCGTTTCGGGACTCTTCTTTAACGCAGATGCGAGTTTTGACACTGAACAGTTCAGACGGAGATACCATGAACACGAGGTTTTCCCAAACGTTGCCTTCAATAAACGCCGAAGAAAGCAAAGGGAGGGAGAACTCTTAGACGAATTGCTGTACAAGCAGAGGTATTGCATTGAAAGAACCAATGCGTGGATGGATTCATACAAAAGCGTACTGAATATTGATAAGACACTATCTAGTTGGAAGGCATGGAACAATATAGCATTCATACTAATCCTTCTCAAGAAGATAAGAAAGGGAGAAAAGTCAAGATGACTTCATTGCAATTAAGTCGTAAAAAGTTGTAGCTTTCAAGGAAAAATATCGTAAAATTTGTAACTGTAAATTAAAAACTTTTCGTCTATGAAACATTCTCGTTCTTTATTTGCACTTCTATTATTCATCCTGACAGGCTGTAAAAAAGACCCACAGGAGATTTTCAACGAGCAGAAATCAGGAGTAGTTCTCATCTGCAATGAGTACTATTATGACATCACGCTTTTCAATGGGAAACATCTCTATTTCTCAGGCCTTGACGACAAAGGTAACTTCATCAACCTTACAGGTAATCTTGCCGACATCAAGAAACACCCAGGAATACTGAATGGCACTGGATCTTTTATTGACAATACAGGTCGTATGCCCTACCAACAGACATGCGGTAGCTCCATCTGTGGATAAGACAACAGTAAAAACAATGTTAATGCTATCATTGAGGACTATGCGCGATACATCCAAGCACTGCAGGATTCAATGAACCAACGCTATTCAGCCATACAAGAATACGCCCAAGAGAACACCTACGAAGATGACGAGGGCGAGAGCTATACAAATCTGAGCAACGAGGAAATCATTTATTTGCAACAGGAAATAGCAAGCCTTAAAGAGCAATATGTTGAGGCGGAGAACTTGAAGAATAGTGTGTGGAACAATATTCTAAACGATAATTTCTCTATACAACTGCACTCTCGGTTTTGGCATTGCCTATGACGGCAGCAATGTAAACTCGTGGGATGACTTCATGAAGACGCCCTGCTCAATGCTACGTGTCTCTGAAGACACCTACTCTGACCTCGCTCTGTTGCAGCTTAACAGTAAGGAAACCCCCACAGGACACTATGTCTTCACCATAGATAATTCCTTGGCAACATTCGACAATCAACTTGAAATCAACCAAGCTGTTTACATGATTGGCTATAACTATGGTATGGCTCTTGCCAAGACTGACAATGGCATATGCGCACAATTCACCAGTGGGACGGTTACGCAACAACCTGACGGCAAGCGTGTCACTTATAGTATACCATCAATGCCTGGCTCCAGCGGTTCACCCGTTGTTGACGACAGAGGTCGTTTAGTTGCCGTTAATTTCGCTAAGAGCAATGGTAGCGATAATTTTAACTTTGGAATTCCTCTGATTAGAATCGTAAGTTTCTTACGTTAGTTTGTGTGCATTGTAGTATATTAAACATTAGGATATTTCCGTTCAATGATATTTTCATTGAATGCAGGTGTAATGTTGCAGTCTCTTAGAATGTTTGTTTACAATCTCATGCAGAACTAAAAGTTGGATTGACTAGAATGAGAGCAATGGGCTAACCCCAAAAGTAAAGACCGCGGAATATAACCCCCAAAGCTAACAGGTAATACGACTTAATGGTTTTTAAGGTCATGGGTAGTACAAAAATCAAGACTTGCAAACATGGTAACACCATCGACATGACACGACATATGCCACAGACATCCTCATACTTGTGTTAAACTACACGTATTGTTTGTTACATGGTAAAACAATCTGTATCTTTGCAATATGATTAATGCAAACTCTGTTAGCATTCCAAATGTAACAAGGGACGATAAGATAGGTAGTGCTTTCAATCATCTTTTCAATATTATTCACCAAACGGAAATAGCAGACGCCATTACTAAATGGGATTTTAAAGATGTATTGTTCTTACATCCTTTCTTTCTTGCTCCCCTTGCCATATATAGGGACAACTGCAATAAGCACATCCCCTGTGTTGGAATCTGTTCAAATATAAAGGGCTATTTCGATGCCGTGCGTTTCGACAACATTTATGACGCATCGGCACTTTCTAGCCAAGATGCATTATATGCTTACTTGAATAAGAGTTTCATACCTATTTCGCGTTTCTCTGTAAGGAGCAATATCGACAAAATACAGGAGATATTACAGGCCGTCATCGAAACCCAATCGAAGGTTGCACGCAACATGAGAACCCCAATATCACACCTGCTTAGCAAGCCAATAGGAAACATTAGTGAACATTCGGGAAGTGAACATGGGTATTTGTTTTGCCAAAAAGTGAAGAAAGACCTCTTTATCACCATCGCCGACTGTGGAAAAACAATATACGGCAGCTACGTTGACACAAATAAATACATCAACGAAATCGGAACTAATGAGGCAGAAGAATTAAGAATAGCCAACGAGGGTTTCTCAACAAAAGACAGACCAGGCGCAGAAAAACAGGGATATGGCATATCTAAGTCTAGAGATACAATGAACGGCCTGCGAGGGAGCATTTTTCATGCTGTCGGGAACAGCCTTTTATAGGCACGACGAGAATGGTATAGTACCAGCTAACATCCCAGAAGAATATAGATGGAATGGCACCATCATTTTGGTAAAAGTCCCTTTAACCGCTCCCAGCGGATTTAGCTTTTACAACTATGTAGAATAATAAACATTTAAGAGTATGAGTAAAATAAGAGTTAAAGACATTATTGGCGCAGAAGTTCGCTCGCGAATACCTATTGCAGCTTTGAAAGAGGCAATAGCAAGAGACGAATGCTACGACATCGACATGGCGGATGTTACTTTTATATCTCGCTCATTCGCCGACGAACTCTACAATTTGCAGCTAGACCACACCAACGTGCAGTTCATTAACGCCCAAGGGAATGTAAAGAAGATGATGGAGGTGGTATGGAAAGGCAGGGAAAAGAAACGTGTTAGGCCACAAGCCGATGTTAAAACGGTAGACCTGACTTCGATAGAAGACTTTTCCAATTTCCTTTTGAGCATCTGATAATTCAACAAAAACATATTAAAGCAAGCGGCAGTACCACTAATGAGTGCTGCCGCTCTCTTTGGCGCATTTCTAAAAGCTTTTCGTTGCAGTTCAGACTCGTTTTTACAAAGGATTGTCCGTTGTGCGTTTGGCCTTTACCAACCATCTTTCATTCACAACCTCATCAACTCATCAATTCATCTGCCCACAAAGTTAAATTGATATTTTTTTATTTTACAATACCGCTCCGAATTTCACTCTATTCTAGCGAAAATATAGGTCATAAAGTAGGTAAATATTCACTATTTATAACCTCCCGTGTCTTTTGGTTTTGTCTATTTTTAGGAGCAGAACCTGCATTTTGCACCATTTAGCCTTTCTAGTTTGGTTTGTAAACTCGAAATTTCAGAAGCCCAGTACCCACTTTTAGCCCTAAAAACCCACTTTTTACCAGCTCATTTCGCCCTTTTTCAGCCACGTGTTTCATGGTTCTAGGGTTTTATTTATACCATCGCGATGTATATTTATGCTTATCGCCTTGCATTTAGCAGCATTTTGCCTTTGCGTTTAGCACCAAAACGCATCGCATTTAGCATCAAAACAGCTTGCGTTTAGCACCAAAAATGGCTTTGCATTTAGCACCAAAATGCACGGCGTTTAGCACCAAAACGCACTGAATTTAGCAGTAAACTGCCCAAAAGTATGGTGCAAATGGCGGGTCTTTGAAAGTAAATATTCATTTTGCTGGCATTTACAACTCACCTTTTTACATCAAAACCAACCTTCGCGAGAATCGATTATTTGCAGAGGTGGACGATGGGTGGACGAAAAGGGCACTCAGAATGTTAAAAATTACACTAAAAAGTTGACAAGATTTCAAGTTTATGAGTTGATGAGCTTGTGGGTTGATGAGCTTGTGAGTTGATGAGCTGATGAGCTTATAAGTTTGTGAGTTGATGGGGCTGTGAGTTTGTGAGTTTTATGAGCTTATAAGTTTGTGTGTTGATAAGTTTGTGAGTTGATAAGTTTGTGAGTTGGTTAGCTTTTATGTTTGCACCACTTTTTGCGACACCACCACCCTCGCGCAAGTCGATGGTTTTGGTGCTGTCAACAAGAGTTGAGTCGGTCGTCACATTCTGCCCATGTAACGAAACACTGCTTAATGCCAAGCCAATAGTTAGAAACGATATAACATCATAAACGCTAAAACAATAACAGCCATGCGTTGCTGCATGTTGCAAAGTTAACTTTTTCCGCAGAACTAACCAATCAGCCTGCCATCTTTCACTCACTAACACCCTAGACCTAAGACACTGCTCTACTTTACTACTTGCTTGGAAATGTGTTTAGGGCGAATTGGTTTAGGGGCATTTGTCCTTTCGGGGTCATTACTATTAGTCTAAATCACGGAAACATGCCAACGCAGAAAGCCGAAAGAAAAGGCAGGACAATCGCTACATATCTGAAAGAAAATCGTTATATTTGCAAAACACTAACTATAAACAAGCAAAACGATATGGAAAGAACAAGGTTTACTCACATTCTCTTGGCTCTTGCAGTGGCCACATGCGCATGGGCGCAAGGTCCGAACGGTTCGGGAACATATTACCAGAACGCTAACGCGGACAAAAAGGGGAGGCGATAAAGACCGCCCTAAGCAAGATTATCTCCACTGGTGCGATAGACATAGGTTACAATGCACTTTGGAAAGCGTACCAAACAACCGACATTCGACCAGACGGTACGATTTGGGACATCTACTCGAACATAACCAAATACGACCCTGTTAAAGGGCATGAGGGCGGCTATACAAAAGAGGGCGACATGTATAACCGCGAACATACCACGCCTCAAAGTTGGTTCGGGAAAGCTAGCCCCATGAAAGCCGACCTCTACCACGTGTTCCCCTCGGATGGATATGTTAACAACAAGCGTAGCAACTATCCCCTAGGAGAAACCAACGGCGAGCAATACAGGTCGAAAAATGGGTTTAGCAAGCTGGGGCCAAAAGCACCACACCAGGCTACAACGGCACTGTTTTCGAACCTGCCGACGAATTTAAGGGCGACTTGGCAAGGGCTTATCTTTATATGGCCACGCGCTACGAAGACAAGGTTAGCACTTGGAGCGGCGGCGTTTACGGCAACAGCAGCTACCCCGGACTGGCAAAATGGGCTTTGGACATGTTCATTCGCTGGTCGGGAAAAGACCCTGTAAGCCAGAAAGAAGTGGACAGAAACAAGGCGGTGTATAAGTTGCAAATGAACAGGAACCGTATGGACTATCCCGGACTTGAACAATATGTGTGGGGAACGCTAACGAACACGGCATTCGACTATGCCAACTATGTGGTTCCTAACGGAAACAACAAGCCCAACAATCCTAACGAACCCAACAAACCAGACGAACCCAAACAGCCCGGAAACCCAGGCAACGAGACCACGCCACCAGCAGGTCAATGGTGTTCCACAAGGTTACATCGGCTAGCGACTTGCAAAGTAGGCAAATATTACCTCATCGTTAACGAGGCGGCAAAGGCGGCTTTGAGCGCAACGAACAAGAATGTCCGCGCGCATGCAGCGGTAGATATTGCCGGAAATGCCATCACAACAGAAGTGAATGCGAATGGAAAACCACACGCGCTGACACTTGGCGGAACGGCTGGAAACTACACTTGGTTCGATGGCACTGAGAAAATGTACTTGGCTTACACGGGTCCGAAGAACTCACTAAACAATGCAAGCGATGCGACGGCAGCCAGCGCACAATGGCAAATAAGCATAGACAGCGAGGGAAATGCTGTTATCACGAACAAGCAAGCCACCGTACGTATGATTAACTACAATGACAATCAACCGCGTTTTGCATGTTATACGGAGTCGAACAAACAAAAGCACCCATTCAGCTGTACGTATCAACCGCAACAACAGACATCCGTAATCTGCCGCAAGCAGAAACAAATTTGGTGAACGTTTATTCCATCGACGGCCGTTTGTTACGCGTCAATGTGCAACAAGACGAGGCCTTAACGGGTCTGCCCAAGGGGCATGTACATTGTTGGAACAATGAAATCCGTGGTGAGATAAAGCAAAAGCGTGTGGCGTAAGTGCACCGCTTTTAGCTTGTACCGGCCGACAAAGAGAACGCCTTGTTGCGTTTGTTCTGGTACAGAACGCTAGCCATCTAGAAACGAACTAAGCAGCCAATTACGCCCAACAAAGCAACCTTTTCCTGCCCCAACGATGCGTTGTTGTTAGCCTGCCGACATGCAATGTCGCAACAACAGGCTAACAACAACGCAACAATAAAAGTCAATAAAGATATTTTTTAGAACCAGCCTATACGGAGAAAGGCATTACAACAGGATGCCCCGCACCACTCCTTATTATATATAGGCGCACAAGCGCATACCCATCAAAGCGCATTTGATGAGCGTGCGCAATCGTGGCGTGGACGTTATACCACGCCCATTTACTTCCGTCTTACTTGTCGCCTACCCCTTATCGTCGGTTTCTTGGTAGGCAGCACACCTTGTTTATCTGCCAATTAACCTCTAATAGCAAAGGCGCAGAGATGGAGTAGCCTCTTCTCCATTCAAGTTCAAAAGCAATTTGAGATGTTTCTCGCGAAAATCCTGCAACAGTTCTTTCCCTTTGGTTGCTGCTGTTTGCGACACAAACAGGGCTGTGTAGGCACTGCGCAACATCTCGACAGACGTTAGTCGCGGTGCTTGGGAGTAGCTCCAACCATCTATTTCATTAACGTATGTTTCCATAATTCAAAAACTTCCTCGCAAAACTTATCCCTTTTGTCTTTTCATGTTGATGCCCAACATGACGGCCACGTTCGGCATCAAAAGAGCCAATATAGAAGTGCCAAAGATAGCTTTTCCACAAAGTTCAGCGTGCGATGTGCCACGTCTGGCGGCTCGACGACGAAGATAAGCGAGTCGGCAGGGGCGAGCGCTGCAGGCCAATAAAGTGCGCCATTACCCTGCCGTAGCATGTCGAAAATAGTGTTCTACAAGCCCTTCTTGTCGGTTGCGAAAGCTGTAACTCCACGCTGTCGCGCCAAATCCAAATGGTTGAGTCGGCACTAGCAGCCGTAAGTTCTCCATTCACTTGTGCATTAACGGCCAAAATGGTCGTTCCCAAGTCTTCTGCTTGCGCCATAACGTCCAGTCCGTCGCAAAAGCCAGCAAAGCTATCGGCCGAGACATTTCTTCGCCCACTGTTCGCGGTTAGCCGCTCTTTCGGCCGCATCCTTACCAGGAAAAAGGCGGTAAGCCCATTCAATCGCCCAGCGGTCGTGCACGCCAAGCCGTGCAATGCGGTTGCGCAAGCTAGTCTTATCCGTTGGCCCGAAGGGCGTAATTGCACCCGCACGTAGTCCATTATCGAGGTTGTTATGCCGTTGCGGGCGAGGAAAGCGTTATTACGAAGACTGTCAATAGAGTACAAGTGCGCGAACCCAAAAGTTGTGTTCTAGCCCCAAAGTGTGGCCACTTCGTGCGTAAGAACCAACTCAAAGCAACACGTTCATCACCGAATCGGGCAGTTAGCCTGTCGTCCCACGGGGTCGTTGGCACATTGCACAAAAATACCATTGTCTAAGCAGGGTCTAACACCCCGCTAAACACCCCTATATGGCAGCCCACCACCTCGCCAGCGCGCGGTTCGCACGGCGTAGGGCCTATAGGCATTGCGGAAAGTTGACTCTTTCCAAGAGATAAACGGCACGCCAATATCGTAGGGGCAGAAGTCGGAGTTGGCCGAATCGGCTGGCGCAAGCTGTGCGTCGATGGCGTTTTTAAAGCCTGCCTGCTCAAATGCCGGCTGCCAATTGCGCACAGCCCGCAGTACGGCAGCGTACTGATATTGCGGCGGCATTTGGCGGTCTACATAAACACGATGGGGCGTACGGGTTCTACCAGTTCGCCGTTTAGGTAGCGTTGGCGCAACGCAGGCGGCACTTCCAACCGCCAACGCTTAACGAAAGCGCGCCGACGAGGTGTTCGATTCGCATCGTAACATGTGCGATTGATGCGAAAAAGGATCAGAATGCGCCCACAGGCTCTATTGGCTGTTTAGGCAGCAGTGCAATGCACACGCCTGTCCGCCAATAGTCGGCTTGCGAGGTTGTATCGTCAGACTCTGTATCACGAAACAGCGACTTCCGTTCGTACTTACGCGAAATCTGAAACAAGAAACGGTCGGGCTTTACGTCTATCCGTTCAACCTTATCAAACTGCTTTTGCTTTTCGCCCAGCTGCAAATCGTAGTAGGCGATGCCCAAGGAAAAATAGCGAAAAAGTCTTTAAACCACTGCCCCACCTCTACCAAAAGGCTGTTGGGCGAGCGTTGCACGATGGGCAAGCGGTCGTAAAGTCGGGTGGTGACACTTTGCAAAGCCAGGCGCGAAAAACACCGAAGTGTTGGTCTACCAACATACGCTTGTACTGCGGATGCGTAACCCATAGCTTGTCGGCATGCTCCTCTATACCGAAGAAAACAGGGCCAATCATGTCGCCGGCATACCCCCATTTGGGTCCTTCCTTGGTTGTTATTGTCTGTTTTGGAGCGGTTAATACGGTGAGCGACACCACAAATTCGCGCCCCAACAGCGTGTCGGGGATTTCCCAATAAAGCCGCTCGCCCACCTGATATGTGGTGAACAGACCATGAGAAACCAACGCTTGGGGATTGTTTGCGAAGAAACGTGGAGCCGTTTGCGCCTTAGCCGCAAAACACAACAAGGCAGAAAAAACAACCAAACACAATCTACGATACATGATAAGAGATGTTGACAGCCTGCGCAAGAAACGCTCGCCGATGGCGAAAACCCATCGGACGGGCGTTTCTAAGCATTGCCTTTATTCGTAATTAAAAGTGATGTCGACAATTTTTCCAAAGGGCAAACTGCCGTTGCCATAAACAAAACTAGCGTTAGAAGTACGCGCCAAATCGCCGGCGGCAGTGAGTTTCAGTTCTACCACCGTACCTTTATCGCCCTGATTATAGGCCACGCCCAACGTCGTACCTAGTGTTTCTGTTGTTTCGCGGTCCTTAAACTTCGCGCAAACCACTTGCGCATCGGCAGGTGCAGCATATATTTCCACCACCTTATTGCGCTTTAAGTCTATGCGATACACCTTATTTGCGACAGCCATAAAGAGCAAATCGGCCGAATAAGCATAACTTGCAGTGAACTTAGCGGTCTTTAAATTCACCTCGCCTGGCATGTCTACGGTGTATTTAGCTGCACAAAATGGCTCCGTGCTACGGCAGCTGAACTTGAACACGGTTAGCTGTTTACCTGTATTGTTATAGCCAACAGCATATAGCTGATTGCCAAAAGCACCGCCTGCCACAATGTCGGCAATGGTCAATTCGGCAGGTACATTGTCGGGATCAAACACATTTACGTAAGTGCTTCGTTGCCCAACGGGTTTCAATTCTACGCCCCTATCGGTCCATGAGCCGTAACCCTTGCGTAACGAAACCGATGATTTGGGTGTACCATAGAAGTCTTGCAAACCCAAAGAGCCGCGTTTCAAGAAACGATGGGCATACGAATCGTAGAAGTACAGAGCGTTATTGCCAGCCCCATAAGCCGAGATGGCGGGGTACTTGTCGCCCTCTTTCAGCGAATAAGGCACGCACGCGCCATCCATGTGGGCAAAGTAGGCCTTGCCGTTATTAACGAATAGCTCGCCGTGGGTGTCCATCTTATAATTTTCTATCTTTATAGGCGTACCCCTGGCAGTGGGCTCGAAGAGTATTTTGTCTGTGGAATACTTTACGGCAAGCGTGCTAGGCGTAACAAAAGCCACGCCTTCTGTGGTGGCGATTACCATACCAGGATTGGCTGTAAAGCCTACAAAGCCGAACAAACTGGTAGCCTCTTTATTTCCATACACCTTACGTGCAGCCACGGCCAATGGCTTACCACTAAGCGGAAAAGGCTCGTTGCGTTCTGATTGGTAGACGTCGGCAAACACAAAGTGGCCTTCGGGCGTGCCTTCAACGGCTCCCAACTGAGCCTTTCCGCCTTGCTCGTACAGCACAAACCAACAAGGGTTGAATGGTTTCACTATTTTCACCTGCGTTGTTTTTAAACCATTGCGTGCCGTTAAAGCTTTATCTGTCACAACAAGCAGCAACCCAATATTATCCGCGTGCCCCTTCTTCACAGTTACTTTGCAAGCTTTTCCCTTGGCGTAAGGGGTGTAGTCGGTCATCCTATCCGACAAGGCCTTGGCACCTTCTTTGGCTATCAGCAATTGAAAGTCGAGGTTCTCTTCGCCCGTTTCTTTCGTTTGCACAATGGTTGGCGTAAGCGTAACCTCCACATCATCCACCTTCGGCATGCGCACTTGCTGTTCGGCAAGTTCTATGGTAACGCCGTTCACATCGTGATAATCGTAGTTTCCCTTATCTTCGTAGCATCCTACCAAGGCAAACGCCAAGACAGATGCAAGAATTGTTTTCGCGAGTTTTGGTTTCATTGTCGTTTTCTTATCGTTTATTATTTTTCTCCCCGAATGGCTGTTCGCATCGGGGCTTACACTATGGTAAAAAGACTCAGGCATTGCCAGCAACAGCCTGTAAGCAACAAACAGCGGCACCACGTGCACACTTTTAATCGCTACAAAGGGCCTTGTACTGGCACTACAAGAGGCTTGTACTGCTGCTACAAGGGCCTTGTACTGGGGCTACAAGGTGCTTGTAGCCCCAGTACAAGCGGCTTTGTATTGACCCATTACTCATTGCCAGAGGGATTTATAAATCCAATTACCTGTCCCATATAAGAACTAACTTATGGCATTTCAAAAGATAAAGGCAGCAAGGAAGTTGCCATCACATCCCCGAAAGCCACACACGTACCTTGCCTAGAACGATATGACATTGCCGTCGTCATCCAGAATGTCGGCTTGCCTTCACATATTCTCGTAGGCTTTGGTAACGGTTTCATAATCGTCGTGAAATGTTGACTAGATTCAGCCCCAGACGTCCATCATAAAGATGTACTTGCCATTGCTGTACTTTCCCCAATCTCCTTCTTCCCAATCATAGGGCCTCAACCGCCAGCGCACGTTCACCAACATTTGGTGTTTCTCCACCAGTCCCTTGTCGAACTGATGGGCAGCGTTGCCCAAATCGAACGCCATATAACAGCCGAAGGCCTTGTTTCCCCATTTCAGTTCGGGGCGTTTCACGCGTAAACGATAGGTTTGGCAAACGGTATCGAGGGCCGAATAGGTGTACTTGTCGGCCAATTCCAGTTCGGGTGCGGCCTCATATCCTTCTGCTGGCTGCACTTTCAGGCAAAAATCGCGTGGCGCATTGAGGTGTACGCCTTGTATGCGCACCTCAAAGCTGTCGGTTTTAAACGCTGTTTTCTTTATGTAATCGGTGTCTACAAACTCTATAATACGTTGACTCCACTCAAAGTTTAGGCGTGGCGACTGGTCGTAAAGTTCTATTTCGTTTTGCTTGCACCCCACAAAAGCGGCTGATGCAAACAGCACGGAGAGTATATATAAGATGTTTCATACCTTTTTACGCTTAATTGTTGTTACCATGTATCGTTTCTCCGTCGGGCAGCGGTATTTGGTATTGCGCCTTGGTCATGCTTCTTCACCGCACATCCCAACCATGTTTCGTAGTTGTGCGCTTTGAGGAAGAAGAAGAGTTTGCCCTCGGCAAAGAACTCTTAGCGATACTCTTTCATGATTTCGTTGATGCGCTTGGTTTGCGTTCTGCTAACACCCGGCATGGGTTCAGGGTCGTCGTAATGCTCGGTTCGTATCGTCGGTAAACGATATGCCGCGTGCAAAGCGCACAGCGTTATGCATCGGCGCTTTTCTGCGCATTGGGTTCGCACTCGGCACGATATAATACATTTCAGGCAAGCGAATTAGCGGTCATGGCATTTGCCCCTACGATAGCCGTAAGCCTCCTTCAAAGGCTTTTGGTTGTACTTACGGCAGAAGGCCACGACGTCGCTACTGCCCGTCAGTTCGAACATTTCGGGCAACTTGCGCCAGTCGGTTACGCCTGCGCCGGCGGTTTCGTAGAACTCGTTGAAGTTGTCTTCGCTCGTGGTATAGTGCATGTCGCTGCGCTTACTCTCGGCATCCATGTGGTTAGCCGTAAGCAACCTGTCGAGTTCGTGTATCGAAATGCCGAAGATTTGTTCGCTATAACGGATGGAATTATAATTGGCGGCCGACTGCGCATCAATGAGTTTGAAATGCTGGTTGGCATCAATCACCTCGCGCGCATACTTTACGGCCAAGGCTTTACTTTCGGCGTCGCCCTTATAACAGTACACCCTAGCAAGCATGGCCTTAACGGCAAAGAGGTTCATGCGGAACTCGCGGTTTACCAAAAAGCCATTCTTCTGCTTGTACTCCTCGGCATCTGGGCCGGTGAAGAAGTCGAGCGGGTCTGACGTTTTGAGCAAGTTCTCTGCCTCGTGCAGGTCTTTCAGCACCGCATCTACCACCGCTTGGGCAGTTAACACGGGCGTTGGCACACGGTCGTATGTGGTTCTATAAGGTATGGCCTTTGCGTTGGGTTCCTCTTTATATATAGGTCCGAAGAGGCGCAACAGGTCGAAATGTAAGAAAGCACGCAAACCCAAGGCCTCGCCGCGTATGGTTTCGTAATAGCGGGGCGTTACCAGCACGTTGCGTTTCGTCTCGGTATAGCCGATAATGTTGTTCACATTGGCGATAACATTATAGAGTTCGGCATATATGGCGTTCTTTTTCGACTTGAATTTATTATCGTAATCGTACACGAAACTTTGGTCGAAAACAGCCGAAGTCTCGTATCCGGGATAGCCCGTGTACAGTCCGCCCAACTCGTCTATGTAGCCATAAGAGAGGTCGGCACCGTAGAGCGTGGCCGAACCAAGCTTGATATACACGCCCGTAAGGGCATCTTTAAAGCCCGACTCCGAGCTAAACTGTTTATCGGTGGGTATGGAGGTCTTGGGTTCTACGTCTAACCAGTTGTTACAAGCGGTAAGTCCCAACATCGCCACCAGCAATAATATATGTATTTTCTTCATCATTGTGTCCTACTTAAGTTAAAATCCGACGTTGAGCGAGAATATAAATTGGCGTGAGAAAGGATAACTTGTACCCCTTTCGCGCTTAACGGTAGAGAGGTAGAAGAAGTCTTCCATGTTGAAAGCGAGCCTTGCCGAGTTAACGCCCACGCGTTTAATGAAGGGTGTATTGTTGCGGTCCATGCGGTAATGAGCGAAAGCGCAACTGCCTTGCAGCACGTTTTCGTCCGATGACAAAAACGCGAGTAGCCTCGTTTCCGACCCGCGGGGGTTTATTTCGCGGAACATGGCTCTGTCGCCAGGCCTTAGCCATCGCAGTTGCGTTACGCGGCGGTCGGCATTATATTTAAGATTGGCGTTCTCAACCTTGTCGATGAGGGTTTGATTGTACACCTGTCCGCCGAAACGATACAGCATACCACGTCGATACCCCAGCCCATGAGTGAACGAGGTGTTGATGTGGCCTTGCCCAGTTGGTTCGGTGTTGCCAACGAGCACTGCATCCTTTCGCATCCCAGTTCACTGCGCTGGTCATTTCGCCGTTGCGTTTCAGCAATATCTCGTTGCCCGATGCGGGGTCGATACCCAACGAGCGCACCACCCAAATGCGATTAACCGACTGTCCCTCTTCGTAGCGCGGCAAGGGAGCGTTTTTCAGGTTGCCGGCATTCACTTCGTTGATGTGGCGCATGGCCTCTGATATTTCCAACAGCTTGTCTGTATTGTGCGATCCGTTAAGGGTAACGGTCCAACACGACTGCCGTGCCACGTTGCGATAAGGTATGGCCGAGAATGTTAGTTCCCAACCGCAGTTTTCTAGCTTACCGATGTTCTCCGGATATTGGGCAAAGCCCACCGATGGCGCAAGGCTAACCATTGTTATCATGTTGCTGGTAACTTTACGATAGTATTCCACGCGTGCGGTAAGCCGATGGTCTAGCGCGCCTATTTCTAAGCCGAAGTTTAGGTTGCGCGTTGTTTGCCACTTCAGTTTCTCGTTGTGCATGGCAAGTATTTCGCTGCCTGTGGCATCCGAAGAGTAGTAGGGCAAAAGCAAGTTGGCGTAGGTGTAATAGCCGTGAGCTTGGTAAGGGTTGAAACCTTGCGAGCCCGTTGTGCCATAGGTGGCACGCAGAACGAAGTCGGAGAGCCACGACAAGTTGGACAAGAACGACTCTTTCTTCACGTCCCAACGCAAACCCGTTGACCAGAATGGTGCCCAACGGTTGTCTTTGCCAAACTCTGACGAACCATCGAGTCGCAAGTTGAAGTCTACCGAGTACTTATACTTATACGAATAGCCGCCGGCCACTACCCATCCAATACTTCTGCTGGTGGTTTCGATGCCGTCTACCTTTTCGTTATACTTCTTTCCGAAAAGCAAGTTGTCCATATTGTCGTTGGGAAAGCCCGTAACATAGTTGCCGTATGTTTCTCGGCTGTGTTCTTGAACGCTCATTCGGGCATTGGCCGTTATGTAATGGTCGGCCAATTGCTTGTTCCAGCTACCCGTAAGGTCTACGCCCCACTTCACCAACTCGCTTTGGCTGCGGCGATAATCGCCTCGCAGTGTGGGATCGGTTTGTCCATCAAAGGCCGTATGCTGTGCAGGACGGAACTTATCTCGGTTGCCTACGCTCTTCGATAGCGAGAAAGCAGCCTCAAAGCGCAGGTCTTGCAGGGGCGTATACTCCACTTTGAACAGTTCGCGCACGCTGAAATTCTTACTTCGGTCTTTGCTGTTGAAAGTGGTGTTGTACATCGGATTGAGGTAATCTGCTTCTCCGCCCAATCCCGAAAAGTCGTCAAGGCGTTTCAGCAACTCGCCATTTTCGCCATAAGGTTTAAGGTATGGGTTGAGTTGGGTGTATTGATCGAAACTTCCCCAAGGCGATTCGTCGGCCGTAGAATTATCTATTGCGATGCTGTTTTTGAGCAACACCTTCGGCAATCGGCATTGAAAGTCGAGCGCACCCGTTAGCACGTCGCGCTTACTACCCTTCATCACGCCAGGCGAATGGTTGTAGCCCACGTACAAACGATAGCGCAAAGCCTCGTCGCCACCCTCTAACGTAACGGTGTGCCGTTGCTGTAAAGAGGTTTGCAACGGCTTGTCTAGCCAATAAGTGTCCACTCCCGACAGCACTTGTCGCAGCTTAGATTGGTACAATCTCCACTTTTCCACCGTTGGTCCGCCCATCGTGTACAGTCCGCTAATGCGTTCGGCTTCCAGCTTTTCGCGGGCGTTCATCAGGTTATAGCCCGTTAGGTCGGGATTTTCAATGCGCAGTTCTCCGCCGTAAGTAACCCATATTCGGCCAGGCTTTGGTGTCTTTGTCTCGATAACGATAACGCCGTTGGCAGCTCGCGAGCCATAGATGGCCGTGGCAGCGGCATCTTTAAGCATGACGATAGATGCAACGCGGTCGGGGTCGAGGTCGGCCAAGGCCTGCACGCTAATTTCAAATCCGTCCATAATAAGCAGCGGTTGGTTGGCGTAAGTTTCGTATTCGCCCTGCACGGCCAACAGCTTACTACCGGCAGAACTTCCCAAATCCATGTTTGCTCCGCCCCGCATACGCATGTCGGGCAAGCCGTTGGGGTTAGAACCGTTGACAATATTCTCGGCGATACGCAGGGCCAGGGGCGATGGCCGACAAGGCTTTGTGCGATGTTGGTGGTGCTGTAACGCTTGATGTCTTCGCCCTTAATGGTGACGGCCGAGCCTGTAAATCCCTCCTTTTTCGGTTGAACATACCCGTTACCACAAAACTCGTCGAGCATCTTGGCGTCTGATTTGAGCCTTATCGTAAGGCTAGTTTGCCTGCCTTAACGCTTAGGGCGTGCATGCCCACATAGGTAACGCGCAGCTCACTTCCTGCGGAATGCTGGGCAAAAGAAGTTTCCATCGCCGTCGGTGACGGCCTTTTTGGCCTGCTGGCCGTTGCTGCCATTACGGTAGCTCCCCATCACGCGGCAAGCCGTCTTCATCGGCCACAACGTTGCCCCCGCACGTCCACCTCTTCCGTCGTTGCCCTTTTGCGTAGGCGCACGTTGCGCATCCTTATCGGCACTGGGAACAACGGCCCATGCGCAGAAAAAGGGAAAGCAGAGTGAACATAAGGCAGCCTCTTAGCACTAGGTTCTGTTTCATAATCAGTTGTTTTGAGGTTGGTATTCTTGTAGCACATGTTCACATGGGCAACAGGCTGCGCAAACGCATCTGGTAAAGCCTTGTTCATGGCTGTTGCATAGCTAGTTGTTTGCGTGTCGGCATTTCATGGAGAATGGTCGGCACTCGGGTTAGCAATGTGGCTAGTATATAGTATGTGTCAGCACAACGCCTCGGCAAACGCCCTTCTTGGTTGAATATGCGTATTTACGTCACGCAAATTTAAGATTTATTTTACATATAAACAAGTTTTAGGTTATATTTGCATCATTTGTTCATATAAACACGGCAAATGGAGCAAAAAAGACAGCTGCTCTTGCACCCATTCGGGCATAAGAAACTGTCGTTACACCAAATTCCACAACCAGGTTATTGGCGTTCCTTTCATCCCCCCTCTATCGGTTTCCACACCTTTCCTATATATAAACGTCTAAAGATTAAGGTCAACGGCCTTTCAGCGCAACATGGATATGAAGACCAAACAACACGTTCTTAGTTTGTAAACAACCTATGTTGCGATGAAGGAAAACGCTGAAACGAGGCGCACTTCCCCACTAACCAAAGCCCTAATAGGGCAAAAAACAGGAAGGAAAAGCGCGAAAACGATGCACATCCCCCACAAACGCAAACAGGCACAAGGCATGCTCCTTAGCATATCCTTGTGCCTGTTTAAGTTTTGTTGGGTATAAAACAACTAGCAGTGAACACGCTTAAAACGCACTTTAGCCAGCTTTGGCAATGCCATGCAAGCCACGTACATTACGCGCTAAGCAACCAAGGCGCAACTTAATTCGCCATTTCCGAAAGGAACTTGATGCGTACCAGCCTTATATCCTCCTCGGTATAGTCGCCGCCCAGTTCCTCAATAGCCACGTCCAAGTCGTCCGTTCTCGCTCGTTCTAAAATAGTCGTAGATGTCGTCCACGCGGTCTTCGTCCATCACCTCGTCAAGGAAATAGTCGATATTCAGTTTCGTTCCGCTGTTAACGATGGTTTCAATTTCGCTCAATAGGTCGTCAAATCCCAGGTTAAGGGCTGCGGCTATCATGTCCAGCGCAATTTGTCTGTCGATGCTTTGTATGATTTTTACCTTGTTCATAGATTTCTTGGCTACGGTTCTTACTCTTAATTCTTCAGGTCTCTATTTGATTGTCTTCGCAATGTTTCTTTTATCAGTTGGCAGAAAGCCTCTCGTAGCGTTTGGCCTTACCCACGCCCACACCGGGATGTTCTGCAATTCTTCGAGCGTAATGGGATATGCCACGGCCATCTGCTCCACAGACACGTCTTGGAAGATGACGTAGGGCGGCACGTTAAGCCGTTCGGCCATGCTCTTTACGCAGCTGTTTGAGCATGATATATAGGTCGGGGTCGAGGGTAGAGCCACAGCTGTCGCGCGACTCTTCCACGAAATCGTCTTCAAAGTCAGTGTCTTCCACAATCATGAACGACTGCGGCTGCTTGATGAAACGACGTCCTGCGGCAGTAAGTTTCAGCAAGCCATAGTTCTCCACGTCCTTTTTCAGGTATCCCGCAATAAGCGCTTGGTGTATCACGGGGTTCCAAACCTTGTCGTCTTCGTCTTCGCCCGCACCGAAATCTTCCAGCTCGTTATGCTTGTGCGACACAAGGTCGTCGGTCGCCCTACCCTTAACGAAGTCCACAACATAGTCACTTCTGAAATTTTCCTTTATGGCTAGAACAGCCTTCAACACAATAAGCAACGCCTCCTTTTGCCTCGCGTTTGGTTTTTGGGGTGCAAGCAATTGTCGCAGTTATGACAATTGTCTTCCGTATACTCTTCGCCGAAGTAGTGGAGCAACATCTTGCGCCGACACACCGACGACTTCTGCATAGGCGGCCGTTTCTAGCAGCAACTGCCTGCCGATGTCTTGTTCAGATACGGGCTTGCTTTCCATAAACTTCTCCAGCTTTTGCAGGTCTTTGTTTGAATAGAAGGTTACGCAGAGCCCCTCGCCGCCGTCGCGACCAGCACGTCCCGTTTCTTGATAGTAGCCTTCCAAGCTTTTTGGGGATGTCGTAATGGATAACAAAAACGCACGTCGGGCTTGTCTATCCCCATGCCGAAAGCGATGGTAGCCACAATCACATCAATGCGTTCCATCAAAAAGTCGTCTTGCGTTTGCGACCGCGTTGCGCTGTCCAGGCCGGCGTGATAAGGCTCGGCCTTAATGTTATTGGCCTTCAATATGGCCGAAAAGCTTTCCACCTTTTTGCGCGAAAGGCACAGATGATGCCGCTTTTTGCCTGCATGTTGCCTGATGAACATGATGATGTTGCGTTCCACCTCTTGCGTTTTGGGGCGCACTTCGTAGTAGAGGTTGGGGCGATTGAACGAGCTTTTAAACTCCTTTGCATCGCAAATGCCAAGACTTTTCTTAATGTCCGAGCGCACTTTGTGTCGGTGGCCGTGGCCGTAAGGAGCAATCACGGGGGCGTGTCCGATACGCGAAATGGTTGGTCGGATGTTGCGGTATTCGGGGCGGGAAGTCGTGTCCCCACTCCGAAATGCAGTGCGCCTCGTCCACGGCATAGAACGAAACCTTGATGGATTGCAGAAACCCACGTTCTCGTCCTGCCTCAACGATTCGGGTGCAACGTACAAAAGTTTCGTTGCGCTGCGCCTAATGTCGTGCATAACCCTGCTGAATGGCGGCCTTGTTAAGCGACGAGGTTGAGGTACGGGCCACGCAACCGTCTTCGCTCATGCCGTTCATCACGTCCACTTGGTTCTTCATCAAGGCGATGAGTGGCGAGATAACGATGGCCGTTCCTTCCATCAAGAGCGACGGCAGCTGGTAGCACAGGCTTTTTCCGCCACCCTGTCGGCATCAGCACAAAGGGTGTCGTCACCCGCAAGAAGGTTGCGGATAATGGCCTCTGGTCTCCTTTTAAACGAGTCGAAACCAAAGTATTGTTTTAGCGGTTCTGTAAGATTAACATCCTTAGTCATAAATGGTTTAGGTTTCACAGATGTGAGATTATTGGCTTTTCGCGGTGGGTTTTGCGAGCGGACGACATTGTGTGCGTGAGGAATTTTATATTCCAATGCCGTCCGTTCACAGCCCTATCGTTCAGCTGGCCTGCTCTTGCAAGCCCGACTTGTCTAGTTGTTCTCTGGCATATTGCAAGGTAACGTCGAATTGTTTAACTTTCTTCGACGGCACCTCGAACATGGCATCCATCATCACGGCCTCTACAATAGAGCGCAATCCGCGTGCGCCCAGCTTGTACTCCACAGCCTTATCCACGATGTAGTCTAGCTGCCTCGGTTGCGAAACTCAGTTTGATGCCGTCCATCTTAAACAGCTTTTCGTACTGTTTGATGATGGAGTTCTTCGGTTCAACCAAGATTCGGCGCAAGGCCTCGCGGTCTAATGGGTTGAGATAAGTAAGCACGGGCAGACGACCAATGATTTCGGGTATCAGTCCAAACGACTTCAAGTCTTGCGGGCAGAATGTATTTCATCAAGTCGCCCTTGTCTATCTTGCGCACGTTCTGCACCGAGTTGTAGCCCACCACGTGCGTATTAAGCCGCTGTGCAATCTTCCTTTCGATGCCGTCGAATGCTCCTCCGCATATAAACAAGATGTTTCGCGTGTCTACGTGAATGTAATCTGGTCGGGATGCTTACGGCCACCCTCTTTGGCGGAACGTTAACCGTGGTTCCTTCCAGCAGTTTCAGCAGTCCTTGCTGCACGCCTTCGCCACTCACGTCGCGTGTAATGCTTGGGTTATCGCTCTTTCGGGCAATCTTGTCAATCTCGTCAACGAAGACGATGCCGCGTTCGGCGGCTGCCACATTATAATCGGCCACCCTGCAACAGTCGGCTGGTATGCTCTCAACATCCTCGCCCACATATCCCTGCCTCGGTAAACACCGTTGCATCTACGATGGTAAACGGCACGTCGAGTAGCTTGGCGATGGTTCGCGCCATGAGGGTTTTTCCCGTTCCAGTGCTACCCACCATGATGATGTTGCTTTTCTCTATCTCCACGCCATCGTCGCCAACGGGTTGCTCCAAACGCTTATAATGGTTGTAAACCGACACCGAAAGATACCGCTTTGGCCTCGTCTTGCCCAATGATATATTGGTCTCAGGTGCCTTAATATCCATCGGTTTGGGCACGTTTTTCAGCGCATCGCCTTTCTTTCCCTTAGCGGGCTGCGCCTTTGAGGCATTGGCCGACTGCGTAATTTCGTAGGCCTGCTGAGCGCAGCTGTCGCAGATATACCCGTTTAGTCCTGCTATGAGATAGTTTACATCTTTTTCGCTTCTTCCACAGAAGCTGCATACATTTTTGACATCTATTATTTTCGTTGGTTAACGGACCTTCTTCATCCTCGCCGCCTTGTCTTCGCCATCAGCATAAAGGCAGGTCGACCCCAACAACGTGTGCCGAGTGAAGGCGAAGGGCTGTTTGCGTGGGCGGCATTAAACTCACCCACGCCCCAAAAGCCGTTTTTAATGTCACTTCTTCACCAGCACCGAGTCGATCATTCCATACTCCTTGGCCTCTTCGGCGTTCATCCAGTAGTTGCGATCAGAGTCGTTCCACACCTTTTCAAAGGGTGTATGCGAATGGTTAGATATGATGGTGTAGAGTTCTTTCTTAAATTTAAGTATTTCTTTTGCTTCGATTTCGATGTCGGAGGCCTGCCCTTGCACGCCGCCCAACGGCTGGTGAATCATCACCCGGCTATGCGGCAGCGCCGAACGCTTACCCTCTTGGCCCGAAACAAGCAACACGGCAGCCATCGATGCGGCCATACCCGTGCATATCGTAGCCACGTCGCTAGATATAAACTGCATCGTATCGTAGATGCCTAGCCCAGCCGTAACACTTCCTCCGGGGCTGTTGATGTAGATAGAAATGTCTTTTCCCGCATCGGCAGAGTCGAGATACAGCAATTGCGCTTGCAGCGTGTTGGCCGTATAGTCGTTAATTTCGGTGCCGAGGAAGATGATGCGGTCCATCATCAGTCGCGAAAACACATCCATCTGCGTAACGTTCAGTTGGCGTTCTTCCAAGATATAGGGATTGAGGTAAGCCGCTTGGGCCTTCATCACGTCGTCTACCACCATCCCGTTCATGCCGAGATGACCCGTGGCATACTTTCTAAAAATCGTTCATATTCGTACTAATGTCCTTTCTTGATGATTGCGGTTCAGTGGCGTTTTGGCCACCCACTCCGCTTGTTTGAACAACAAAGTTAATAAAAAATTATCTACTCCAAAAATATTAAGGGTATTTTTCAATGCCCATTTTGGGTGGTATGCGCACGGCCGCGATGTCGCCATCTTGCCACACCTATTATATAAGGTGTGTTCCGTCCTGTCACACATGCAATGGCTTGTCGCAACCACTTACACACCAATCAAAGCAGTGGCAAATATCATACCACTACCATGTTAAAATCGCCAACAACTATTGCGATTGTCGAAAACATCGTAATTTCGCAATTGGTATATCCACATAACCCTCTCTCCCCTAACGCCACGCGCACAAGGGATAATCAAACACCGACAACATGAAACACGCTTGCTTATTGGTTTGTGTTTTGTTATGTTGCACAAACGCCCTAGCACAAGAACAAAAGAAGCACCGAAAAACGGTGCGAACCACCGAACGGCCGTTGCCCAAAACCCCCGATTGGCAGAGCCAAACCCCACGCTAAGCCCTACAACGGCACCCCATCACCACGCCCAACGTGCAAGAGAGACCGCTCAACGGCCGACTCCATTGCCGCAGCTCACCACTTTTTGGCATGCAAACGACAGCCTGAACCTGCGCCTGTTGCAGCCCATGCCCACACAAGCAACGAGCCTATCTACCACACCCGCCACCAACTACAACCGCGGTGGCCAACTAGGCGAATGGCATGGCCTAAACTTTTACGGGCAAAGCTACCGCGAAACTTTTTCCGCCATGCTTTCGTAAGGCAAGGTGCCCTGGTGGCCGTTAGCCGCTCTTGGAACAACCTTTCGTTCACGGGCTACGCCTCGGCCGACCGCTATCGCACGTTCAACACGGCCACACAATTTGGTATTGGCGGCGCGCTAACCTATCGTTTCAGTCCGTATGTCAGCGCAACAGTCTTCGGCAGCTATTATAGCGTGCAGCCCTACCTATCTATGGCCGCATTGCCTTACGTCAACAGTTCGGCCTACGGCGGCTATTTCACCCTCGACAATGGGCGTTGGGGCATAGACCTTGGCGTGCAACGGCGTTACGACCCCTATCGCGGCGAATGGATTGTTTCCCCTATTGTCACGCCAAAATATCATTTTTCAAAGAAGTTCACCCTAGAAATTCCAGTGGGCGAATTAGTACGCGACGTACTTGAACGTGCTGTTTTCGGACGTCGCAGCAACTCGCCAACGATCATGCCGCCACGTAATTTCAGACCCTTTCCCCGCCCGTAACACCCAACATCCTTTGCTGTCCGCATCCTCCGTACGGCACTGCCCCTTGTATCTGCTCTTCAATACAAGTCGGTTTTTCGCATAGTTTATCCATATCGCGAACCATATCTACCGCAACCCAGCCCGCAATGTAAAGTTTTAAGCACAAACTTTAACATTATGAGTGCCTCTTTTGCTCACCAATCGCCCACCTTGCCGCAAATAATCGATTCTCGCGAAGGTTTGTTTCGACGCAAAATGGGGTTAGTTGTACATGCAGACAAAATGAATATTTATTTCATCAAGCCGCGATTTTGCACCACATTTTGGACTGTTTGCTGCTAAATGTAGTGCAATATGGTACAAAACGCAGTGCATTTTGGTGCTAAACGCAGTGCGTTGTGCCGCTAAACGCAATGCGTTTTGGTGCTAAATGCAGTACGTTTTGGTGCTAAATGCGGTACGTTTTGGTGCTAAACGCAAGGCAAAATGGTGCAAAATGCAGTGTAAAATGCCGCTAAAGTGCAAGCCGATTAAGCATAAAATACGCGGCAATGGTATAAACAAAACCTTTTAGAGCCATAAAAAAACATGGCCGAAAAAGGGCAAAACAACTCGTTAAAAAGTAGGGTTTAGAGCTAAAAGTGCGTAATTGGGCTTAAGAAATAATGAGTTGGCAAAAGCAAACTAGAAAGGCAAAAATGGTGCAAAACGCAGGTTAGCTGACCCTAAAACGAAAGAAAAAGGAAACAGAAAAGATGAAAAACACGGCATTTACTATGCTTTTCGCCCCTGTTTTTCTCAAAACACCTCGCCGCAGAGGAGTAGTTTTGTAAAAATTAAAAACCAAATTTAACATATTTAATTTCACTTGCATGGCACAGGCGTTTCTTATTGCATTGCATCGCACCAACAACCAGGCTGCAAACAACCCATAATGCTTTGTCAGCACGCAAGTTATCAGAACCAGCCACGCGCTTAACGCACACTTTTTAATACCCAAATGAAGTGGGTTTGGGTGTAAAAATTACCTATTTTCATCCACAGGCCACCTCATACGGCCCCAATCTGCCTCCCATTTATTTTTGTGGAGTAGTACGTTTTTCGCTAACTTTGCAGCAATGGGTGAACCATTAGTCGAAAGAATGCGCCCACGCTCGCTCGACGATTACGTAGGGCAGAAACATTTAGTAGGGCCAAACGCCGTGCTGCGCAACATGATTGAGGGCGGTCGCATACCCTCTTTCATACTCTGGGGGCCACCTGGGGTAGGCAAAACCACGCTCGCACAAATCGTTGCAAAGAAACTAGAAACGCCCTTCTACACGCTAAGCGCGGTGACAAGTGGCGTTAAGGATGTGCGCGAGGTGATAGAAAAGGCCCAAGGCGGCCGCTTCTTCGGGTCGCATTCGCCCATTCTCTTCATCGACGAGATACACCGGTTCAGCAAGTCGCAGCAAGACTCGCTGCTGGGAGCAGTAGAAAAAGAGCATCGTTACGACTTATCAGAGCCACCACCGAAAACCCATCGTTCGAGGTTATTCGCCCATTGCTTTCGCGTTGCCAGCTATATGTGCTGCAAAGCCTTAGCAAGGAAGACCTTGAAGAACTGATACAACGCGCACTGCACACCGACGTTATTTTGCAACAACGAAACATCGAGGTAAAAGAGAACTCAGCCCTGATAAGATACAGTGGAGGCGACGCACGCAAGCTGCTAAACATTCTCGAATTGGTGGTTGAGGCCTCGCCGGCCAACGCAAACCCTGTGCTGATAGACGATGAAACGGTGGTGAAATGCCTGCAACAAAACCCCTTGGCCTACGACAAGGACGGCGAGATGCACTACGACATCTGTCGGCTTTCATAAAAGCATACGCGGCAGCGACCGGATGCGGCTCTTTACTGGATGGCGAGGGATGATTGAAGGCGGCGAAGACCCGCAGTTTATTGCGCGCCGACTGGTTATCAGTGCGGCTGAAGACATCGGTTTGGCCAACCCCAACGCCTTACTCATCGCCAATGCGGCCTTCGATGCCGTGATGAAGATTGGTTGGCCAGAGGGAAGAATCCCCTTAGCCGAAGCCGCAGTGTACCCAGCCACGAGCGCAAAGAGCAATTCGGCCTACCAAGGTATCAATGCCGCTCTAGAAACGGCACGTTCAACGGGCAATCTCCCCGTGCCGTTGCACCTAAGAAATGCGCCAACCAAGCTGATGAAACAACTGGGATATGGCGGCGGCTACAAATATGCGCACGACTACGAAGGGCATTTTGCCCAACAGCAATACTTGCCCGACGAACTTCAAGACGCACGCTTTTGGTTTGCACAGCATTCGCCTGCCGAAGAGAAACTATACCAACGGATGGTGCAGCTGTGGGGCGACAAGAAAAATGAGCATGCAACCAATAGGCGGTGTCGTTGAGCTAAGGACTGATGCACAAGCAGGCAAGCACCCTTGTCGACTGCAAAACGACCTTGTCAACTCGTAAACTGGTAAACTTGCCAACTGTGCAATGCTCTTGTCAACTGCACCGCTCTTGTCAACTTGTCAACTAAATAACAACCCATACACCCATAAATATACTTTAAAACATGAAAATCGTTATACTAGATGGCTACACCGCCAACCCCGGCGACTACTCGTGGAAAGAGCTTAACAGCTTTGGAGAGGTTGAGATATACGACCGAACATCGCGCGACGAAGTGATTGCACGAGCCAAAGATGCCGACATGGTGCTAACAAACAAGGTGGTATTGAAGGGCGAAACGCTTGCACAACTACCCCAACTAAAATACATCGGCATCTTGGCCACGGGCTATAACATCATCGATGTTGACGAAACGCGCGCTCGCGGCATCGTGGTGGCCAACGTTCCTGCATACAGCACCGACAGCGTTGCACAGATGACGTTTGCCCATGTGCTGAACATCACCAACCGCATTGAACACTACGCCGACCAAAACCGCAAGGGACAATGGAGCGAGGCGGCCGACTTCTGCTATTGGGACACGCCCCTTAGCGAACTGGCCGGCAAGACATTCGGCATCGTTGGCCTAGGTAATATCGGGCAAAAGGTGGCACGCATCGCCCTAAACTTCGGCATGCGGGTTATCGCTTTTACGAGCAAAAGGGCCGAAGAACTGCCCGAAGGCGTGGAGAAAGCCAATCTCGAAGAGTTGCTGATGCAAAGTGACGTGCTGTCGTTGCACTGTCCGCTCACCGAGAACACGCGCGAAATGATTAACCGTCAATCGCTGGCGAAGATGAAACGCGGTGCCATTTTTGGTGAATACGGGTCGCGGACCGCTGGTGAACGAGGCCGATGTAGCCGAGGCTTTGGCCGAAGGTAGGCTGGCTGGTTATGGCAGCGACGTGATGAGTAGCGAGCCACCAAAGGCCGACAACCCGCTGCTTAAACAACCCAACGCCTTTATTACGCCCCATATAGCATGGGCAACGGCCGAGGCGAGAGGCCGACTGATGGCCACGGCCATAGAAAACGCCAAAGCCTTTATTGCAGGCAAGCCACAAAACGTGGTGAATGGGCTGTAAATAAGCGTGGCGCACGGCGCAACATAGGCGTTTAGGAGAGGCTTTACAGCCAGGCTACCGACAACGAAACAGCGCACAAGGCCTTGAAAGCACCACCTACGACATGGGTGACAAATGGGCAAAGAGAAAGCAAAAGCCCGTGCGCCACGCACGCCCTAACCCTCTCAGGATAATTATAAAGAGATGACATACAGAGACCCAGAACTGGTTCAGACCGTTCAAACCATAATAGAAATAGTAGGAACTTTCGCCTTTGCCATATCAGGTATACGCCATGCGTCGGCCAAACAGGTTGACTGGTTCGGCGGATTGGTGTTCGGTATCGCCCTAGCCATTGGCGGTGGAACGCTACGCGACATGATGTTGGGCGTTAAACCCTTTTGGATGACCTCGTCGGTGTACATGATTTGCACCGTGTTGGCCCTCCTTTCCATCATCGTTTTCGCCAAGTACGTGCGGCGACTAGACAATGCGTGGTTCGTGTTCGATACGCTTGGGTTGGGACTTTTCACCATCGCAGGACTTCAAAGGCCCTCGCCCTGGGGCATCCCTTTTTGGGTTGCCATCATCATGGGCTGCATAACGGGGTCGGCAGGCGGTGTCATTCGCGATGTATTGCTCAACAATGTGCCACTTATTTTCCGCAAGGAGATATACGCAATGGCAAGCATTGCAGGCGGATTGCTTTACTGGGCGTTGTACGCTTTGCGCGTAGAAGTTAGCCTCATCGTGCTCATCTGTTTCCTCTTTATCTGCCTTGTGCGGTTCCTGGCCATGCGCTATCACATCTCGCTACCCATTCTGCGCGAAGAAAAGCCCAAGGAATAGCAGGCAGGTAGCCGCCAACGGGCAAGACACAACCATACACGGGGCAGTGGCGAATGCAGCCAGATGCGTGCTGCATTTGCTGCCCCACGCTCTCTACACCTTATTAATAACCAATAACACACAAAACAACTAACCATTAATTGAACCCATGAAACCAAGCAAGATTAAACAATTTGTCATTCAACTAGTAGTTGCCTATGTGATAATAGTCGTCGTGAAAATGCTCGCATGTATGGTTTTCGGCGAGCAGTTAGCCGTACACAGCATCCTCGCGTCGATAGAAAACACTGACCTTTGCCTTATTCACATCACTCTATCATCAGCATCTTTGCCAAGAAATAAGATAGCCAAAGACGATGTTATACGGCACAAAAAAGGCTGCAAAGGCATCGCCAAACCACCTTGGCGCGTACCAATTGCAGCAGATCCCTCATCCGAAAGGTGAAAAAGATGCATACGGCATCTTTTCACCTTTACTCTACTATGTTTCCGTAAAAGCTTGTGCCTTAGGCAAGCTTAAAAGCAAGCCATTTACATCACAACCTTTACCGTTTCGTGCTTATTGCCATAGTTCACTTTCAGCAAATACACGCCAGACATTGGCTGTTGCATGGGAATAACGTGGCTACCCTTCCCCACAACGCCTAAGTTAACCTTGCGCAACACCTTGCCCGACACAGAGATGAGCTGCACTTGCACCTGCTCTTCTTTGTCGAAATCAAGGAACAGCGTTAGCTTATTGTCCTTCATGCCACCCACAAACACCCTTTGCGAGGCGTTGTTTATTGGGCGAACAATAGCCGTGGTGGTGCCTTTATACACCAAAACAAACTCTTTAATGGTAATGTCGTAGCCTTTATCGCTTGTCATGCCCGAACCATTGATGGAGAATTGCATGAAATTGAAGTGCAACGGATAGGCTGCTCGGTCGTTGGGATGGTCCATTAAGTCGGCCAACGCCAGACTAATGGTGTTGTCCTTGTTCTTTTTAAAGCCCTGAAACTCCTTATTGATGGTGGCCATGCCGCCGTTGTTTTCCTTAAAACGGAAGCTTAGTTTGCTGATACTCGTCTCGCCTGCATTAAACATAAGCCTAATACTATCGGGCAAACCATAAAGCGGGAAGTCGTTATTGTAGGCCACATAGGGGTTACGCCCTGCCTTATAAGTGAACGTTGTTTTAACTGCATCGTTTGTGGGAGCATTGACAACGCTTTTCAAGTTCGCCGAATGCGTTACTTTCCAGGTTGCATCGGTAAACGCGCGAGCAGTAAGCGAGGGCTTGTCGGCAATCTCAATGTGCACTTTAAGCAGGTCGGTAAAGTTCCCCAACCTACCCGTTACAATGGTCGTTCCATTCCGCAAGCCTTTGACAACTCCTTCGTTAACCGTACAGACCGATGGGTCGGCCACATCCCATTGCATTGCGCCCGGATACAGATTAAACACATTGCCCCCACTTCGGTTTGCACCTCAATGGGATAAGCCACCTTGTTATCGAGCAACACCGAGTCTAAACGGATGGCGACAGGCGCTTCGGGCAGTAGTTCCACTTCTATTTTCTCCGTTGCACCATTGTAGCTAGCAGTGATTACGCCCGATTGATTGCCCGATGCAAAGAAACTGCCGTCGGCCAATACTTCACCTACTTTGGCATCTACAGTTTGCTTTACGCCTGCAACATCCCTCGAAACAAGCACGCCATACTGGTTATATCCGTAGAATGTTGGCTTAAAAATGCCATAACGAGGCAGCCTAACCTTTGTTTGAAGGCTCCTTATTTCGGTTATTTTGTTATCCGTGGGAGCGGTAGAAACCACATAGATGCCATTACTTACGGCTCGTTCGTTTCCGTCGCTGTTCTTATTCATCGGCCCAAAATCTTTCAAGAACAGGCAGCTAGAACCACCGCCGTCGAGGTTCGCTGGCAGTGTACGCGCCAACAAACTGCATAATCTCGGCCAACTCTTTTGTCGTTGCTCCCGAAGAAATGGTACTACGTCCGTCTACCACACAATGAATGGCCGTCTTCTTGTCTTGCGTGTAACCAAACCCCGTTCGCGGGTGCAGTTCGTTCAAACTTCGGTCGTATTTACGCTCCCATCCTGCAACATGGGGCTCTGTTGGTCGCCGCCAACCACGTCGGCAAACGATGCAGAGACACCACCGACAGACAAGTTCAGCGCGATTTTCACCTCCGTCCCTGCTGTTAGGGCAGCCAATTTACTGGCTATCGCCCCGTTGGCAGACAGCACTGCACCGCCTACGGGTATGCGCATGTTGCCCTTATTCTGCACAACCGAAACCACCTTTGCACGAATTTCCTTATTCAGTTGCCATGTTTCGCCCTCAGATAAGGCAAGCAACACCTCCGTTCCATTGGCATCCGTGTGGGTATAGTGCCCGTTGTGCTGGTTATAAAGCACCAACTGACCACTTCCCCGCAGATGGTTAACATGGTCAATGGCGTAACGTTCTGTTCCAATTTGCAGGTTTCCCGAATAAGCCATTGTGCCGATATAGGGCATTTTAGCCTTATCGAAGGCGAACACCTGCCGATGATAAGACACCGCAGCGTTGTTGGCCAGTTCGTTATTCACCACAGTACAGCCAATGGGCATGCCCACATAGTCGGACACATTATAGAAGTCGCCGTTTGTTCCCGCGATGTACACTTCTTTCTCTTTGCTCTTTCGGGCTGCCACCTGCGTTGGTTGCTCGCCTCCGTAGATTGAGTCGCGCCCCAAAGCAGCGCGGTAAGCGACATAAGGATTAGTGAGGTCTACTTTCAAAAAGAAAGCATTGATACGCCTTGCACCCTTAAACTCCAAGGCCAGGTATTGCGTTCCTGGTCCGACTTTAAACACGGCAACCGTGTCTGCACGATAACTCTTTCCATCAATGACAACGTCTCTTGCCTGCGCATGAGCTGCCAGCATCAGCAGAACAAGAGGGACTTTGAAGAGTCTTTTTCATAAAGGCGAATAAGTGTTTATACCATAAAGAAGGAAAAAGTAAGCCGATAGAACCCCTTTTTCAAGGCATTCTATCGGCCGTTGGTGCTAGTTGATAACTACTTTTATCGTTTTCGCAGTGCCGTTCTTACCCTAGAACATGCAGCAAATAGACACCCCGTGCAGGAGCCTTAACTGCTTGTGCGTTTGCTGTTTCGGCCACTTTCTGCCCAATGGCGTTGTAAAGCGTGATGCACTTAACATCGGCATTCACCGTGATAACGTTTCCACTAACCGTATAGTCCAACTTATCGCCTTCAGCCTTGGCGATGTTGGTCGACATTGTTTGACAAATTCGTAGATGCCATAACCGTTTTCTATAGGCATAGATGTTGATGCGCGCCTTCTTTTGTCCGCCTACTCCATCAACGATTTCCACTCTGGGCAACGCCGTTCTTACTGGATTTCCAACACCCCCTAGTCCAGCTTGCGGAAAACGATAAAGGAAAATCATGTCGGCAAACGAGCGACCTTCGTCCTTAAACTTAAAGATGTCAGAAAGGCTTGCGGTGCTTCTTTATCATCGGTATTGGTTGATGCCACAATCAGATAATAAGCGCCGTTCAGTTCAAACTCCGTCACACCGTTTTGTCCCGTGCTTACAGGAGTGAGCGGTTTGTTGTTTTGAAATCCGTCAACCGCAGCCCCATTCATGTCATACAACATCGGCATCGTGTTAAATCCGTCGTGATAAAACGGCTCGTTGTCTACGATATTGATGCGTGGAGCGGCCCCAGCGGCCACCGCCTCTCGGGGATTAAACTTTGTCAGTCACAATCGTTTGCCGATTGGCAACATCTGCCACGCCCTTGGTTACGGTATATTTAATAACGGTATTGCCTGCACCTGCCTCGTTACCGCTCACGGGTAGCAGGATGATACCATCGCCATTCAATATGTCGCCATACAAGTCGTATGTGTCTATGCGCATTGTTTTGGGCAATTTACCAGGCAGTGTGTCGTTCAACACCGTTTTATACGTCACTGGTGTCTTGGTAACATCCACGTAGTTCACCCTAAAAAGATGGGTTTGCACCCTCTCCGCGCATATCCGTTGCCATGTTAGAAACGAAGATATGCCCAGCATTGTCCACCTGCACGTCGTTGCAGACAAAGCCAAGAGCCTTGTCGCCCTCTTTCCACATCTCCTCCGGAAGGGTGATTGTGCGGAGCAACGCACCTGTTTTTCCATCAAGTTCAAATCGGTTTCGATACGGCTCCTCTCTGCAACACACGTACATCTTACCGTTAACAACGGCCATGCTACCGCGCGAATCTCCTGCCACACCGCCAGGAAGCATCAGTTTCCTCCGTTTAAAATCGCAGAGTTAAGAGTACAAGTTGGTGGAGTTGCTCACCTGTCGCCATCGACGCATAAGTCGCAGCATCCTTTTTATGTTTTTTGTACTGCCGATACGCTACATGACGATACATGGCCAAAATGAAGTAAAATTCTGCTCATAATGTCTAGGCTTTTTAATGTAATAAATTGGATATCGTTAGTGAAGTTTGTTTACTCGTTCCTTCGTAGTACGCATTCTTTTGCCATTGCAGCAGGTTCATGTTTTACAAGTTAACTCAGTAAAAACAAGCTTACCTGACTGTATCAGCAAGTTTACAGCATACCAGCTCATGCGGAACGTTCTGCGTTCGCTAACACAGCATTCGTTGCCATATTACACATGATATGAATTTCTTTTTACATTATCACGATTTTGTATTATTTTAATTGTTTGTGCTATTTTTAGGTTATGAATGCGTGAAAAGACGGAAACAAGCAGAGCGACAACGCTACATATCGGCGCAAGCCCCTGACTGAAAGCTCTAACACCGCATAGACCGACAACGCAAAATTAACCCTAATCAACCAGCAGAAACCATCCTTTAATCCTTTCGTACAAAGATTAAATTCAGCCAAATCGCGCCTTTTCTCTCCCCATTTCGCTTTATAAACGCAACTCATAAACTTCTAGACTCCAGCTTGTCACTGCAACTCATAAGAGCTTATTAACTCTACAGCCCGACCTTACGCCCATACTTTGAGAGCCACTCCGTTCGCCGTCCCATTCTGGCGCGGATTAAGCCCTAAAAGCATGCAGTGCTTTTCGCATTTCAACTTTTGCACGCATCTGTTTCAGTCCATTTTTAGGAAAACAGCCAGCATTTTGCACTATTTTGCCTTTCTATTTTGCTTGCCAACTCATAATTTTACATGCCCAATTCGCACTTTTTAACCCCTAAAACCTCTACTTTTTAACGGCTATTTTGCCCCTTTTAGCTATGTATTTAGCGGCTCGAAAAGGTTTTGTTTATACCATTTCAGCGTATTTTTATGCTTTTCATCTCGCATTTAGCAGCATTTTGCCTTGCGTTTAGCACCAAAACGCACTGCATTTAGCGCAAAACGCGATTGCATTTAGCAAAACGCACTGCGTTTTAGCACCAAAAATGCACTGCGTTTTTGTACCATCATCTGCACTACATTTTAGCAGCAAACAGCCCCAAAACCTGAGTGCAATTGGCGGTTCTTTAAAATAAATATTCATTTTGCCTGCGTACAGCTAACCCCTTTTTGCATCGAAACAAACCTTCGCGAGAATCGATTTTTTGCGGCAGGCAGAGCAGTTGGTGGATAAAAAGGGCACTCACAATGTTAAAATTCATGCTGAAATGATGACATTTTAAGGCTAACGAGTTAACAAGAAGAGCAACCAACTCGTCAACTTGTCAACTATGCCAACTTGTAAACCAAAGCAACTCACCAACTCGCCATCAATCTTCTCGTCAACTTGTCAATCGCTCCCACTTGTTAACTATGCAGCTCATCAACTCGACCCAACTAACCACCTCCTATCAGCTCGTTACGCTAGCTAACTCGTCATCCATTCTTGTTAACTTACCAACATAAAAGATGTATAATTGGTGCTGCTTGCATCAAAACCGAGCCAGATTTTACAGATAGCGAGTCGAAAGCGAGCCAATAAATCTCCGTCATAACCACGCTTTTCCTCTTTCATATCGCACATACTGGAACATTTTGCCCCACTTTTTTCAAGTTGAGCAACATAGTATTAGCAAATAATAAAATAGTGTTAGTCTGCAACAACATTAATAACTATCTTTGCAACAGAATAAAGAGATGATATCCAAATGTAGGCATAAGTGCCAGCCAAACAACAAATTTGAACCGAGACCACCGTGCACCGATACCCAAAACGAAGTGCAACGACCATCGCTCAGCCCACGGGGAGCTGTAATTCCCTACCCTTTCGACATTTATCACATCAGTACAATCAATCTAACCCCAATAACAATGGATTTCAATTATAGCAAAGTAACATTGCTTGCGGCATGCCTCACACTCACGATGTTGGGGCATTCGCCAAGGGTGTTGGCAGACATAACGAACAACGTTGCGCCTGCTGCACAACAGACACGTAAGATAACGGGACGCGTTACCGACGGGCGCGAATCGATTATCGGTGCTACGGTGAAGGTGAAAGGCACCACTAACGCCACCGTTACCGACCCTAGACGGCAACTTTTCTCTCGATGCGCCGCAGGGCGCAACCTTGGAAATATCGTACATCGGATATGCGCCCAAGGAAGTAAAAGCCAGTGGGCAAGGCCCGTTAAACATCGTATTGAGCGAAGACAACAACACGCTGAACGAGGTGGTTGTTGTTGGATATGGCGTAATGAAGAAGAGCGACGTGTCTGGGGCATCGGTTACGATGGACGAGAAGAAACTTCGCGGCTCTATCGTTACATCCTTAGACCAAACTTTGCAAGGGCGTGCAGCAGGCGTAACAGCCATCAGCACGTCGGGCGCACCCGGCACATCGTCGAGCATCCGCGTGCGCGGGACAAGCCACCATCAACGCCAACGCCGAACCACTGTACGTTATCGACGGCGTAATTATACAAGGTAGCGGTGCCAGCGGCTCCTCTTTGGGACTGGGCGACGCACTGGGCAACGGCAAGGTGTCAACCGTTTCGCCCCTGTCTACCATCAACCCCAACGACATTGTGTCGATGGAGATACTTAAAGATGCCTCGGCCACGGCCATATATGGTGCCCAAGGGTGCAAACGGAGTGGTGCTTATCACCACGCGTCGCGAGGTAAGGCAGGCGAGGCCAAGTTCACCTACGACGGCATGGCCGCATGGAGTAGGCAGGGCAAAAGGCTACAAGTGATGAACCTACAAGAGTTTGCCGACTATTATAACGACTTTGTAACAACGGGCCAAATAAACCCAGCGGATGCCGACAAGCACTTTTGCCGACGCCTCATTGCTGGGTAAAAGGCACCAATTGGCAAGACGCCATCTTCCGCACCGCACTGCAACACTCGCACCAAATATCAGCCCAAGGCGGCTCGGAAAAGATGCAATACTACGTGTCGGGCAACTACATGTCGCAAGAAGGAACGCTCTATCGGCAGCAAGTTCGACCGACTGGGCATGCGCGCCAACCTCGATGCGCAACTTAAATCGTGGCTGAAACTGGGTATGAGCGTAAACTTCTCGAACACCAACGACGACTTGAAACTGGCCGACAGCGATGCGGGCATCATCAACTACTCGCTCACCACACCGCCCGACATACAGATATACAACATCAACGGCGGCTATTCGTCGGTGTCGAAAGAAGGGTTTACCAACCCCAACCCCATCGCTATGGCCATGCTCAACCAAATATTGCTGAACAGGCGCAAGCTAAACGGCAACCTCTTCTTCGAGATAACACCTATCAAACATCTGGTTTGGCACGCCGAAGTGGGTTACGACCTCAGTTCCGACCGCGGTCGCCGCTTTATGCCCACAGTTGATTTGGGTACTTGGAAACGAACGAAGAACTCTGCATCGGTGCAAAAGTCGTCGGGCACTTTCTGGCAATTGAAGAACTATGTAACCTACGCCAACACCATAGGCAAGCATTCGTTCTCGGCCATGTTAGGTCAAGAGATGTGGGAAAGCTCGTACGACTTCAACCGAACAGAGAACACCGACCTGCCTGCAAACACCGTTAACAACCCCGCTTTGGGCGCTGGCACGCCCGCTATCGGCGTTGGTTCGGCAGTTCGGCTATGGCATCGTTCTTCACCCGACTAACTACGCCTTCAACGACCGCTATAACGCCACCTACACCTACCGCTACGACGGCAGCTCTAAACTTTGGTCCTAACAAGCGGTGGGCGGCTTTTCACTCGTTCGCCGCATCGTGGCGTTTCACCAACGAGCCTTTCTTCGTAAAGAGCGCCCTGTTGCCAAATACATAAGCAACGGTAAGCTACGCGCTGGCTGGGGACAAACGGGTAATGCCAACATTGGTTCGTATAAGTGGGGAACGCTGATGAAGGCCATGCCCACCTTGTTGGGCAAAGCCTACCGACCAGACAACATTCCCAACCTGACGTGCAGTGGGAAAGCCAAGAACAATGGAACATGGGACTGGACTTGGGCGTGCTGAACGATCGCATTTCCTTCACCTTAGACTGGTATCGCAAAGAGTCGCGCGACATGTTGATGCCCTTCAACTCCCTCTTACATGGGAACGTCGGGCAACATCTCATCCGTGTTTGGCCGCTCCCTACGGAAACTACGGCACAATACGCAACACTGGGACTGGAACTTACGGTGAACGCGCATCCCATGACGGGTGCTTTTCAATGGGATTCGAGTTCCAAATATCGTGGAACAAAGAAACAAATTGAGTGGCCCTTTTCGGGCACAAAGAAACGCCGCCATCGTGGGTTACGGCCAGTGGAACGACGTGATTAGCGTGTCGAACATGGGCGAATCGCTGTACAGTTTCTATGGTTTCGTTACCGATGGTGTGTATAAAGACCTGGCCGACCTTGAAACATCGCCCAAGACTTCTAAATATCCAGCCGACGGAAAAAGCTTCGACCGCAACACCACGCCTTGGATTGGCGACCTAAAATTCAAAGACATCAGCGGCCCAGAGGGTAAGCCCGACGGCGTTATCGACGACTACGACAAGACCAATATCGGGTCGCCCATGCCCAAATTCACCTTCGGATGGACCAACACCTTCCGCTACAAGAACTTCGACCTCAACGTTTTTGTTAACGGAACATACGGCAACAAGGTGTACAACTACATGAAAATGAAGCTCACCCACATGAACAGCTTGTGGAGCAATCAGCTTAAAGACGTTACCAAACGCGCCCGACTGGAGCCCATCGACCCATCGAAAACCTATGCACCAGGTAGCTATTGGTACACCGATGCCGGCAACGTACGCGTGGCCAACCCCGAAACCAATATCCCCGATGCCACCATTACCGACCCCAACGACAACGATGTGATTAGCGACCGCTATATAGAAGACGGCTCGTACATCCGCTTAAAGAACATCGCCTTGGGCTATACGCTGCCCAAGAAGTGGATTTCTAAATGGGGAATAGACAATCTTCGCGTGTATGTAAACATCCAAAACCTGCTTACCATAACGGGTTATGATGGCTACGACCCCGAAATTGGGGCAAGTACTGCCGACATTAACGGCTACACTTACGGGCTAGACAACGGCCGCTACCCCTCGCCAACCACCTATTCGTTTGGCCTTAACCTCACTTTCTAACAATAAACCCTCTTCAAGATGAAACGTTTAACATATCTATATATGGCCATCGCCCTAGCAACGGGCGCGCTTACAACATCGTGCAACGACTTTCTGGACAGGCCCGCAGAAGACTCTTACAATGCCGGCACGTTCTATAAGGACGACAACCAGTGTCTGCAAGGTGTGAATTACCTGTACAATTCGCCTTGGTACGACTTCCAACGCGGCTTCATTAAGGTGGGCGAAGTGATGTCGGGCACTACTATTGGGGTTCTAGTCGCCTCTAACGCTCACCGTTAACGGCACCGACGGCGACTTGATGAACATGTCTTACTCGTTGTGGTCGGTTATCGGACACGCCAACACCGTGTACAACAACCTTAAAAACGCCACGGCATCGCAAGCCGTAAAGAACCAGTGTATGGGCGAGTGCTTGGCATGGAAGGCTATGGCCTACTTCTTCTTGGTGCGTTCGTTTGGCGATGTGCCCATCATTCACGACAACTCGGCCGTGCTTGCCGACGGTTCGTACAGCACTGTGAGCCGTGTGAAGAAGGCCGACGTGTACGAATACATCGTCCTTACACTTGAAAAAGGCCATGCAACTACTGCCCCGCAATGGTTCGCCAGGCCGTATAGACTATTACTCGGCCGAGGGATTGCTCGCCAAAGTGTACCTAGCCAAAAGCGGTGTGAACGCTAATGGCAACGGACAACGTAATGCCGACGACCTGAAAAGGCCGCAGCCTATGCCAAAGACGTGATAGACAACAGCGGGCGCACGTTGATGGCGAACTACGCCGATGTGTTCCGCCTGCAAAACGCCATGAACAGGGGAGTTTCTTTTCGCATGGATGTGGACGGCGACACCAGCATTTGGACCGTACAAAACACCTTGCAAAGCGACCTGGCCATGGTGGGTTTCGACGAATTTGGCGATTGTTGGGGCGGATATAACGGTCCATCGGTAGACTTGCAAGAGGCTTTCGGCGTGTCGCCAACCGAAAATCCCGAAAGCAGAAGCGAGGTAGACACCCGCAGAAAGGCCACAATGATGATGGCAGGCGACTTTTACGACTACTTCTGGACCGACAAAACAGACAACAAAGGCCGCAAGGGTTTCAACTATTTGCAGTTTATGTACGATGCCGACAACTATGGCAGTGGCGGCCCTGGCAAGCTGCAAAGCGCAACAGGTGCCAACAATGTGAAACATCTTTACGGCGATGCGTACGACCATAAGACGTTCGCCATTGACGGAATATCGGCATCTAACATGCACAGCAGTTTGCCAACGCCAGTGCTTAGGCTCTCAGACGTGTACTTGGTGTATGCCGAGGCCGTGATAGGTAACGGCACATCCACCACCGATGCCTCGGCCATCGATGCCTTTTACAAGGTTCGCAGCAGGGCAGTGAAGTCGGCATCGCGCCCAACAAGCATCTCTTGGCAAGACGTTTGGAAAGAACGCCGACTGGAATTGGCTATGGAGGGCGACCGCTGGTACGACTTTGTGCGCCGCAGCTACTACGACACGGCAGGCTGCATAGCCGAACTTAAAGCCCAAAAGCGCGGCGCATTCTTCGGTCTTAACACCCTATACGAGAACTATTACAAGAGTGGCGCATGGAACGTTAACACCACCGACATGCGATATAACCCTCGAAGCACAGGCCCCTAACGTAACCCCTCAGAGCTTTACGCTGCCCTTCCCAAGTCAGGATGTGGTGTTTAACGGCAATCTTCTGAACGAGGCCGTACACGTAGACGTGCGTTCAACCTATTCTTATTAACCCACCAATAAATACATCATACAATGAAACGTTCCATCATAACGTTGCGTTCGCTTGCCGCATAGCTTGCCCTAGCAACCTTAGCCCTTACCGCATGCAGCGACCAACCCGACGAATACGAAAGCCCACGGGCGGCTCTCCGCAGGTGCAATACATACGTTTGCCTGAGAGTGCCGACTCGATAATCACCCAAAGTTACATGCAACGCACCATCTGCTTGGTGGGTAGCAACCTGCGAAGTGTGCGCCGAATGTTCTTCAACGACAAGGAGGCGGTGCTCAATTCGAGCTTTATCACCGACAACACGCTGCTTGTAGACATCCCCGGAGAAATACCTTCGGCCGTTACCGATAAGATATATATGGTGAATGGCGATGGAGATACCACCACACATGCCTTCCACGTGATTGTTCCGCCGCCCTCGGTGAAATGCCATGAGCTGCGAATACGCACCCGCAGGAGAAGAGTGACCATCACGGGCGACTACTTTTATACAAGATCCCAAGCCTTTTGCAAATACTTTTTTTAACGACGGTGCATTGGCCGTTACCGACATCAAGAGCATCACGAAGAACAGCATCACCTTCACCATGCCCACAGGTGCCGCCGCGGGTCGCGTGATTGTTCAGTCGGTTTACGGCAAAGGTGAATCCGACTTCGTATATAAAGATACGCGCAACATCATCTTCGACTTCGACGGTTCGCACGGCGGAATGGCCAAAGGACATGGTTGGCGCGCCGGAAACATACGCGCTGGCGGCATCGACGGCAGCTATCTCTACTTCGGCGGCGTAAAGATGTTGGGCAAAGTAGGTGCAACTTGGGCCGAAGATAACTTCGCCATGAACTATTGGCCCGAACCAAACAACAACTTCCCAGAGATTTCTAGCATCCCTTCCATTGCCGCCATGCTCGACACTTGCAGCATCGCCGACCTCGTCTTAAAGTTCGAATGCCGCGTACCTGCTAACAAAGCGTGGCGTGCATCGGCCCTACATGTGATATTTACAGGCAATGCCGATGTTACATACACCAACGCCAACAGCCAATATTACGGCAAGAAAGACCTGCCGCGCGGCTTGTGGATTCCATGGCAAGCAACTGGAAGCTATAACACGGGCGACAAATGGGTGACTGTAAGCATGCCCTCTCGGCCTTTAACAAAACGGGCGACGGACAAACGGCTGGCTCGGCACTTACCAAAGACCGACTCACAGGCTTCACCTTCTTCCTTTGGAGCGGTGGCGTTGAAGGAACCGACTGCGAGCCCGAACTCTATGTCGACAACGTTAGGCTTGTGCCTGCAAAATAATTAAAACCGATTACAATGAAACGAAACAAGATATATCTAGCCGTTTTCGCGGCTCTGTCGTTGTCGGCAACAGCCTGCAACGATGCTGTTGAACACAACATACAAGCCGTAGATGCGCCTGCGTTCGTTGGTGTTAGTCCGCAAGAGAACATCAAAGCAGGCCTCGACTCCATCGTCGTTACCTACGACAAGAACGTTTTCTTTGCATCGTCGCAATACCAACGCATCACACTCAACGGCCAACCCGTGGTTAGTGCCAACGTTATCGGCTCGTCTAACAAGCTTTTTGCTGATGGCTAACATCGTTCGGGGCGAGAGTTACGAGTTGGTTATCCCCGAAGGCGTGGTCAGCGGTCCCAACAACATGCCCGCCCCAGAGGTGAAAGCCACACTCAAAGCGCAGTCGCAACAAATCACAACTGCACTTGTCAACGCCAACGCAACGGCAGAAACAAAGGCCTTGTACCAGAAGTTGGTGGCCAATTATGGACAGAAAACTTTTTCGGGAGCAATAGCCGACGTGGCTTGGAACACCAAAATATCCAACCAAGTGCACGCGCTGACGGGCAAATATCCGACCATCAACGGCTACGACTACATCCATTTGCAGTCCACCAGCCCGGCGGATGGATTGATTATGCCAACATCGCGCCCGTAAAGACCTGGCACGATGCTGGCGGAATGGTCACAATAGGCTGGCATTGGAACGTTCCCACGTCCAATCCCTACGCCTCCACGGTGCCCGTTGTACTTTATGGCGGCCCAAACAAGGACATGCCGTCCGACTGGAGCGGCCACATACAACTCACAAACACAAAGCAACGAAAGACATTTTAGCCAAAGCCTCGGTTGGAAGTAAAGCTTGTTGTGAAAAATCGCCAAAGCGAAAAGCCAACGCCCAAAAGCTCGATTAAGAACAGCAAATGGGCTGGCTTTGTAGACGAGAACGGAAAGAATTGGGACTACTTTAACATCAGTGGCGACAGCTATACAATGACGCTCGACCAAACCACGCTTACCGAAATGCGCGCCAACGGACTGATTATTGGCGGACACGACTACACCGTTACGGGCGTTACCGTTGAGGCGGCAGGCACCGTGAAGTACGATTTCTACGCCGCAAAGAACGAGTTTACCCTCAACGATGCCGTTACAGAAGGCACGTGGGCTAATCGTTTTATGAAGTCCGACCTAGAAAAGATAGTGCCTTACCTGCAACAATTGCAGCGTGCAGGCATCCCCGTGCTGTGGCGACCGCTACACGAAGCGGCAGGAAAATGGTTCTGGTGGGGCAACGGAACGGCCGAAAACTATCTGCAAAGCTGTGGCACTTCATGTTCAATTTCTTCAAGCAACGCGGCGTAAAACAACCTCATCTGGGTGTGGACTTCCGAAAAGAACGACCCCGATTGGTACCCTGGCGACGAGTATGTTGACATCATCGGCACCGACATGTACGGACAAAACGGCACACCCGTAACTGCCCAAACCGCCGCCCAACGCTTTAACGAATTGGCCTATCGCTACCCCACAAAGATGATTGCCCTTACCGAATGCGGCACCGTTGCCGACATATCTGCGCAATGGAGTGCCGATGCCAAGTGGAGTTTCTTTATGCCGTGGTACCCCGGCGGTGGCGTTGTGCATGCCACCGATGCGTGGTGGCAGTCGGCTATGTCTAATCCTAATACGATAACACGATGAAAAAAATTGCATTTTCACTACGTTTACGCCTACTTGGGGCTATGGTTGCGTGCCTGGCAACCATGCCTTTGCAGGCAAAAATCAGGCTCCCGCACATCCTTTCGGATGGGATGGTGGTGCAACAACAGGCAGATGTATGTTTCTGGGGATGGACTACGCCCAACACCAACGTAACCATCGCACCCTCATGGCAAGAAAAAAGGGTGACGGTGAAAAGCGATTCGCAAGGACGATGGCGCGTTGTGCTACGCACACCCAAAGCTAGTTTCCATCCTTTAAGCATCACTTTCAGCGACGGACAGCCAACAACCATCAACAACATGCTAGCTGGCGAGGTGTGGGTTTGCGCCGGACAGAGCAATATGGAGATGCCCGTTCGCGGCTTTAACGAATGTCCCATTGAGGGTTATCAAGATGCTGTATGGGCATCGGCCAACATGCGCGGCGTGCGTTACGTCAGCATTCCACCGCGAATGAGTAGTGTTCCGCTCGAAGATACGCCCTGTCAATGGGTGGATATGAGCCCCAAGACGGTGAGCGACTGCTCGGCCGTGGGCTTTTTCTTCGCCCAACGATTGGCACAAGCCCTGCAAATACCCGTAGGATTGGTGCTAGCCAACAAGGGCGGAACGATGGTTGAGAGTTGGTTAAACGCCGAAAACCTGCGCAAATACACCGACGAGCCCACCGATTCGGTACAGCTTGCGCGCAAATACGCCTACGAATGGTTGCGCCCGCTGCTCTGGGGCAACGGCACTTTCCACCCCATCATCAACTATGGCGTGCGTGGTGTGCTGTATTATCAAGGTTGTGCCAACGTAGACCACAACCCCAACACCTATGGCGAACGCCTAAAACTACTTGCACAACAATGGCGCAAGCACTTTTCGGACAACATGTTGATGCTTATCGTGGAGATTGCGCCCCATCGTTACGAGGTGAAATGGGAACCAGCGCGGCCTTCATACGCGAACAGCAATACAAAGCCAGCCTCGAAATTCGCATTGCGCCATGATAAGCACCAACGACTTGGTGTATCCCTACGAGGTGCGGCAGATACATCCAACGCCAAAAACGCCCCCATCGGCGAACGGCTTGCGCTAACCGCCTGGCACGTTATTATGGCTACGAAAAGGTGATGTACAAGCAGCCGGCATTCGAAAAGCTGGAGATAAAGGGCGACACTTGCGTGGTTCATCTCAAAGACACCTACACCGGCATTATACCCCAATCCACCTACGAAGGCTTTGAAGTGGCCGGGTGCCGACCGTATTTTCTATCCAGCCCACGCCACTTACGTTCGCCACAACAAGTTTCCGCCTCACCTCAAAAGGCCGTTCCCAAGCCTGTGACCGTACGCTATTGCTACCGCAATTTCTTGCTAGGCAACGTCAAAAACCAAGCCGCATTGCCCCTCATCCCATTCAGAACGGATAAGTGGTAAGGCGAAACAAACGTAAGGGGCAGGCAAAAAGAGCGAAAGAACTTTTCTATTGCCTGCCCCTTTTTGCCTGTTAACCACTAAGCCGTCTTTACTTTAAATATTTCTATAAATTGAGAGGAGTTTGCTATCTTGGTGATACCAACACAAGATAAACACTCCTCTCGTATACGAAGTGTAAGACAAAGCAACTCACTGGCTTATAAACTCACGAGACCCAACAACTCACAAATACATCACTCATCAACTCACAAACTCAAGAACCCATAAACTTATAAACTCAGAACTCACAAGATCATCAACTTACAAACTAAAAAAGCCATCAACCCATCAATGCACAAAACTTAAAATCATTACTTTTATTTTACAACACCACTTCAATTTCCACTCCATTCTAGCGAAAATATAGGTTATAAAGTTGGCAAAAAGCCACTATTCCTACTCTTTCACAACTTGGAACTTGTCAAATTTTAAGCTTACAACCTGCATTTTTGCACCATTTTGCCTTTCTAGATTGGTTGCTAACTCATAATTTTTCAGGTCCAAAAACTCACTTTTTAGCCCCTAAAATCCCACTTTTTAACAGCTATTTTGCCTTTTTAGTCATGTGTTTGATGCTTTGAGAAGGTTTATTTATACCATTTGCACTGGATATTTATGCTTATCGACTCACATTTAGCAGCATTTTGCACCGCGTTTTGCACCAAGATGCCTTGCGTTTTTGCACCAAAACGCCTTCCATTTTAACACCAAAAATGCACTGCGTTTAGCACCAAAACGCACTGCATTTAGCAGCAAATCGCAGTACATTTAGCCGTAAATAGCCCAATAACGGGTGCAAATGGCGGTGTTTCCAAATAAATATTCATTTTGCCTGCATTTACAACTAACCCCTTTTTGCATCGAAACAAACCTCAGCGAGAATCGATTTTTTGCGGCAAGGTGGGCACTTGGTGAATAAAAAGAGCCTCATAATGTTAAAATTCTTACCGAAAAAGAAGACAAAAATTTAATTGATGATGGAACGAGTTGACAAGTTAACGGGTTGACAAGTTGGTGGGCGCAGCCATCTTTTTCACCTTTTCACCTTTTTCACTTTTTTCACCTTTAAAGTCACCTTTTCACCTTTTCACTCTTTCACCTTTTCACCTTTTAAAAGGCGCAGCCATTTTTTCACCTTTTCACCTTTTCACCTTTTCACTTTTTCACCTTTAAAAGTCACCTTTTCACCCTTTCACCTTTTCACCCTTAAAAGTCATTTTTCACCCTTTCACCCCTTCACTTTTTCACCTTTAAAAAGCTTGTTTTTGCATTATTTTTCTCGTATTTTTGTAGGGTAAAAAGATTGAGACAAAAAGCAAATGAAGATATTCGCCATTGGAATGAACTACGCCCTAACACAATAAAGTTGGACGGAACGTTATATAAACCAGAGACACCCGTGGTGTTTACCAAGGCCGACTCGGCATTGTTAAAAGACCGCAAGCCGTTTTTCGTACCCGACTTTATGGGGCGCATCGACTACTGAAACGGAGTTGGTGGTGCGCATTTCGCGACTGAGCAGGGCATCTCGCAACGCTTTGCCCACCGATATTACGATGTCGTGACGGTGGGTATCGACTTCACCGCGCGCGACTTGCAACAAAAGCTGCGCGCACAGGGGCTGCCGTGGGGAGCTGTGTAAGGGTTTCGATGGCTCTGCCGCATTGGGCGAATGGGTGCCCATTGAGCGGTTTAGAGTGTGGATGCACTGCATTTTCATCTCGACCAGAACGGAAAGACGGTGCAAAGAGGGCTGCACGAGCGACCTCCTCTTTAAGGTAGAACGAGACTCATCGCCTACATCAGCTGCTTCTTTACGCGAAAACGGGCGACCTAATCTATACGGGTACGCCCGCGATTGATTGAGTCCCCGGGCCCATAGGCGACCACCTGGAAGGTTATCTAGAAGATCAAAAGGTGTTGGAGGTGAGGTGTAAGTAGGGAAGTAAGTTTTGAGGAGTTAAGGAGTTATGGAGTTAAGGAGTTAAGCCAATAGCTTGGTTGCAGAATGGTAACGATGATCATCAAGCCGCAAAATGGTACGCTGTTAACAAACTTAGTTTAAAAGGCTACGCCTATTAGTTTATCAACTAGCGAAACTAGAATTGCTAGGAAAACTAGAACAACTAGGAAAGTTAGAATAACTAGAATAACTAGCGAAACCAACTTACTTAACCAAATGCTTATAAACTTCTGAACCTGTCAACTCAAATAACAAGGCATATCACTCCCCTCTCCCCTTGGAGAGGGGTTGGGGGTGAGGCCGATTTTTAAGTATTTTATGTCGAATTATATACGTTCAGCCATATCATTGCTTTTCCTCATGGCATCTTTTGCCATGCAGGCGCAGCGTTTTTTCAACCTCACTGACGACCAAGTGCGGGTAAACAGCATATTGCCTCACTTCGGTCAGTGCCATTCCACTAACGGGAAACTACCAAGACTCTACTTATACGGCAAGCATTGTTTACCCCGAATTTGCAGAGATGACGCGGGCAGACATCGCCAACTATAACGCTAACTGGGGCAAACAGCTGCCAGAGATGACCCAGTTGGAACAACGCATTGTGCTAGACCGCCGGCGCGCCATACTGAATGTTGGCTTTTGTCCATTGGTTTTCCGCGACCAACCGCTACCAAATGTTGGTGGGATTTATGCTCAAAGTGGAGCTAAACCCTGGGACGTACGCAAAGAAAGGTGTTGGCCGTAACACGCGCCACGCCAAAGGCAGGGCGATATGCCAACAACTCGGTGCTGGCCACAGGCCGTTGGGCAAAGATACGCGTACCTGCAAACGGCGTATATCAGATAACCGAGAGCCTGATTAGGCAAGCGGGGATTTAACGATATGAATAAAGGTAGAGGGTGTATGGCTATGGCGGAAACCTGCAAAACGAACGCTTAGAAGGCACCGAACTTCAGGCCAAAGACGACCTTAAAGAGGTGGCAACCTGCTTTGTGGGCGGCAAAAGACTGTTTTATGCCAAAGGTCCTGTAAGCTGGGAGAATGCCTCTGCCGCAATACGCACACGCAATCCATACTCCGGATTACGGTTATTATTTCCTCACACAAAGCGATGGCGAGCCACTTCGAGTGGACGAAAGCGCATTCTTAAACTCCTTCTACCCCTCGGCCGACGATTATCACAGCTTGCACGAAGTAGACAACTTCTCCTGGTATCGAGGCGGAAGAAACCTCTTTGAGAACACGCCCGCCGATCGCCGGGAACAAAAGAAAAATTACACCAGTTGATGCCCCCATAGCCGACACGGGAAGTATTACGGTGACACTTTCGGCGAGGAACTGCCACGCGAGCAACATCAGCCTGAACGGAAAAGCCGTTGGGCGAGATAAACGTCTCTATACCTGAGTAAAATACGAGCAAAGCGCATACAGACGACATGCCAACATTGAGCGAGTTTGCAGCCAAGAACGAAGTGACAATCAGAAATAACCAAGGCGGTCCGGCACGGCCTCGACTTATCTCATGCCACAGAGTAAACCACGAAGCGACGCCCGACTGCGCAGCAACGTTCCCCACACCCCAATATGTGCTAACATCACCACCCAAAACCTACACGCACACGGGGCGGCAGACATGGTGATGGTGATACCCACATCGCAAAAGCTGCGACAAGAGGCCGAAAGTCTAAAAGTTTTTCACGAAAAACACGATGGCTTGCGCGTGCGCATCGTACCTGCCGACGAACTATATAACGAGTTCGCCAGTGGTACGCCCGACGCCAACGCCTATCGCCGATACCTCAAAAATGCTATACGACAGAGCTGAAAGCGAGGCCGACCAACCCAAGTACCTGTTGCTTTTTGGCGACTGCGCGTGGGACAACCGCATGAAAACAGGCGATTGGCGCACAACGTCTGTGGACGATTACCTACTTTGCTTTGAAAGCGAAGACTCGTTTAATGAAATAACTTGCTACGTAGATGATGGTTTCTTCACCCTGCTCGACGACGGCGAAGGAACAGATCTAGAAAGGAGCGACTTGCAAGATGTGGCCGTTGGCCGTTTCCCCGTGGTACATCCCAACGATGCGCGAACGATGGTTGACAAGACCATTGCATACGCACAAAACGCCAACGCAGGCGCATGGCAAAACACCATCATGTTTATGGGCGACGATGGTAACGACAACCTACACATGAGCGATGCCAACAAGATGGCCGACAGCTTAGCAACAGAGCATCCACAATACCTTATTAAAAAGGTGATGTGGGATATGTTTAAGCGAGAATCCAGCGCAACGGGCCACGCTTACCCCGAAGTAACGAGCATCATTAAACAGCAACAGGCCGCAGGCGCGTTGGTGATGAACTACGTGGGACATGGCCGTACCGACCAGATTTCGCACGAATCGGTGTTGCGCCTCAACGACTTCAAGGCTTTCTCCAATACCAACCTCCCCTTTGGATAACCGCCTCGTGCGACATCATGCCCTTCGACGGAGCCGTTCCCACCATTGGCGAGGCGGCCGTGCTGAACAAGAACGGAGGTGCAGTGGCTTTCTTCGGCACGACACGAACGGTATATGCCTATTACAACCAACGTATCAGCATGGCTACCTACATTTCCTGTTTAGCGAGAATGGAGGTAAGCCCTCGACCATCGGCGAGGCGCAACGCTTAGCCAGGAATTATATGATAACCGACGGACAAGACCAAACCACCAACAAAGCTGCAATATTCGTTGTTGGGCGACCCCGCAGTGGCCATCAACAGACCCACCGCACGCGTTGTGGTAGACAGTATCAACGGCACGCCCGTGCAAGCGGCAACTCTGCCCAAACTAGCGGCAGGAAAGGTAAACAGCATCGTGGGACACATCGAAGGGTACACCAACTTTGCAGGAGTGGTAACGGCCACCGTGCGCGACCGCAAGCAACGCCTGGTGGGTAGACTGAACAACCAGTCGCCAACAGGGTGCCGACAAACCTTTTGCATATACAGACCGCGTTAACACCATCTTTAACGGAGCCGCACGGCGTGCGCAAGGCAAGTTCAAACTTAGCTTTGCCGTGCCGCGCGACGTGGATAACGACAACGGAACAGGCCTTGTTACCCTATACGCCGTAAACAACGAACGCACCATAAGAGCCAACGGACATAGCGAACGCTTTACCATCGGCAGCGGAACGCTTGGCGCCAACGACTCTATCGGCCCCTCCATATGCTGTTACCTCAACTCCACCTCGTTTACAAACGGGGGTAACGTAACGCCACAACCGCTCTTTGTGGCGAAGATTTCGGATAAAGACGGACTGAACGCAACAGGCAGCGGCATCGGGCACGACATGCAATTGGTTATCGACGGCAGCATGCACAGAACCTACAACCTTAACGACTACTTTTACGTTCGACTTCGGGTCGTACACCGCAGGCACGGTGATGTTCAACATTCCCACACTTTCGCCTGGTAAGCATAAACTGCAATTCAGAGCAAGCGACATACAAAACAACACGTCGCAAGTGACGCTCGACTTCCATGTAGTGGGCGGACTGATGGCCGACAACATCTGGATAGACACCACCGAAAACCCCGCCGCACCACAACCACCTTCATCGTAAGCCACGATATGGGCAACACGCCTGTGGATATAACCATCGAAGTGTTCGACATGGCAGGAAAATTGTTGTGGACTGGCGAAGAACAAGGCACACAAACCGTGGGCAACTACACCCGAACATGGGACTTGGTGTGTGCAGACGGGCATGCGCTGACGACGGGCGTTTACCTCTATCGGGCCAAAGTGGCCGCACAAGGCACCGCCAAAACCTCGAAAGCACGCAAAGCTTATCGTGCAAGGCGAAAACGATAAAAGAGAAGGTAATGCCGAAACCATGATGCGTAAACATGCCAGTTTTTGAATGCGTTTACCCTTTCACAACAATAAAACACGCAACCCTGCGTTTATAAAAAGCGAACGAGCAAAGAACGTTTTGCTAAGCGCAAGACGTAGAAGTAACGTCTGCCAAGGCTATCTTGCCAGCCCGTTCATTAGCGAACTTGCCAACTAAATAAAGAATAAATAAATGACAAATAGCAAACGTATAGCCCTTAGCTCATGCTTGCCATAGCGACAACCACTGCTTGGGCCGACGACAAAAAGGGAAAATATTCAACCTGTAAGAACCTCGGTAACATCGCAAGGCATTGCCCCGATGCACGCGCTGCAGGTTTGGGCGACGTGGGAGCGGGCCACCGAAAGCCGACGTTTACTCGCAGTTTTGGAACCCAGCCAAATATCCTTTCGCCATATCTAGGGCCGGCGTGGGGCTTAGTTACACGCCGTGGTTGCGCCAATTGGTTAACGATATTGGTCTGGCTCACATGTCGGGCTACTATCGTATAGGCGACTATGCCGCCATATCGGCAGGCATCCGCTACTTCTCGTTGGGCGAAGTAACTACCGCCGAGAGTAGTAGTGGCCCCGGGTTCATCGCCTTCGCTCACCATCCGCCCTTATGAAATGTCAGCCGATGTGGCTTATTCGCTGATGCTAAGCGAAAAAGTTCTCAATTGCCGCCGCCGTTCGTTGGATATACTCCGACTTGACATACAGCTACACCGACAACACAACCCCAGGCTCGGCATTCGCTGCCGACCTCGCCTTATATTACCAAAACTACTTGAACATAGGACAACGCGAATGCCAATTGGGTATCGGTATGAACATTTTCTAGCATCGGTAGTAAAACAACGATGGGCGAAGACGCCAACAGCGAGTTTATCCCACTAACCTGAGATTGGGCGCATCGTTGATGATTCCCGTAGACGAATACAACCGCTTTACCCTAGCAGCCGATGCCAATAAGCTGCTGGTGCCCACTTATCCGCACCAAAACGAGGGCGAATCGACCGAAGATTACCAACGCCGAGTGCAGAAAGACTATTACGATGTGTCGTCTATCGGCGGCATTTTTCAAGAGTTTCGGCGACGCACCTGGCGGCTTTAAGGAAGAGTTAGACGAGATTAGCCTAAGCGTTGGAGCCGAATATGTGTACCACGACCAGTTTAGCGTGCGTGCCGGATACCACCACGAAAGCGCTAATAAGGGCAACAGAAAATACTTTACCGTGGGTGCAGGGTTCAAAATGAGTGCCTTTACGCTCGATGCAGGCTATGTTATCGCCACAGCCAAGCAGCAATCCGCTGGACCAAACAATGCGTTTCTCGCTTACGTTCGACATGGACGGACTGAAAGATTTGTTTAAACGCAGATGAGTTATTGAGCTTTTTAGTTGGTGAGTTATTAAGAGTTTTTAGTTGATGAGTTTGTGAGTTTGCGAGTTAATAGGCTTAAAAACTCACCCTCTCAAGACCTTATAAACGAAAACTCTTAATAACCCACCAACTACTCAATAAACTTACCTACTTAAAAACTCATCAACTCATAAACAAAAAAAATCATCAACTCAAAAACTCAATTAACTCACCAACTCACAACCTCAAAATATGAATTACAGGATAGGTTTCGGGTACGACGTACACCGCTTAGTGGAAGGTAGAGAACTATGGTTGGGCGGCATACGCATCGACCACAGCGTGGGATTGCTTGGCCATAGCGATGCCGACGTGCTGATACACGCCATCTGCGATGCCCTTTTGGGGGCAGCAAACATGCGCGACATCGGCTTTCACTTCCCCGACACGGCCAACGAAACGCTGAACATGGACAGCAAAGTGATACTGGAAAAAACCGTGGAACTCATTGCCACGAAAGGCTATCGCGTGGGAAATGTAGATGCTACGGTATGCGCCGAGCAGCCAAAACTCAATCCCCACATACCTGCCATGCAGCAATGTATGGCCAAACTGATGGGCGTAGACCCCGATGCAGTGTCTATCAAGGCCACCACTTCCGAACGGATGGGCTTTGTTAGGGCGACAAGAAGGCATGGCCGCATACGCCACGGCCTTAATAGAAAAGGTGTAAAGGGAAAAAGATTTGGGACTGGATTAAGGCAGGCTCTAAAAATTACCTTGCTGTATTTAGCTTTTTAGCTGAGCAGGTTTGCTTACTTCGTGAAGGAGCATCATGCACTATGCTTTCTGAAAGAGAAAGCAAAAGATGCCAGACAAAAGCAGAAAAGCCAGTGAAGAGCAATACAAGGAACAACAAATGAACCTTTGTGGGGAATTTTTAGCACATGCTTTAAGTGCCACTCGTTGCTTGCAGACTAGTGGTTTCAGAGGTTTAGGGCGCATTTCTGCCCAAGCACCATCGTATCATAGTTAGCGGGATTTGATTTTAGAAAGCAGTTTGCATACCCACCTTGCCATCAATGTATCAACACAACAGCATTTGCAGTGCAGCGAAAAGTTATTTGTACACACACTACAAGCACTTTGTAGTGCCAGTACAAGGTGCTTGTAGCGCCAGTACAAAATGCTTGTAGTACCAGTACAAGGTGCTTGTAGGGCGAGTACAAGGTGCTGTGTACTGATGTTTGCGCCCAACATGAGCAAACTGGCCCATAATACAATATCATTCCAAAACTAATTCTTTGGGGGTTATATATGGCTGTGCAAAGGCTTTCCGCACGGCCAATGCCAACGACAACACGCTTGCCCAAAGCCCAAAGCCAGGCTTTCGTTTCTCCCAACGCCCCTATCCTATTGTCCCTTTTTCGCATCCTTCACATATTTTACAGTATAAAGGCCACGTTCTCGCTTTTTATTTACTTTTGCAAGAAAGGACTTGTAAAGGCAGGTTCTAAAATTACCTTTGCTGTATTCTTAGTTTTTAGCTGGGCAGGCTTTGCTTACTTCTTGAAGGAGTATAGAGAACTATGCTTTCTGAAAGAGAAAGCGAAAGATGCCAGATAAAAGCAAAAAGACAGCGAAGAGCAATACAAGGGACAAAAGACTGAACCTTTGCGGGGATTTTTTAGAACATGCCTAATGGTTATAACGGCTAAACGCAGGCTATATGCCTGGGCAAACAACGCCGGAACACCACAACATAAAGTATTAAACGCACATGCCATGCCCAGTTGTCCGCTTAAAATAGCCATCTTCGGCAACGAATGTCAACTCCATAACGAGCGCGCCATCGCCCGTGTTGTGCAATGTTTGGCACAGCACAAGGCCGAAGTGTACGTTGACGAGGCGTTTCTTGATTACCTTCGGCGGGCGGCAACCTGCCCGCTTACCCTTAACACCTTTCTCCGGCAACAACTTCGATGCCCAACTTGCCCTCTCTCTGGGCGGCGACGGCACCTTTCTGAAAGCCGCAGGCCGAATAGGACAAAAAGCAAATACCCATTGTTGGCATCAACATGGGCCGCTTAGGATTTCTGGCCGACGTGCTGCAAGCAAAGCCGAAGATGCGTTGAACGAAATTTTCGACGGCGAATACCGCATTGAGGAGCATGTGGTAATGAAGGTGGAGGCAGGGGAATGAACCCTTCGGAGGCAACCCCTTTGCGGTAAACGACATTGCCATACTGAAACGCGACGATGCCTCGATGATTACCATCAGCGTACGTGTAGACGGCGAAAGGCTCATTACATACCAGGCCGACGGCCTTATCGTGGCCACACAGCAGGTTCTACGGCCTACAACCTCTCAAACGGCGGCCCCATTGTGGCACCCAACACCAACGCACTTTGCCTTACGGCCGTGGCTCACACAGCCTGAACGTGCGCCCCATCGTGCTACCCGACAACGTTGAACTGCAACTCAGCGTTGAAAAGTAGGGTCGCACAACTATCTCGTAGCCATCGACGGGCGGGAGCACCAAGCTGGTGCAAGGGGTAGATATACACATAAGCAAAAGCTCCATACGTGGTGAAACAGGTAAGGGCGAAACAACCAAACCTACTTCCACAACGCTTAGAAATAAGATGATGTGGGGGCAGACAGCCGAAACACCGACATGCCCAACAACGGCTAAAAATTAAGGATAACAACCTGCCAACGGCGAACAAGCATCGTAAAAGAGACGGCAGCTTACCTGCCAACCCACACTGAGGCGAAAGCTTGAACCTATACCAAGGTCGACGTACGGCGAGGCATACACACCCAAACATTGAAACATGCATATTAAATCACTACTTAGGATACCCGACAACAAATACTCCACCAAGACCATTCTCCGCTGGTTGTGGTTGGCTTGGAACGGCAACAGGCTGCAAGCAATGCTCAATGCCTCTATCGGCGTGATGCAAGTGGTGGTGAGTTTGGCTCAGGTGTGGGCCGTAAAGCGCGCCATCGACGTGGCCTCTGGCTCTATTCCGGTTCCATTTTACTGGGCTGTGGGCGTGATGGGACTGTTTATCCTGGCCGACTTTTCGCTCAGCATAGCCAGCACATGGGTGAGAAACCTCTTGGGAATAAAGGCACAAAACCGCATGCAACAGCGCATGCTCGACCGATTACTCAAATCGCAATGGCACGGCAAAGAGGCTTTCCACTCGGGCGACGTGCTTAACAGGCTTGAACAAGACGTGAACCAAGTAGTTACTTTCCTAACAGAAACAATCCCGGCTTCGCTTTCCGTCTTCGCCATGTTTGTGGGAGCGTTCTGCTATCTCTTTGCTATGGACACATTCTGGCCTTGGTTATCGTGGGCATATTGCCCGTTTTCTTGCTGGCCAGTCGCACGTACGTGGGTCAGATGCGTCGACTAACACGCAAGGTGCGCGACTCTGACAGCAAAGTGCAAAGCGTTTTGCAAGAAACCATCCAAAACCGCATGCTCATTAAGACGCTTGAAAGCGACAACATGATGAGTGAACAAAGCTGGGCGAAACCCAAAGCGAACTGCGCCAACACGTGGTGCGCCGAACGCTTTTCTCCGTATTTTCGAGCGTTGTCCTTAACTTTGGTTTCGCCTTAGGCTACCTCGTGGCCTTCCTTTGGGCCGCCATTCGGTTGGCCGATCACACCTTGACGTTTGGCGGAATGACCGCATTCTTACAACTTGTAAACCGCATACAAAACCCCGCACGCAACTTAACGAAACTCGCTCCGGCCTTCGTAGCGGTGTTCACAGCAGCCGAACGACTGATGGAACTCGAAGAAAACCCACTAGAACAGCAGGGCGAACCCGAATACCTCGATGCTCCCTGCGGCCTGCGACTAGACAATGTGACCTTCGCTTACAGCGACAGAGAGCGCGACATCGTGAAAGACCTCAGCTTCGACTTCAAGCCAGGCAGCTGTACTGCCGTACTGGGCGAAACGGGCGCAGGAAAAACCACACTCATCCGCATGCTCTTGGCATTGGTGTCGCCCACCAAAGGCAGCGTAAATATCTACAACGACAGCACTTCGAGAGAGCTAACGCCACTGATGCGCTGCAACTTTGTTTACGTTCCACAAGGCAACACCCTCATGAGTGGCACCATTAGAGAGAACTAAACTAGGAAACATCGCCGCAACAGACGAGAAATGATTGCTGCCCTGCACAAAAGCTGCGCCGACTTCGTGATGGAACTGCCACACGGACTTGATACGGTGTGCAGCGAGTCGGGCGGTGGACTGAGCGAAGGCCAAGCCCAACGCATTGGCATTGCACGAGCATTGCTGCGCGACCGTAGCATCATGCTCTTCGACGAGGCCACAAGTGCGCTCGACCCAGAAACCGAACGCCAGCTGTTAAGCAAACATATTGGCATCGAGGAGATAAGACAATCATCTTCGTTACCACCGACTGGCCGTGGTGGACTATTCGGACCAAACGCTACGACTAGAACGATTGGAAGCCAATTAAGCTCTTAAAAACACCACCAACCCTATGAACAAAATTACCACGCCACCCCAAAAACACAGCCCGAACATCGCCTTTGCGTTGCTCGTTGCCTTACCTGCTTATTCCTTGGGGCATGCTCTGGTACACGGCAAAAGCCCGTTCGCTCCCGTTTATTATTGGAGTACCACCTCTGTAAACGACAGTTTGAAACGCCATTTCTACGAGGCGCATAACGTTGCAAAGACTATACATACGTTACTTCGATGTGGTGAAAAAGCCCAACCAAGAACCACTACCCAACGCCACTATCACCTTCAACGACTCCGTTCCACAAGGTGTCGGTGATACCCACCGTGTTCATCACCAACGAATGTATGCGCCAGCCACCCCAGTTTGCCGAAAAACTGTAACGCGCATTCGCCAAATGAACGAAACACACGGCGTAAAAACGTGAAAGAAATACAGATAGACTGCGATTGGAGCAAACAAACACAAGAAGTTTACTTTTCAGTTCCTTCGTCAGCTGCACCAATTGTTAGCCAGGCAGGCCTTAAACTCTCGGTCACCATTCGGCTCCATCAGCTCGGCATGCAGGCTCCGCCCGCAGACAAAGGCACGCTGATACTCTACAACACAGGCGATTTTCGGCAACTTTCCAACCAAAAGCCCATTCTCGACCCCGAAGTTGTTCGCCAATATATCGGCGGCTTGCGTTCGTATTCGCTCCCGCTCAATGCCGCTTACCCGCTGTTTAGGGTTCGCGCGCTGTTTCGTAGTGGCAAGTTCGTGGGATAATCACACCAAAGACGAATATCCCGTGCTGCCGACCGACTCTATCGCCGTGCGCGAAACCACCCCTTGCCGACCTGCAAAGCGTGCAACAACTGATAAACAAACATCGTCCCGATGTGCACAACGAGATTATTCTTTACGACATTAACAACCGCAACCTAACAAAATATTCATCAAACGATTATGAAAAATTTATAACCCTTAGCCCTACTTGCCTGCATATCGTTGTTTACCAGCAAGACAGCGGGCATGCGCCGACGCACTAGAGTACCACGAGAAACTTCTTCGACGTCTATTACCACGACTACGACTTTGCGAGGCGGCGAAAAAATTGGCACGTTTCTGGGCCGGATACACGGGCGACCGAACACCCCTTAGCAAAGAGTGGAGCGAAGGATACGGCTACGCTTGGTACTATGCTTCGAGAACGACTGCGCCCGCCTCTTTGCCGCCGCCAAGAAAAAGCACGACGAAGAGATGCTGCTCTATCTCCGCCAAACACTAAAATACAACAAGATTTGCGAAGAACTGAAAGAGAGTTGGACCTATCCCACGACAGAACAGCTGGCCCAACGCCGCAAAACGCTGCTTGCCATGCAACGAACGGCCAAAGCCTATGGCGGCCAACGCTTAAAGGCGCAGTTCGCCTTATTATATATGCGCACCAACCTTGTGCTAAAAGACTATCGCGCCAACCAAGACTTCTGGGTACTCACTGCATCTAAATTTCCCGAAAGCGTGTTCAAAGACATGATGCACAGCCTTTACGCCAACGCCATACTTAACCTAGGACAATGGCGAAAGGCATGCGACATCTATATAAATCAAGGCGACTGGGAAAGCTTGGAATGGGCCATGCGCAACTATCGAAACCCTGCTGGCATAAAGCGCATATACAAAGAGGACCCCAACTCGCCCACCCTAGCCTACCTACTTCAATATTACGTAAACGGCGGATATGGATGGGACTGCAATTACGAAAACTCGTTTAAGGCCGACCCAATAGAACCCGACACAAAGGCAGAGGCAAAAGACTTCATCAACTTCATACAAACAGACGTGATGCACAACGAAAGCGTACGCAACAAAGCCATGTGGAAGGCAGCACAAGCTATGGTGTTGTTTGAATTATCCAACTACAAAGCTGCACAAGAGTATGCCAAGGAGGCGCAACAACTTAATGGTACGAAGCGTGCGAAAGACTGCGCACGGTGCATCGCCCTTCTAGCCTCGACACGCACCGAACCTTTGGGCGAGGCCTATTCGGCCTATGTTGTGGGCGAAATAAAATGGCTGCTTGGCCGTTCTGCTGAACGAAAGCCCTCCAACGACGGTTCCAGATACGACTATTATCATCGTACGGCACTAGAGAACGTGGTGTACAACTACCTTATCCCGCGCTACCAAGAGGTGAACAACAGAAATCAAACCCTCGCACTACTGGGCATGATGGACGCCGTAATGGGCATTGACCTGCAAAGCGAGCCAGAAGGACATGCCGACTTCCCTAGTTCGCGGGAGTACAAGGTGGGACTAGACACGCTCACTTCCAAGGAAATACTGGCTTATTACCAATATTTAAACTCGTCGCCAGCCGACCCGCTGCAACGTTTTGCACTTGAAAAGGCATCCAAAAATGCCGACTACTTCAACAGCTACATTGGTAAAGCCTACTTGCGAGAAGGAAATTTTGCAGAGGCCATTCCGTATCTAGAGAAGATCAGCCTCGATTATGTCAACACATGTTACTATGTAGAATACGTCGCGGGCACCGATTACACCCTCGACCGATGGTTTACACGTAAGTCTGACCCCTCGGAAAGCGAGAAGAACAAAAAGCTTACGGTGCATCCCAGACTGAAATTCTGCCGCGACATGCTGCAACTTCAAAGCCAATATCGCCTCGCCCGTGACAAGGAGGTGCAGGGCCAGAAATAGCTTATAGGCTGGCCTCGCACTACTTCCAAGCATCCATACATGGCGACTGCTGGTATCTAACACGCGACAGTTACAGCCGTTACGACGAGCCGGAAAAAGTACGAAATGAACTTCCCGAACAGGCTCTTACCCTCCTTAAACAAGGTGCTAACAGCCGAAAAAGGCGAGTTAAAGCTGCCATCGCTCTTTTGCTATGGCCTACGTGTTCATACGCCATCACTTTACCGCGACTGCTGGGACCCGGCTCTTGGTTTGAAGGACTAGAAAACGAAACCGACATTAACACCAATTACACCAAGTTGGCCAGAGTATGTGAAGAGCTCTAAAACACAGGCCGCTACATTATACACTGCGACATACTGAGAGAGTTTATGGAAACAAAGATGAAATAACGCCCCTTTCGCCCCGCCTTCGTAGCAACAACAGCTACCTTAGGCGGGGCGAAACCCAGCCCCTGCCTCCCACTACTTGGGGCATAACACATGACAAATGCCAGCATGCTGCCTTATTCAACAGCGAAAGAGCCTCCCCAAATGCCACACCTTTGATAATCAATATCGCATACCAAGCCAGACTAACGGTCATTATTACCTGCAATTAATAAACGCTTAACGAACAGATGAAGATAGACCACATAGCCATTTACGTTTGCGACCTTGAAGGCGCACGTAACTTTTTCGTAACTTACTTCGGGGCAAAGAGCAACGAAGGCTACCACAACCAGCGCACAGGTTTCCGCTCTTTCTTCCTCTCCTTCGACGACAACACGCGCTTGGAGTTAATGACTAAGCCAGAAATCGTAGACCGAAAGAAAGAACCTAACAGAACGGGTTTCGCTCATCTGTCGTTCAGCGTTGGCAGTAAAGAGCGGGTAGACACACTAACGGCTCAACTAAAAAGACAATGGGTTTGAGGGTGCTTGATGGTCCGCGAACCACAGGCGACGGCTATTATGAAAGTTGTATTGTGGGATTTGAAGACAATCTCATTGAGATTACCATTTAAATAAGGTCGGTTTCCCGAATTTAGAACAAGGCAAGAAATTCCGTTACATAGGTTCATATCGCACCCTTTACAAATGGTATTCCCACATTCGTACTCTTTATTTTTATGTTAAACAATTAGCATTTCACCATTGAAATTCTTATCTTTGCTCACAACTACAAATAAAATAAGAGCCTATGAAAAGCTATTAGTCCTCGTTATTCTCTGCTGCTATCATGCAACAAGCCTGTATGCGCAACAAACTATCTCGTTGCCCAACGCAGATGCCATCAGTTTTGATTGCTATGGAAATAACTTCGAACTGTACACCAAGATTGGGCCAAACCAATATATAAGGCAAAGCCTACAAATCGAAGACAGACAAGACAGGATAAATCTCCCGACATAACGCTGATAGAACCCAAGATAAATCCACACAAAGACACAGTGAGCAGAGAAGACATTGATAAGCTGCCGAAAAAGGTTTATCGAGGCAAAAGACTTACATGCAATAGATTGGGACTCATACTTAGGCATGTCCTTCACCATGAACGACAGCGGGGAAAGTAAAAAGTGAAAACAGACAACTCCACTTATGTGTTGACGTTTTTAAGGCAAGATCTTGCCGTAATACAGCCACTTATTTATAGGAATGGAAGCGGCGCAAATAACGATTGTTCCTTATCAAACCACACTGCCGACTCTGTTATTACTAGCCCTTCCACTCGTTCGGACTATTTCGTACAATTGATTTTGAAACTCAGAGAAGGCAAAAAGGTTCTCTTACTCTACAACAGCGGCGTTGAATATATGATGTTTCCCAGTTCAGGAGGCTGGCAAATGTTTGAGTTTGATAAGAACCTTAATTCCAGAGAGCCGACAATAGCCGCTAAGGAATGTAACGATGTCAAGTCTTACAACCTGCGGTATTTCAATAAGAAAACGTTTTACAGCGTCCAAAAGGCCGAGACGGGGAAATACAGACTGTTTAACTCATTCGGGCAGGATGTGTTGAAAGAAGAATACGACTCGATTAACAACCACTACTGCTTTACCATCGCAAAGCGAGGAAACGACATCGATGTTTACAACCTTTACAACAAAAAGCTAAACATAGGAAAGGCAAAGGTGGTAAAAAAGGTTGATGCTTGTGCGGCTGGCTGCATTGAAGTGTTGAACGAGGAAGGAGCTTACTACTATGATGAAATGGGAAACAGGCTAAAACACCCCATCATGGGCAGCATTAGTATATGCAAAATGGTGTCTAACTGGCAACACAACATTCTTAAAAAGCAGGGAAACTACCAAATGCAAATCTATACCGACGAGCCTGGTTCTCCCATAGAAGACGAATGCTATTGGCTTTCCGACCTACTACCATCAGACGCCGTGACGTTCCTTGATGGGGAAAAATCATTCTTCAAAGTGAAAACAGCTCGCTTTGCGGAGACATCGACGTACAACCTGAATGGATAAGAGTAGAGCAGAAAAGGGAAATTCGGCATCACAGCCTATGAATATAAGCAGAAAAAAAGGGGTTAAACCGAAGTTAGTTACCAAGCGTATAGATGATTATCAACAGAAAATTAAGGTCTACCCGCCCGTAAAAATCGTGGGAAAGACAGTCTTCCCGATAAACAACGACTCAATCATCATGCGCCCCGATGGCCTAACTTACTTCTACAAGGACAAGAAAGTAGGCCTTTTCCCTCGCGACAAAGTACCTGTATATGATAAAATAAAGAAAGTAACCGACTCCTTCTACTACATTGTCAAGAAAGGAACATCGGGCTGGCTCGACATTAAAACCAATAAGGAATATGGAAAGTAAGCCAGCAACAACAGCCAAAAAGAGATTAGGGAGATAGCCACTACGGCCCATCCCCTAATCATCTGAGTTATCCCTCTGCTTTTATGATAACGCGAGACAAAGAAGACAAGCGCGCAACACTGACGATAACGACAGCTTACTTGTTGTGCACTCGATGAATTTAGAACAATGCAAGCCACGGGCCTAATGCCCTTCTAACGAACTAAAACGAAAATCGTTGTGACGACAACAAGTCGTCAATTCACCAAACTAAACAACTCATAAGCCCGCCAACTTGCAAACTTGCTTACGCACAAACACGTCAACTTGTCCACTCGCCTACTGGTCAACTTGTCCATTCGTTACCTTGCAAACCTGTAAACTTGTCCACCCATCAACTTCTCAATTTCTCAACTTCTCAACTCGTATTCTTCTCAACCCCGTTTTAACCTCCGTTCATTTTAGGCCGATTTGATTTTGCGAAATCAGCCATTTTTCATAAATTTGTATGCTCAAAAAGGCTGCCCACATTGTCTTGACCACAACTTTGACTCAATGGCTAGCGCTTATTTATCTTACTCCTCACCCACTTTCGTGGCCTATGTCAAGCCGTTTGTACATGGCGCATAACAAGAACGAGGGGGTGAAGAAAACATACAAACAACTGAAAGGTGAAAAAGAAACAATGGACAAAGCACCATCGTTACTTCGGATTGGTGCTGGCTTTCTTCTTATTGATGTTTTGCGTATCGGGAATTGTACTTAACCACCCTACGCTTTTTTCAGGCGTTAACGTGGGACGCAACCTCTTACCCAAAGAATATAGCTACGACAGGTGGAACAACGGACTGTTTCGCGGCACCATTAAGTGGCGCAACAAGGTTCTGCTATACGGCAACGCAGGTGTATGGCTAACCGACAGCACCGCTAAGGCGTTCATGGACTTTAACAAAGGCATGCCCCTTGGAGTGGACAACCGCAATATTCGCGGCATGGCCACCGTGCCTACGGGCGAAGTTTTCGCCGCAGGACAGTATGGATTGTTCAGGCTCGACGGGAAAAAGGCATGGCAAGCCGTGAACTTAGACCTGCTGCACGGCGACAGAATATCGGATATTGCCACACGCGGAGACACGCTCGTGGTAACAACTCGGTCGTCAAGTGTTTCTTGCCCGCGCACCTTACCGCAGTTTTCAACGCATAGAACTGGCCGCGCCCGATGGCGGTGCGCCCCGCTTTTCGCTCTTCCGCACCTTTTGGTGGCTGCATAGTGGCGAATTGTTTGGACTTGCGGGCAAGCTTGTTGTGGATGTGGTTGCGCTGGTACTGATTTTCCTTTGTCTTTCGGGAGTGGTTTATTGGCTGTTGCCCCACATCGGGAAGAAAGCGCACACCGCTGCCAGGCAATGGCTGTTTTCGTGGCACGACCGCATCGGCCGCCTAACAATCATACTCACCCTGCTTGTCTGCATCACGGGTTGGTTTCTTCGTCCACCCCTGCTTTTGTTTGTGGCCAATGTCAAAGTGCCTGCCATTCCGTTAACCAAAACCAGCAGCAACAACCCGTGGTACGACAAGCTGCGCTCGCTGCGTTGGGACGAACGCATGCACGATTGGCTGCTTTACACCTCGGATGGGTTCTACTCGCTGGCCACACTCACGGAAAAACCTAACAAACTAGACGTTCAACCGCCTGTAAGCGTAATGGGATTGAACGTGCAAAAAACGGTCGACGGCGATTATTGGCTGCTAGGTTCGTTCAGTGGACTGTGCATTTGGCAGCGTAGTACGGGGATGGTAATCGACTATTTCACGGAGCAACCGGCCATAGCCGTGCAAGGTCCGCCTGTCGGAGCCAATGCCGTAGCGAGGTTTCAGCAGCGATTTCGGTCCAAACGAATACGTAGTTAACTATTCGGCAGGCACCGATTTTGCCCCCATGCCCCAATGGATGTCTTCGTTGCCGATGTCGCTTCGCAACGTTGCATTAGAGATACACACGGGTAGGATGTACACTTTCTTGGGTTCGATGTCGGTTGTTTACATCTTTATCGTGGGCATGGCCATACTTTGGTGTTTGTGGACAGGCTGGAAAATACGCGTGCGGATAAAGAAGAAAGAGGAATAAGCGTAGGTATCGAGGCTTAAAAACGCCACTTATTAATCTCTCCGTTTTCTACCTCTGTTCCGCCCTTTTCCTCGCCTTTAAATGCAATAACTAAATTATATTTTACAGCTACAAGTTTGCCATAAATGCTGCCTGGAATCCATTTGGGCATCTTTTTGACAACCCTTAATGCCTCTTTATCTAATGCCGGATGCACGCTGCGAGCTACTTTAAAATGCGTTAGTTCGCCGCTGGTTTCCACTATTACGCTGATAACAACCCTGCCCTTAACGTCCTTTTGCCTCATCAGGCTGTCGCACTTCTTTCTTTAAAAACTCCATCAGTGCCTTATCTCCGCCAGGAAATTGCGGAAATGTTCAAAAATTCACACATAACACGCTGGGGTTGCTCGGCCTTAGTAGTTGCCGACTTAACTTGTGTGGGCTGATTTCGTTTCTTTTTCTTGCCCTTCCCGCCTTGTGCGCGCTGGCACTAAGGCAGGCCAAACACATTGCCATTACAAGCCATAGCTTGCAACGACATACGGAATAAATGCTTATTGTTCGCATAACTACCTCCTTTGTTTTTTGTTTCAACTACTATTATCGCTTAATAAGGGTTGTTTATCAGCCCTTTGCAAGTTATCTATCCTTAGAAACGCACATATTTATCTCAACGTTCTGCCTCTGTTCCGCCTCTTTTAATCACATAAAAAGGAATACCCATACAGACTTTCGAGCGTGCCACCTTGCCCACGTTTGCGGGAATCAAGCGGCATCTTTTTTCTAACGTTAACAGCCGCTTTATCTAATGCGGGATGTACGCAACGAAGAGACTAATGTCTGTTATTTGGCCGTCTTCCTCCACAAGAAGACAACAGCACCTACCCGTAACGTCTTGTACCTCTTCAGGATATACCTTTTCTTTATCTACAAAGGCCTCCAAAGCCTCTTCGCCACCCGAAATCTGGGCTTTGCATAGTCTTCATCGCGGAAAACACGCGGCCTATGTGCTGGCGAAGTTCTGAACTTTGAAAGCTTAACAAAAAGGGAGTCAGGGAGGCCACCACACGCTGTCTTTTTCTGCCTTGTGCATCGGCATTGGGCGCACCAAACACATCGCTACTACAAGCAATAACTTGCAGCGAAATGCAGAATAAATGATTGTGCACATAACTACCTCCTTTGGGTTTGTGGTTTTCAACTGCAAATATAGTAAAAATATGGATTGACCATTCGCTTTTTATGATGTTTTTATATACGAATAACTGCGTAACACAAAAAGCAAACAACGCCGAGATCATGATAAATCCAACAAAGCCCGAGTAAGTAAGAGCGGATAAAGCTTTGGAACTTTACAAGATGTTTTTATCTTTGCGAAAGTGTAAATGCTGCTCCTTAATAGAAGTTCAGGAGTAAGAAGTTAAACAGTTAAGCCAAATGTTTGGTTACACACAATGGCAAATGCCATTGAAAACTCGTTAACTTGTCTGCCCCGTCAACTGATAATCAGGTAAAATAAGCCACAAGAAATTCAGAAACATGCGCTTATGAGAAGACTCACACTTGTTATGTTAGTGGCCATGCTGTTCGTGAGGTTTGTGCGCACAGCAGGTTTCTGGCGTGGTTACAGACGCCAACAATGGCGGTTTAAAGCAGCCAACATCGTGGTATTGTCTGCCGACTCCACATTTCTTAGCGGAACAACTAGCGACGACAATGGTAATTTCACCCTCAAACAGCCCCAACAGGGAAACATCATCAAGATTTCGCTCATTGGTTATGAAACAAAATTCTTGCAATATGCAGGCGAAGAAAGGCTAACCGTGCAGTTAATCGAGAAAGATTTTCAGCTAGGCGAGGCCGTTATTCACGGCCAACTGCCACAAACAATACTCAAAGGCGAGGGCATGACAACCATTGTGGCAGGCTCTGTGCTTGAAAAGACCACCTCAATAGACCAACTTCTCGACTTCATTCCGCACGTTTCAATGCAAAATGGCAAAGTGGAGGTGCTTGGAAGAGGTACACCTGAGATATACATCAACGGCAAACGCATGATGAACCAAATGGAATTGGAACGCCTAAACCCCGAAAACGTGAAGAGCGTAGAGGTAATTACCAACCCCGGGCACGTTATAACAAAAGCGTTACAAGCGTTTTACGCATCACCACCAAGCAAATTGCCGGGCGAAGGATTTGGATTTGACTGCAAAACCGTTGGCAGCGTGAACGAACAGAAACGCACAAGCGGTTTCGAAACCCTAAAACTAAATTGGCGAAAAGGCGGTTGGGATGTTAACGCACATGTGTATGGTGAGCATACGCACACCCAAGACAATACGAGCGTGCGGCTCATTACCTTTTTAAATGACACGTGGCAGCAGCAGTTTGACATCGACCAAGAGCATGGAACAACCAATATGACCTGAGTTTAGCCAGTAGTTACAGCATAGACACAACACATCCATTGGCGCGAGTGTAGATTACGACCGATATGCAGGCCTTTTTGCCGCAGGAAATTCGCACTCAGAAAACTTCCGGAATGGGGAAAAACATGATGAGATGGATGGCAACTATAGTTTGAATGGCAACAAAAGCGAGGTGTCTACCAATGCTTATTTCGTGGGAAAGATAGGGAAACTGGGCATAGACTTTAACTCGGACTACTATTGGAAGAAAAAGCAGGCCGATGTACAATGATGAAAGGTATAAGGAAGTGGGGCAAACGAAAACACAACGTTTGGTTAACAGTAGGCAAAAACAACGCTAGCAGGCTCTTTGCCAATAAATTGGTGCTGTTTTTCCCCTTGGCTAAGGGCGATTTTTCTGTGGGAGGCGAGTATTCGCATTCAAGGCGAAAGAACCTTTATGCGGTGCTGCCCACAGGTGTGGTAGACGATGAAAACAACCGAATAAAAGAAAACATCGCCTCTGTCTTTATGGATTATAGCAAACAGTTTGGCAAGGTTGGCCTGCAAGTGGGGCTTAGGTACGAACGGGTAGGCTTTAACTACTACGAAAGGGATGTGCTCGTCCATGCCCAAAGTAAACGTTATGCAGATTGGTTTCCATCCCTAACCCTGTCGTTCCCCGTGCATGCGGTGCAGATGCAGCTCTCTTACTCGTCAGACATCAATCGTCCTTCGTTCCAAAAGCTGCGCAGTGGCGTTCAGTTCGACAATCGTTTTACCTACGAATCGGGCAATCCCTTCCTGCTCCCCGCCGTCAGTCGCAACCTTAGTTATGCCCTCTCCTGGAAGTGGATTTCGCTTTCTGCCATGTTTGCACGCGTTTCCAACCAAACATGTTACATCATGCAGCACTACAAAGGCGACCCGACAACGACCCTACTTCGCCCAGAAAACATGCCCACCTACAATAAGGTGCAAGCCTCTTTATCGCTTAGTCCTTCGTGGGGTGTATGGCATCCCTCGCTCGAAACGATGTTCTACAAAGCAGTGGTTTAAGATGCAAACACATCAAGGCGGCAGCATAAACCATCCCTTGGCATCGTTTAACCTAACGAACACCTTCGATACGAAGTGGTTTACGGTTTCGTTCATCATGCGAACGCGTACTGAGGGCCACACGGAAAACATGTTTTTTTGCGCAGAGAAGTTTTGGTTCCGACCTCTCTTTTATATAAATCGTGCCTTGGCGGGAAAGCTTTTGTTGCAGCTGTATGCCAGCGACATCTTCGGAACAGAAGACCAACATTTCATTCTCTATTCGGGCGAACTACGCACCAGTTACCTTTCCAAGTTTTCGTCTAGTACGATTAAACTTACCCTTCGCTATCGTTTCAACACCAGCAAGAGCAAATATCAGGGAACGGGCGCAGGCAAATCGCAGAAGAATAGAATGTAAGATGAAAGGAGTTCTATCTAAAACAAAAACGACAACGGGCTATATATAAAGCTTTGTGCCAACAACCTGGTTGTGGCTGCTGGCACAAATGGTTGTGCTTTGCAGGGTTTGCTAAGCACCGATACGAGTAATTTAAAAACACTTTTATGGTGTTCTGATTCGTCAAAGACCTATTCTTGCTGCCGTGGGTCAAACTCCTCGCTGGGTACAACAGCCCATGCAACAAGATAAACCAACACGCCAGAGAAGGCTGTGGTAAAGGTGGCGAGGGCGTAAACTAGGGGCGAACCAACGTGACATCCCAGTCGAAATACTTGGCGATGCCCCCACAAACCCCTGCTATCTTGCGGTCTCTTGACCGATATATCCCTTTATTTGTATTCATGCTGTTTTATGCTTTTGTTTACTATTAGACGTTTGCGAGGGCATAAAAAGTTGCATAGTGAAGAATAAAAAAAAGGTGTCGGAACAGCAAATAAAGGGTCTATAAAGCCTTATACCCCAAACACCTTTCAAACCAACTTGCCCACAACGACATTCTCATTTTCAAAAATCCTGCATCGCGTGCCTAGCCTCTTTTCATGGTCGAAGCGGCAGTAATTGGCCATAACAGCCAACAACAAGTGGGTTGTTATGGCGCTTAGTAACGCAGTTTTCTGCCTTTCTCCCACATTAGGAAACGAAGGACAAAAAGGAGTTGTCGACATAGGGTAGCATACAAACCAAGATTTGTCTTCTTTTCAGTAAGAATTTTAACATCGTGAGTACCCTTTTCGCCCACCAAGTGCCTACCTTGCCGCAAAAAATCGATTCTCGCGGAGGTTCGTTTTGGTGCGAAAAAGGGTCAGTATGCGAATACGTCAAAATGAATATTTATTTCAAAGCACCGCCATTTGCACCAGTTATTGGGCTATTTGCGGCCATATATACTGCGATTTGCCGATAAATGCAGTGCATTTTGGTGCTAAACGCATCGCATTTTGGTGCTAAACGCAGTGCGTTTTGGTGCTAAATGCAAGGCGTTTTGGTGCTAAACGCGGTGCAAAATGCTGCTAAATGCGAGTCAATAAGCATAAAAATACACCGCAAATGGTATAAATAAACCCTTTCGAACCACGAAACACATGGCCCAAAAAGGGCAAAATAGTCGTTAAAAAGTATGATTTTAGGGGCTAAAAGTGAGTTTTTGGACCTGAAAAATTATGAGTTGGCAACCAAACTAGAAAGGCAAAATGGTGCAAAATGCAGGTAATGTCCTCAAAAATGAGATGAAAAAGAAACCAGTAATACTAAAAAACATGTCTAATAGCATGCTTTTAACCCTCCATTTTCGCTAGAATGGAGTGGCGAGCAGCACATCTTTTGTAAAGGTTTATTATCCGTTTTAACTTTATAAGGTGAACAATTGGTGAGGTTATCAGTTGATGAGTTGGTGAGGATATGAGTTGGTGAGGTTCGAGTTTATGAGTTTATTAGGTGGTGAGTTTGTGAGGATATGAGTTGATAAGCTTGTGGAACTTTGGGGTTTAATAGTTCTAGTCAACAAGAATAAGCTTGTAAGTTGGCAGCTTTATAAATTAATGAGGCTGCGAGTTGTGCCCTAATGGGAATGGTTTTGCAAAGCGTTTGTTCTCTTGCCGAACTTCAAAAGAGGTTCTTACCTGGTCTTTAATGGCCAACATTCAAAGGGGATTGCAAAGCCAGCAAAAGAGACTCACAACTTTGTTCAAAGGAGAAAGGAAAGTAAAAGTTGCACCATAATTAATGCAAACAAACATGTTGCCTAGCGTTTTGCCAACACCTATAAGACAACAAGCAACACTAGGCTTTACATAACACCCCTAATATACAACGTGTTCTTTTTCAATTCCCTGCAATTGTTCCTCGGCCTGCCGCTCTTTCCTTGTAATTATCAACTTCATATACCAAGGTTCGGGGAGTGTAAGGAACGGGGGAGCAATGTCATCGCCTGTCGGTGTGAACGTTATTTCTGCCTCAGAAGAGTCGAACTTAGTACCTGCGTACTTGCCTTTCTTCGATTCGGCGAGAATGTAAGCTTTGTATCTGCACGACGACAGGTAACAACCAGCATCGGAAACATGGTATGTTGACGACTGTTGAACAACCCATTTGGCATATTTCCACCCCATAAGCAGGCCAAATGCACTACGAGTAAAGCTATTGGTGTTATTGTCTACGTTATAACTTAGGCCCATATTGCGCACAACAGAAAGCACTTGGCATTGCGCCGTATCAACAGTAATGTAGCCTTTATCCTCACTGCCATACTTCTCCGATTTGAAGTAAAGCTGAACAATGTTTTTGTTAGGGCCGCTGAAAGCATCGTTCACCTGAAACAAATGGCGCTTAATGAACTTACCATCCAATTCGTCTACAAAGTCATGATAAACCATTCGTTTCATATTCGCAAAGTCGCAACCCGCCGTTTTGTCTTTGAAATGAATGTAACCAGTTGCGGGTTTAACCATAAAGAGCCTTTTTTCTGTGGTGGCAGGCACACATATCACACCCGTATTCTCAAACCAATAGCCGCTGCTATCGCTGGTATTTCTCGTCTGATAATTGTAATTGAAGTTCTTTCGCACAGCTCGGTATGTGCTTTTCTTCTTTAATACGAACTTTTCTAGAAAGCTACGAATCCATTGCGGCTCGGCATTGCCAACCACAATCTCGCCTAAAAGCCGCTCTTTGGGCATCGTAAGAAAAGACGGTATCGGGTAAGACATTGAGTGTGCACGAGGCGTAACTAACATGGCTAATGGTGATTTGACGAAAGGGGAAGTTAACGATTGCCACGCCCTTTTCGTCGCTTGTTGTGCCACGAAACTTACCCTCTTCGGCCTTAAAAACATTGGCATACGGAATTGGCACCTTGCTTACGGCATCGCAAATCAGCACCTTAGATTGTAGCCAACTACCTCTCCCATACTACGAAAATGCCCCCAAAAAGGCAAGTAAAATTGCTTTTCTCATCATCATTTTTATTGTTCAAGAAACGTCATCACTTCGTTATTTACACACACGTACAGGGGTGCTTACCCCCCAAAAAAGCAAGCAAACCATCGCCCACTAAAAACAAACAACTGACCAAAATGCACCATCGCAACAAGGCATACCACTCCCCTCTCCCCTTGGAGAGGGGCTGGGAGTGAGGCTGGTAGTTGCTGGGGGTGAGGCCCAGTTGCCACTTCTATCTCACCACTTTCTTTCCATCCACAATATATACACCCTTGCTTAGCGCATTGATATTGGTGCCAAGATACACGCCATCGAGACTATATATGCGGCCAGAGGTGGCGCGAGGGACGGGCTGGGCAGTGGGAATGTTGGTGATAGAGGTTGTGGCAGGGCACTTAACCAGCAGTTCGTCGAGGAAGAAACGGCGCTGACCATTGCGCATACTGAGACGTAACAAACCGCTGCCCTTAACGGTAAGCGTGAAGGTTTGCCATGAGCGGTTGGGCAATTTGAGTCTGGTTTCAGACAGTTGCACCTTTGGATTGAGGCTCGCCACTGTTAAACTACCCTCTTCGTTGTTCCATGCGGCGCTATAAAAGCTAATGGTGCTGCCGTCTTCAACGTAAAACAAGGGGGTGCTTTCAACAATGCCGTACTTCGTACTTGTACCAATCAGGGCACAACGGCTGCCTGCCGACGTGGCTTCGGACACCGCAAAACGCCAGCCTTCGTGGTCGGGTTTGAATTTACTAGCACCAATATAGCCGCCCCACCGTCCGTCGTTGCCGCCCTTACCGTCGCAACTATCGAACGATTCGTAAAACAAGGTGTCGCCTTTCAAGCCTTTTTGGTCGCAAGTCGTCTAGGGCGGAAAAGTGAACGAAGCGCGGCCTTCGTCGTTGATTTTGATGCCCAACACCGACTTGTTTAGTCTGTAACAGTTCGTCAAAATCGGAGGTGAAAAACCGAGGCCGCAGGTAGCGATGTGGCCGTAATACTATCGTTTCCCAGCTTGCGGATAGGGTATGCTGTCTTGCGCATTAAATATCTTTCGTTGGCGATTATCGGCGGAACAAGGGTGCAACGCTGATGTTGGGGGTTGGCATTTTACACGATTGGTCAGCCAGTCCATTTGGTCGAAGTCACATGGGCACGCAATAAAGCCCCTCGCCAGGTAAGTGCGTGTCCCAACCACTTCGTTGCCTATTCTCAACAGAGTAATACTCATCTGGGTTGGCATCGTTGCGTATGATGAAGGCCTCACCATGCTCGCTCAGCGGCTTCATGCCTGTAATGGTGGTGTCGCGCATCAGTTCTTGGGGCCGTCAACCAACCTACAAACATCTTTTCGTAGCTGGTATAGCCCGCCGGAACATAACCTTCGCCATTGTAATTGCCTGCACTCATCAGGTCGTAAAAAGCCCATACCAAGACTCTCTTTCCCAGAAGTGTCGTACATATCAGGCAGTCCTAGGCAGTGCGTAAACTCGTGGCAGGCTGTTCCAAAGCCACCTAACTTGGTGGTATTAAAGTTCAATTCGTTGCTGCATGCGTAGGTATTAATCAGCATGTTTCCGCCAATGCGCAACACACTACCGTAATCGGAGTGTTGCAAAAGCCCACTCGTGCGGCCAGATGGTGTTGCTACCACCACCCGATGCCCTGCCCATAACCGGCGTAGATAACCAGCACTTGGTCGACTACATTGTCGCCATCCCAGTCGTAATCGCGAAAGTTCACCGAGTCTTTAATAGCCAAACAAGCCTCGGCCACCATCTGACCAGCGCGCACATCGCTGCGCGAACCACGCCAATCGAGCGTATCTTTGCCATAATAAGCCATGTCGTGGCGTAGCTGAACAGGGCCTACCACATCAAAAGTGAGATGGAACAGGCCGTTACTTTGGTCTTTAAAGTAGTCGTGCAGGCTTCCGCGGTGTCCATCCTTTATAGGTAAAGCCCTCCTCGTTGGCCATTCGCGAAAGCAAAGACTTGGTGTGGGCAGGCTGAAAACGCACGTCGGTGAAGTTAACCAGCACGATAAGCCCCTTGCGTTTGCCCACATGTCGGCGCGAAATGCCCACCGTGCGAGTGGCGGCAGCAGCGCGGCGGGCGTTGTTTTGTGCTATTCGGGTGGCTGCTTTCGCCCTACCGTCCGATATTGGCGATGGGTGTGGCCACGCCCTCATCGTCTACGTTATAGCAAACGCCACGAGCATCGCGCCAATAATGCAGGTTTTCGTCGCCCACTTGTTCAAGTCGTATCTCTGTTCCATCGGCAAGCTTGGCCGTTCGCCATATCCCTGGCATGGTGGGAATGGCGAAAAGTGATAAACACGAAGGTTAGAAACGTAAGGATAAGCAGTTTTGCTCGCATATATTATAATATGGTATGAGTGTGTGATGGGATGAGAAATAAAGTGGAAAAAGACATCGTAAGACTAACCACATGCAAAGAGATGCAGCACAGGCCGCATGAAAGGGGTTAACTCGCAGGGGCGCGACGTGCCGTTGTATGCCTCGCGCGACAGTGCCCACGACACGAAAAGGCGCCGCTTGGCCCGTGTCATGGCCACGTAAAACTTGCGCGCATCTTCGCTGGTTTGCCGCTCATCGGTGCGCGTATAGAAGTTGGGATAACGCCCATCTACGGCATCGAATATCAGCACATTGTCGAACTCCAACCCCTTAGCCTTGTGGATGGTGGTTACGTAGATGCGTTCGGCAATGAAATCGCTACCGCAAAGGTCGGCCTCTTTCAAGGTGTTCAGCTCCATGATGTGGGCTTGCAGTTGCTGAACCAAGGCTTGCGCCTCGTCGCCGGCAAGCATGTTGCCCTGCAAATAGGCCTCAACATAGGCGATGTTGGGCACGGGTTGGATGTGTTTTTCTTCGAGAAGGAAGGTGTAGAAATCGTTTATCACCTGCACCAAGGCTGGCTTTGAGCCCTCGATGGGCACGCTATAGAGCCGTGCATAGTGGGCATTGAAAAGCTCGGCATAACGTTGGCGAAACACCGCGGCACAATGTTGCACACGCTGACGAGCCAGAAATTGCTGCTGGGCAGGGTATCATCTCGGCTGCCTTTTGCCTGCAATAGCCCACCGAGCTCACCGTGGCTTGCACGTCTTCGTCGGCCAAGTGCGAGTTTGTTCCTTCCAAATGCAGCACTTCGAGCAAGGCTTTAAGCTTGTATTGTTTAAGTCCTGGTTGGAGCAACCGAATGATTTTGAGCGAATCGAAGTATGTGGGATGGGTGGCATGCAGGTCTATCGAGGGGCAATAGCGTTGCAAATTAAAGCGGAGAATGTTGTAATCGAAGTCGGCATTGTGAGCCAACAGCATGCTGTTGCCCACATATTGCATAAAGCTTTGCAGGGCCTGTGCGGCAGGCAGACAGGTGTTGTGCTGCAATTCGGCCACAATGGGGTTGGGAATGTCGCCAGCATGGCGGGAACGGGGCGTTCTGTCTTGATGAAAACGTTGAAAGCCGACCCCTCCACCACGCATCCGGCACGCATTTTTCACGGCCGCAATCTGCACGATGTCGTCTTCAAAGACGTTTCAGACCCGTGGTTTCGGTGTCGAAAACCACTATCTCTTCGGTATCGAAACAATGGGCGAAACGCTCGATATAAGTAGATTTGTCGGCCGAAAGCAGGTCGGTTGGCAGCATGGCACAGCGCAAAAGGGCTTGTACAAAGTTGCGTGCAGCGGCATTTCCATCAAATACGCGCAAGCCCTTTTAGCAGCCTAGCCCAAAGCAATGAAGTTATGGGCGTTGGGCCAAGATGTTAAAGGTGAGCGAAGTAAGCTTTACCTCGGGCGAGGGCGAAAGAGATCTTGTCCGACACCTTGAAAATGGCTTAAACCCTGCGCATGAAGTGCCCGACTAAAGGTCGTCGGCATCGCGATTGGCGTTCACGATGATGGCCGTTGTTTCGTTGGGACTTTTGTGTTTGCAGGGTTTCCAGCCAGTTGGGCCACTTCCTTATACTCTGTGTCCAAAACGTTACTGCTCACCACTTGCAGCTCGTTTCCTGTGCCCATGTCGCTGTTGTCGGCCTCGGGCAGCAGTCGTTCGTCGATGTTGAGCATGGCTTTGGCGTAGGTGTTGAACACGTTGAGCAGGGTATTTTGGGCGAACGATGGTTAACGGAAAGGTGGTGAACATTGGTTCCGCAACGCTGCGCGAAGTTGGTTAAGGCGTGTCGAGTTTTGCCCCCATAAAAGGAGAAAATGGCCTGTTGCTCATCGCCAAGAAACATCACAGTGGGGTTTTCTTTGGCCGTTAGCGCGTCGACAATGGCTAGTTGCAGGGGGTTAAGGTCTTGCACTTCGTCTACCTGCAACCAAGCATATCGCCGATAAACGCCCGCTACATCGGCCACTAGTGTATCGTAAGTAAGGAGCAGATAGGTCTTCAAAGTCTACCAGTTTGTTCTCTCGTTTGTAGTCTTCGTATTGCTTGGCGAACTTCATTTTTGCGCAGAAAGAGCCATCACAAGACAAAAGCACCGCATAGTCTATCTGGCGCGCCCTGCACCATGGTTTCGTAGGTGGAGGCGTGCAGGTAGATGTCGGTCATGGCCTGCGGTGTGAAGTCTACATGGCTCAGTTCGCACAACTTGCGCATGGCGTGCACGTCTTCGGCCGACAAGCAGTCGGCGTGTAGGCGCAAGTTTTTGGGATGTGCTTGCGCTATTTGGTGCATCAGGTGCGACAAGAAGATAATTTCAAAGTAGTCGCGCCGGCGTTTAAAGCTTTCGGCCACCTTCATTTCGTCTTCCTCGGTGTAGCGCGCAAGGATGCTCAGGGGCATCGTCGTCGTCGATAACCGACACGTCTCGGCGACAATCAATCCGTTGTCGTATAGAGCGCGAACAAAAAGCGATGCACGTTACCCTACATACACTTCGGCCGCAGCAACATCGTCGATGTTAGCCTTTATGCGTTCTACCACACCGCGTGCAGCACGGTTTTGTGAAGGTAAGACACAGCATATCGGCGTAGTTCTACAGCGTTTTTGCGAGCCAAGCGCACGCGTTCGGTAAGTATTTGTGTTTTTCCACAGCCCGGCGGAGCCAACACAAGGTGAATGCTGCTTGTTGTAGATTTATCACCCGTTGTTGGCTTTCGTCGGGTTGCCAAGCTTGTATGGTATTGGGCATATTCGTTGATGCGGGAGGACTGAAGGGAGTTAGCGAGCGAAAAAAGGGTACCAAGAAGGGTGGACAATGGAAGTCGGGCTTGGGGCAAAGCGATAGGGATTCCACGATAGAAATGAGGCTTTGCGTCTTATCGCCACATTTATAGAAGTTGGCACGCATGCTGTTACCCCTGCAATTCGAGAGTTGGGGTGCATAAAAAGACTTGTGGGAACGACCAAAGGCCATCTGCCACTGGCATCGCCCCTACCCTTTCGTCGAACGGTTGACGACCTAACGACGATCCATCAGTCTACCTTTGCAACACGTCTGCGGGCAAATGCTGTCGCCCTTCGCGGCCCGAGGACCGAAAACCAACGAGGAGCGTTCCTGCGCAATTACACTCGATATTGTAATACGTGCCATCGTCAGCAGGGCTGACAAAGAACTCGCAACACGAGTCTTCCCACGCGTCCGTTGTCTTCGGGAGCAACAGCGCGCACGCTGTCTTCCTCACTTGGATAGTTAAGCAGTATCTTATCGCCGGCATAAGCCATGCGAAAACGCCACATTGGGCTTGCAGGAAAGGCCTCCGCCCAATTGATATTGGCGATGGTTTCAAGCCCATTTCGGCCTTATCGAGCAGCGATGGCACGTTCTCAGCCTTTCACATCGCTGGCGGAAATGGATTTTACAAGATACTTTATTTCATGCTTTGATAATTTGGTGTTGGGTGTATTGGCTGCATGGACCAACAGGGATGCAGCCCTTTGGTTGCATCCCTGTCTGCACCTTAGTCACAATGATTTAGCATCTCGGCGATAAAGCTGTTGCATCTCTTCTTCGTGCGAACAAACGCTGTTGAACAGTGCAAATTGGTTCTTGGCACGGTCGAGATTGTGTTCGGGATACTTTATTTTGTAGTACTCGTCGCCGTTGATATAATCGGTAAGGAAACGCACACACTGCATAAAGGGGAAGAGTTTGGCCGCGAAAGGCAAGTTTTCGCGCTCGATGGGTGTGAGGAATGCGCCTGCCGAAGTTAAGTAACCTTTGGTGAAAGCCTTAAAGATAGGCATATTAAAGCCCACGTTAGCCAGGTTGGAATCATCTTCGGCGGTGTAGTTTGCGCCAGTGCGTAAGAAGTCGCCATAATCAGAAAACACAAAGCTTGGCATCACCGTGTCGAGGTCGATAACGCAAAGGATGTTGCCATCGGCATCAAACAGCATGTTGTTTACTTTGGTATCGCAGTGGCAGATGCGTTTAGGCAGCTTTGCCTTCGCGGTAAAGCCGTTCGGCCTTGCACATCTCTTCCATGTTGCGGATTTAGTTCCTCAACCATGTCTTGCACCACAGACAGGCGCTTAACGGGGTCTTTCTGCACGGCATCTTTCGGCTGTCGGGGCGCGCAATTCCATGTTATGGGAAAGTCGGGAATGGTTTCTCCCAACTGCGCTGGAATATCCACAAGGAGCAGCCTCGAACTGTCCGAAAAGCCAAACCATGCGGCGTGCGAATACTCTTCGTTTACCGTCTCGTAGGTGAAGGCATCGGGTATAAACAACATCATGCGCCAATAAGTATCGTCGGTTTCGCGCGCCAATAGGTCTTGCCAGTTTCGTCGCCTTTAGTGAAGGTCAACACACGGCGATCGATGTCGGTTGCGGCCTGTTCTTCCAGTTTCTTTCGCAAAGTGCGCGGTAGCGGCTTCGATGTTTCGTTGCAGCAGTTCCACATCTTTAAAGATGGCATTGTTGATGCGTTGCAACACGTAACAAGGAGCGTTCGGTTCGTTCATCGTCACCTTATAGGTGTCGTTAATCAGTCCGTTTCCCAGTGGTTTCACGCTCTTAACGGTGCCATTCACGTCGAAATGCGACACCAGTTGGAGCAAATTCTTTTTCTTCCATGATGATAATACGATCGTTTTAGATTAGGTAAAATCCCCAGTGGGTTTATTCTTCGGAGACGCGTGCACAGGGCCCAAACGCATCGTCAGAATAAGTCCAACGGGGATTTAAATGGTATTGTCTGATATGGTGAGGGACAAGTGGTTAACGTGCAGCTCGTCAACTTATCAGCTCGTTAACTGGTCAACTTACTGCCTAGTCATCATTCGCTCGTCAACTTTTTCAACTGTAGCTGCCCACTCGTCAACCAACTGTCAACTCAAGAAATGATCAACCGTTCCCTCTTCCTCTACATCTCCTTGAACTTATACTCGACGAATGCTTCCATGGCCTCATAACAAGCCAAGCCGAGCTTTCGTATAGTGCAGCAGTACCGCGATTGCGGTCTTCCGAACGTTGCCAGAACAAGCGTCTCGTCGTTGCCTCAAGAAAGGTGCGCCTCCATTTGTGACTGATGTTTGAGGATGGAATTACGCTAGCGCGCAACTCTTCAGGGACTCCTGCGCGTACGCACATTTCGATGTTCTCGATTTCCCATTCCGCCCAAGCGCCACGATACATCCACACGCGACAGTCGTCGAGCCACTTCTCTCCGGCCTTCAACTCTTCGTCACTGGCGGCGAAAAACAGCGTCGGTACACGCTTCATGCACGTACCATGTGGGTCAGAGTCGCCTGCAACGTATATCTGGATGCGGCTGAATGCCGTGGATGAAACTCGCGAACCACCTTCATCGGCCTCGCCCATGGGCGGCTTCTCTATCTTACCCGACTCGTAGAAAGGCAAAGTCGAGAAGTGAACACGCATCCAAGGGGATATTGTTATACGTTGAAGCCGTGCGAGCCTCACCGCGACGGATAAAGTCCCTTGATGGTAAGGATGTCGCGCGTATCGCCAATGCTGTCTTTCTTCTCTTTGAGAAAGCCTTTGTTCGCGATACTCTGTCCTTGATAACCGTATCCAGAATCGCCTGCGAACAGCTGATTAAAAGCCATTGATGAAGTGCATGAAAACGCGTTACTTCTTCATCGCTACGGCGATGTTGCCCGACGTTTGGTAAGCACATACCTCATGAGCACCTGCTCAACCAGTCTGCGCAGCGTTCCACCCATAGAGATATACATCGTCGTCAGGGGTGCGGCGAGGAAGATAATCACACGCTTAGGATGAGGCGTAGCACGCTCGGGGCGATGAGGTACTCATCGGCGTGGAAAGCTTGCCGCCAGGCCATCCTGTGATGGTGTGTTGCAGGGTCGTTAAAATATCTGATATTGGCATTATAGGCCGAACCGTACAAAGCCAGAGTTCGCTTAGTCCGTTCTCGTTATAATCTTTGTTTGTAAGCTTGAGGATGGGTTTGCCCGTTAGCTGGCACAACCATACCAAAGCCGAACGCACAAGCTTGTCTGTCCATTGGCAAGAAGTTACCAACCAAGGGTGCACAATGCGCGTAAGGCGCGATGCCGCGGGCAGGTCGATGACTACGTTGGCATCCTTATGCGTCTGCAAGAACGATGCGGGCGGCGCGTCGGTAATCTTCTCTTCCACCGCCTTTCTGTATGATGTCGGCCTTATCTTCGCCCCAAGCAGTGAGGTAAATCTTACGTGCACCGAGGATGGTAGATATGCCCATGGTGATGGAACAGGGCGGAACGGCCTCCTTAGAGCCAAAGCTCAACGTCATTTCTTCGCGCGAAACGGCATCGATTAGTATCAGGCGCGAGCCGAAGTAAGTCCGCTACTGCGGGTTCGTTCGTGGCGATATTGCGGGCTACGGCCCACGCCAAGCAACATCACATCAATGCCGCCCATGTCGGCAATGCCGCTCATACTGCTTGCAATGCTGTTCACCATCTCTTTGCGGCACCATTCATCGAGCGTAAACACGTTTTCGGGGAGCGATGTCCACATGGTTGAGGAAGCGTTCGCGCAGCTGGGCTGACGCTGCTATGCGGACTCCTTCGCTCAGAGGGAAATGTCGTAGGCGTAGAACACAGCCACACGAGCGCAGAAGCTCAGCCCATGTCTGCTTGTGCAGCAGCTGAGCATCGCCGAACACGGGCGTTAGCGAGTGCCCGGTTCCCAAGACCAACACGCAAAAGCTTGCTCCTGGTCGTTTCTTAAACTTGATTTCTGCGCCTCGATAGCCCGTGCGATATGCTCGGCACCCTCTTCAATCTTTGGGAAGATGTCGGTAGTTTATTTTCCTCGCAGCGCGTTATTTTCAGAGCGTGTCGACGGCGGTTTTAGGAAGCCAATATTCTTTTCAGGAATTTTGGTTTAGAACGATTTCGAGCTCTGGGTTAAAGTTCCCATGTTAAGCCCTTTCTATGTCTTTAAAATACTTGGTAAGTACCAACTTTCAGTTCGTCGGTGGCAGCTTCGTCGGCAAACGATGATGGCATCTTCGCACATGCAGTACGCGCGCCACGGTGCGCATCTGCGTAACAGGGCCTTCAACGGCGTCGCGCAAAGCGCCACGCCCTCGACCGTGTCCGTTGATCAGTACCATCACTTGGCGTGCGTCCATCACGGTGCCAGCACTAACGGTGAGGCGAGACGAGAGCGCACTTTCAGCCGCTATCGAAAACGCGAGCAATCTGTTACCACGGCGTGTCGTGCGGCTGAGCATGCGCCTGGTGCGCGAAGTGAGCAAGACGAACCCGGACTCCGCTGAAAGGCCAAAGTGGCCATCTACACCTACGCCGCCGATGAAACAAGTTCGATGCCTCCTGCAGCCTTGATGGCCCTCTTCGTATTAGCATTCGGTACCCTGCTCAGTCTTCTGCATTACCATTAGGATGTGCACGTTTTCCTTGCAGGACAGCTCGATATGGTCTGAACGAGTATGCAGTACATAAACGAGTAGGTAGCTGCTCGGGATGCTCACACCGGGCAAGCCCACGTATCTCGTCCATGTTGAACGTGACGACGTTCTTAAACGACACCTACCCTCCTTGCATGCCTTTCACCAAAGCTTGGTACATGCCTGCATGGGAGTTCCTGCCAGTCGTAATCCCAACACGTGAGTGCGTTCCTTAGTGGCAGCGCTGGCCTTGTTACATTACTTTCAATGACGTGTTCAGCTGCCCAATTCGACAGTCCGTCATAATTCGCCTTTATTATTAATCGCATGGCTTTTTAAATATAAATTTGTTTTGTAAGATTATGAACTGCTAAATATACACAACAAGCCTAATAGGGCAACTTTATATAGAGAAAATCTAAGCAAACGTTGTAAGTCTTTCCTTGAGGATGCCGTGTGGCCGCTTGTAGATGGATTTGGCAGTTCAAAGTACTCGCCATTCGTTCTAGCATGAATAGGCTTGTAAGACGGCTTATTGGCGTTTTTGAGGTGCCGCCAGATTGCGAGTGCTGTAGATGGGTATAAGACAGTCAAAGAACGGTGCTTTTGCCAGATGTATGCGACATAATGCTTGGTTAAAAACAGGGAATATGGCTTTACAAACTTATGCACCTATGAACTGAACAAATCACTAACTCCACAAAACTCATAAAGCCTAACAACTCATTAAAAGTATAGGCCTATGAGACTGAACAACCATTAACTCACAAGCCGCATAAGCAACAACTCATTAAAAGTATGGGCCTATGGACTTAACAACCCGTAACTCACAAACCGCATGAAGCCTAACAACTCATTAAGTATATGCCTATGAACTGAGACAACCCATTAACTCCCAGAGCTGCGTAAGCTTAACAACCAATTAAAATTATAAGCCTATGAACTTAACAAATCAGAAAACTCACAAACCGCATAGAAGCAACAACCAATTTAAAATTATAAGCCTATGAGCTGAACAAATCATTAACTAAAAAGGCGCGTAAACAACAACTCATTAAAAGTATAGGCCTATGAACTTAACAAATCAGAAACTCACAAACAGCGTAAGCTTAACAACTCATTAAAAGTATAGGTCTATGAACAGAACAACCATTAACTTACAAACAGCGTAAGCTTAACAACTCATTAAAAGTATGGGCCTATGAACTGAACAAATCATTAACTAAAAAGCGCGTAAGCTAATAACCCATTAAACGTATAGGCCTATGAACTAACAACCCACTAACTCACAAGCTGCCGCAAGCCTAACAACCCATTAAAGTATAAGCGAGAACTGAACAAATCACTAACTCACAAACCGCATAAGCCTAACAACTCATTAAAAAGTATAGGCCTATGAACTTAACAAATCAGAAACTCACAAACCGCAAAGCAACAACCCATTAAAATTATAGGCCATGAACTGAACAAATCATTAACTAAAAAGCCGTAAGCAACAGCCATTAAAAGTATGGGCCTATGAACTGAACAGCTCCTAACTCACAAACTGCATAAACCTAACAGCCCATTAAGTATATGGCTATGAACTAGAACAACCCGTTAACTCACAAGCCGCGTGTGTAACAACTCATTAAAAGTATAGGCCTATGAACTGAACAAATCATTAACTCACAAACCGCATAAACAACAACCTACAAAATTCGCCACTGCACAGACCTTAAAACAATACTCTATGTTTACAAAAATACACCTCGTTCGCCACCTTTCTAGCGAAATTAGAGGCTAAACATGCTATTTGGCACTGTTTTCAGTCTTTCACGTTTCACTTTTGGTCCAATTTTTAAGAAATTCACCTGCATTTTGCACCATTTTGCCTTTCTAGTTTTGGTTGATAGTTCATAATTTTTCAGCCTGAAAAACTCACTTTCAGCCCCTAAAATCATACTTTTTAACGCCTATTTTGCCCCTTTTGAGCATGTATTTTAATGGTTCGAAAAGGGTTTTATTCTCTACATTACGTGAATATTTGCTTATCGCTCTCCCATTTTGCCGCATTTTACCACCGTTTTTGCACCCATTTACCTTGCATTTTGCACCAAAACGCACTGCAGTCTTACCAAATGCGTTACGTTTTAGCACCAAAATACACTGCGTTTAGCACCAAAATGCACTGTATTTAGCAGCAAATGATTAAAAGTTGGTACAAACGACGGCCTTGTTAAATAAAAATTCATTTCGCGGCATTTGCAAAGCAATCGCACATCAAATCAACCCTCGCGAGAATCGATTTTTGCAGCCGAATGGAGGCACTGGTGGATAAAGGCACTCACACGTTAAAACTTGCTGAAAAAGGAGCAAAATCTAGTTGACGAGTTGACAGGTTAACGAGAAGACGAGACTAGAGATTAACGAGAGGAAGAGTTAACAAGTGGAACAAGGGAACGAGTTGACAGGAACAAGTCAACGAGAAGACGAGAATAGAAGGCAACGAGGGACAAGTTAACAAGTTGACAAGGGAACAAGTTGACAAGGAACAAGTTGACAAGGAACAAGTTGACAAGGAACAAGTTACTGAGGAACAAGTTAACGGGGAACAAGATTAACGAGGGAACAAGTTAACGAGGAACAAGACAACGAGGGACAAGATAACAGGAACAAGATAACGAGGAACAAGATAACGAGGGGAACAAGATAACGAGAACAAGATAACGAGAGGTGAGTTGCAAGTTCACAAATAAGACTACAAGCTAGTTTCGTGATAAGGCCAAGGCAAATGAGCCGAAACTTTACAGAGCCGATGAATTTATGGATTTGCAAACTCAAAAAGCATGAACTTACAAACTCATAAACCAAAAAGTTCATAGACTCACAAGACTTACGAGCTCAAAAAGCTCACAAACTCACAAACTCATGAACCCATGAACTCAAAAAGCTCATGAACTCAAAACCAAAAGCGCATGAACTCAAAAAGCCAAAAGCTCACGAACTCAAAAACTCAAAAAGCTCACGAACTTAAAGACCCAAAAGCTCACAAACTCATGAACTCATGGTCTTACGAACTCACTGAACTCTAAACCCCAAAGCTCATGAACTCAAAAGCTCACGAACTCAAGACCTCACGAACTTACAGACCAAAAAGAAAAACAAACAAGCGCGGCAGACTAAGCTAGAAATAAGCCTAGAATTGTTCGAGAATAGCAGTGCGTTTCTCTGGGTCGGGGTGTACTGAACAGATCCTTCAACAAACCCCAATAAGCCAAGATCCATCTCATCGGGGTGAACGATGAAGAGCTGAGCCACGTCTTCGCGGTTAACGCTATCCAAACCTGGGTTGTTTGATATCTTTCTTAACGCCGATGCCAATGCCAAAGGATTGCCACATAGTTCGGCTCCGCCTGCATCAGCCATGTATTCGCGTTTTCGCGAAATGGCAAAAACGCAACGTGAGCAAAGTGAAGAAATAGGCAATGGCTGCACATATCACCACCACAACCAGCACAATGAACGTGGCCGACGAAGCCATTGCGATTGTCTTTGCTGCGCGAATGACCCACCACCAACCATAAAGCCGTAAAGCATTCGGGCTGCAACCATCATCACCGTGCTAACGATGCCAACGAACACGATGCTGGTGATAAGCAGACGCGTATCGCGATTGCGTATGTGGGTTAGTTCGTGCGCTAAAACGCCTGCCAGCTCATCATCGTCGAGCATGTCCAACAGTCCTGTGGTTACGGTAACGGCATAGGTGCGTTTGTTAATGCCGCTAGCGAAGGCGTTCAGCTGGTTGTCGTCAACAACATAGATGGCCGGCATATCCATGTTGCAGGCCATGCAGAGGTTTTCAACGATGTTGTACACGCGCGCATTGTCTTTCCGAGTGAGCGGTTTGGCTGAACCACTGCTGAATCATGCTTGCATTGAAGAAATAGGCTACCAAGAACCACACGCCCACGATGCCGACAAACCACGGAATAACTTCGACGAAGGTTGTTAACACGGCATGAAGGTCTCAACTGGCGATGAAACTCGCCATTGACATCAGTAGCGCGTTGCCGAAATAGTTGACCACGGTAAGGAAAACCCACACCATACCCAAGATGATGATGGGAAAGAGCAGCAGCAACAGCAGGCTAAGCGTGTTGTTGCGGCTAATCTGCGTTTGCGCCTACGATCTTCATGCGCTGTAAAACCAGGGTTAATTAAAACTTAACTTCGGGAGCACGCTCCACTTCTGCCCGTTGACTGTCGGGTATCTCGAACATGGGTTCCTTTTTGAATCCAAAACATCTTTGGCAAGAGATTACCGAAGGGAAGGTCTGCACGGCATTGTTAAGTTCGCGCGTGGCGGAGTTAAAGAATCGGCGTGTAGCTGCCAGTTTGTTCTCGATGTCAGCCAGCTCGGTTTGCAACTGCGACTGAAGTTGGCGTTGGCTGCAGTTCGGGATAGGCCTCATCGAGACCTTCAAGCCCGACAAGGCACTGTGAAAGCATGTTCTCGGCGGCTATCTTGTCGTTGATGCTTGTAGCCCCCATAGCAGCAGCGCGCGCCTCGGTTACACGCTGAGAGCACACTTTGTTCGTGTGCGGCGACAACCCTTCACCGTGCCCACGCTGCGGCACAAGGTCGTGACGCATCTTCAGTGCACGTCTACATTGGCAGCGTTCGCGGTTAGTTGCAGTTTCACCAAATTGTTATACAATGCCACGCCCCAAATCAGGAGCAACACGGCCACTACAATGATAACGATTGCTGTTGCACTCATTGGATTATTAGTTTTAATGTTAAGGCGTTGCATCACGAGGAGACTCGCGCATGTTGTACGCCCAAAATCGTATTCAATAACTATCAAGTTGCCTACCCGGCATCGCCCCACGCTAAGCACGACATGGCATGCACAAGGGAAATGCAGAACACTAGGTGCTGCAAAGATAGCGTAAACATACCGCAAAGAAAATATAAACAAAATTGGGATGATATACAGTGCACATGAATATGCAAGCAGCCGAATTAGGCACAAGATTTGCTAAATGCGACATCTGCTTTGCCGCAACATAGCCAAAGCAAGCCAAGCATTACCCTTGCACACACACAGAAAAGGCAGTTCATAAAGCAGATATTAAAACCTAAAAACCCTAAACGCGCAACATCTTGCAAACATGGAATAGAACGTTGTAAAGTACCACTTACAGAAAGCAAGACAGAAGAAAGGGGCATCAAAGCCGCCTTTAAAACATTTCCAGTTTTCTGTGCAGTAGATTATTTCGGTTTTCGTTTCAAATGTTTTTGGAAATCGGTCGTATTCATTAAACTGATGCAAAAGGTACATTAATTAAAACAAAGGGTGCAAATATTTCCTAAAAATAAAACTCTTTACTTAAATTCTTCCCTATTGTTATTTTTGTTTCTATTTATGTATACAACATAAAATACAGATACTTTCATTGCATGATTATTACTCAATAGCTAATAGACTAGATTAATTGCAATGGCTCGTGAAGAGGAAAAACAGAACAATTGGCAACGTAAACTCATGCACGACAACATCCGCCAAAACCAACTTTGCATCCCTACAACGAACAAGGCCATACCCAAAGCCTCATGGAAGAGACGCAGGTATGCAAACTGCATTATCTCTCTCAGCATCAGCCGAAACAGGCTCTCATTATTTGTGAACCTCGCAGTTGAGAAGTTCAAATGACAGCGTTGACCAGCAGTTACTGGGATTTCTTCTGGGTCTTTTTCATCGTCGCCACGATAAACAATGTCGCCGGCTTTGTTCACGATAAACTCGCTCTTCCACCATTCGAAGTCCTTAAGCTTTACGCACATGCGAACATTATCCGTAGCAACGAAAGCGGGCGAAACAAACTCGCCGCCGGCCGCTGTGGGTGCAGTGAACATATTTTCTTTCTTGCAATCGGTTGCCAATTGTAGGACCTTGCAGGTAAACTTCTGGTTTTTCGAAGCTAACGGTACGCTTTTCGCCATCGTTAGTAACGACAACGAGATACCAACCAGCCTTGCCAATCTTAATATTTCCTCCTGCATCACTGGGACTAGCCCCTGCATGGTCGTTGAAGGTAACACCTTTATAGCCGAAATCGTTCCCCCACTTGGGTAGTGGAGCAAACTTAATCTGCTCCGCTGCATCAAAATAAACCATTGTCCAGAAAGTTGGTGTTCCTGTCCCCTTATACCCAATGGTGCCACGTACAGGTACAAGCTTGTTCCAGGGGGTGCCCCAACTATACTTACTACCTGTGAAATACAAAGTAGAGTCGGGCAATGCAGGTTGTGGTGCAGGCTCAATGAAATAGGGCACAACGTTCAGCTCAACACTATTAGAATAGAGTGTGTCTACATTGGGATAGCCAGCTTTGATGCGCACGTATACTTTCTGCTTGGCAGGCACCTTATCCTTGGTCCATCCACCAAGATCTTGCAAAGCTTGAGCAAAGTCTTTTGCTTCTATCTGTGCACTTTTATCAAAATAAACAGTAGCCAGCTCGTTATAGTCAGCCGTTCCACCACTGGTAGCAGCCTCCTTTAAAGAAGTGGCAAACTTATTGGTGAACGACAATTGTATTAGTGGTAATTCACCTTTGCGGGATAGCCAAAATCAGGCTGTTGCCACGAGAATCCGAGCGAATCCGTAGTAGACAACGTTATGGTAGACGAGGCATAAGACGGTGTTTCGAGCGTAAATGTCGTTGGATGGAGAATAGTTGGGTTTCCATCCCTGTCGTCTGAACAAGCCGTCATGAAAGAAATACTGCCCAGAAGCAGCAAGACTGTCTTTATTATTGTTTTCATATTCTTCACTTTTTTAGGGTTGTTGGGGAGCATGGGGTGGTAAAACGCCTATGCGGATGCGGAAAGTTCATCATCCTTTCTTATTCCTTTTTACAGCATTTGTTCCTCCCCATGCAGTCCGACTTTAATAATCAGGATTCTGTTTCAAGACTCCTCCACCTACCGAAATTTCAGTCGTCGGTAACGGGAAGATATTACGATAGCTTTCAAACGGCCTTCCATCAACGACTCCACCTTTCGACCACATATAAGTGTTGTTTCCACCAAAATATCCATAGCGGATAAGGTCTGTACGGCGAAGACCTTCAAAATAGAATTCACGGCTACGTTCGTCTAGGATTTCCCTCAACGTATAACTCACGCATAAAGAGTTTGTACATTGGCGCGCGTTCTCAATTGGTTGAGATAATCGGTGCCTTCGGTTGATGTCTACCGTTGTTTGGGCGTGCAGTGGCCTCTGCATACGTCAGAGTAAGCTACTGCCGAGCGGAAGAAGAAGAGTCAGCATCGTATGATTTGGTGTCACGTGCCTGCTGCCCACCCATCGCTATCGCAAAGCTGCATGACTTCCGTGGTAGAAAATCCTTTCTTGAGAAGTCTTTTTATGTCATTGGCCAGCGGGAAATGTCAACGTGCGGGTCTTTACCCCAGAACGAGTGCTCGGTCGTCTTTTGCATGCCGTAAGAACTAGCCTACTCTTTATCTAATGGAGCATCGTTGTTGGGGAAGAACTTTTGAAATCAAGTCTTTCCACGTACACGATTTCCTTCCCAAGTGTTATTCACTCCCGTTCGGAGTTCATTGAGCCGCCGTGTGTGGAAGCGGTACCAGGAAGTACTGCCGCATCCACCAGCCAACGGATCTTATTACCTTGTTGCCAAAATGAATGCAGCCTCAATGGGCAACGCTTTCCGTCATCATCGCCCATAAAGGAGCTTACGGTGACGCGCTATAGCAGTGAGCTTTGGTATAAAAGCATATAGGGCGAATCGATGGCCTTCTTGGCATATTCTGCTGCGCTTTTCCCATTGAGCCGTACCCGTATACGCTTGTGCATTAGAGGTAAAGTCTAGAAAGCAACATCCATACTGCGGCTTTGTCCGCACGGCCATCATTGCATCTGATGATGTTTTGCCTTAGCATCTGGCGGCAGGGGCACTCTATCTCGTCAACTCCTTTTCAAAGCCAGGCATGCACTTCTGCGCGCGCGAACATGCTGCACTGGTCTCAGTGAGAATGAGTCAAAGGAAGCGTTATATTGCCAAACATGCATCCATAGCGAAAATAGAACTGCAAAGCACGCAAGAAACGCACCTCGGCTGTACGCGTAGCATCAACATCACATGAGGGCTACCTTAAGGTGTGTGGTTACAAACTGATAGACCCAGGTAAAGACCAGTTTATAGTAAAATGCACAATGAACGAGTTGCTAGCATCGTACGTGTTAAACGTTCGACTGCTTGCCAACTCCTTTGTCGCCAAGCACATATAGCCTCATCGGTAGTCAGTTCATTCACATTTAAAATGCTGGCGTACCAGACCAGTTGTTCCTCCGTCTGTGCTACGATCACCGTGCTGCTTCCTGGTCCGTCAAAGGCCTTCTCGACCGAAAGTTGGCATAACACATGTTGAACGAGGTCTTCGGGATTTAACGTCGGCGTATTCTTGTTGGGATCGATGGGAGTGACATCCAGAGTCGCCAATGCAGAGAGACAGTCCAGCGAGTACAGAGCATCAATGCTGCTGCAGAATATGTGAATGAATCGTTTCGACGTTGTCCTTGCTTAATTAGAAAGTTAAATTCAGCTAAGGCCTAGAATAAACGAAGTGGGACAGTGGATACAACTCGCAGTCGACGCACACTGAACACTTCTAGGTCTAACCCATTCTACTTAAGTGAGGGTGAAGACGTACCGAAACTGTGCCGTAAACGCGTTACCTGAGGCCCGTGCCAACTTCCTGTTTTCAACAGTCTGTCGACTATAGTAGCGCTATGTTGTCACATTTTCAAGAATGGGGCGTTCTGTACGGAAGAAATCGCTTAATGCGATTCAGAACTTTTGCCAGTTAAGATCAGCGTGCGACGCCTTAGGTGCGTTGTTCTACAAACTTTGTCCAAAAGCCTCGTGTCACTACGACTTGCCTGAACATCGTTATACACATAGTTGCCAAAAAGCTTGCTCCGAGCTAACACCAAAGTCAACCTTATGTTCTACGCGGGAAGACAAGCCCATCGTAACCGCAGGAGCTGCGGACTGCTTGGCAGAGTGACGATCGGCGTCGGTGATGCGGCCGTCGCCATTGCGGTCTTGATAAGCCCTTCAGTAGCTTTCCATTTTGAGTCATGTATGCTTGTTGAAGTAAACGCCAGAAAGCTGTAGAAGATTGGCCTACTGCATGAAAGCTCGAACTTTCGTGCCCGTACCGCTGTAGAGGCACCATCACCCGTTTCAATGGGCGTAGAATCTGAGTTGATGAGGTTCTGTTATCTTGTTCTTATTATAGGTAATGTTGTAGCTAAGTCAATACCAGTCCAACGACTGAATGGCCTTCAGCTAATGGTTGCTTCTACACCTTATTCTCAAGCGAGCCAATGTTGTTCATGTGGTACAACATTGTCGAAGTTTGTACCGGCGGCAGAAACAGGTGCCGTGTTAAGCAAAGTCGGTGGTCTTGCGATAATACACAAGTCTAATACCGCCTAGTCTTTAGTTCAGTACGCAGTCTAAAGCCACGTTGTAGTTGTGGTTTGTTTCCCAAGTTAGAGCTTCATTAATAACGTCCTGGAGCATATTAGGTCTGCCTTTGCCCAACAAAGGATATGAACGATTTGCGATACGAGTAATTCATTTTGTAAATTGTGAAATAGTTGTAATCGCCAATACCTTCTTGCTGTCCGGTCCTTACAACCCAGTCTAAGTTTCAAGTCAGGAGGGCATTTACGTCCTTCAAACGCTCTTCTTTGGCTTTCCATGCACCGAAAAGCGAAGGATGGGAACCATGCCCAGTGTTTCTTAAAGCGCGAGAGAACCATCGTCACGAACCGTTGCCGTAAAGAGTAACGCGGTTAAGCAGGTGTACATTAGTCGCGACCAAAAGAGAACGATACTAGGTAGTTCTCCGATTTGGTGAAGTAGGAGTATGCGGCTGTTCTTGAGCCTGGGGTAACACCACTTTTGCAGGTCCATAATATCCCAATAGTCGCCTGTACTCATTGCCAGAAATGCGCCACTCGTAACCTGCCATTATGTCGAGTGATGTTTCTCGTTAAAGTCCTTGAAATACTGCGCATACACTACTGGGCGAAAGATTGCGTTTTCAGTTTCTCTTGCAGACCACTAGCTGCAAAGAAGAGGGTCCAAGCCGTTCCTGGTACCACGCTTGTTTTGCTTTCCCGCCGAGAAACGTCGTAGCACCAAGGGTAGGTGCTGGGCGCAAAGTCTTCTAAAGCCACAGCCAAAGCATATAGTCGATGTCAGCACTACCCACAAACAACGAACGGCTGTAAGACCTCATTATAGTAGCAAGACCAGGCCACAGGATTTCCTGGCGCGTTTTTCGTTAGCTGTTGTGGGGTGAGTTTTATCAATATCAGTTATACCACCAATAGTTTTCAGTGGAAATAACCTCCGCAATAGCTACAGCATCATCCGAATTGACAGTATATGCTCTGCGTGGGGTCAAAACGGAAAGCGTCGCTAATAGCCGCATTGTTGGCGAAATCCGATTCGGCGTACATACGCTGGCGTTGAGGTTCATCTCGTTGGGTGGTCGTCGAAAGCGAGTTAAGGTTCAAAGCTGCCGTTACACGACGGAAATTGGTCGTTTAAGGATACCTGTGTTGTCCCGTGGCCACCGACAAACGGTAGAGGCAAGTTCTTGAAAGCACCTTGCACAGCACTGATTATGGTCGTGGCTCCAGCCATCTGATACGTTCTTTCTGCGTCGGTGTTAGCAGCGGTACCAAGGGCTTTCGCGGCATCACTGTTCGCGCCGCAAAGCTTTGATAACGTAATCGCGATATTCGTCACCGTTCATCAATTTGAGCGGGTTACTTCTTTGGCTCACCGTCCTACTGCACCATTAGAGCTCGCTTGCGGAGCCATACCCTTGCGACCCTTCGTCGACAGTACGGTAGTGATTAACACCGTTAGAACCGCGCGAGACCGTAGATGGCGGTGTTTGAAGCATCTCAAGACGTTGAACGACTCCGATGTGCTTGGGGGTTAACCATCGACAAGAGTTAAGACAAACCCTGCACGCCCTCTTGGTCCATATGCAATTCCGTCGATAACGATAAGGGGATTGTTAGAGGCGTTCAGCGACGAGCCACCACGTATGCGGATGCTCGACCCAGCACCGGGTGCACGCGCCATCAGACGTAATGTTCCGCAGCCACCTTGCAGCGTATGTCGCGTTAACCACCAAGACCCTTGTTCTTCGAGGTCGAGCGCTTCAGGGCCGTTACCAGACCCGTCAGGTCGCTTTTTCTTCACCGTGCCGCAACCAATCCACCACCACTTCGTTCCAGCGGTTTGGCGGCATCGTCTTTCATAGCGCAATAACCATGGTACGCACTGGCTGGTGCCTGTATGTCGGAATAGCGATGATGCGACACCGCAAAATCACGAAGATGCCTGCGCTGCGTTGATGCTAAAGTTACCGTCGATGTCGGTAACCACTCCGCCTTCTTGTCCGGCGACACGCACCCGTAGCGCCCGTGATGCCGCTCTCCGGTTGCATCTTTCATGTCCTTCACCACAGTTTGCTGGGCAGGCGCTGACGGAAGGATAAGTCCACACACCAGCATGGCCGTCACTTTCAGGGCATCGCATTAATTAGCTTCTTCATCATTCTCAGTTTTAAAAGTTAGAGTTATACGTAGTTTTAAATTACTGGTTGTCTGCTGCTTTCATATATATATAAAGGTGCGCGCGCGCGTAAAGGCCAATTTTGCCGCTGCAAACGTCATCTCCTGCCTTTCCAGGATGTGCCGTTCGCGGTTCGTCGCAATCACGTAGCTCAGTCAATTTATTGTTTCGTCTAGGTTCATCGAGCCACGGTTTTAATGCACAACTTGTTTGTCTTGCAAAGTGGCTTTCTTTGTATTAGTTGTACTCGCAATAAAAGCGCAAAATGTTTAAGCGCAAACGTTTGCGCAAAATAAATTGAAAAGCTTTCCCAAGACACGCCTGACACGACAGCTTAAGAAGAACACAGAGTTCCTCTGCCTGCTGGTCAACAAACCAACAAAGCTTACAAAACATCCTACAATTCGCTAACTCATCAGCTAAAAACTCGTTAACTCATCAGCAAAACTCACCAACTCATCAACTCACCAACTCATTGACTCATCACTCCCAATATACAGAAAACGCATGAATAAATCCGAATAAAAACTAAAAATACTAGAATAAATTTATATCTTTTGCAAGGTCTGCCTCTACACCGACCATCACAGATAGAGCTGCAAGGACAACAACTATATGCGCTTTTGGCGGCAAAGAAATTTGCAGAATTATGGGAATAGCATCTATCACGATAGAGTATATCGCAAAGAGAGTTGAACGTCCTCGGTTGCGACGGTATCGCTTGCCCGTTGAAAAACAGCCCACGCATCAGCCGCCAACAACGCGAACGCATACAGGCCTACGCCAACGAACACAACTTCTCGCCCAACCTCATCGCGCCGACAGCACGCAACAGCAGGTACGCTGATGAAAATCATTGGCGTGATTGTACCCGAACTAACGCACTTCTACTTCTCTTCGGTGCTTGCGGCGATGAAGGGCGGCAGAGAAACAAAGGCTACCGCATCATGGTGGCCCACAGCAACGAGGCTTAGCACGAGACGCGAAGTGAGCATCACAAGTCGTTCTTCGAGGAACAAGGTGTGCGGCATCATCGTGCTCGCGGCACAGACACCACACAATACGCACGCCCAACACCGCCTTATCGGCAGGGGCGTGCCACTGGTTTTACTACGACCGAGTGTGCACGAGGCGTAAACTACGCCAACCGCGTGGTGGTAGACGACTATGCAGGAGGCCTACGCCGCCGTTAGCGCACTTGGAAGGTGGAAACCGGGTTGCAGGCGCGCGAAAGCTTGTTTCAATGCGTCTGATGAGCTCGAAATATCAAAGGGAAACCGCTACAACGACTGCACCGATGCGCTGCTCAAACATGGCGCATAAAGGTAGACCCCTCACTGGTGTTCCAATGCGACAATCGTTTCAGATGCAGAGCTGCATCGCGCGCGAAGTGTGAGACGGGACGACCGTCCGATGCGTATTCTTCGCCAGGTAGCTGACGATACGGCCATCGGCATACTCTACTCGAGCCCAAACACGCAAAGGGCCTTTCGCATCCTGCAGAGACATCCAGCGTATGCGGATTTACCAACGGACTAACGCTGCGTGTACCATGCGACTAACACCGTAACCGTAGACCAACATGGGTTTAAAAGTGCAGCGAAGCGGCTGCCGAAGCCCTCGCTGCGCCACGTGGAGGGACCTTATCGAGAGAGGCAAGGTAGAACGGAGACTGGTTCGCACCCGACTAGTGCAGAGACTCCTACACGCCCTGTTGCGCATCCATAACCGAGACGGCTGGCGCGAACCCTGCCAGAGAAACCAACGGCGCACAGCAACAGCCGAAAGACCTGGACAAACAGCAAGCATCCGAGGAAAGCAAGGCGCAACAAACGGCCCTAAAGCCACGCCATCACAACGTGCACCCAGCCACACATGCCACCCAACATTCAGTGAGGGTGCACTAAAAGCAGTAACGTCAGATTACAGAATACAGCCATATATGAACAATCAACTGAAAAGAAACCCGGCTTGGACTTTTGGAAACTATGGAACCTTAGTTTCGGATTTTTCGGCGATGCAGATAGCCTACGCCCTGCAAAGTGCCAGCATCTCATAGCGAATATTCAGCGCGAGCGCCAGACCCGCGACCTTAACGGGTGCTTTTGGATACTGCCGCCGTTGATGGGCATGCTTGTTCAACCCATCGTTGGCACACTCAGCGACAAAACATGGACCCGTTTGGCCGCCACGCGCCGCCCTATCTCTTCGTGGGTGCAACGGTAGCCGTACTGGTGATGTGCCTCCTGCCCAATGCCGGTTCGTTCGGCATGGCGGCGCAGCCATGATTTTCAGCCTAACGGCACTCATGTTCCTCGATACGAGGCATCAACATGGCCATGCAGCCCTTCAAGATGCTGGTTGGCGACATGGTGAACGAGAAACAAAGAGCTACTGGCCTACTCCATACAAAGCTTCCTCTGCAACGCCGGTTCGGTGAGGGCCGGGCTTTATCTTCCCTTCTTCTTCACCTGTCATCGGCATCAAGCAACATTGCCTGCAGTGGGTGTCGTCCCGACTCCAGTTATTTTGGTCGCTTCGTGGGCGCAGCCATACTTATCCTCTGCAGAACATCACACCCATTTGAAGGTTAAGGGGTGGAACCCGAAAGAGAATACTGCCGAATACAGCCAACTGGAAAAGCCACTCGACAAAGGGAGAAAACCAACGTGTCCTCCTGCGCAACGCTCAAAGACGTTCTGGACCGTGGGATTGGGTGCAATTCTTCTGCTGGGCACAGCCTTTATGTACCTTGTGGACCTACACGCGCTCAATCGCCGACACCGTTTGGGGCGTCGACATGCAGCGTTCGGCACAGCCAGCGCCCCAATACCAGACGGGCAACTGGGTGGGGCATGCTTTTCGCACATTCAAGTACCATTGGCGGCGGCGTGCTGTGGGCGGTGGTGGTGCAACATCCGCAACCGCAAAGACGGCCTATGCCCTCTCGCTATTGCTGGGCGGCATCAGCGCACGGTGGTGCCCTACCATCGCCGACAAAGTACCTCATGTACGTACCTTTCATTCTCATTGGCTGCGCTTGGGCGCAACGTAGCATGCCCTTCACCTTCGTAACCAACGCCTTGGAAGGGAAAAGGGCACATGGGCGCATACCTAGAGCCTATTTAACGGAAGGACCATCTGCGTGCCCCAAATCATCGCCGCCGCCTTGGGAGGCTACCATACTGCACCTGCTGGAGCGGCGTGCAAAGCCACATGATGATGGCCGCAGGCGCAGTCACTCGTATCGGCACTTTCTGCGTATCGATTATCAGCGAAAAGAGAAATAAAACAGCGTGTAGAACCTCGCACGCCCCACTAACGCATGCATGCGCCAACTAGCACTAGCAGTAGTTGGCGCATGTTTATTACCAGCTGGCTGCCACCATCTGTTTACGCCCAACACACCCTAAACAACATAACAAGTGTGTGCCGATGCAAGGCTCTGACTATATCTCAACATTACTTGTTACAGTTCAATGCACCCCGCCAAATCGTTAAACTATGCAAAGTTGGCCAACATATCCACTAATGCAACTATAAATTCCACCCAGCACTATCTTTGGAGGCATTTATAAAAGCCTGTTTTATGAAAAAGAAAATCATTACGTACTTCATTCTACTCGTTTTCAGCTTACCTATCGCAGCTCAAAATTTCAGAGTTGGCGTTACGGCAGGCGCTAATGTTCATTCATCCACAAATATTGATGCAAGAATGGGGTTCAGCATTGGTGCGAAAAGCGAGTATGGTTTTAATAGTCTTGACGAGGGTTGGTATGCAGATGCTTCGCTTTTATTAGAGTCACACGCATGGAAAGTGGAATTTGGTGATCTAGGCCTTCATCTATATAAGTCATCCAGACAATACACAACACCCTGGTATCTAAACCTACCGATACACGTGGGTTATAGATTTCCCGTTTCGCAAGATGTGAAGGTGCTTGTCAACGCAGGCCCCTTCGTGGGACTTGGCCTATTTGGGACATCGAAGTACGAAATAGTTTTCATGGATGGCAACACAGAAAAAGGTACTATTTACGACAACATCTTCACTGCAAAAAGACGCCCTTGGCGGAAAGATACAGAACCGTTTCAGTTGGGGAGCAGGTCTCCGTTTCGGAATAGAAGTTAAAGACAAGTATCAGTTTATGCTAGGGTACGACAGGGGTTTCAACAAATTCAGTTCACTCTTTGGCAATTCAAGAATGAACCTTTTCTCTGCCTCTGTTTGCTTACATGTTTTAAAAACGCTATGCCATTCACCTTCATCGAACAAGCATAGTTGTAAAAACGCTAACTGGCAAAGCAAACAGAGGGCGGCCTTATCGGGCACGCCCCTTTATTTTCACACGCATTATCAAGAACATTTCTCACCTTGTACGCACATTCGTACGCGCACAAGAGCGAGAAAAGTTTCCTGCGGATGACAAAGCAGCGTTAAACCCAAATCGATCGTTAGATCCGTTTAGCTTTTGTGTATTGTTGAACACATTGCCTATCTTACTCTTGAAGGCGTAGTGTACTACGACAAAAGAATAAGACAGACAAGATGCTGACAAACAAACAAAAGATGGACGGAAGTGATGAAAACAACATAAAACATGTTGTAAGCGATCTAACGACTAATTTCTGGATTAAAGCCAAGGCGGTGCTTTAGACGTACCCTTTTCAAACCTTTCTCAACAAGTCCCCACTGTTAAATATAATGCTTTTATTTTACAAAACACACCCTAACCTCCATGCCATTCTAGCGAAAATCAAGGCGCAAAAGTAGGTAATTAGCCGCTATTTTACAACCTACGCACTGTTCCATGTGTCTATTTTAAGAAATTCACCCGCATTTTGCACCATTTTAGCCTTTTCTAGTTTTGGTTGAATGTTCGTAATTTTTCAAGCCAATTACGATTTGCTTTTAGCCCTAAACCCTACTTTTTGATGGTTATTTTGCCTTTTGGGCGTGTGCTTCGTGGTTCTAAAAGGTTTGTTTATACTATTTTACGTGTATTTTATCGTATCACCTTCATTTAGCCGCATTTTGCATCGCGTTTAGCACCAAAACGACTTGCTATTTAGTACGCATTTTGCGGCACGTGCATTGCATTTAGCACCAAAATACACGCGTTTATGGCTAAATCAGCCTAAAAACTGGTGTAAATGGCAGTCGTCCCAAATAAATATTCATTTTGCCAACATGTCACAACTAGCCCCTTTTTGCATCATAACCAACCTCCGCGAGAATCGTTTTTTTGCAGCCTGCTGGGCAGTTGGTGAGTTTAAAAGGCACTCACAATGTTAAAGACCACACTGAAAAGTGGACATTTCTTTTTTAAGTTAACGAGCTTGTAGCTTTTACGAGTTGACGAGTGTACGAATTAATTCCGCCAGCCAATAACAACGGACTGCAAGCTACACCCACCTATATTTATCGATACTACACACCTTGCTTCTCCCTAATAGTTTACTTTTTAGTATCGAATAGTAACCACCACCAAAAAGCATCATTTTCATAGAATATGGTTGGATAAGCAACAAATTATCTTTCAAAAAGGCTGTTATTTTATACCTTCCCCCTCAGAGCAATACGAAAGGTTTTACCAGACATCAATATTTTTAGAACAATATCTATACGTCTTACTAGACCATCTTTTCAGCATCCGAGCAGGATTAACACAGTTATTTTTCATTATTACACATCGCGGCACACGCAACGCACAACAATTCAAATTATTAGTACATTTTTATTGTAAATCGGAAGACAAAATAGGAAATTAAAAATAAATAGAAAAGAAACATTATTAAACGCTTGCGCGTAAAATGTTTTACCCATTTGCTGTGTCAACACTTTAAAACCAAAAGAACATGGAACAAATTTTCAATCAAAACGAACAATCCTTTACTGCTTGGGGAGGGATATTCATTGTGGCCTGTTCGGAAACAAGTAGAAGAAAAACATAGGTGAGCTAGCCCATACGCAACAAGTGGAAACAAATGCCACAGACAAGAAAGACAACGGATACTTCTTGGACAATGTTTTTAACACAGATATTCCAGCTCCAGACAACGACAACGCAGAAAGCACACGCACTAATTATAGATATCGGTTGAAGTATGCCACGTTTACAAAGCACTAACACAATTTCACATATAATTAAAATGCAGCAATCATGAAGACCAATATAAAAACAATATGGACAAAAGCCATGCTTTGCATCTGTGTATGTACACTACTCTCGTGTTCGGATGAAGACGGCCCTCATGTTGTAGACCCTTTTAGGGTAAGCATCAGGTTCGAAAGTCCCATAGGCACAAACATTGCAGACTCTCTAAACATCATAGACAACTCAAAGCCTGAAACGTGGAATGCTAAAAAGGAAGACATCCAAGTGCGTGTTTATAGAGGGAGCGACCTCAAACCCCTGGAAATTAACAGAACCAGATGGGCGTACATAAAAGAAAATACCATACCCAACTTTCTCGGAGGAACAACATTGAATGTATCTGCCACTGACATGCGGATTTGGAAGGAAGATTTTTGGGGACGAGAAACGTATATCTTTTGAATTTATAAGCACTATTCGGCAACGATGAGCCGCATACCATTAAATGGTTCGTAACGTGCAAAGGCAGCATGCAATATAATGTACAAATGCGAGATAGACAACGAAGACATGCCTCTATCGAAGAGCCATCTACTGATGATTGCGGGGTGTGCCGACCTCTATGCAGAAGTGACACTGAGAATAAAGCCTACGAAATAGCACAAGCTGGCGGGGAAAGAACCTCGCGAAATACCGATAAGCAAATACAAATGTGCGCCTTTCAAGTGTGGCTAGAAAACATCTTTGGCTTTACCTTCGCGAAAAATTTATCTCTACCAACAAGTAATGTCTGTATCGGGGAGAAAAAACAATTTCTCCCCTATCCCTTTCAGCAAACGATGTGGCGATGCTTTCCACCTCGGCAGCAAAAAGGCTGTCGGTTTTAAGGCGCGCCTCAACCTGCGCACAACTATGCAACACGGTGCTATGGTCGCGCCCGCCAACAAGTTTTCCTATGCGACTGGCAGGCATCTTGGTGTATTTCTGAGCCAAATACATCGACACTTGGCGCGGCACAACCAAGTCGCGCTTGCGGCTTTTGCTGCTCACGGCCGACACGCTAACGTTGAAATGATTGCTCACCTTCTCCAAAATGTCGTCTACGGTAAGTGGCGTATCGTCTACCTTCACAGCCCTTTTAATCACCCTTTCGGCCAACCGCATGTCGATGTCGCTGTTATACACCACCGAATAAGCCATCAAACTGTTGATAACCCCTTCCAAGTCGCGCACACTTCCGTTAGCCGTTTCGGCAATAAACTGCGTCACCTCGGCAGGAATTTTCAGTCCGTCGCGTCGTATTTTGGCGTTCAATATGTCTACACAGAGCTGCACATTGGGCTTTTCTAGTTCGGCAATGATGCCACACGAGAAAACGTGTGATAAAGCCTATCGCTCATGCTCGTTCAGTTCAACGGGCGGGCGATCGCTAGCCAAGATGATGCGTTTGCCGTTGCGAAAGAGGTGGTTGAAGATGTGGAAAAACGTTTCTGGGTTTTATCTGCACTGGCCCACGTCTGCACGTCATCAACAATAAGCATGTCGATGGTTTGGTAGAACTTGATGAAATCGTTGGTGGCGTTCTTCAACACCGCGTTAACAAACTGCACCTGAAAGAGGTGCGCGCTGATGTACAACACCCTTTTCTGGGGGTATAGCTGCTTGGTTTGCACGCCTATGGCGTTTACGAGGTGAGTTTTTCCACAGCCCGACGGCCCATAAATAAACATGGGGTTGAACTGATTGGTGTTGGGATGCTCGGCAATAGACAGCCCAACGGAACGCGACAGCTTGTTGCTATCGCCCTCAATGTAGTTAGAGAAAGTCGGTGTGGGTTGAGCTGGGGTCCAGCTCTTTCGCTCTTTGGCCGGTTCTTCGACAGCTTTTTGCTTTGCGCCCCATGTCTTGGCAGCCTGCGTAGCGTGTGCCTCGGCGGGGTCGGCCTCAATATCTTGGGTCTTTTTGTGCTCGCTATCTACCACCACCCTATAAGTAAGGCGTAGCGTTGGCCGAAAGCAGAGAACAACACACGACTTAGCAGGTCGATGTAATGCTCCTCGATATACTCGTCACAAAACGAGCTTGGCACACGTAACACCAAAAGCTTCGTTTCGTTGTTAAACGATTCGAAGACAATGGGTTTGAACCAGGTGTCAAACTGCTGTGGAGAAACGTTCTGCGCAATGAGCGCAAGAGCTGCTTCCCAATGTTTATCGGGAGTTACGTCCATTATATATATACTGCTGTTGGTTTTCGGCACATGGCGTGCCGCGGTCTCTGAAATCTACTGCAAATATCGCAAAAAAAATTGGTTTTGGCAAATTACAGGCCGTTTTTGAAGAAGATTAAGGACGTGAAAGGTTTTGCAAAACTTGTGAAACATTACATTAAGCGAGTTTAAGGAGAGTATTGCGGACAAACAAACGAATAAACAAACCCCGCTTAGCGACCTCAAAGTGCTTTCGCCTTTGCTGAATCCTGTGTCAACCCAGCGTTGATCAACCTTAGTTCCAACCTCACCCCAACCCTGCTCCAAGGGGAAGGTGGGAGTGATATGCTTTGCTGCAACGAGGGCTAATGGCAGGGGCAATAGCTTTTGTTGCAAGCCGCCCTAATATCACACAACCGCCACCACTCTAAGCTTTGTAGAATGGTGACGGCAGATGTGTTTATGGTTGTTAAGCTGGTGAGTTTTGAGGGTCAAAGCCTTACCAACTCAGTAACGCTATAACCTAAAGACTCAAAGTCCTACTTGTCTTTACGCCCGAAGAGCGAGAAGTGCACGTAGCGTTTGGGATGCTGGCGAACGTTGACAAGCAGCGAGTCGGCACTCATCAGCGTTGCATTGAGGTTGTTGTAAAGAGTTGGGTCGCGCATGAGCAAGCCCAACGAGCCTTCGTTGCTGTTAAGCTTTTGTGTCATTTCCTCCACGTTAGCCAAGGTTCGGTTCACCTGTTGCATCGTTCCGTCGAGGTCTAGGGCAGCCAAGTTGGTGGTCAGCGTATGGGTATTGTCCAATACTTTGTTGGCCTTTCCCACCATAGCGGGAACACTTCGGTTAAGACCTGCCACCAAACCATTGAGCTGTTGCGAAGTGGTGCGCAGGTTAGCTGTTAGCCCTTGCACGTTGTCTAGCGACTGGTTGATGGCAGGATTCGCCAAAATAGCATTGACACTAACCAAAATAGAGTCGAGTTTGGGCAGCAATCGCTCGATAGATGGCACCATATCGGCCACCTGCGCCAATGCTCCCTTGCTTACGTTGCCCTGTATCACGTCGCCAGGACTAAGAAACTGACCGCTATTAGGGGCAAGAATAAGGTTCAGTTTCACGTTTCCCATGAAGTCGCTCTCTATCTCGGCCGTACTTCCTTGCGGCACGCGCATATTCTTATCGAGGTCTATCGTAACCACGATGTCCCCCTTTTGGTCGTAGTTATACTGGATGCCGGTTACCACGCCCACAGCAAACCCATTGGCATAGATTGGCGTTGAGTTAGACAAGCCCGTTATATCTTTGAACAAAACCTTATAGCCAGTATCGTTGGAAAATAAGGTTAACCCTTTAAGAAAGTTCATACCGAAGAACAATATCACCACTCCGGCAATGGCTACAAGGGCGATTTTTACCTCCTCGTAAAAAGATTTTCATACTTTAATTATTTGTTTCCTTTTTGTCTGTTAACCGAGAACTCGCGTATGGCCTTATTCACATCCATGCGCTCGCCGTCTTTAAAGGCGATGACAAACGCATCGGGGAACTTCTTGGCAATACTCTTTCGCAGTCGGTTTATCTCGTTATAGTCGGCCGATGCGCCATAGGTGTACTTCACCATGTCGTTCTCCTTGAAGTATCCCACGTCTTTCAGGCCCTTAAATTGTGGGCTGTTGCGGCGTATGCGCGTGGGACTGGCAATGATTTGCACCTTAAAGATGGGCACGATGGCCGTTTCGCCGAAGGATATTATCTCTCTTCGGCATCTCCCGATGTAACGCTTGGCAGCCTTGTCTCTTCGTTCGACCTTGGTTCGGCCGCCGACACCGTTGGGCGTTCTATTGCATCTTGGTTGGCGGCCTGCGCCCGTTGGGGTACAGATCTACCAACTTCGCTATCGCGTTTTATCGGCTCGGAGGGTGTTCGCTCCGTCCTTCTCGTTGCTTGTGGTTCGGGCTTTGGCTGCGCTGCAGGCACATCGTTAGACTTGTACACATCGGGGAACAACGTCGGGAACGGTGAGGCGTTGGCATCGGGTGCAGCCTTGTAAGGCACCACAACACCACTGTAATACTTGTTTTTATAGCTCACAAACGCCCGATAGATGCCCGTGGCGATGTTCTCCACTCGCGCCTTATCGTTGAGCAACCGCTCTTCGTCGGGCGTGGTGATAAAGCCCAATTCGATGAGACAACTGGGCATCGACGTTTCTCTGAGCACGAGAAACCCTGCCTCGATGCACGCCCTTGTCGGGACGAGTTGGCCGCCGAACAGGTTTCGCGTTGCACCATCTTAGCCAGGTCTACGCTGTTGGACATGTTGCGATCTTGCATAAACTCGAACATGATGTAGCTCTCCGCCGAGTTGGGATTAAAGCCCTGATAGCTTTGTTTATAGTCTTTTTCTATCAAGATAACGGCGTTCTCGCGCTTTGCAACGTCCAGATTGTCGCCAGCGCGGTGCATTCCCAGTGTGTAAGTTTCCATGCCATAGGCCTGTTTTCCGCCAGGCAAAGCATTGGTATGCACCGACATAAACAGGTCGGCCTTATTCGTATTGGCGATGTCTGCCCGCTCTTTCAGCCCGATAAACACGTCGGTCGTACGCGTATAAATCACCTTTTACGTCGGGACACATTGCTGCACCTTTCTTCCAGAAAAGCCATAGCCACGCTCAGGTTTATTTCTTTTTCTTTCGAGAAAGCGCCCAATGCGCCAGCATCTTTGCCGCCATGTCCGGGGTCGATAACCAACACGAACTTCTTGCCTGCTGCATTTGCGGCAAACGGCAGAAGGAGTAACAGGGCGAAGAGGGCGGCTATCTTTTTGTTCATACACGCTGATTTGAAGTGCCGTATCATCGATGTCATGTTACATTTGGGGCTTGTCCTAAAAGTTTTCGTTGCATTTCAAGTCTGCATCCAGCCCCACTCTCCACTGTATCTCTGCTTTTTCTGCCATCCCTCGTTCGTTCTTCCGAGTGCCAAGGCTTGTTACAGCACCTATCAAGAACCAAGCGAAATATGCCCAGATAAAAACCTAAAAATCCAGCAAGGGGACTGTTTCAGAACCCGCCCTTGTGTATCCTGAGCTGCCGATTAACGGCTTTGTTTATGCAAAAATACAGAAAAAAGGCCGTATTCGCGCCCTTCTCACTGGCTTTTATCATTATTTAATTGAATTTCCACTGCTGCTTGACCTCCGCAGGTGCTCATTGGCGGGTTTTGCTTAGCCACTTCGAGCCGTATCGAACGTATCAGGGAAGTCGCGAAAGAGCCGTTGGGCGATGCGATAGCCACGTTTTCGAGTAGGCACGACGGCTTTTGCATCTCTGTTTCAACAACGGCGTACACCTCGGCATAGTTCAAAGTGTGGGTCACATCGTCGCTCTGCATGGCTTGTTCGATGGGATATTCGGCACGAAGGTTAACAACGCATAGTCGTTTCCCGCCGTTCGTTCTTGGGGCATAACGCCGTGAAAGGCGTGGAATTGTAGGTTTCGAAGATGAATGTAATGTGGCATAATGTATAAAGAAAAGGACGTTTAAAGGTGAAAGAGTGAAAGGGTGTAAAGGTGAAAAATTGAAAGGGTGAAAAGGTGAAAAAGATGGCTAACGCCGTTCTAAAAAGGGTGAAAGGAGGAAAGGTGAAAAGGTGAAAGAGTGAAAGGGTGAAAAGATGGCTAACGCCACCTATACATTTGGTTTAACCTCTTAACAACTGAGCCATTGGCTTAACTCCTTAACTCCATAACTCCTTAACTTCTAAGAGTGAAAGGATGAAAAGATGGCTAACACCACCTATACATTTGGCTTAACCTCTTAACAACTGAGCTATTGGCTTAACTCCTTAACTCCATAACTCCTTAACTTCTAAAAGTGAAAGGGTGAAAAGATGGCTAACGCCACCTATACATTTGGCTTAACCTCTTAACAACTGAGCTAGTGGCTTAACTCCTTAACTTCATAACTCCTTAACTCCTAAAAGTGAAAGGGTGAAAAGATGGCTAACGCCTTCAAAAGGTGTCTAGCGGTTTCTAGGTTTCCAGTTCATTTCTAGCTTTCAGACAAGTCAGACTGGTCAGACTGGTCAGAATTATCCTATTAGCCTAACACCACCTAAACATTTGGCTTCACTCTTTAACTCCTCAAAGTTTAAAAGCATTTGGCTTAACTCCTTAACTCCATAACTCCTTAACTCCTTACCACTTTAACTCCATAACTCCTTACTCGCTTAACTCCTTAACTCCACAACTCCTTAACTCCGTACCACCTTATTCCTTACTACTCAGAAAACACTACTTACTCCTTACTACCCTACTCCTTACCACTAAACAAAAAATACGCCCCACCCCGCAGCCATAAGGCTACGAAGTGGAGCAAGGAAATGCGTAATTTATCCGCAGCGCGATGCGCCACAGTTCTTGCAGATAAGGCAACCTTCTTGGTAAACGAGCGACTCTTGTCCGCAAGAGGGACACTTCATACCCGTTGCCTCGGTGCCATCGGTAATGTATTTCTTCAGAGGCGCGCTCAACACCAATCTTCCAAGTATTGATGCTTTTCGCTCTTCAGATTGCAGCGAACCCACCAGCTTAATCACGTGGTCGATGGGCATGCGATAGCGCAAAACACCAGATATAAGCTTGGCATAGTTCCAATATTCGGGGTTAAACTTCTCGCTCAAGCCCTCAACCGTGGTTTTATATCCACGCTTGTTCTCAAACTGGAAGTCACTGTGACGACTGCGACCATCAGAGCCTACATTCTTGATGATTTTACCCTTCGTAAACCGACTTCAGGCAGGGGCGATACCCTCGTCATCGTCTTGCAAACCCGTGAAAATTTCATAGGGATAACCATTGAGCAAGCCCACAGCCACCCATTTCTCCTTATTGTTTTTGGAAACGAACAACGTCGCAGGCCAACTCCTTGGGCTAACCTCGGTCACTTCGGGCTGCTTGCAAGGCGACAATGGGCTGCTCTTCTTGCTTATCCTCTTTCTTCTTGTCTTTCTTCGATACAGAAATCATCACGCCCGAACGACTTCCGTCGCGATAAATCGTGCAGCCTTTGCAGCCCGAACGCCAAGCCTCTACGCACTGAGCGGGTTAGCAAAGCCTCATCAGCATCGTTGGGCAAGTTCACCGTTACGCTGTGATAGAGTGGTCCACCCACTTCTGTATTTTCGCCCTGCATCCTCACTCTTCATCAGCCAGTCCACATCGTTTGCCGTGGCCTTATAATAAGGAGATTGTTCCACAATGGCATCTATTTCTTCTTGTGTATATCGCTTTTCGGTATCAAAAGCCGTTGGCCTTCATCCAGTCCATAAACTGTATGGGTACACGATATACTCTTCAAAGCTGTCGCCCACCTCGTCAACAAAGTCTACATGCACGTCTGTATCATTGGGGTTTACCTTCCTACAGCGTTTTGTACACAGGCATGAACACGGTTCGATGCCGCCTCGTTGTCTGCGTCATCAAGCTAGTTGTGCCCGTGGAGCGATAGTTAGGCAGGCAATGTTACGCGACCGTAGCTCACCACTGTCGTCGTGAAAGCGACTGGTCGGCCTCTTTCAGGCGCAAAATAAAGGGATTGGCAGCCTCGCGCTTGGCATCGAATATCTCGGAGCCCCACGTTCCTTAGCCGCAACCACCGAAGAACGATGGGCGGCCAGTGCCAAACACCTGCTGCACACTTACGCGCTTACGTCGGTGGCCTCTTGCGTTCCGTAACGCAAAAGCAAAGCGGCAATCATGTCGCCTTCGGCTGTTATGCCCACGCCCGTGCGCCTTCCCATGCTACTTTTGCGCTTAATCTTCTCCCAAAGGTGGTATTCTGCGCCCTTCACCTCATCACTTTGCGGGTCGTCTTTTATCTTCTCCATGATGAGGTCTATCTTTTCGAGTTCCAACCACAATGTCGTCCATTATTCGTTGGGCAACAGCCACGTGTTTGGCAAACTTGTCGAAGTCGAAAATAGGCCTCTTTGGTAAACGGATTAACCACATATGCTAAACAAGTTTACGCAAAGCAGGCGGCAGCTGTCGTACGGACAGAGCGGAATTTCGCCACAGGGATTGGTGCTAACCGTGCGAAAACCCAGGTCGGCATAGCAGTCGGGGATGCTTTCGCGCAGTATGGTGTCCCAGAAAAGCACACCAGGTTCTGCACTCCGCCATGCGTTATGCACGATTTTTCTCCCACAACGTCTTGGCCGAAATTTCCTTCTTACCTCCGGATTGTCGCCTTCGATGGGGAACTGCTGTACGTATGGCTTGTCGTCTACGGCCGCTTGCATAAAGCTATCGTCGATTTTTACCGACACGTTCGCGCCCGTAACCTTGCCTTCGGTCATTTTCGCATCGATAAAGGCCTCGCTGTCGGGATGCTTAATGCTAACCGACAGCATCAGTGCGCACGCCGTCCGTCTTGCGCCACCTCGCGTGTGGAGAGTTGCTATAACGTTCCATAAACGGCACAAGACCTGTTGATGTAAGCGCCGAATTGTTTACGGGCGACCCCTTGGGACGTATGTGCGAGAGGTCGTGCCCCACGCCACCGCGGCGTTTCATCAGCTGCACCTGTTCTTCGTCGATGCGCAGGATAGCTCCATACGAGTCGGCATCGCCTTCAAAGTCCACCACAAAGCAGTTGCTGTAGCGAGGCTACCTGGTAGCTATTGCCGATACCTGTCATCGGACTACCAGCAGGAACGATGTAACGGAAGTGGTCGAGCAGTTCGTAGACTTCTTGTGCAGAGAGCGGATTGGGGTATTTCCCCTCGATGCGCGCTATCTCATTGGCGATGCGCCAGTGCATATCTTCGGGCGATTTCTCGTAAATGTTACCGAAGCTATCCTTCATGGCGTACTTGTTTACCTCCACTCGCCGCCAGCTCGTCGCCGGCGAAATAATCTAAAAGCGGCCGCAAAGGCCTCTTCGTATGAATAAGTTTTATTATTTTTCCATTACTAAACCTCTATTTTTCTTTTGCAAAAGCTACAAACTATTTTGATATTATCAAACGCCTTTACTCCGAATTTTCGAATTGTACACGCACTGTTCTCAAACATTCTCGTTTGTGGAGATTACGAACTACAAAACAATCGCCCTACATAAACAAAAGGTTAACTTTCAGTACAAACATATTCACACCCCTCGATGTAAAGCGTATCATTCCAAACGAGAAATAGAGCCTAAACAAACTACAAATCAAGTAGCTTTAACAGGAAAACATCTTACTTGACATTGCCGACAAAAGTAAGGCCCAAAAGTGAAAGAAGCAACACAAAAGTTGTGATAACAAATATGCATGAAAACAACGCCACATCAGCCAACAATCACAACGCACATGGTTTACTAAAACGGAAAACTTCCGCATGATTTTTCGCCGCCATTGTTTTTCCATTTTGAACGTTTTCGTTGACATAATGAACATTGTCGAGGCTTACTCGGACATTGTCATGGCGAGATGGAAATCGCCGACACGGAGCTTTGAGCGAAGTGGAAAGGCAAAACGCGCACTTTTGAGGAACGAAAAGAGCAATTTGCACCGCATCCACAACGCGCAACTACCCCACAAACTAAATCGCCATTTGCCTAACAGCCAACCTTTTCAAACAGCCAAGCCCTCACGTTTCAAATCCTATTTTGGCAAACACTGCACACCATTCACCTCCACTCCCCGCCTTGGTTGGTGCAAAACAGGTGCCATGCCACGCCATCAATCACTTAAAAATCTCCCCCATGTTGGCTTATCAGACTTATTAACGTGTCAACAGACCAACTCATCAACTTGTCAACAAGCCACTTGTAACCAGTCTACTTGTTAACATGTGAACCATTAAACTTGTTATGGTCAAACAGAATTGCTTTTGGAAAATGCCTGTTAGACGATATATAAGACGTGCATATGCCATCATGCCTCTCGCAGAGGAGAAAAGGGCACGTTTTGTTTTGTTTACGATACACCTATGGCTCAAATCCATTTCTGTTTTCATTACCTTTAACAGCCCACACCAGAGTCGTCAACTGGTTAACTTGCCAGCTGATTAACTCACAACCACCCCACTTGCTAACTATCCAACTCGTTACCCCCCTCAATTCATTAACTCGCCAACACATCTTTTGTCCACTTTTTGGCATAAGTTTTAACATTATGAGTACCCTTGTGAATCACCAATCGCTCACCTTGCTGCAGAAATCGATTCTCGCGAAGGGTTCATTTTGATGTAAAAGGGGTTAGTTAAACGTAGGAAAAATGAATATTTATTTGAAAGGGCTGCCATTTTCACCTATTCCGGGGCTATTTGGTGCTAAACGGAGTACGTTTTGCTGCAAAACGCAGTGCAATATGCCGCTAAATGCAGTGCGTTTTGCTGCTAAATGGAGTGCGTTTTGCCGCTAAATGCAAGGTAAAATGGTGCTAAACGCAGTGCCATTTGCCGCTAAATGCGAGTTGATAAGCATAAATATACACTGCGAATAGTATAAACAAAGCGTTTTGAGAACCATGAAAAACATGGCCGAAAAGGGCAAAATAGTCGTTAAAAAGTAGGATTTTATGGATAAAAGTCGGGTTATTGGTGAAAAATACGAGCAGCAACAAAACTAGAAAGGCTAAATGGTGCAAAACACAGGTATTCTTCTTAAAAGACGACAAGTTGGAAGGAGTGAAAAACTAGAAATAGTGTCTTTTTACCTACTTTTTCAACCTATATTTTCGCTAGAACAGACGAAAACTAAAGCCGTTTTGTAAAAATTAAAATAACGATTTAAGTTTTTGAGTTGGTGAGATTATAAGTTTATGAGTTGGCAAGTTGGTAAGTTGACGAGCTGGTGAGTTGGCGAGTTGGTGAACTGAGTGAGTTGGTGAGATTATAAGTTTATGATTTCGAGTTTGTAAAGTTGACGAGTTGATGTGTTCGAGAGTTGTTGGGGTTTGCATGAGTTTATAAGCCAGCAGGTTGATTAGTCCTGAACTTCGTATATGAGAGGAGTGCTTACTCTTGTGTTGGCATCACAAAGACAACAAGCCCATCTCTGTTTATAGAAATATTAAAAGTCAAGACAACTTCATATCCTCCTTTTTCATGTGTCCTCCTTTTAGTTATTTCTACTCGTAGTTCTGTCAGTCATACCGCCACTTTGTGCCGAAAGCGCGGAGAGTATTTCCAACTTTCATTTTTACTTGTCGCTGTCGAGCGGTGCGACAAAGACACAATTATTCTGCACATACCATCGTGTGGACATTTCAGAGGATGTGTGCAGCTCATCCGCTCGCCTTGTCGGTGTGGAGACTGTCGCGAATTTAAAATTAAATCCATCTTCTGGTAGACTTTAGCTTAGAGTAATACTCGCTATCTTGCTGCGATTGTCTGCGTAACAAATAATCGATTTAATATTTCTTCAGAAATAGCCTCATCCTCTGCGCACCCAGTATTCTTTGCTAGGAGTACAAGTACCTCCTTGATTAGGGGACTTTTGTTGTGAAACGTATTGCATCATCGCGTTTTACCCTAACAATTAGTTGCTCTATTAGTTCTTTACTGGGTTTGTTTACAAAAGTCCTCCTCATCTGAATTAAAAATCTTGTTATAATAATCTTGTAAAATAGATTTTATTCTTTCAATCTCTTTTAAAATAGTACACCTCTTCCATATTCTAATGGTCTCCTCCTTTTTTATGAATACTGTTTGTTTAATTCATTGTTGCCTAAACGCTTTTACTAAAAGAAGTAATGCCAAGAAAAAGTATTACCTTAGCAATGAATATCACCTCGCCTACTTCCAATGGCAAAGATAACACTTTTCGCTCAAGCAACCGGTAAACTTCCCTAAGAAAACGTCAAAAGGTCCAATAGTGCCGCACTTTGACTCAGAATGTACAGATATAAGAAAGAGAAAAAGTCGATACAACTTCATCGATAGACACTGTTCGTGGCATCCACGACTACATCAGTAGGACGACCGACATAAGATAACAAATGTAAGATTACACATTTTTTAGCCTACCATCAAAGGTTAATACAAACAGATTTATAACTTTTTTCTAGCTACCACAATTATTTCTTGTTCTTCCCAATAACCTTCTCTGTGCAAATCTTAGATGCAACAAGCCCAATGCACCTACCCCACCTCACACCCATCCCAACGCTCCAACTTCGCTAATAAGCGTTAAAAACGTTGTGTAATTAGAGATCGTTACTTTGCAGGAAATTCGGTGTAATAGTGCCATTTTAAAATGAGAAAGAAACACAACAAAGCCCGCAGCCGCTACGGGTTGCAGGTAATAACGCTATGCATAAGCACCGCACTGGTGCTTATTTTGCTGGGCATAATAGTGCTCTCGGTATTCAGCACACGCAACCTTACCAACTACGTAAAGGAGAACCTCGTAGTTACCATGATGCTCGACCAAGACCTAACAAACCCCGAAGCGCAACGCCTTTGCACACGCTTGCAGGCGCGCCCGTACATAAAGAGCCTCTCCTTCATCAGTAAAGAGCAGGCCCTTAAAGAGCAAACGGCCGCTATGGGCAGCGACCCCAGCGAATTTGTTGGGGGCGACAACCCGTTCCTGGCATCCATCGAGCTAACCCTTAAAGGCGATTACGCCAATAACGACTCGCCTAATTGGATTTCGAAAGAGCTCAAAGCTTATCCCAAGGTGGCCGACATCACCTACCAACACGAATTGGTTGAGGACGTGAACAGCACCCTAAGCAAAATATCCTTGGTGCTGTTGGCACTGGCCGCACTGCTCACCTTCGTGTCGTTCTCGCTCATCAACAACACTGTTCGCTTGGGCATCTACGCTCGCCGTTTCTCCATACACACCATGAAACTTAGTTTGGTGCATCGTGGGGATTCATCCGTCGGCCCTTCATCAAGCAAGCCGTTGGCGTGGGCATCGTGGCTGCTTTGCTGGCCATAGTGGTGCTGGCAGGCTGCGTATATGGGCTCTATCGCTACCAAGAAAATATGCTGAACATCATCACTTGGCAGGTTTTGGCCATTACGGCCTGCGCCGTACTGCTCTTCGGCATCTTCATCACCGCCATTTGCGCATACATTTCGGTGAACCGGTTCTTGCGCATGAAGGCAGGCGAGCTGTATAAGATATAGTAGATTGCACGGCAAGGACAACACCACACTATATATAATAAGGTGTAATTTGACCCAAAGCATCGGCCGACACTTTGCTTTGAGCAATCGCCACCATATATATTAAGGAATGCGTCGACCGAACAGGCGAGACACATCCGCCTAACGGACAACACACCGACATTTTAATAATGGTGTAAACAAACATCGCAACATCAATGTTGAGGTCGCAACCGCACAACGCCAACACGACGCAGCGGCGAGGCCAACACACAAATACAGAATACAACAAACATGGATAAAAGAACTTCGCTTTCGACAAGATGAACTTCATCTTGTTGGCACGTGAGCATGGCAGTAGTGCTGTTGGGCTAATACTGATGAGTGGCCCAGGCTCTACCGAGACGGCCTTTAACCCCGACATTTTCAGTGCCACGCGCATTAAGGTTGCCCCCGTGGTGTGCTTTCTTGGTTTCATTTCCATCATCTATGCAGTGATACGCAAACCCAAAGACCCGAAAGAGGCAGCAAGAAGAGCAACAAGAAGCGTAACACGACATGGACATACTGCAAACCATTATCGTGGCCATCGTGGAGGGACTCACCGAGTTTCTCCCCGTATCGTCTACGGGCCACATGATTATTACACAAGCCCTGTTGGGCATCGAGAGCGACGAGTTTGTGAAAGCTTTCGACGTTATCATTCAGTTTGGCGCCATCCTGGCGGTGGTGGTGCTTATTGGAAACGCTTTTTAGGCTCGACCCTCCACCCCCACCCGAAGGACTGACGCCCGTTCAACGCACATTGCGCAAGTGGGACTTCTACTATAAGCTGCTCATCGCCTTCATCCCTGCCATGATTATCGGCGGACTTTGCAACAAGTACATCGATGCTTTGTTGGGAAATGTGATGGTAGTGGCCGTTATGCTTGTTGTGGGCGGCGTGTTCATGCTGTTTTGCGATAAAGCTTTTTCGGCAACGGTTGCCCGCGAAACTAGCTCACCACCGCCGTGCGTTCGCCATCAGCGTATTCAATGCCTGGCTATGGTACCCGGCGTTTCGCGTTCGATGGCCACAATCGTGGGCGGTATGACACAAAAGCTCACGCGAAAAGATGCTGCCGAGTTCTCGTTCTTCCTAGCCGTGCCTACCATGTTCGCCGCAACATGCCTCGATTTGCTGAAACTTTTCCTCCACATGCACAAGATTGGCGACTATTCTATGCTTGCCAGTCATGTGGGAACATTGCTTCTAGGCAGTGTGGTGGCCTTCGTTGTGGCACTCGTTGCCATCAAAGCCTTCATTGCCTACCTCACCAAATATGGGTTCCGCGCTTTTGGCGTGTACCGCATCATCGTGGGTGGTGCCATCTTAGCGTGGCTGCTCGCAGGTAATTCACTAGCAATGGTAGACTAATGAACATCCAAGAAGGCGAGATTATCTGCATCGACAAGCCCTACGAGATTACTTCTTTCGGGGCGTTGGCGCGCGTAAAGTACTTGTTGTCATCGCGACGTCTTGGCGTTAAACGTGTAAAGATTGGACACGCAGGAACACTCGACCCTTTGGCAACGGGCGTATTGGTGCTGTGTACAGGCAAGGCTACAAAACGTATTGCCGAGCTGCAAGCCCATACCAAAGAGTATGTGGCCACACTGCAACTGGGTGCTACCACGCCTAGCTACGATATGGAACACCCCGTTAACGAGACTTTCGAAACAGGCCATATCACTCGCGAGGCCATCGACAACGCCCTACAACAGTTTGTGGGCGAGATACAACAAGTTCCGCCAACATACAGTGCCGTAAAGGTGAACGGCGACCGCGCCTACGACCTTAGACGAAAAGGAAAAGATGTGGAACTGGCACCTAAAACACTACGAATAGACGAAATAGGGTGTTGAACTTCGACCCAAGCCAAATGCAACTCACCATCCGTGTGGTGTGCGGCAAGGGAACATACATCAGAGCTTTGGCGCGCGACGTGGGACGAGCACTGCAAAGTGGCGCATACCTCACCGCCTTGCGCCGTACAAGGGTGGGCGATGTGTGCGTAGAGAACTGCCTGCAACTGGATTCCTTTAAGGAATGGCTCGACCAACAAGACATCGAGAGTCCCATTTCTTAGGAGTGAGGAGTAAGCGAGAAAGTAGTAAGGGGATAAGTAGCCATGAGTTATGAGGGAGGAAGTAAAGTGAGTGAGGTTGTAAGGGAGAGTAGTGAGGTTGTAAAGTAGGTAAGTAAGTTGCTAGAAGTAGGTTGTAAGGAGTAGTTACTAGGAAGAAGTAGGCAGGGAGCAAAACCAATAACTTAGTTGCAGAGGCGAAAACGGACTCGTGAACTTGATAGCTTGTCAGCTCGTTAACTTGTTAACTCATCGAGTTCGTCAACTCACCAACTTATCAAGCTCACCAACATCAACACCAACTCATCAGCTCACCAACCCATCAGCTCTGACCAGACAGCTCATCGCTCACCAACTCATCAGCTCACCAGCTCACCAGCTCACCAGCTCATCCAACTTCCAGCTCTACAGGCTCGCAGCTCCCAGCTCATCAGCTTTCAGCTCACCAGCTCGCTTAAACTCACCAACCCCATCAACCCATCAGCTCACCAGCTCACTGCCATCAGCTCCGCAGCTCACTTAAAACTCACGCAGCTCAGTTTAAGTATACAACCCCTCCACAATATAAAACATCAACATGGAGCTATCACAATTCAACTGCAAGCTGCCGCAGGCTAATCGCCCTGTATCCCAACAGCGTATCACGGGATAAAAACGAAAAAGGGAGAAAAGAAATTTCGCGACTGACACGCCGCGACGAATGCGGCTGATGGTACTCCACAGAAGTCAGGCACCATCGACTCTTTCGTAAAAAGACAAAAAGGAAAGCCAGTAAAGGGCGACTTCCTGCAATTCCGCGACGTGATAGACTATTTCGACGAAGGCGACCGTTTATTTTTCAACGACACAAGGTGTTCCCTGCACGCCTATACGGCATGAAGGGAAGACCGACGCAAGATGAGATGTTCTTGCTAGCGCGAACTCAGCAGAGATGCGCCTTTGGGATGTTCTGGTGGAGCCTGCGCAAAATACGCATCGGCAACAAGCTGTTTTTCGACGACAGCGGAACAATGGTGGCCGGGTGATTGACAACACCACAAGCCGCGGACGCACGCTGCGCTTTCTGCTCGACTGCGACCGACGAGTTCAAACGCTCGCTCTTTGCCCTCGGAGTCGCCCCTCGCCGCTACGTATCGACAAACGCGAGAACCATCACGCGCACGGAGAGGACGCTGGAGGACTTCAAACCATCTACGCAGCCAACGAAGGAGCCGTAACGGCACCTGCAACAGGGCTGCATTTCAGTCACGAACTGCTTAAACGAATGGAAATTCGCGGCATCAACTCGGCTTTCATCACGCTGCATTGCGGATTGGGCAACTTCCACGACATTGAGTGAGAGACCTAACCAAACACAAAGTTGATTCCGAATCAATGCACATCAGGGGCAGAGGCATGCGCCATCGTGAATAAGACTAAGGCAGAAGGCAGACGCGTTTGCGCCATCGGAACGAGCGTGGTGAAGGCCACCGAGACGGCCGTTGGCACCGATGGGATGCTGAAAGGTACACGGGATGGACCAACCGCTTTATCTTCCCGCCCTACGACTTCGGGCTGGCCGATACGATGATGGCCAACTTCTACCACCCACTCTCCACTATTGATGTCGACGGCGGCATTTGGCGGCTACGATCTCGTGATGGAGGCCTATCGCCTGGCGGTAGAAAACGAGTATAAGTTTGGCTGCTTTGGCGATGCATGCTCATTCTCAACGACTAACAGCCGTGCGCGAACACAGGTTTACGTGGTCTTGCGGGGCTGGCGGGCGACCGCGAAGGCAATATCAAGCTAGCCATCCAACAGATATCAGAGCTGATTGGCCCCGTTGTGCCGCCAATCGGCTCTGCTCAGCTCACGCCTGTTCAGCTCGGCCAACACCTTCCATCAATGCGGCCCGTGTGAGCCAGACATCCTCTCGCCAAGGCGGGTGTTGAAGGCCACACAGACATCGAACGCACACTGGGCCGCGCAAAAAGCACTGACGGGCGGTACCGACCGCCCAATAGACATCGACATCTTGCTTTACGACGACCTACACGTGAACGAACCCGACCTCGTGATACCGCACCCACACATGAACGAACGACAATTTGTTCTTCAGCCACTGAGCGAAATCATCGAGTAAGCCGCCTACACAGGCGTTCGGCAATGCCAATTGGCACCTTGCCCAAACGCCATCGCAGGGCAAACAGCCCAAAGGCGAAACGCTTTGCCTGCGCTTTCGCCACCCATTATTAAGCGGGCAACGAGTGTATGTCCCACGTTCCGCCTTTCGTTTTTAGCCGTGCAAAAGCAGCATTAGGCTCTCCACTGCAACCACATTTCAAACCCACACTATTCACCATTCTCATGCTCCATCCCCGTTCTTTGCTTTCCCTCGTCCTCTCGGCATTGTCGCTTTGCGGTTTCGCCCAAGGCAAACCGTCTGCACAACTCACCCTCTTTGTTGGCACCTACACCGAAGATAGCCCTTCGGGAGGCATCTATGTGTTCCACTTCAACCAAGAAACGGGACACTTCTCACTTCGTTCTTCAGCCAAGGCAGGCAATCCTTCGTTCGTGGTTTTTGTCGCCCAACGGCAACCGATTATATGCCGTGAGCGAGTTCAATGATGGTCGACAGGGCGTATAGACGACTATAACCCGAAAACGGGACGTCTTTTCAAGCCCTACTTTCGTCTCAGCAAGGCGGCTGACAGGCTCGGCGACCCCGAAAATCGCCCAGGCAGCGACCCTTGCAGCCTCTACACCGATGGGCATTGCCTTAGACGGCCAACTATTCGGGTGGCGACATTAGTGCGTTTAAAGCTCAACAAAGCAAGGCGAGGCTGCATGGAACAGCCCAACAAACGAGATTTGTGGACATGATTCAACTGCCGTTTTCGCACATCCACTACGGACTTCCCGCCCGACGGCAAGTGTTTTCTTCGGCCCCGACTGGGTAACGACCGCATCACAGGTTTGATTTCGCCACCAACGGAAAAGTCTTAAGCCAACCACGTGGCCTACGAGGTAAAACGCGGCGAAGGACCGCGCCATATCACTTTCGACAAGGGCGGAAAGCATCTCTATCTCATCAACGAATTGGGCGGAACGTGCGTGGTTATGCGCTATAACGACGGCGAATTAACCGAAATACAAACGCTAATGGCCGACGAAGGCGGCGGACGAGGTAGTGCGGACATACATATTAGTCCCGATGGCAAGTTTCTCTACACGTCGCATCGTTTTGAGAGAGAGACGGCATTGCCATCTTCTCCATCAACCCTACAAACGGGCCTGCTCACGCAAGGTGGGCTACCAACTAACAGGACTTCACCCCGAGACTTCGCCAGCAACACCCAGCGGCAGGATTTCTGCGCGCCAGCCCTGCCGAGACGATAATACGATACAGATCTTCCGGGCGAAAACGCCAATACTAGCTCTGCTCGTCGACGCGAAAGCGCATCAACTTAGGCGAAGCCCGTACCTGACGCTCCGTAAATACTAAGCGTGCCATGCCCTTCGTTGCAAACTCGCGCACTATTCGCACCCGCTCTCCTTATATAGAAATAGAAATAAAAGGAGCAATACAGCCCTAGCGCAGGCCGCATGACGTGCTTTCAGGCCTATGCCTTCGCACAACAGACTTATGTCTATGCACACCTGGCTTAGGCATACGCACATCTAGCCTAGGCATACGCACATCTGGCTTATGCTTACGTACATCAGACTTGCGCCTACCACACATCGGACTTACGCCTATCCACATCAGACTTGCGCCTATCCCACATTCAGACTTGTGTATGCACACATCAGACTTGTGTCCACCCACATGAGAACGTGCAAACAGACACCAACGAGTCTATGCCAACGAGCCTGCATTCGTTACTTACGCGCCCCTGCATTCTATTGACAACGATACAAAAGCAAGTAAACCAACAACACTATACAGACTGCAAACTCCGCTAGCCATCCCCCAGCCTACCATTTCCACATTCACCCTTCGCACACGTCCTCCTCGTAGGCTCTTGCTTTGCCCAGAACATGGGCAAACGCTTTGTTGATGCCCAATTTCGGGCCACGGTTAACCCTTACGGCGTGATGCCTATAACCCCGCCAGCATTCTGCACACCGTGGGAACGTTGTGGCGAAAGTCCTGCTGTGAGCCATCTTTGCCTTGGGCACAAACCATGTTTTATTGCTGGAAAAGAAACCCGGCGAGATTGCCGACAATTACCCGCAAACTACCCCAAAAAGCTTTTCGAGGAAAAGGGCTTTCGGTGAGACAGATGCGTGGACTATTTGCAACAAGCCGTCGCCATTTTTGAAGGGCGCCAAACCCACCAAAGTGCAGGTCGTTCTCACGGTCAGCCCCATCCGCTATGCCCAAATATGGCTTTGTGGCCAGCAGCCTATCAAAACCACACTGCTTTTAGTCCGCACCGCGCTTGGCGCTTCATCCCGATTGCACTCGTATTTTTCCTGCCTACGAGCTAATGAACGACGAGCTGCGCGACTATCGTTTCTATGCTCCCGACATACTCCACCCCTCCAGAGCAGGCTGTGGAATACATCTGGCAACGCTTTGCCGATGCCTATCTCTCATTCTCTGCCCACGCCTTTTTAAAAGAATGGCGGCCCTGCAAGCCGCATTAAACCATAAACCCTTCAATCCCGACGGCGCAGAATACAAGGCTTTCGCTTGCCAAGACCCTGCAAGACAGTACGACGGGCTTTGGAAACAAAATACGGCCACAAACTAGACCTCTCGGCCTATGAAAACATTGCCAAACACGATGATTGAAACCAGTTCCGCCGTAGAACAATAACGCATTGCTAGAGTAAGACTATCCCTTGTTAGAACTGAGTTTTACTTAACCCATGCAGTTGCATGGTCACAAGACGCCCCACACGCGAACATATTTAACCCCAATCGGTCGTTAGAACGCTTACCTATTATTTTTGGGTTGTTTCCATCGCTTCCTGTTCATCTTTCGTTTGCTTGTCGGCATCTTGCCTGTCTTATTCTCTTGACGTAGCCCGCTACGTCTTCAAGAATAAGGCAGACAATATGCTCAACAATACACAAAATCTGCACAGGATCTAACGATCGATTTGGGGTTAAGCCCCATTAGTGGCCCTGTTATCTACCAAACAACGAGTTATTAACTGGCACGACAGGTGCGTTTTACATGGTTGCGTGCTTGGGAGCACTCATCGTTTTTCTCTTAACGGGCTTATTTCTTGGGAGGCAGCCGGTCTTTACCCTTTAGGTATCTATTGAAGACCTTTGAGAATACTGCACGTCGAAAGCATCTTGGTTTTAAGGAAAGTATAGTAAACTTCAAAAAAGCCCATGTACAAGTATCTCTTGTCACCATCAACTTTCACTTTCCATTTCTCACGATCTTTTTCTTTTCCGTTAAGCAAAGTTATCAGCGTTCCATCAGCTTGGAATATCAAACGAATATCCGCTGCTCCACTCGTTTTTCTCTCCCTTTTTCATCAAAAAAGCCCCAAGTCCTTCCATTTCGCCCACGAACTTTGCTTGAAGTTCAGCAACAGATGCAGCTTCTTCATCCTTATCATTGTCCTTACTACATGATGTCAACGACAACAAGCTTGCTGTCATAGCCGCTAAGGCCACGAATACTAGATAGAGTAATTTCTTTTTCATAAGCGTACAATTTAAATTATTGGCAGTATTAACCATATGTTCTTCTTGGTTTCTTAAACAAAAGTGCTTTTTACTAGTTATTCGCAACATGTCGACACACCGCTTTGTATCCATCAGCATGGCGCACCACATGCCAACCTTGCATCCACTAGTTTATTATGGTATCATTGGCAAAGTTACGTTTATTTTTCAAAATATGCAAAGCAAATCGAAAGAAAATTTTACAAAGTTATCTGCTGGTTAAGTCATAAGGGAAACTGCCGCCCAAAGGCACAGCTGTTAATCACGCCCTCATACAAGGAGCCAGTCGCATCTTTGCTTTCTCTGTTTATAAAACGACAAAGGGAAGAACGAACAGAAGAAACTTGCGAAAGCCCCCAAACCCGCTGTAACTGACATTCCTACCACACTCTTCCACCCCAAAATAGAAACCTACTAAGATTTGTCAGGGGCACATCGCTTGTACTATGCAACCGCTGTTTTGCAGACAAATGCGCCACTGCACTTTCTCAACAAAACCGTTTGCATCGTTAAAAGGCAGCATCTAAAAATCACCTCCGCTACATTTCTTGGCGCTTATACGCCTTTCGTTCGCATACTTCTTAATGCAACATGTCGCACTATACCCGCTGAAAAGCCTAGAGATAGGATGACAGATTAAGTCCCAACAGGGCGGTGGAAAAAGCTAGCTAAAAGTGAGATAAAGCGTAATCATGGCATTGCCAACACACGCCCTAAAAAGATTAGGTTTTGCAAGTAGTAGCCTTTAAGTTGTGGACTGCAGCGTTAAATACAAAGGTGAAAGCATACTAACACTACAAGATGATTTCTAAAATACAACTAATTGGAAATAAACAAGTTACCTTGTTTGTTAAACTGAATAGGTAACGATTTGGAAACGAGCGAACTACTTGGTGTCGCTGTTTTCTGCCTAACAAAGAACGCTTGTTATTCTGTTTGCAAAGATAATGCTGTTACCGAATAACAAGCGTTTATGACGAAATATTTACGTTTCTGCACTTTGGGTTGTTGCTGTGTGGTTTGGGTTGGCTACAATCCTCTCCCTCGCTTCTTCTTTCTGTTGGCTTGGTATCTGAGCTTGCGCTGCCATGCTGCTTCTGCATAATCTTCGCTATGTGAAGATGGTGAAATCATTTTCTCCTAACTCTTCCACTATTTCATCGGCTGCACTGATGACTGCATCTGACACTTCGCTTACCGCCTTTGCAATTTGTGGAACTTCCTCTGTTGGTCGTGGGCTATATGAACGGCTTGGGGGTACGAGCTGATAGCCTGTTTCCATGGTATCTGTATTTTCTGACGATTTGCGTATTACTTGGTCTGATACATTCGTTTCGGCTTTCCGACTTGCCTCAAAGTTCTTTTGCAAAGAACGGTAGCCAAACTCCCTACCGACTTCCGATGCCTTGAACGCATATTCTCCGTATGAGAACTTCAAGCCATAGACCTTGCCCTGTTTGTTCTTCATGCGCTCTATGGTTACTCCTTGCTTGTTCAGCTCGTAGAGGAACATGGAGTGTCCTGTGAAACCTATACCTTTGTACTTTTCAAGCAGGACGTAGCATACCCTTTGTAGTTCTTTCTTTGTTTCCTCTCTCGTGGCATTGGCTTTCGCTTTCTGATGTTTCCTTTTGGCTTTGACTTCCTTTGCGATGGTCAAACCTTTCTCCCTGCTGATTTCCTCCGCCACCCTTGCTGCCCTGTTGCTCACGAAGGTGGTGTCATAGACCTCTCCGTACAGACTGATGCGATTGGCGATGATATGAATGTGTCTATTGTCTGTATCCTTATGGGTAACTGCTACCCATTGGTGATTGTTAAGTCCCATTTTCTTGGCAAACAGATGGGCTATTTGGACAAGTTCAGAAACTGATAGTTTCTTCTCGTCCTGTGGTGCAATGCCGATTTCGATGCGCAGGAATTTGTTTCTGCATCTGGTATTGTAATCGCTGACCAACTTCATTTCCTCGTAAATAGCCTTTGATTCTCTGCTACAAAGGTTATGAAAGGCAAGCCGATTACCTAACTTGCCCTCTCTGAAAATATAGTCTAAAGCCGTACTTCCGTGCGCTATCGCCTTACACTTTCCTATCATACCTCGGCAGATTTAAGACCTTATATATATCGTCACCAATGCGAAAGTGAGGGTCGAAGAAACGCTTAATGCTTCTTTGGCACATATGGAAAGGTTCTTGGTTATCGGCACCCATGACTCGTCCTTTATCCTGATGAGGTTGGAAACCTGTGCGTAGTACATTCCCGTTCGGTGGAGTACGGCAATGGCTTCCTTTTCATTGTCGGTCATCTTGGGAACGGCTACCACTTCACCATTCAAAAGAATCTCACGGCAGTACTCGGAGAACTTCCGCCCTGTGCTTTCTGCCTTTGCCTTGATGCGCTGCTTCTCCTCCAAAGTACACCTAACCTTGATGAATTCCTTCTTGTTCATCTGTTTTTCTTCATTGTCCTTCTGCTGCCATTGGGTAGCTTTTCTTCTGTATTTCTTCATATAAGTTTCTCTGAAAGTTAATCAGTATGGATGATTCGTTGCTGCTTAATTTCTGAATGATGACCGATGAGACCGGAGTGATTACGGTCTAACCTCCCCGATAGTTTAGCAAGGGGAGCAAGAGCAGTTTGTGGGTACAAACTGACGTCTTGCAATGCTACCCTAACAGACCGTTTACGCATAAGGCGTTTTGTTGCCAAAAAGTGAGTATGCACGACATTCCGTGTCTGACTGCGTTCGTGGCATTCCCACCGTTCAGTATGCTTGACAAATGTCCGTTTTCATACTCCCGAAAAAGGGTTGATGGAGAAGTGAAAATGAAAGAGATGTTCCTCCTCTTATCCCCCTCGTCCCTTTCTGTCGGTTTACAATCTTCTCCATTTCTCTATATCCTCACCATATTCCTCCAGATGAAGGCGCACGATGTTCTCCACAAAACTTGAAAGGTTGCTGCCCCTGTCGCCCAATCTGCGCACGATGAAGTCCGCCCGTTCCTGTGTCTCCCTGCTCAGATAGACCGCCTTTCGGCCTATCAATTTAGTTGGAACAAGATAGGCTTGCTTGTAGGCTTCAAGCGTTTCCTTTCTCATCTTGGCGCTGATGCGTCTTTGAACGGCTGTGTTCTCTGTGTGCTGTGATGGCACTGCATCCTGTGATGATACAACATGCTGCTCATGTTCCGAGTTCTCCGATGGAATACCCGACTGGTTCATGGGTGTTCTTTTTTCCTGCTTCCTGACCACTTCCCGTTCAGGGATAAACTTGTCTTTTTGTTTGCTAGGCTTTGAATAGGTATCTTCTTCGTTACCACCCAAATAATATGAAAGGTCATACTCTTCTTCTGTTGTTTTCTTCTTTTCCATGTCTTTATCTCATTTTATGTTTAACTTGTTTTACCTTTATGGGATTGGTTTGTGTTTGTGACATCGTCAATGATAGGCTTTTCTGCTGTTCACGCATCCTGTGGATGTGATATTCGTTGAGGTCTTTGAAGTTCCTGTAATGCACGGACATATCATCTACCTTGAAACCAGCCTCCATAAAATCCTCCGTAGCTCTCCGTCCAGCTTCGTCATTGTCAAGGAAGGTACGAATGGAGGATACTTGCCTGTCATTGAGATAGCGAATGCTCCTTGCCACATTACTCACGGAGTTCATCACAAGACAATGGTTGATAACTTCTTCTTTCATTGAAAGGAAGGATAGAAAGTCAATAAATCCCTCGAATATGCAAACTGGCTCTGCTCTGTCCGAAAATATCGGAGTAATGTCCTTTGGTGCTATTGTTCCCTTGAACGTTCCATTATCTCGAAGCTCATAACCTCCCGATTGATTGGCAAAGCCGATGGCTTGATAGTGCTGCCCTCTTACCTCATAGCTGATACAACGCAGAAAGGGCATAGCCTTTTCTAAATTGATGCAGCGGTCTTCCTCAAGATACTTTAATAAGTGTGGAGGTAAGGTGTCTGATACTTCTATCAGTCTCCTTACTCCACTTGTAGACACTGCTTGTCTGATACTTTCTTGCTTGGAAGAGCCTTGAACACTTTCTCTACGAGGAACGTGCGTTATATCGGGAGCATTCTGCCCCAAAATGCGGATGGCTTCCGACAGTGTGCAGCCCTTTAACCGCATACAAAGGTCGATAATACTTCCGCCTTTGCCTTCGGCATAATCTATCCAGAGGTTCTTCTCTGTGTCTACCTTGAAACTTGGATGCGTGTCTTCACGAAATGGTGAACGGTAGAGAGCATAGGCAGGTGTCCTGCGCACTGGTTTGATACCTTTCCTTTCAAGATACTCCACTATGGGGTATCGCTTAATGCGTGATAAATCTTCTTCTTTCATTGTCATTATAATTATTAGTTGAACATTTATTCATTCTGATTTTTAATATCGGATTATATTTTTGATTATGCTGATAGCGCAAACTTCATTTATGTTTTTCGTTTCATAAAGTTTTTCCCCTAAAAACTTTTCACTTTTTCTTACTACATATATTTTTGATTGTAAGTGATTGACATTCAGGTATAAGTTGTAGTAAACAACAATACTACACACGCTACTACATCAAACTACCACAGCTATTTACCAGTGGGCAGGGGTGGATTTTCCTAATCTTATACACATAGACAGGACTACAACCCTCACGCCTCTTGCTTACCTTTTCAAAGCCAGCTCTTTTGAGTGCTTCGCCCATACGTTTGAATGTCAAAGGTTGATGCGTATAAACACCTAAATAAGCGAGTATTTCGGTAGTGGTCATGTAAGCACAATGAGGATTGTCCTCTGTTGGCTTTTCAAAACAGCGTAATAGTAGTTCCATTTCAGCGGTCTGCACTTGGAAGTCCTCACTCTCCCTGTATAGCTCCGCTATCTCGTCATCATTGAACCAATAGCGGAAGCCTGATTTTAAAAGGGCCTTCGCTTCGGTATAGACGGCATCCATAGAAATTTCCTTTGCTCGTTCTATGTCAATGGCAAGTACCTCAAAGGGCAGGAAACGCCTGCTTCCTGTCGGGTCGGTCAAAAAGTCATTGCCGTTTACCGATGCTACAAAACTCGCCAAGTGAGAGTGTTCCTCCACATACTTGTCGTAAGGCATACGGTATTTAACCATAGGACAGGTAATAAGGTTCTTGAGTTCATTCTCATCACGCTTGTTGAGGGCTTTCAGTTGGTCGTCAATGTTTACGATAAGGTTCTGACCGATATAAGTAGGGTAATTCAGTTAATTCCCTCTTAGGAATTTCTGGAGACTGTCAAATGCCAGATTCTTTTCTTGAAAAGCGTCTTTGGAAGAGTGCTTGATGTGCTTTGCGCGCAAAAACTCCCCAAATGTCGAGCCGTATGGGCACACCTGTCTCCCTTCCATACCTGTCTATGGATGGATATAAAAATCACCTCATATCAAGCCGCCTTCTTCATGTCCCTGGCCACCTGCCTTGCGGCAAGGACGGCGGCATTTGCCGTATGGATCCCGAAGAAGAGCAGCAATGTTTCGCTGAACATGTTGCGTGCCTTGATGCGCCCAACGGCATAGTGCTGTTTCTGGTTTCCGAAGCTGCCCTCCATTACCGTGGCCCTGAGGGTCCCGATAATCCTTCTCGCCCTCTTGAGGCATCCGGCTTCTTCTTTGGGCTTTGGGCCTTTTCTGACGAAACAGGTCGTTATGCCTTTTTCGTACACATGGTGCGGTTGGCATTGTTGGCGTATGGGTCGGCGCCGACACGTTTGACTTTGACCCCCGTCAGCGATTCCTGATATTCAGTGCACTGCCTACAGGCGAGATACCCTCGTTGAAAGGCCTCGAAGGAGTGGTGTTCTATGAGATGATATGCCGTCAATCTGTATGTTGTTGACCTTTGCCCCCAAACTCCACGCGCTTGTTTTCCTTGCCCCGACGATGGGACGGAGGTACGGGCGGTCGATGCGACGATGCGGTGCTTGACCTCCTTGCCTGCGAACAGGTCCGACTGTTGAGCACACACGCACGGCGGACAGCCGCTTTTTCTTGTTCTGCCGACAGGCTGATGCAGGAGCCGTACAACTTGCGGAGGCCGTTCCATTGGGAGCGGAGCTTGGCAAAGTTTCAGGAGCCTTCTCCTGAGCCTGCGCGTGGCCGAGCCGGTGTACTGCGCTGCTTTGGCGTATGCAAGCGTGGCCTTTGGCAACATCATTGCTACTTGTTTCTTGGGACGCGTTCCGACAGCCGCTTGCTCTGGCAGACGAGCAGGTCGTGAAGCCATCGCAACACTCCCAGCAGTTTGACGTCTGTCGAAACGCAGGTGGCTCTCATAGCAGGTGCATCCGTCAGGCATGGGTCTTGTCCTTAGGTCGCCTTCCCACGGGCGTACGAATATGCGTTGAAGGCCGTCTATGTTGAGGAGCGCCTGGCAAGGCGGTTGCGTATGGCACTTACAATCTTCCGTCCTTGATGGGATTGGCGGGGTCTATCAGCACACCGCAGAACATCTGCATGTGGATGCTTCCGTTGAGCAGCTCTATCGGGCCGTCGTCCGACAGGCCATGTGTAACGGGAGAACATAAGGGCGATTTCCTTCTGCCGAGAGGTTTTTCCCACGCCTACGCTCATGGGTGCGGCTCGCCAACTCGCTGCCAGTTCCTCAAGTGGGGAGTTGGGCACGGATGCGCCCAAGTTCGCTCTTTACAAAGCTATCGCGATAATGTTGCATCGAACTCTGTAAAGGGCAAAGTTGGTGTTATGTCAGAAATTTTCGTAACTTCACAGCAGTTAATTTTTATAAATTTCCCCGATTCTGCCCGTGATGGGTCGTTCAGTTTTATGTAAAGGTACAAATAATATATTACACTGACAAACAATTAGTTAGATATTTACTGAATCTCCCTAAGTAAGTGTGTCC